>Ga0136613_10000367_pt1 | contig 20337 bp, 10 predicted proteins | sample AntDrymUQ2722106_2_FD_106649 | JGI IMG/M metagenome (GOLD analysis project Ga0136613, IMG submission 106649) | Polar desert sand microbial communities from Dry Valleys, Antarctica - metaG UQ272 (21.06) | ecosystem: Environmental > Terrestrial > Soil > Desert | place: Antarctica: Dry Valley... | reverse complement strand
TTGCACGTGGGGGAGCCGTCGCCGCACGTGGACTGGTCGTCGGGGGCGGTGGAGCTGCTCGTCGAGTCGCGGGCGTGGCCGTCGACGGGGCGGCCGCGGCGGGCGGCGGTGTCGTCGTTCGGGTTCGGCGGGACCAACGCCCACGTCGTGCTGGAGCAGGGCGACGCCGAGCGGCCGGCCCCCGCGCCCGCCTCGGTTCCGCTGCCGGTGGTGCTGTCCGGGCGGTCCCCGGAGGCGGTCGCGGAGCAGGCGCGCAGGTTCGCCGCGCTCGGCGTGCACAGCGCCGACGTCGCCTTCACCCTCGCCGACCGCACCTCGATGTCCTACCGGGCCGCGGCCCTCGCGACCGATCTCGGATCGGTTCCCGCCGCCGTCACGGCCGTGCGCGGCACGACCGTCTTCGCGTTCACCGGCCAGGGCGCGCAGCGCGCGGGGATGGGCGCCGAGCTCGCCCGCACCCACCGCGTCTTCGCCGCTGCGCTGGACGACGTGTGCGCGCAGTTCGACGCCCCGGTGCGGGAGGCGATCACCTCCGGCGACGGCCTCGACGGGACGGGGCTGGCGCAGCCCGCGCTGTTCGCGATCGAGGTCGCACTGGCCCGGCTGCTGGAGTCCTGGGGGATCCGCCCCGATGTGGTGGTCGGGCACTCGGTGGGGGAGCTGGCCGCGGCGCACGTCGCCGGGGTCCTGTCGCTGCCCGACGCGGCGCGGCTGGTCGCGGCGCGCGGCGCGCTCATGCAGGCCCTGCCCACGGATGGGGTGATGGTCGCGCTGGACGCGGCGGAGGACGAGCTGCACCTACCCGGCGGCGTCGCTGTCGCGGCCGTGAACGGGGCGCGGTCGGTGGTCGTGTCCGGAGCCGGGGACGTCGTGCTCGGCTACGTGGCGTCGCTCCGCTGCCGCAGCAGGCGGCTGACGGTGAGCCACGCGTTCCACTCGCCGTCAATGGACCCGATGCTCGACGACCTCCGTATGGTGGCCCGGTCGCTGACCTTCCACCCGCCCACGACACCGGTGGTGTCCACCGTGACCGGCGGGGACGCCGACTGGACCGACCCCGAGTACTGGGTCGGCCAGGTCCGCGCCACCGTCCGCTTCCATGACGCGCTCATCACGCTGCGCGGTCGCGGGGTGCGCACACTGATCGAGCTCGGCCCGGACGCCGTGCTGACCGGCCTGGCCGCCCTGGCCGCCCCCGAGGAGGTCGCCGGCGAGCTGGTGGCCGTGCCGCTGCTGCGCGCGGGCCGCCCGGAGGCGGAGACGGCGGCTGCGGCGCTGTGCGCGCTGCACACCCGTGGGATCGACGTGGACTGGGCGGCGGTGTTCCCCGGCGCGACGCGGGTCGAGCTGCCGACGTACGCGTTCCAGGGCACCCGATTCTGGTTGCGTCCCGGCGCAGCCGGCGACATGACCGCCGCGGGCCTGGACCCCGCCGGGCACCCGCTGCTGGGGGCCTCGGTGGACCTCGCGGACGGCTCGTCCGCGATGTCGACCGGTGTCCTGTCGGTGGCCACCACGCCGTGGCTGGCCGACCACCGCGTACACGGGGTAGTGGTGCTGCCGGGCGCGGCGCTCGTCGAGCTCGCCGCCCGCGACGGCGCGCTCGCGGAGCTGACCGTCACCGCGGCCCTGGCGCTACCCGCCGACGGCGAGGCGACGGTGCAGGTCGTGCGCACCGGCGACCGTGTCGAGGTGTACTCGCGCACCGGTGACGCACCGTGGACGCTGCACGCGACCGGCTCGGTGGGACCCGCCGGGCCGGAACCCGCCGTCCCCACCATCACGCAGGCCGACTGGCCGCCCGCGGGCGCCGTCGAGGTCGACGTCCGCGGCTGCTACGACGAGGCCGCCGGGCACGGCTACGGCTACGGGCCCGCCTTCCGCGGCCTCAAGCGCGTCTGGCGGCGCTCCGACGAGGTCTTCGCCGAAGTCGCCCTCCCCGCCGGGCCCGACCCGGACGGCTTCGCCGTGCACCCGGCGCTGCTCGACGCCGCGCTGCACCCGCTGCTGCCCGGCGTGCTCGACGACCGGCCGGCGACGCTGCCGTTCTCCTGGTCGGGGGTGCGGCTGCACGGGCCCGCGGGCGGCCCGTTGCGAGTCCGCATCACCCCCACCGGCGCCGACTCCGTGGCCCTGCTGGCCACCGACGACGCGGGCACGCCGGTCGCCTCCGTCGCGGAGCTGATCCTGCGGCCCCTGACCGCGTCGGTGGCCGCGTCGGGGCTGCTCCACGTCCCGGCGTGGCGCCCCGCGCCCGCCGCGGACCGGCCGGTGGACCCGGCCGTGGAGCTGGAACTCGTGCACGTGGACCCCGGGCCGGGTGAGATGCCCGAGCGGGCGCGCCGCGCCGTGCACGAGACGCTGGCCGTGCTACGCGACCGCGCGTCGACCGGCGGCCCCCGCCGCGTGGCCGTCGTGGTTCGCGACGACCTGGCCCACGCCGGGGTGCGCGGGCTGGTGCGCAGCGCGCAGGCCGAGCACCCCGGACGGTTCGTGCTGGTCGACGCCGAGGACGGCCGGGTGCCCGCGCTGCCCGCCGGTGAGCCGTACGTCCGGGTGCGCGGCCCTGTGGTGTCCGTCCTGCGCCTGGTGCCGGCGCCGCGCCCGGACAGCCCCGGCGTGCGCTGGGACGAGGGCCCCGTCCTGATCACCGGCGCCGGCGGCGCGCTCGGCTCGGCGCTGGCGCGGCACCTGGTCGACCGGCACGGCGCCCGGTCGTTGCTGCTGGTCAGCCGCAGAGGAACGGCCCCCGCCCCGGACGGGGCAGACGTCGTCACGGCCGCGTGCGACGTCGCCGACCGGGACGCGCTCGCCGCGCTCGTGGCCCGGCACCGGCCGGTGGCCGTCGTGCACGCGGCGGGGGTGGCCGCCGACGGGGTGCTCGACGCGCTGACACCGGAGCAGGTGGACGCTGTGCTGCGGGCCAAGGTGGACGCCGCGTGGAACCTGCACGAGGTGGTCGGGGACGTCTCGGCGTTCGTGCTGTACTCGTCGGTCGCGGGGCTGCTGGGGACGGCCGGGCAGGCCAACTACGCGGCGGGCAACGCGTTCCTGGACGCGCTCGCGGAGTTCCGGTGGGCCCGGGGACTGCCCGCGGTGTCGCTGGCGTGGGGGCTGTGGGAGTCCGCCAGCGCGATGTCGGCCGGCCTGACCGGCACCGACCGGGCCCGCATCCGCAGGCTCGGCGTGCGACCGCTGGCCACGGGGGCGGCGCTGGAGGCGTTCGACGCCGCCATGGCCACCGACGCGCCGGTGCTCGCGGTGTCCGGCTGGGACCGCGCCGCGCTGCGCACCGACCCGCCCGCCCTGCTGCGGGACCTCGCGCCCCGGACCTCGCGCGCCCCGTCCGGGCCCGCGGGCCCGGACCGGTTCGCCGGTCTCACCGGCGCAGACCGGCTGCGGGCACTGACCGAGCTGGTCCGCACCGAGGCCGCCGCCGTGCTCGGCCACCCCGACTCGAGCGGCATCGGCCCGCGCCGGGCCTTCACCGAGCTGGGGCTCGACTCACTGACCTCGGTGGAGCTGCGCAACCGGCTGGCCGCCGCGACCGGGCTGCGGCTCGGCGCGGGCCTGGCGTTCGACCATCCGACGCCCGAGGTGCTGGCCGGGCACCTGCATGCCGAGCTCCCGAACACTGGGCCCACCGCGACACCGACCCCGGCGACACCGACCCCGGCGACACCCACCCCGGCGACACCGACCCCGGCGACACCCACCCCGGCGACACCCACCACCGAGCCGATCGCGATCGTCGGCATGGCCTGCCGGTACCCCGGCGGGGTGCGCACCCCCGACGACCTGTGGCGGCTGGTCGCCGACGGCGCCGACGCCGTCGGCGACTTCCCGGACAACCGCGGCTGGGACACCGACCGGCTGCACCATCCCGATCCCGCGCACGAAGGCACCACTTACACCCGGTCCGGCGGGTTCCTCCACGACGCCGACCTGTTCGACGCCGGCTTCTTCGGGATGTCGCCGCGCGAGGCGCTGGCGACCGACCCGCAACAGCGGCTCCTGCTGGAGACGGCGTGGGAGGCGCTGGAACACGCCGGGGTCGACCCCGGCTCGGTACGGGGTAGCCGGACCGGGGTGTTCACCGGGCTGATGTACCACGACTACGGCAGCGGCGGCGGCGCGTTGCCGCCGGGGCTAGAGGGCTACCTGGCGGGCGGCACGGCGGGCAGCGTCGCGTCCGGCCGGGTCGCCTACACGCTCGGACTGCACGGCCCGGCGATCACCGTGGACACGGCGTGCTCGTCGTCGCTTGTGGCGCTGCACCTGGCGGCGAACGCGCTGCGCAGCGGGGAATGCGACCTCGCGCTGGCGGGCGGCGTGGCGGTGATGGCGACCCCGGCGGCGTTCATCGAGTTCTCCCGCCAGCGCGCCCTCGCCCCGGACGGGCGGTGCAAACCGTTCTCCGCGGCAGCCGACGGCACCGGTTGGGCCGAGGGCGTCGGCGTGCTGCTGGTGGAACGGCTGTCCGACGCCCACCGCCACGGCCACCGCGTGCTCGCGGTGGTGCGCGGGTCGGCCGTGAACTCCGACGGCGCCTCCAACGGGCTCACCGCCCCCAACGGCCCGGCCCAGCAACGGGTGCTGCGCTCGGCGCTGGCCGCCGCCGACCTCCGTCCCTCCGACGTGGACGTGGTGGAGGCGCACGGCACCGGCACGACGCTGGGCGACCCGATCGAGGCGGATGCCCTGTTCGCGGTGTACGGCGGCGACCGGCCCCGGCCGCTCGCGCTCGGGTCCCTCAAGTCCAACATCGGCCACACCCAGGCGGCCGCGGGTGTCGGCGGCATCATCAAGATGGTGCAGGCGATGCGGCACGGAGTGTTGCCGCGGACGTTGCACGTCGACGAGCCGTCTCCGCACGTGGACTGGTCCTCCGGCGCGGTGGAGCTGCTCGTCGAGTCGCGGGCGTGGCCCTCCACCGGGCGGCCTCGCCGCGCGGCGGTGTCATCGTTCGGGATCAGCGGGACCAACGCGCACGTGGTGCTGGAGCAGGCCCCCACGTCCAGCCCGGCCCCGGAGCAGCCGGCTCCGCCGGGACCGGTACCGGTGGTCGTGTCGGCCCACACCCCGGCGGCGCTGGCCGAGCAGTTGGAGCGGATCGCCGCGTGCGACGTTCCCGTGGCCGACCTCGCCCGGACGCTCGGCACCGGGCGGTCGCGCCAGGAGCACCGCGCGGTCGCCGTCGCCGAGAGCCCGGCCGAGGTCCGTTCCGCGACCGTGCTGCCGCGTGCCGAGGACGGTCGGCTGGCGTTCGTCTTCACCGGCCAGGGATCGCAACGACCGGGAATGGGCCACGGGCTGGCCGCGGCGTTCCCCGTGTTCGCCGCCGCGCTGGATGAGGTGTGCACGCACGTCGCCGACGCGGGCGGCCCGGCCCTGCGCGAGGTCGTCGCGTCCGGCACCGGGCTGGACGACACCGCCACCGCGCAGCCCGCGCTGTTCGCCGTGGAGGTGGCGGCGTTCCGGCTGTTGGAGTCGTGGGGGGTGCGGCCCGACGTGCTGGCCGGGCACTCGGTCGGCGAGCTGGCGGCGGCGCACGCTGCCGGGGTGCTGTCCCTGCCGGACGCGGCGCGGCTGGTCGTGGCGCGCGGGGCGCTGATGCAGGCGCTGCCTGCGGGCGGGGTCATGGTGGCGGTCGAGGCCGCCGAGGACGAGCTTGACCTTCCGGCCGGGGTGGCCGTCGCCGCGGTGAACGGGCCGCGGTCGGTGGTGCTGTCCGGCGCGGAGCGGCCGGTCCTCGGGTACGCGGCCACGCTGGGCCGCCCGACCCGGAGACTGACGGTGAGCCACGCGTTCCACTCCCCGCTGATGGACCCGATGCTGGAGCGGTTCCGCGCCGTCGCGCGCACGGTGACCTACCGCGAACCTCAGCGACCCGGCGTCTCGGCCGTGACCGGTGCGCCCGCCGACTGGACCGGACCGGAGTACTGGGTCCGCCACGTCCGCGACACCGTCCGGTTCGCCGACGTCGCCCGGGCGCTGGTCGACGACGACGTGACGACGTTCGTGGAGCTGGGCCCGGACGCCGTGCTGTCCGGACTGCTCGCGGCCGTACTGCCCGACGGCTCAACGGCGCTTCCCGTGCTACGGCGCGGCCGCTGCGAGCACCGCACCGCGCTGGAGCTGTTCGGGCACCTGCACGCGCGGGGCGTGCCGGTCGACTGGTCGGTCCTGCCCGGACAGACCGCCGTGCTGCCAACCTACCCGTTCCAGCGGGAGCGGTACTGGCTGCTCCCGGGCCGATCCGAGGCCGTCCCGGCCGTGCGCCCGCCGGACGGCGCCCCCGCCGCCCCGGAACCGCTGGCCGCCCGGCTGGTGGGGATCGCGGGCCCCGACCGGCGCCGCGTCGTCGAGGACGCCGTGCGCGCGCAGGTCGCGGCCGTGCTTGGGCACGGCGACCCGCGCCGGGTGGACCTCGCCCGCCCGCTGCGCGATCTCGGCTTCGACTCGATGACCGCGGTGGACCTGCGCAACCGGCTGTCCGCGGCCGGCGGCGTCGCGCTGGAGGCCACCGTCGTGTTCGACCACCCCACACCCGCGGCGCTCGCCGCGCTGCTGCTGGACCGGCTCGCCCCCGCGGCCCTCGCCCTGCCCGTGCTGGCGGAACTGGACCGATTGGAGGAGGCGATGGACCCCGACGTCACCGGGGATGTAAGCGGGGGCCACCGCGCCACCGTCACCCGGCGGCTGCGCACGATCCTGTCCCGCTGGGACACACCGGTCCCCGGGACCGGCGACACCGGTCCGGCGGTCGACGCGCTGCTGTCGTCCTCGGTCCCGGAACTGTTCGACTTCATCGACAACCAGCTCGGCCGCGCCTCGCGCTGAGCCGTCCACGACGACCGAGGAGGAACCCGTGTCCGACGAGAAACAGCTGGTCGAGTACCTGAAGTGGGTCACGACCGACCTCCGGGAGGCCAGGGCGAGAATCATCGAGCTGGAAGCGGCGGAATCGGCCGCGCCACCGGAGCCGATCGCGATCGTGGCGATGGCCTGCCGCTACCCCGGCGGGGTCGCCTCACCCGAGGACCTCTGGCGGCTCGTCGCCGACGGCACGGACGCCGTCACGCCGTGGCCCGCCGACCGTGGCTGGGACGTCGAGGGGCTCTACGACCCCGACCCGTCCGTCCCGGGCCGAACGACGACCACCCGGGGCGGTTTCGTCGACCACGCCACGGAGTTCGACGCCGCGTTCTTCGGGCTCTCACCCAGGGAGGCGACGGCGATGGACCCGCAGCAGCGGATCCTGCTGGAGACGGCGTGGGAGCTGTTCGAGCGGGCCGGGATCGACACCGCCACGCTGCGCGGCAGCCGCACCGGCGTGTTCGCCGGGATGGGGGAGCAGAGCTACCTGGGGCTGTCCGGGCCCGCCGAGCTCGAAGGCTTCCTGATGACCGGCAAGCTGGGCAGCGTCGCGTCCGGGCGGCTGTCCTACGTCTTCGGGATGCAGGGGCCGTCGATGACGGTGGACACGGCGTGCTCGTCGTCGCTGGTGGCCATGCACCTGGCCGTGCGGTCGCTGCGGACGGGCGAGTCGTCGCTCGCCGTCGCGGGCGGGGTCACGGTGCACGGCGACCCCGGCGGGTTCGTCGAGTTCTCCCGGCAGCGCGGCCTGGCCCCCGACGGCCGGTGCAAGTCCTTCGCCGCTGCGGCCGACGGCACCGGCTGGTCGGAGGGGGCCGGTCTGCTCCTGCTGGAACGGCTGTCCGACGCCCGGCGCCACGGCCACCCGGTGCTCGCGCTGGTGCGCGGCAGCGCCGTCAACTCCGACGGGGCCTCGCACGGCCTGACCGCGCCGCACGGGCCGTCGCAGGAGCGGGTGATCCGGGCGGCCCTCGACGACGCCGGGCTGACCCCGTCCGACGTGGACGTGGTCGAGGCGCACGGCACCGGGACCCGGCTGGGCGACCCGATCGAGGCGCAGGCCCTGCTCGCCACCTACGGCCGTGACCGTGCGCATCCACTGCTGCTGGGCTCGCTGAAGTCCAACATCGGCCACAGCGTCGCCGCAGCCGGTGTCGGCGGTGTGATCAAGATGGTGCAGGCGATGCGGCACGGCGTCGCTCCCGGGACGTTGCACGTGGACGAGCCGACGACGGTCGTCGACTGGTCCTCGGGCGGGGTGGAGCTGCTCACCGACGCCCGGCCGTGGCCGGGCGCGGGCCGGGCGCGGCGGGCGGCGGTGTCGTCGTTCGGCGTCAGCGGCACCAACGCGCACATCGTGCTGGAACACGTCGGGAACGACCCGGAACCGCCCGCGCCGGACGGCGACTCCGGCGGCGAGCTGCCCTTCCTGCTCTCCGCCCGCGGCCCCGAGGCGCTGCACGCCCAGGCGGGGCGACTGCACCGGCTGGTGTCCGCCGACCCCGCACTGCGCCCGCTCGACGTGGCGTACTCGCTGGCGACCACCCGGACCGCGCTGGAGCACCGTGCCACCGTCGTCGCCCGCGACCGGGAGTCGCTGCTGGCCGGGCTGGCGCAGCCGCCGTCCGGGACCGGCTCCGGTGACGGCGGTGGCCGCACCGCGTTCCTGTTCACCGGCCAGGGCGCGCAGCGGACCGGGATGGGCCGCGACCTGCACGCCCGTCACCCCGTCTTCGCGGCGGCGTTCGACGAGGCGTGTGCGCTGATGGACCCGCTGCTGCCGCGGCCGCTGCGCGACGTCGTGTTCGGCGGCTCCGAGCTGATCCACCGCACCCGCTACACCCAGCCCGCGCTGTTCGCGTTCGAGGTGGCGCTGTTCCGGCTGTTGGGGTCGTGGGGGGTGCGGCCCGACCACGTCGCCGGGCACTCGCTGGGGGAGCTGACCGCTGCCCACGTCGCGGGCGTGTTCTCGCTGCCCGACGCCGCCGCGCTGGTCGTCGCCCGCGCCCGGCTCATCAACGAGCTGCCCGCGGGCGGCGCGATGGCGGCGGTCGCCGCGCCCGCGGACGAGGTCGAGCCGCTGCTCACCGACCGGGTCACCATCGCGGCCTACAACGGACCGGCCGCCGTGGTGGTGTCCGGCGACGAGGACGCGGTGCTCGCGCTGGTCGCGGAGCTGCGGTCGCGCGGACGCCGGGCCACCCGGCTGGCCGTGAGCCACGCGTTTCACTCCGCCCACACCGATCCCGTCCTCGACGAGTTCCGCCGGATCGCGGACGAGATCACGTTCCGGACGCCCACGATCCCCATGGTGTCCGGCGTGACCGGCGAGCTCGCGGGCGCCGAGTTGCTGCGTAGCGCCGACTACTGGGTCCGGCACGTGCGGGAGCCGGTGCGGTTCGCCGACTGCGTGCGCGCGCTGGCCAAGGAGGGGGTGACGGTGTTCGCCGAGCTGGGCCCGGACGCTGCCCTCACCTCCATGGTGCACGCCACCCTCGGCGGCGTGACCGCCGTCGCGCTGCGGCGTGACGGCACCGGCCCGGCCGCTGCGCTCGGGACGCTGCATGCGCACGGTGTGCCGGTGGACTGGCCCGCTTTCTTCGCCGGGACCGGCGCGCGGCGCGTCGACCTGCCGACCTACCCCTTCCAGCGCAGCCGCTACTGGGCGGAGCGCACCGGGAACGTGGACGCGGCCCGTTGGGGCCTGACCGCGGCCGAGCACCCACTGCTGGGCGCGGCCGTGCCGGTGGCGGACGGGGGCGAGGTGCTGCTCACCGGCAGGCTCTCGCTGCGGGACCAGCCGTGGCTGGAGCACTACCGCAGGCACAGGGCCATCGTGCTCCCCTCGTCCGCGCTGGTCGAGCTCGCGATTCGCGCGGGGGACGAGGTCGGGGCGTCGCGGCTGGAGGAGCTGCGGCAGACCGGGCCGGTGGTGGTGCCCGACCGCGGCGCAATCCAGCTCCAGGTCCGGGTGCGGGCGGGTGAGGTGACCGTGCACACCCGGGCCGACGGCACCTGGATCCGGCACGCCCACGGACGCATCGTGCCTACCGCCGCTGGGCCTCCGGCCGCTCCGGGGCCCGCGACGGTGGTCCTACCCGACCCGGTCGCCATGCCCGACGGCGTGCCCCCGGCCGGCTTCCGGCTGCACCCGGCGCTGCTCGACGCGGCCGTCCGGGCGGCGGGCCACGACACGGTGACGTGCTGGCGGGGGGTGGAGCTGCATGCGACGGGAGCGGCCGAGGCGACCGTGCGCACCGGGCCGGGCGGCGCGCTGCGGCTCGACGACCCCGCGGGCGCGCCGGTGGCCACCATCGAGGGCGTCGTCGCGGGCCCCCTCACCCGGGCCGACGTCACCGCGGGGTTGCTGCGCCCCACCGACGCCCTGCTGCGCGAGTGCTGGGAAGCCGTCACCATCCGCGCCGCCGGCCTCGTCACGACACCCACGGTGGTGACGTGGGCACCGGGCGCGCCGCTGCACGAGCGGGCGGCGGCCGCACTGGCCGACCTGCAGGGCCCGGCGGACCGCCTGGTCGTCGTGACCCGGCACGCGGCGCACGACGTCACCGACGTCGACGGCGCGGCGCTACTCGGGCTGGCCCGGTCGGCCCAGTCGGAGCAGCCGGGCCGGATCGTGCTGGTCGACGTCGACGGCGATCCCGGGTCGGACGCCGTGATCCCGGCCGTGCTGGCGTCGGGGGAGCCGCGCGCTGTCGTGCGCGGCGGCGTCGTGCACGTGCCGCGGCTGCGCCGGATCGCGGCCGGGGCGCCGGGGGGCACCCGGTGGAGCCCGTCCGGCACGGTGCTCGTGACCGGCGGTACCGGGGCGCTCGGAGCGCTGGTGGCCCGGCATCTCGTCCGCGCGCACGGTGTGCGGCGACTCGTGCTGAGCAGCCGTCGAGGCGTGGTCGCGCCCGGGGCGGCCACGTTGGTGGCCGACCTGATCGAGGCAGGCGCCCACGTCACGGTGGCCGCGTGCGACGTCGCCGACCGGGAGTCGCTACGGGCCGTGCTCTCCGCGATTCCCGCGCAGCACCCACTGACCGCCGTCGTGCACACCGCGGGGATCGCGGACGACGGCCTGATCGGCGATCTGACCTCGGAGCGGCTCTCCGCCGTGTTGCGCCCGAAGGCCGATGCGGCCCGGCATCTACACGACCTCACCCGGTCGGCCGACCTGACCGCGTTCGTGCTGTTCTCCTCGGTCGCGGCGGTGATCGGCGGAGCGGGGCAGGGCAGCTACGCCGCCGCCAACGCCTACCTCGACGGTCTCGCCGTGCACCGCGATGCGCTCGGCCTGCCCTCGACGTCGGTCGCGTGGGGCTTGTGGTCGGAGGCCGGCCCGGTGGCCAGCTCCATCACCGGTGGGCTGGGCGACGCCGACCGCGCCCGCATCGCCAGGGCCGGTTTTCGCCCGGTCGGGCCGGAGCTGGGCCTGGCCATGCTCGATGCCGCACTGGACGCCGGGATCCCCGCGCTGGTGGGCACCCCGCTCGACCTCGACGCGATGCGGGCCCGGCCGGACCTCACGCCGCCGCTGCTGCGGTCACTGGCCGGTCCGCCGCACCGTCCGGCGGCGCGGGTCGGCGCGCCCCCGCCGGACCTCGCCGAGCTGTCCGGCCCGGACCGTCTTCGCGCGCTCGACGAGCTGGTCCGGGCCGAGGCGGCGGCGGTGCTGGGCATCGGGTCGGTCGGCGACCGGCCGTTCACCGACCTCGGGTTCGACTCGCTGCTGTCGGTGGAGTTGCGCAACCGGCTCGTCGCGGCGACGGGCCTGCCCGTGCCCGCGACGGCGGTGTTCGACCACCCCACGTCGGCCGGGCTGGCGGCGTTCCTCGCGGGCACGGGCGGGAACGCGGAGATCGACTTCGACGGCGAGATCACGCTGCCCGCCGACATCCGGCCCGACGGGGACGTAGTCACCGACGTCGTCGATCCCCGGCACATCCTGCTGACCGGCGCGACGGGGTTCCTGGGCGCGTTTCTGCTGGCGGAGCTGCTGCGCACCACCACAGCCACCGTGCACTGCCTCGTGCGGGGCGCCGACCGGGCGGACGCCCGGCGGCGGCTGGAGGCGAACCTGATGTGGTACCGGCTTCGGGGCGACGTCGACATGGACCGGCTGGAGATCGTCGTCGGCGACCTCGGCCAGGCGCGGCTGGGGCTGAGCGAGGATCATTTCAACGCGCTCGCCCGCGAGGTCGACGTCGTCCACCACGCCGGGGCGACGGTGAACTGGCTGCGCCCCTACGCCGACCTCCGAGCGGCGAACGTCGGCGGCACCCGGGAGGTGCTGCGACTGGCTGCGCGCCACCGCACGGTGCCCGTGCACTACGTGTCGACCACCGGTGTCTTCGCCGGCGCCCGCGAGCCGGGGGTGCCGCTGACGGTGACCGACCCGACCGGGCCCGCTGCCGCCCTGCCTAGCGGGTACCTGCGCAGCAAGTGGGTGGCCGAGCAGGTGCTGGGCCTGGCGAGGGAGCGGGGGATGCCGGTGTCGGTGTACCGGGTGGACCTGGTGTCGGGCGACCGGCGTAACGGGGCGTGCCAGACCCGCGACTTCGTCTGGCTGAGCACGAAGGGCCTGCTGCAGGCGGGCGCGGTACCGGCCGGGCTGCGGGGGACGATCCCGATGGTGCCGGTCGACTACGCGGCCGCCGCGATCGTCGCGCTGTCGGCCCGGTCCGGCGAGGTGTACCACGTGTACAACCCCGGCCAGGTCTCGTGGGACGACATCGTGTCCCGGCTGCGCGCCCGTGGTCACGACCTGCGGGAGCGCGAGCACGCCGACTGGCGTCGCGCCGTCACGGCCGACGGCGACAATGCACTCCTCCCGCTGCTCGACGCGTTCGAGCTGATGAGCGCCGACAGCGCTGCCTTCTACCCGGCGGTCGACGTCACGAAGACCGACGCGGCCCTGGCGGGCACCGGGATCTCCTGCCCCCCGATCACCGCCGACCTGATCGACCGCTACCTCGATTTCTTCACCGAGACCGGTTTCTACCCGACCCCACCCGGCCCGGCCGTGGCGGGGCAGAGCCTGGAGCGTCCACGATGACCGTCACGACCCCACCCGCGATCGATGCTGCACACTGGCTGCGCCGCTTCCGCCCACCCGTCCATGACACCCCCTTCCATCTGGTCTGCCTCCCCCACGCCGGCGGGTCGGCCAGCTACTTCTTCCCGATGGCGGGGGCCCTCGACATCGAGATCGATGTGCTGGCCGCGCAGTACCCTGGACGGCAGGACCGGCACCGCGAGCCCGCGATGGACGACATTGAGGCGCTCGCAGACCGGTTGACGGCGGCCGTGCACGCCCTGACGGACCGCGACGTGGTGCTGTTGGGCCACAGCATGGGCGCCCTGGTGGCGTTCGAGATGGCCCGGCGCCTCGAACGGGACGGCCGACCGCCACGGCACCTCGTCGTGTCCGGCCGCCGCCCGCCGTCGCCGGTGCCGCGCGGCGAGGTCCACACCTGGAGCGACCGGGCCGTGATCGCGGAGCTGCGAGCCCTGGGTGGGGACGAGATGCCGCTGCCCGGTGACGAGGTCCTGCAACTGGCTCTGCCCGCGATCCGCGCCGACTACCGCGCGCTCGAAACCTACGCCGATCGTCTCGGAGCGCCGCTGAACTGCCCGGTCACCGCAATGTGCGGGGATCGGGACGGTCATGCGGACGCCCACGACATGAACGGCTGGAACAGCCACACCACGGGTGCCTTCGCGGGCCGGTCGTTCGCCGGTGGTCACTTCTACCTGGGGCAGCACTGGGACGCCGCAGCCGAGCTCATCCGGGTTCTGTAGCCCGATCGTCGAGCCGTCTGTGTGAAACCTCGTTCACAAGGCGCGCCCGAGGTGGTGCGCGGTGCGGCGATCATGGGCAGGTCACCTGTCCGGGTCGCTCTGCGGTCGATCGAGAGGTCCCGGGGTGTAGGTCGGGACGTCGTCGCAGATCCGGTCGAAGTTGTTGTCAGCGCAGTTCACCGTCCGGTCGGGTCGGCGAGCGCGCGGTAGTTGTCAAGTCAACTGAGATAGTTGATCTTACTGGGTTGGCTGCAGGCCTCGATCCCTCCGGTGTGCGCCTGATCCGGCACTACAGCAACGCGGTCATCGCCGTCCCGGCCGAGGACGCGGTCGCCCGGGTCGCCACCGGCCCCCACGATCAGGAACAGGTGCGGCGCTCGGTGCGGATTACCTGCTGGCTGGCCGACCACGGCTATCCAACCGTCGTCCCGGGTCGAGCCGGTATCCCTCGACACGGAGACGACGGTGAGCTTCTGGCAGTACCTGGCGCAGCCGGAGCCGCCGCCCAAGTTCGACTCGGCTGACCTCGCGCTGCTGATCGCGCGACTTCACGAGCTGCCCCTACCGCCTGTCGACCTGACCCCGTGGCAACCCCTCACTTCGCTGGAGGAGGCCCTGCGGCGGGACAGCACTGCGGCCGTCCTGTCTCCGGCCGAGCACCGCTGGCTCCTCGAACGCCTCGAGAAGGTCCGGGCCGATCTCAGAGATCGGGAGTGGCCCCTGGGCGAAGGACTGGTCCACGGCGACGCCTGGCTCGGCAACCTCATGACGGGCCCCAAGGGGCCCGTCATCGGCGACTGGGGACCGTGTCACCCGCGGCCCGCGCGAGATCGATCTCGTGTCGACCTGGCACGCGACCCGCCGCTACGGCCGGGACCGTGGGTGGACCGACCGGTTCACCGCGGTCTACGGCCACGACCTCGCGCGGAGCCCGGTCTACGAGGACCTCATGATCATGCGGGACCTCGCCCAGCTCCCGGGACCGCTTCGGCGCGCCCCGCACTCGCCCGCTCACGGGCGAGCGCTCCGCCAGCGTCTGGGCGATCTGATGGCGGCGGACACCCGCTCCAGCTGGGTGGCGCTGTAGTGGAGTTCGTGGAGGTGACGTGCGGGGTTGCGAAGGACCGGCTCGGCTGCTGGGCGGTCACGTGGGTCCGCGGTCTAGCGTCGCGGCCGTGGGTATCGACGACGTGATCACCGCCGGTCGGCTCGATGGGTCGGCTGCCGCCGCGCAGAGCGAGAGCCGGGTTCCGTCGGTGGTGCTGGGCGCGGCCCGCGCGGGCATGGTCATCGGCCTCGGAGCTGCGGGCAGGGCGGACGTCGAGCGGGGCCTCGCCGCCTCCGGGCAGGTGCCCTATCGGGTCGGGTCGATCACCAAGACCTTCACCGCTGCGGTCGTGCTCGGTCTGGTGCACGAAGGCGCGCTCGCGCTGGACGCCCCGGTAGGTGGGTATCTCGTGGGAACGCCGTTCGACGAGGTGCCGCTCAGAGCGCTGCTGGCGCACCGGGGCGGTGTCCAGCGGGAGGCGCCGGGGGACATGTGGGAGTCGATGCGGGGTCCGGATGCTGGGACCCTGCGGCGGGCGCTGCCGCGCGCGGAGCTGGTGGACCGCCCTGGTGTGCGGTGATACTACTCGAATCTCGGGTACGCGCTGCTCGGCCTGGTCGTCGAGGAGGCCACCGGCGAGTCCTGCCCGGCACTGATCGACCAGCGGCTTCTGGCGCCGCTCGGGCTGGCGGCGACGGTGTGGCAGCGGCCCGAGGACGCGGCGAGCGGGTACCGCGTCGATCCCTACGGCCTCCGCGATCGAGGCGTACAGCCGCACCCGCTCGTCTCGCCCGACACCGGGCAGGACCAGCTTCGCGGCGTGGGCGTGGGAGACGAGCGTCCCCGGATCGGCCCGGTCGTTCATCGCGTGGTCGCCGTTACGGACGGTGTCGATCACCTGGCGCAGCCGGGCCCGCGCGTCGTCGGGTGACAGGACCGGCTTGGCGTCTGCCGCCGACCTGAAACCGCCGCTGCGGTCGTCCTCGCTCACGACGCCGCGCCCGAGGCGCTCGATGGCACCCTCGGCTTCCAACGCCCGGTCGAGCCGCGTGACAAGGTCGGGCTGTGGCCGCCGGTCCGCCTTCTCGATCTTGCCGATGAGGTCACCGCTGACATGGACCAGCCTGCCCACCGCGGCCAGCGACAACGCACGCCGCTGCCGCAGGGCGCGCAGCTCCGCCCCGAACAGCGCCGCCGGGGACGCCTGCGGGTCGAGTGCCCGCGGCCGGTTCGCCACCGCAGCCCACCTCCAGCAGCCCGCCACGTTCCATACCGGCGACGACACCGTACGCGACGGATCACGAGGTGATGGTGCGATCGCCGCAATCCGGCATCGCGAGGGATGTGCGGGCCCGGGGCCCTGGTCAGGTGCCCGTGTTCGCGGCCCAGGTCGTTCCCAGGGGCCATCGCGGACCCGTTTCGGGGTCGCGGTGCCAGACGTGGGTGCCCGACGCGGTGGCGGTCACGCCGAAGTCGGCCCACTCCGGGTGGCCGAGGTCGTCGAACACAGCCGCGGCCTGGTCGAGCGCATGCACGAGCCGCGTCTGGCCCGCCTCCCGCGTGTCGTGACGGCCGCCCCGGTCAGGTGCGTGCGTGATCTCTGCCCACGAGCCGTCGCGCGCCTGCAGGTAGGTGGCGGTGGCCGTTCCTGTGGAGCGCGCCGCGCGGGTCGTTCCGGGCGGGAGGTGCAGTTGCGCGAGCAGGACCAGCGGGCTGTCGTCGTCGGCCAGGCCGGTCGGGGCGAGGGCGGTGCTGCCCGAGGCCACGAGCCCGCCGATCGGTGGCATTGGACGCCGGACGGCGCGCCTGCTCGCCGCGACCCGTCGTGCCGGGAGTGGCCGGTCCACCCGAGGAAGCGACCCACCAGTCGTGGTGGTTCCGCGGACGCCGCCCGTGGGTCGGTGGTCGGGCGCTCGAGCAGGACGTGGCCGCCCCCGCCCAGCCCGCCGGCGAGGCGGGCCAGCAGCCGCCCGCCCGGCCGGACGTGGCGCACCCACGCGGCGGGCACCTCGTCGGACTCGTAGCCGACGAGAACCCGGTCGAACGCCGCCCCGTCGCCGAGCAGGGTGACCGGCATGCCGCCATCGCCCGCCACCACCGTCGCGCGCACGTCCCGCGCCCGAAGCCGCTGGACGGCGGCGCGGAGCAGGTCCGGGTCGATCTCGACGCCGACAACCTGGTCACCGCTGAGCCGGTGCGCGGCGAGCGCGGTTGTGTGACCGCTGCCGACGCCCAGGTGCAATAGCCGATCACCGTCCTGTACGCCGAGGGCCTGCAGACCGCGCACGGTCAGCTCCGGCGGCGGGGAGGCCGCGACCGGGCGCCGGTCGCCCCACATGTCCAGTTCGGACAGCGCGATGGTCAGCGCCGCGTCCGAGTACGCCTGGCGCAACCAGCCGGGCGCGTCCGGCTCCGCTCCCGGGTCGTGGCGTCGCCAGGGTCCGCCCCGCCCCGAGCGGGTGTAGTGCGCGGGCACGAAGTGGTGGCGCGGCACTGCGAGCAGCGCGTCCCCCCACCGGTGATCGTGCAGGGCCCCGCGACGGACCAGACCGTCGACGAGGCGCTCGGCGTAGCGTCGCCACCCGGTTCCTGTGTGATCGTTCATGTCGTGCCCTCGACCGGCGACGGCAGGTGGATCTCGCTGTGGTCGCCGGCGCCGGTCCGCACCGTCACCGCGACCAGCCGCGCGTGCCCGGCCGGTCGCGCCGATCGCCGGTGCCACGTCGCGAGGTGCTCGGCGATGGCCTCACGTCGGTGGGCGGTCGAACAGCCGGTCCAGGTCGCGGTAGGCGAGCCGGCCCGCGACGTGGTCGTGGATCTCCGCACGCATGTCGTCGTCGACGACGACGCCCGGGTAGACCAGCGTCGTGCTCTCGAACACGAGTTCCGCGGTGAAGTCGTGACCGTGCGGGCGGCCGGCGGGGTTGCCGGGCTCCAGCCCGCGCAACGAGAGTGCCGCCGGGAACGACACGCGCACGCTTCCCCGGAAGCTGGATACGGCATCGGCGGCCGGGCCCTCGTCGCGGCCGGGAACGGAGCCGCCTATCAGCCTCACGCCGCCCGCCTCTCCCGCACGGGTCGCGCCGTCGCACGGGCGCCGGGGTCCGGCCCGACGGCCGCGTGGCAGTTGGGCCGGTGCGGTCGACCATCGTGTAGATGGGGGTGGTCCGGCCCGGCTCCCACCGTACCGCGAAGATCCAGGTCACCAGGCCGTCGGCCAGGAACGTCGCGGTCACCTCCTTCGCGGCGGCGAGCGAGTCCCGTCCCGCGCGCCGCGCCTCGTCCCTCAGGATCACCCCCTCGCACCTCTCGACGATCCGGCCCTGGATCTCGTAGCGTTGCGTCACTGCGCTCTCCCATCACCCGACCGGTACGCGTGTGCCGGTTCGATGCCAGTGAGCCCGGCGGCACGGTGAAGATCCAGAGAGCGGTCCCGGACAGCGACGATGTCCGAATGCGGCCTGGGTCGGTCGTGCACCGGAATGCCTGCCAGCGGGTTGTGGAGGCCCGACATCCGCGTGGGCGAGTGCTCTACGGAGCGTGGACGAGGGCGAACTCGGTCGCGTGTGCAAGTGCGGCGTCGTGGTCGGTGCTGGCCAGGACCCGGTGGGCGATGTGGAGGTCGGCCAGGACGCGCGCGATGTGCTGGTCGGCGAGGTGCCGGTAGCGCGTGTCGGCATGCCCGTTCGAGGTTGTGTCCGCCCGCCCGCCGGGGCCGATCTCGGTGCGGAGGATCAGGTCGTAGTGGGCGGCGTGCTGGGCCGCGATCGTGCGCAGGTGGCCGAGCAGCGTGGGGTGCGGCAGCTCGCCGCGGTGCTCCATTGTCGCAAGGTAGTAGCCCAGCGCGTCGGGGACCGGGCGGTCCACGAGCAGGACGTCGACGTGGGGCCACGTCTCGATCTCGGCGCTGATACCCCTGGTCATGATCCACAAGGTGGAGGCGTAGGTGTGGGAGTGCCGGTTCGGCATGCCGAGACGCAGCGCCTGCTCGCCGAGGTCGGCGACCGTGGCGACCTCGAGGTCGCGTCCCCTCATCTCGTGGGCCATCCGGGCCAGGAGCGTGGACTTGCCGGTCGAGTGCGTTCCCGTGATCGCAATGGTCAGCGGTCTCTCGACGGGCAGGGTCCTGGTCGGAAGTGGGCCTGGATGCGCGTTCGTGGCGGGGGTCATGTCGGTTCCTCCTTCTTCTTGATCTTGTCGGGCCGGCCGATCGGGCCCGCGGCTCCGGCGGGAGTCGGTCAGCACCCACGTTCTCGGGCCGTGCGCCTGCGGGAACGATCGGTGCCATGCGATCAGCCGGTTGACCGTCCGCGTAAGGGGGCAACAGCAGGGCAACAGCGATGTGCGCCCGATTTGCCCCCCTCGGTCAGCCGGTCACGAGGGCGACCATGGCACCGACGAGCAGGAACGAGCCCGTGGGAATGGCGCCGGGGCGTCGTCCGAGGCAGTGGAGGACGAGGAGGACGGCGGCCGCTCCCGTCCACGCGACGACGGTGCCGGTGATGACCGCGGACCAGCCCTGCCAGCCCGTCGCCATGCCGAGCAGGCCGCCGAACCGGACGTCCCCCGACCCGAGACCGCCGCTCGACGCGAGGGCGACGAGGAGGTAGGCCAGCGCCACCACGAAGGCGGCCACGAGCGCGGTGAGAAGGTTCCCCCACCGTCCGGTGCCAGCGGCCTCGAGGACGAGCAGGCCGGCCAGCACGCCGAAGCTCGGGACGATGAGACGCCCGGGCAGCCGCCGCTCGACGAGGTCGATCGCGGCCAGGACGACACCGACACAGGAGAGGAAGCCGAACGCCACGAGTTCGATCCCGTCGAAGCGCACGGAAAGTACCCCGACCGCGATCCCGGTCGCCGCCGCACAACCGCTCACCAACCGCCGGCGAGCAACTGCTTCAGGGTGCGCGAGCAGGCGCGGGATCGTCACCGCGGCGAGCAGGCCGCCGAGGAGCGCGCCGACGAGCGTCCAACCCGCCGTGCCCCACGGTGCGAAGGGTGCCGCGCCTGCGGCGGCGACGATCGAGTCGGTGCCCACCTGGTCATGGTCCTAACGGGTGAACATTGGCGCGAAAGCCTTCCAGACCGCGAAGTCCGTGTCTACGCACTTCGTCGTCCGTGCGGGATGCGGGTGTACATGTGATCAGTATCGCTCGATGATCGGGTGTCCGAGGTCGCTGGCGGGGAGGTGCTCGGTGGTCGGCAAATCCAGGTCCGGCCTGGTCGTGGTCCTCGTGCTGGTGGCCGGGTGCTCGGTGGGCGCGCCGCCGGACGACACGGCCCCGCCTTCGAGCGCGGCCGCGCCTTCGCCGCAACAGGCGTCGCCCACGCCCTCGGCCGAGGACCTCGCAGGTCAGGTGGCGCTCGCGGCGTACCGCGGGATGTGGGCGGACTTCGTCACCGCCGGAACGACCTCGGACTGGCGGTCCCCCGACCTGGGGCGGCACGCCACGGGCGTCGCGTTGACGAACCTCTCGCGCGGTCGGTAGGCGACCTCGTAGTCATGCGGGAACTCCTGCGGGTAGGTCGACTGGACGAGCACCTGCTCGAAGTATTCTTCAACCGCATCTGGAACTCTGGCATGGACGTCGACGGCCAGCTTGTCG
>Ga0136613_10000366_pt1 | contig 20344 bp, 22 predicted proteins | sample AntDrymUQ2722106_2_FD_106649 | JGI IMG/M metagenome (GOLD analysis project Ga0136613, IMG submission 106649) | Polar desert sand microbial communities from Dry Valleys, Antarctica - metaG UQ272 (21.06) | ecosystem: Environmental > Terrestrial > Soil > Desert | place: Antarctica: Dry Valley... | reverse complement strand
TCGCGATCGCGACCGCGTTCGCCGCGACCTGGCTCTTCATGTCGAGGGCGCCCCGCCCCCAGATCGCCCCGTCCCGAACCTCGCCCGACCACGGGTCGACGGTCCACTCGTCCGGGTCGGCGAGCACGGTGTCGGTGTGGCCGAGGAGAAGGAGCCGGCGCCCGCCGGCGCCGGGAAGGCGGGCGACCAGATTGGCGCGCTCGGGCACCTTCGCGTAGGTCTCGCACTCGAGCCCGGCGTCCTCCAGGTAGGCGCGCAGGAGGTCGGCGGCGCGGGTCTCGTTCCCCGGCGGATTGACCGTGTCGAGCCGGATCAGCTCCCGCAGGAGCTCGGAGGCCTCGTCGAGGAGCGCTCGCCCCGCCACCGCCGGAGCATACTTTCGACATGGCCGACCTCTTCTCGGACGCCGCGGACAAGCAGCTCGGCGACGTCGCGCCGCTTGCCGTGCGCATGCGACCCGCCTCGCTCGAGGACTTCGTCGGACAGGAGCACGTGGTCGGACCGGGATCCGCGCTCGCGCTCGCGATCGCCGAGGACCGCGTCGGGTCGGCGATCTTCTACGGCCCGCCCGGGAGCGGGAAGACGACGCTCGCCCGGATCGTCGCCCAGACGACCGGCGCGGCCTTCGAAGAGCTTTCCGCCGTCTCGGCGTCGGTGGCGGACGTCCGCGGCGTCCTCGCGCGGGCCAAGGAGCGGCTCGGCACCTCGAGCCGGCGCACGATCCTCTTCCTGGACGAGATCCACCGCTTCAACAAGGCCCAGCAGGACGCGCTCCTCCCTGCCGTCGAGACCGGGCTCGTCACGCTGATCGGAGCGACGACGGAGAACCCCTACTTCGAGGTCAACTCGGCGCTCCTCTCCCGCTCGCAGATCTACGAGCTCGAGCCCCTCGACGAGTCGCACGTCGCGACCATCGTCCGGCGCGGCGCGGAGGAGATCGACGCGGACGTTCCCGAGCCGCTCGTCCACCTGATCGCCCAGAAGGCCGGAGGCGACGGGCGGGCCGCGCTCAACACGCTCGAGCTCGCCTGGTCGACTGCGCGCGCCGAGGGCGGCGACCTCGAGGAGCGCCACGTGGAGGACGCCGCGCGCAAGCGCCCGCTCGTCTACGACAAGGGCGGCGACGCGCACTACGACTTCATCTCGGCCTTCATCAAGGCGATCCGCGGGTCGGATCCCGACGCGGCCCTCTACTACCTCGCGGCCATGCTCGAGAGCGGCGAGGACCCACGCTACGTCGCCCGGCGCCTGATCGTCCATGCGTCGGAGGACGTGGGGATGGCCGATTCGCGCGCGCTTCTCGTCGCCACGGCCGCGGCGCAGGCGCTCGAGCACGTGGGCCTCCCCGAGGCGCGGCTGAACCTCGCGCACGCGACGATCTACCTGGCGCGCGCGCCGAAGTCGAACGCCGTGCTGAGCGCGCTCGGGGCGGCCACCCGCGACGTGAAGGAGCACGGAACGATTCGTCCTCCAAAGGCGCTTCGCGATGCGCACTACCGGGGGGCGAAGAAGCTCGGCCACGGGGAGGGCTACCGCTATCCGCCGAGCGACCCGGCCGGCTACGAGGACGACTACTTGCCCGAGGAGCTCCAGGGTCGCACGTACTACGAGCCGTCGGGGGCGGGCGAGGAGCGCGCGCGGGACGAGGGGTGAGGCGCGCCGGCTCCCGGCTCGCAGCCGTCGCTGCACTCGCGGCCCTGGCGGGATGCGGGTCGCTCGGCGGAGATGCGGCCGAGTTGCCGCTCCGCGACGACTTCGCGGGGGAGTGCCGGTGGGCGCAGGCGAGCAGCGCCTCGGCCGTGCTCGGATGCGTCGACGGGAGCTACCGCGTGCTCGTCAAGCGCTCGGACCGGCCGGTCGCCGCGCACCGGTCGGTCGCGAAGACCTCGGCGCTTCGCATCGAAGCCGACGCGACCTTCACCCGCCCGTCGGCGCTGTCGGAGAGCGAGCGCGTCGTCTACGGCATCGGGTGCTGGACTCGCGTGAACGGGGACGGCTACCTGTTCCTCCTGAGCCCGGACGGGTCTGCGCTGATCGCGCGCGTGAAACGCGAGGTGGGTGGGTTCGTCCCTCTGGCCGAGACGGGCGAGGCGCTGCCGGAGCCACCCGCGCCGGGCGAGCCTGTGCGCGTCCGCGCCGACTGCCTGGCGCCAAAGGGGGAAGTGGGACGGCTGGTGCTCGAGGTCGACGGAGAGATCGTCCTCGCTGCGGCAGACCCCGAGAGGCCCTCCTCCTTCGGCGACCTCGGCTTCTACGTCGCGAGCACGAAGGACGCAACGGAGGTGCGCTTCGATGACCTCGGGGCCTACCGTCTCGAGGCGGCCGAGCTCGAGGCCGCGCTCGAGCAGGAGGAGCCGACGATCGAAACCGGCTCCGCCCGGGAGCTCCTGGGCGACGACTTCTCCGACCCCGAAAGCGGCTGGCCGATCGGGCGCGCTCGCTTCGGCTCGTTCGGCTACGCGGGCGAGGCCTACCGGATACGGCTGGAACAGAGCGGGAGCATCCGGCGCGGGCTCGTCTTCAGCGACCAGCCCGTGCGGGCCGTGGACGTGCGGATGACGGCGACGGAGCTCCCGGGCCGGCCCGCCTCGTTCGGGATCGGCTGCTACGCGCTCGCGGAGCGCGGCTACCTCTTCTTCGTGGACCGCACAGGCAACTGGTCGATCCGGAAGGAGCTAGGCGGTGGCGGCCTCGTGGTGCTCGCCGACGGGGAAGGTGCCCGGGTCGGGGCGCCCGGCTCGCCGGCAGAGCTCTCGGCCGGATGCTCCGGGTCACGTGAGGGCCGGGTAGAGCTCTCCTTCTCGGTGAACGGCAGGCGGGTCGGGGCGGCCTCCGACGAGGACGGCCCGCGGTCCTTCCGCGGGCTCGCGGTGGTCGTGCAGAGCGTCGCCGGAGACAGCGAGGTCGTCTTCGACGACGCGGCCGTTCGAAGCCGGTGAGGCCCAGGAGGGATTGGCGGAATGCCGCTAGACGCGCTCAGGCAGCAGACCGGCATCCTCGTAGGCGGCCTGCACGAGCCCGTCGTAGCGCCCCGCGGCGAGGTCGCCGAACGGGTCCGACGTGAAGCGCAGGAGCTGACCGTACGGGAGCGAGAAGGCCGCGCGCATCGCGACGAGCCGCGTGCGCTCGGCGAGATCCTCGGGCGCGGCGGGGCTGAGCGCGCGGCCCGCGGCCGTCAGCCTCCGCACCTGGGCGATCCGGGGCGGAAGTGCCTGCAGGAGCAGCAGGAGCGCAGGGACGGCGAACGTGAGGGCCCCGAGGAGGTTGGCGAGGTCGTGGACGCGCTCCTCGCCGCGGCGGCCGAAGTCCGCGACGTTGCCTCCCGTGCCCTCACCGGCCGAGCGCAGGCCGTCGGCGAGCGACCCACCGACGACGGGCACCCCGTCGACCGCGTCGGCCGCCGATCCGAATCCACCCTCGACCGCCGTGCCCGCCTCCCCGACTCCCTCGCCGAGAACAGCAAGCGCGTCGACCGCGTCGTGCACTTTGAACGCGAGCCAGGCAAGGAGGGCGAGGACGGTGAGGACGACGAGGTCGCGGGCGACCGTCGACAACCGCTGGCCGGGGACATCGGGGTACAGACGCATGGTTCCTCCTCGAAGTTGGCTCAAAGATGGCGCGGACCGTGGGGACTACGGCGCGCCTTCGGGCTTAGGCTTCCGTCGGGTGGTGGGTGGACCCCACAACTCAGGGTGACTCACCACCACCCTGGGTGGGGCGTGGGCGTAGTGCGCCTCCGATCGGGCCGGCGTCTCGCGCCGCGCGCCGCACGGGGTCAAAGGATGCGCGCGCCGAGGGCGCTCGCGGCGAGCTCGACGGCGAGGGCCGCGGTCTCGTTCATCCGGTCGAGGATCGGGTTCACCTCGACGATCTCGAACGAGCTGAGGAGGCCGGACTCCGAGACGAGCTCCATCGCAAGGTGCGCCTCGCGGTAGGAGAGGCCGCCGCGCACGGGCGTGCCCACACCCGGCGCGACATCCGGATCGACCACGTCCATGTCGAGGGAGACGTGCACGAACGGCGCTCCATCGGCACGGGCGAGCGCCTCGCGGACGACCTCCTCGACCCCGCGACGGTCGATCTCGCTCATCGTGAAGACCGCGAGGCCGAGTTCGCGCACGAGGCGGCGCTCACCCTCGTCCAGGGAGCGGACGCCGATCAAGGAAACGCGCGCCGGATCGAGCGCCGGGAGCGGCCAGGCGTCACTCCGGAACCCGTCGGTCGCCTGCCCGAGCACCGCGGCGAGCGGCATCCCGTGCACGTTGCCGCTCGGGGTCGTTTCCGGAGTGTTCAGGTCACCGTGGGCGTCGAACCAGAGCGCCGCCCCTGGGCCGCCTGACTGCTGCGCCATCCCGCCGACCGTGCCGAGCGCGATCGAGTGATCGCCGCCGAGCACGAGGGGGACGAGACCGTCGTTCGCCGCGCGACCCACCTGGTCGGCGATCCGCTCGCACGTGCCCTTGATCTCGGCGAGGAAGCGGGCGCGCTCGCTGCCGGCGGCGACGGTCTCGGGCAGGGCGGCGTCGACGTTTCCGAGATCCCTGACAGCGACCCCGATCGCCGAAATCCGGTCGCCGAGCCCCGCGTAGCGAATCGCGGATGGGCCCATGTCGACGCCACGGCGTCCCGCGCCGAGATCCAGCTCAGCGCCGATGATGGCAACGTCCCGCGGCGGCATGGCGGCGACGATAGCGCCGCGGGAGAGCACGGGCCGCTAGGTCACTCTTCGCACGACGTGCACGTGAGCTCCCAAGTGGTCACCCACTTGGCGGTCGCCTCGTTGTGCTCGAGCGTCGCTTCAGCGCGCGTGGGACTCACCTTCGGAATGAGATTCCCGTCCGTGAAGACCACGAGCTCCGGGAACAGGAAGCCCGCGTCGGTCACGGTTCCGGTCCACTCCGCATGGGGCTCGGAGACACCGCACCCGGTGACGTCGTACGTCCCTTTGACCGAGCCGTCCTCCGCGACGAGGAGCCGAACAGTGGCCTCCGTGCGGGCAGGGTTGCCGCATGGGCCGTGCGGCGGCGGGGTGGTCACGGCGCTACTCGCTGTGCCCTCCCAGACCTCGCCCGTGTAGAACTCGATGCAGCCGCGCGAGCGCGTGCCGTCGAAGCCCTCGGCGTTTGCGCAGATCTCGATCACAGGCGGCGGGTCGGGGGGATCTCGGTATTCGGAGAAGAGCTGAGCGACGTTCCGGCGAGGGTCGCAAGCGACCGGCGTGGAGGCCCCCGACAAGTTGCCGACCGACTCGATCAGGTCGTTGCCATCGTCGACGTACAGCACTTTGACGCCCAGCGCGGGCGGCATCACCATCGCAAGCGCGTGCAGCTTGATCCGTTCGCCGGGCGCAACCTTGCTCCCGGCGGCGGGAATCGACTCAACATCGGCCAAGAGCGTCTCGCCGTGATCCTCCACGCGGTACTCGGCTCGGCCCGTTGCGCTGCCGGTCGCCTCGAGCCGAACGACCGTTCCGGGCAGGTCGCTTCCGCCGGGGAGCTCACACAAGCCCGCCTGACCGTACATCAACGTGACATGCGGGTCTGGCGGAGTGTCCTCGGACACGATCGTCACAGGCGGGCCGGAGACCGACGCCGAGAGCGTCCGCGTCGAGCACGGTCCAAACCACGACGCGGACACGTTCACGTCCAGGTACGGGCTCCACGCGGCGTCGATGTCCTCCACTTCGCACCCATCCCGCGGGCCGCTGCGGGGGTCCCTTCCGAATTCGCTGTCCCACACCCCGTTCTCGCCCGGGCTCGGAAGGTCCCACTCCGGCGTCTGCGCAAGTCGGTTCGAGACGAGAGCGGCGGCCGGAACCCCCTCGACCGCGCGTGAAGCGGTCGCTGCCGACCCGCGCCTACGCACGACCCACGGCGTCCGAACCTGGCGCTCACCGAGCGTCGCGACCGTCTCGTACAGACCGGGCGCAAGGCCGCCTTCGGCGATTCCTTGCGAATAGGCGAGAGCGCCGGGCCCGACGGCGATCTCGTGCGAGAAGAGGTGCTCGCGGCCCTCGATCCCCGTCAGCCGGTACCAGGCCACCGTGAGCTCTGCCGCGGGAGCGTCGCTCCCCAGCCCGATCACGGCTGTGGCCTGCTTGTCCCGAGTCGTGAACGCGAGTCGCGGAGCTACGACCGATCCCTGCTCGTCCAGACCCTTCGCCAACACGACTCCGCGCAGGGGCCGTCCGCTTGCAGCCGGGGCTTGGACCCGTCGACTGTGGCCGAGGACTTGGCCGGATCGGCCGGGCGCGCCGCGTCCTCGCTACTCCCGCACGCGGTCAGGGCAACGAGGAGGAGGAAGGGGAGAAGGATTCTTCGCGTGAACGGGCTCCGCGCCGAGTCTTTCAGCTCCGTCAGCATGGCCCAAACGTGGGAATGTGTCGGTACCCTGAAACCCGCTTCATTCCAGGGCGAGGTAGCTCAGTTGGTAGAGCACACGGCTGAAAACCGTGGTGTCGCCGGTTCGATTCCGGCCCTCGCCACTAGCTTCCCGCCCGTCGGGCAACCACGGCGGTTCCAACACCGGCGGCAAGCTCCTCGACGTTGCTGAAGCCGACCCGCGCGAGCCGCTCGCGAAGCACCTCCTCAGGCACGTAGATCGGCGTCTCGCTTCCGCGCGACGACGCGATGACGACCATCCCACCGGGCTCGGTGACGCGGGCCAGCTCGTCGAAGAACGGGATCATGTTCAGGAGGACGACGAGGTCGAAGTGCCCGTCTCCGAAGGGAAGCTTCGCAGCGTCGGCCGTCTCGAACTCGACCCGCCCGGCGAGCGCGGGCGGGCGCATCCGGCGCGCCTCGGCCACCATCTCCGGGGAGACGTCGACCCCGACGATCTCGGCGGCGGGAAACCTCTCGGCGAGAAGCCGCGCGGCGAGGCCGGTGCCCGTGCCGAGGTCGAGGATCCGCCGGGGAGGTTGCGCCAGCCTCGCAAGGGCGGCATCGACCGGCGCGAAGCTCTCGGTGCTCCTCCGCCCCTCCCACACGGGCGCCAGCCGGTCGAACTGGGCGCGAAGCGGGCGGCGAAAGAGCCTCCAGAGCGCGGGCCGCGCCACGACGGCCCGCGTCGCGAGCCGGGCGAAGCGGCGACCGGCGCGCTCGAGCCGCTCGCTCAAGGGACGAGCCGCAGGCGGAGCTCCTCGCCCGTGCGGGCGGAGAGCATCTCGGCCGCGTTCCCCCCGTTGATCGCGACCGCAATGTTCCGGTAGGAGTCCTCGTAGACCAGGATGTCGCCGATCCTCACGTCGGCGAACGTCGTCGCGACGGTGGCGAAGTACGCCTCGAACCCGACGTCGATCTCGACCTGGACTCCCGGGGTCATCCCGGCGCGCGCGAGGTCGTCGGCCGTCGCATTCACCTGGACGTTCCCGTAGCGGTCGACGTAGAGCACGGTCACGCGAGCCCGGGTCGGCCCGACGTCGGGCTCGGGCACGTCGAGCCGCGTCAGCGCGTCCAGATCGAGGCGGCCGCCGACCTTGGACGGGTCGAGCCCCGCTGCGAGGTGGGCCGCGACCGGCGCGAACACGTCGCGGCCATGGAACGTCCGCGAGATGGGCTCGAGGAGGAGGGCGCGGTTCGTGATCTCGAACGCCTCGTCCACGCCACCGAGTTTGTCGGCCGCGACGAGGAGAAGGCCGTTGTCGGGGCCGACGTAGAGCCGCTCGCCGCCGCGCAGGACAACGGCCTTCCGGTCGCCCCCGACTTCGGGGTCGACGACCGCGACGTGCACCCCGGCCGGCATGTACGGGAGCGTGTTCGCGAGCACGAGGGCGCCCTGAAGCACCTGCTGCGGCTCGATCCCGTGCGTGATGTCGATCACCTCGACGTCCGGGGCGATCCGCTTGATCACGCCCCGGCAGGTCCCGACGAAGTCGTCCGCGAGACCGAAGTCCGTCAGGAGCGTGATGAAGCGATGCGCGATCCGGCGAGCTTAACCCCCGCCACGAGCCCCTCGGGGGTCTGCTCCTCCGCTTCCGCTGCGATCTGCAGGCCGCGCCCGCGCGCCTCGGCGGCCGTCTGGGGCCCAATGGCAACACAGGGATGCCCGAGCCCGAGCGAGGCGAAGCTCCTCGCAGCCGAGGCGGAGGCCAGGACGACCAGGTCGACGTCGGGGAAGACTTCGGGCCGCTCCTCGACCGTCCGGTAGAGCGGGACGAACTCGGCCCCGAGCTCCCGGACGAGGACATCCCGCGCGCCTTCGGCCCCGGCGAAGAGGACCCGGCCGGCCGGGCGCGGCAGCTCCTCCGCGAGCCCCTCCTGGCTCGAGCGCCGGGCGACGAGCGAGGGCTCGAGCCCGTGGCCGCGCAGCGCCTCGGCGGTGCCGGGCCCGATGACGCCGAGTTGCGGAACCGGTCCCTCGACCCGGGCGAGGAGCGGGGCGACGGCGTTTCGGCTCGTCAGCAGGAGCCAGTCGTACCCCTGCGTGCGGATCGGCGGGCCGGCGAGCCACTCGATCCGAACGAGCGGGCACGCCACCGCCTCGAATCCGGCTTCCCCAAGCGCCTCGGCGATCTCCTCGCCCCGAGGAGACGCCTGCGTGACCGCAACCCTCACGTGCGTTTGGCGCTCAGCGCGAGCAGCTCGTCGGCGAGACGAACAGGATCCGGCCCACGGCGACGCTCGACCCAGCTTCCGTCCTCGGCGGCGATCAGCGCGTCGAGCTCGTCCCCGTCGTGGTGCGCGGCGACCGGCGCGAGGCACCCGGCCCCGATACGCGCGACACAAGCCCGCTCGGCCTCGACCCGCCTCCGGGTCTCCGCGTGGTCGAGCGTCGCCAGCGGTTCGTCCTCGCCTACGCGCACCTGCAAGGCGAGCGCGCCCTGTCCGGCCTCGGGAACGAGCTCCTCCGGATCGAAGCGCTTGCCGATCTCGTCCGAGCGCCCGAGGCGATCGAGCCCCGCTGCGGCGAGCACGATCGCGTCGAGCCCCCGCTCGTCCCGCTTGCGCAGGCGCGTGTCGACGTTTCCGCGCAGCGGCTCGATCGAGAGGCTCGGATCGAGCGCGAGGAGCTGCGCCTTCCGCCGCGCGGAGGCCGTGCCGATCCGCATCCCGGGCCGAAGCGCCGAGGCGCCGCAAAGCGCGTCGCGCGGGTCCTCCCGTTCCAGGTACGCGCCGACGACGAGGCCCTCGGTGTTCGTCGAGGTCATGTCCTTCGCCGAGTGGATGGCGATGTCGATCCGCCCAGCAAGGAGCGCCTCCTCTATCTCCTTGACGAAGACGCCGCGCTCGCCGATCTCGCCGAACGGCCGTGAGCGGTCGCGGTCGCCAGCGGTCGTGATCGGGACGAGGGCGATGTCGAGCGAGGGATCGGCTTCGCGCAGACGCCCGGCGGCGATCTCCGCCTGCGTGAGCGCGAGCCTACTGCCGCGTGACCCGAGCCGGACGAGCACGCTGGGTGGGGGCAGCCGTCTGCGGAGGAGCCGCGTCGCGGGCCCGCAGCTCGGCGAGCTCGTCGATCTGGCGGGTGAGCCGCGCCATCTTGAAGGCGTAGAGGACGACGTAGAGGAGGACGACGGCGAGGACGACGAGGTACGCGGCCGTGACGTACTTCTCGGCCGTCGTCACGAGAGGCTCTCGCGGAGCTCTCGGAGCTTCACGTCCAGGCGCTTCCCGGCGAGCTCGGTCTGGTAGAGCGCCGTGGCCAGGGCGAGCACACCCGCCAGGCAGACGCAGAAGGTCAGGAACATCGTCCCCTCCATCTGGGGCCCGTCCCGCGTGAAGACGACCGGGTGGATGAAGTTCTTCGCGAGGCGGATAGCCAGGAAGCTGACAGGGATGAGCACGACGCCAAAGAGGGCGTACACCGCGGACATGTTCGCGCGTCGCGGGCCCGGGTCGGTCGAGTAGCGGAGCATGAAGTAGGCCGAGTAGAAGAGGAAGAGGACGAGGAAGAGGACGAGTTGCTGCTCGCTCCAGCTCCACCAGACGCCCCAGGAGATCCTCGCCCAGATGGAGCCCGTGACGAGGGTGAGGACGCCGAAGATCACGCCCATGTGGATGGCTGTATAGCTCTCGAGGTCGTAACGCTGCTCGCGCGTCCAGAGCAGCCGCAGGGCCTTCCAGGCGCCCCAGCCGAAACAGGCGTACGCGGTCAGGGCGACCGGGACGTGGATGTAGAAGATCCGCTGGCTGAACCCCTGGTCGGCGTCGTTCGGCACCCAGAGGAAGGCGAGCGCGATCCCCCCGAGGAGGAGCGCGAACGCGCCGAGGGCGGCCGCGGGGCCTGCGCTATTCCGTAACGACATACTCAAAGCTGGCCCAAGCCAGTATCGCGAAGACGAGGTCGTACAGGCCGAGGAAGGCGAGGTAGCGGCCCGGGTCGGGCTCGACGCTCGCGCCGACGCCCCCGACGACGATCGGGATCACGAGCGGCAGGAAGAGGAGCGGGAGGAGGAGCTCGCGTGCCCGGCTCGCCGCCGCCATCGCGGCGAGGAGCGTCCCGACCGCGGCGATCCCTAGGTCGGCGAGGGCGAACGCCGCCACCGTCTCCCAGCCGATCGGCGAGAAGAAGAGCGCGAAGGCCGGAAGCGCGATCGCCTCCGCGAGCACCAGGAAGGCGAGGACGCTCGTGCCCTTCGCGAGCCAGATGGCGCTCCGGTCGCAAGGGGCGAGGACGAGGCCGTCCAGAAGGCGCTGGTCACGCTCGGCGGCGAACGCGCGCGTCAGGCCGAGGAGCGCCGTGAAGACGACGGCGATCCACAGGAGCCCCGTCGCAGCGAGGTCAGACGCCTCGGTCGGGAGCGAGAAGCGAAAGACGACGAGCGCCGAGACGACGAAGAGGAGCATGGCCGGCACGGTGTCCCGCGCGCGAAGCTCGAGGAGCAGGTCCTTGCGGGCGAGCGCCGCCACGTCGCCGAAGTAGGCGCTCATGCGAGTGCGAGCTCCAGCGTGGCCAACGCGATGAGGCGCCCGGGCTCGTGCGTGGCGAGGACCAGGGCCCGCTCGCCTGCGAGGGACGCGAGCTCCTCGTCGAGGATGGCTGCGCCGGCCTCGTCGAGCGCCGAGAAGGGCTCGTCGAGGAGGAGAAGCGCCGGGTCGTGGAGGAGCGTTCGGCAGAGCGCGAGGCGCTGCGCCATCCCGCGCGAGTAGGCGGAGACGCGCTCGTGGCGCGCCTCCCAGAGGCCGTAGCGCTCGAGCAGCATGCCGATCCGCTCCCGCCGCTCCGGCACGCGATAGAGGCGCCCGTAGAGCTCGAGGTTCTCGTGAGCGGTCAGCTCGCGGTAGACGAGCGGCTCATGCGCGAGGAACCCGATCGCGCCGCGCTCGACCGAGACGTCGAGCTCACCGCGCGTCGGCGCCAAGAGACCGGCGAGAAGCGCGAGCAGCGTCGATTTGCCCGACCCGTTCGCGCCCGTCACGACGAGGAGGTCGCGCTCGCCGAGCTCGAGGTCGACTCCCCGGAGCGCATGCTTCTCCCCAAAGCGCCGCTCGAGCCCGCGGGCCGAGACGATCACGCCCGCGCCTCGACGTCGCGCGAGAGCGACTTCGCAAGCTCGTAACCCGTGGTCGTCAGCGCGACGAGCTCCGCGTTCAGGCGGTCGGCCTCCTCGAGGGTTGCGGCGTTCCCGTTGCCCGGGTTGAAAAGCACGTCGCTCAGGCTGCCCTGCCCGCCCAGGGCACGGAGGAAGTGCCGCACGCCGTGGAAGTCGTCGGCGCGAATCCAGGCGGCGTCTTGCGCGACCCAGTCCGCCCACTTCGTCTCGCCGTTCGCGCGCAGAAACCTCGCCAGGTCGTCGAGCGTCACGAGCAGGCTCTCCGTTCGCGCGTCAAGCGACGACATCGGCCAAGACGAAGGCGAAGAGGGTGAGCGAGATGACGCCGTTCATGGTGAAGAAGGCGAGGTCGAGCCGGCGCAGGTCGCGCGGCGAGACGAGCAGGTGCTCGTAGAGAAGGAGTGCGGCCACCGCTCCCACGCCCGCCCAGTACCAGGGGCCGACGCTGAGCCCGACGCCGGCGAGGACGAGGAAGCCGACGGTCGCGGCGTGGAGCGTGCGCGAGGCCCCGAACGTCGCAGGCACGCCGAAGCGCGCCGGCAGCGAGTGGAGACCCTGGGCGCGGTCGACCTCGAGGTCGAAGAGCGCGTAGAGGACGTCGAAGCCGACGACCCATACGGCGACGGCGGCCCCGAGCGCCCAGGCCTCCCAGGGAAGCTCGCCCGTGACCGCCGCCCAGGCGCCGACCGGCGCGAGGCCGTCCACGACGCCGAGCCAGACGTGCGAGAGCCAGGTCCAGCGCTTGAGGTACGGGTAGAGGACGAACGCCGCCACTGGAATGGGCCAGAGCCAGCGGACGATCGGCTCTAGCTGGTAGACGGCCACGAGGAAGAGCGCGAGCGACGCAGCGCAGAAGAGGAGCACGTCCACGCGGCGAAGGGCGCCGCGCGGGATCTCTCGCCCAGCCGTGCGCGGGTTACGGGCGTCGATCTCGGCGTCGATCAGGCGGTTCAGCGCCATCGCGAGGCTCCGCGCGCCCACCATCGCAACCGTGAGCCAGAGGAGGTCGCGTCCGCTCGGGACGGCGTCGAGGGCGAGGAACGCGCCCACGTAGGCGAACGGGAGCGCGAAGACCGTGTGCTCGACCTTGACGAGCGAGGAGAAGAGCCGGGGATAGCGGAGCACGGCGCTCATGTCTGCTTATGCATGGTTGTCTTGTTGGACAACAGCGCCAGGGCGTGGCCGAGCAGCGGGCGCAGGACCTCGAAGCCGTCGCGGCAGCCGCCGGGAGAGCCGGGGAGGTTGACGACGAGCGTCGAGCCGGCGATCCCCGCGAGCCCTCGCGAGAGAAGCGCATGCGGGGTTCGCGCGGCCCCGTCGGCCCGAATCGCCTCTGCGATCCCCGGCGCCGGGCGATCGAGCAGCGGGGCGGTCGCCTCGGGCGTCACGTCGCGCGGCCCGAAGCCCGTGCCGCCCGTCGTCAGGACGACGTCGGCCCGCTCGGCGAGACCCGCGAGAGCTGACCAGATCGCCTCGCGGTCGTCCGCGACGAGCTCCCGCTCGACCTCGAAGCCCTCGCCGGCGAGGAGGTCCGCGAGGAGATCGCCGCTCGCGTCCTCCCGCTCCCCTCGCGCGACGCCGTCGGACACGGTCAGAACGGCGGCCTTCACTCCACCGGCTCCTTCGTCTTCTCGAGCAGGCGCACCTCGGCGACGACCAGCTCCGGATCGACCGCCTTGGCCATGTCGTAGACCGTCAGCGCCGCGACGGCGGCGGCGGTCAGCGCCTCCATCTCGACGCCTGTCTGCGCGGTGGTCTCGGCCGAGGTCACGATCTCGACCCCCGAGTCAACGACCGTCGCGTCGACCTCGACGTGCGTGAGCGGCAGCGGGTGGCAGAGCGGGATCAGCTCGGACGTCCGCTTGGCGGCCATGATCCCGGCGAGGCGGGCAGTCGCGAGCGCGTCGCCCTTCGGCAGCTCGCGGAGCAGCGCGGCCGTCTCGGGACGCATACGCACGAGCGCTGTCGCCCGGGCGCGGCGCCGGGACACCGGCTTCCCGCCGACGTCGACCATCCGAACCTCGCCCGCCTCGTCCACGTGGGAGAGCGGGGCTTCCATCTAGCTCAAAGTCTACGGTCGGGCCGCGCCCCGGCCTCGTCGAGGTCGCGAAGCTGGGAGGCGATCCACGAGCCGATGTCATGTTCGTGGACATGCTCGCGGATGGCGGTCAGCCGCTGGCGCCGGTCCTCCTCGGCCATCGTGAGGGCCTCGTGGATCGCGTCGGCCTGGCCCGCGACGTCGAAGGGGTTGACGGTCAGGGCCCACTCGCCGAGCTCCTCGTGGGCGCCCGCGTTCTCGGAGAGGATCAGCACCCCGTCGCGCGTGTTCACGAGCGGGGCCTCCTTCGCGACGAGGTTGAGCCCGTCGAAGATCGCGTTCACGAGCAGGACGTCGAACTGCTTGTACGCCGCGACCGAGGCTGCGAAATCGTCCGCGACGCGAAGCTCGAGCGGGCGCCAGCCCTCCTGCTGGAAGCGGTCGTTGACCGCGCGGGCCGCCCTCTGGATCGCCCCCAGGTACTCGGCGTACTCGGGGATGTCCTGCCTGGACGGGTCGAGGAGGGCGAGCATCCCGACCCGCCGGTGCATCTCCGGATGCGCGTCGAGATAGAGCTCGAAGGCGCGAAAACCGCGGACGACGTTCTTGGAGGGGTCGGTCCGATCGACCCGGAGGATGAGGAACTCCGGCCGCTCCGCGACGAGAGCCGCCTCGGCGCCCTTGACCGCCTCGCTCTCCGCGAGCTCGGCGAACTCACCCGGATCGACCGAGATCGGGCAGCAGCGGGCCGCGGTCAGGTGGTCGTCCAGTCGCGCCTCGTACGCCCCGAAGTCGACCTTGGCTTCGGTGAGGTCGGCGCAGCAGCGCAGGAAGTTGATCCGCCAGCGGCGGGTGTGGAAGCTGACGACGTCGTTCGCGAGGAGGCCTTCGTGGACGGCCCGACGGATCGGGTCGGGGAGGACGCGCCAGTAGTCCGGCTGCGCCCAGGGGATATGGATGAAGTGGGCGAGCGTGGCGTCGGGGACTCGCTCCCGCACGAAGCCGGGCGCCGCGTAGAGGTGGTAGTCGTGAAAGAAGACGGCAGCGTCCGGCTCTCGCTCGAGCTCCGAGACGACCGCATCCGCGAAGTTCCGGTTCGCGGCGAGGTAGCCCTCGCTCCACGCGTGGCGCACCCCGAGATCCCAGTCGGGCGCGGTCGCGAGGCCCCAGAGGTAGTGCTGAGCGAACCAGAGCACCGGGTTCGCGATCACGTTGTAGTACCAGTCGTAGGTGCGTGGATCGTGCGTGACGAGCCGAAGCCGGTACGGGGAGCCGTCGCGAGCCGTCTCCTCGATCCCGGCGCTTCCCGCTTCGGCAGCGGCCACACGATCCTCCTCGGACATCGCGCTCGCGACCCAGGTGACGTCGTGGTGGCGGACGAGGCTCCCGAGCGCGGTCACGAGGCCGCCGCCTCCGCGCCGCGCAGTCCGTTGGCCGTCGGGGCCGCGCACGAACGTGGCCGGCGCCCGGTTTGCGACGACGATCAGCTTGCGCCGGGCGGCCATGCGCCCGAGCCTACGCTGCTGCGGCGACGAGCTGGCGCGAGGCGGGCGTCTCGCGCCCGGCGAGCAGGTTGAAGAGCGCGAGCCAGTCGCGCAGGAGCCGCGGCGTCAGGAAGTTCGCCCGCACGTACTCCTTGCCCTTCCGGGCCATCACGCGAGCGTGCTCCGGATCGTCGAGCACGGCCACGATCGCCTCGGCGCACTCCTCGATCGAGGCGACGAGGAAGCCCGTCTCGCCCTCCTGGATCTGGTCGACGATGCCGCCGACCCGCCCCGCGATCACCGGCCGGCCCTTCCAGAGCGCCTCGGTCACGGTCAGCCCGAAGCCTTCGCGTACGGATTTCTGGATCACGGCGGCCGAGTGCACCTGGAAGGCGTTCACCTCGACGGAGCCAACGTTGTTCAGGTTGGAGAGGATGTAGATGTCCGGGTCGCCGTCCGCCGCCTCGACCGTCCGCGAGTAGAGATCCCAGCCCTCCGGGTCGTCATGGGCCATCGAGCCGACGAGGGCGAGCTGGACGTCCGGGTGGCGCTTCCGCACGAGGCGCCAGGCCTCGATCACGCCGATCGGGTCCTTCCAGGGGTCGAAGCGCGAGACCTGCGTCACGAGCGGGCGCTCGACGTCGATTCCGAACTGGTCGACGATGTAGGCCGCGTCCTCTGCCGAAAGGGCCATGTTCTTCGGAGCGAGGGGGTCGATCGCGGGGGGCCAGATGTACGCGGGCGGGAGCGCGACGCCGGAGGGCACGTACTGGCGGCGGTGGAAGATCGCCGCGTCGTGCTGGGCGATCGACGGCGCGAGAAACTCCAGCACCTCGCGGTTCGGCTCGGAGAGGTCGATGTGGCAGCGCCAGATCCAGTGCTGCCCGACCGCCCGCGCGTCCTCGACCATGGCGGCCGGCTGCGGGTCGTGCACGATCACGAAGTCGAACTCGCCCTCGAGCGCCTCGGCGTTCAGCCGGTTGTAGTGGCGAAACACCTCCTGCTGAGCGGTCGTCAAGCCTCGTTCTGCACCCTGGAGCGCGTTGTGGATCGTCTTCGTCACGTCGAAGAACTCGTCCTGCCCGTAGATGACGCGCCACTCGGTGTCGAGCCCGGCATCGCGCATGAGCGGGACGAGCGTGTAGTTGATCTCGGCAACGCCGCCGCCGAACGCCGTTGCCGACAGGTGGAGGACGCGCTTCCCCGCGAGCGGCTCGGCGAGGGCACGGATCTGATCCATGAGGCCGCGGCTGGCGATCGTCGCGTAGTCGCCGAGGGCCTTGTGGCCCACGTTCACCTGCTGCAACTGCACGCGGCGACAATAACGATCACCTCGGGTGGCTCCGAGGGGTATGCGAAGGCTCTTAGGGCAGGTACTTGACGAACCGGAGGCGCGAGCCGCGCTCATGCGACTCGACTGCGAGCTCGTCGGTGACGGAACGGATGATCGCGAGCCCGAGCCCACCCTCGTCCAGGTCGCCGTTCTCGGCCGCCGCGGCCTCGAGCTCGAAGCCCCCGCCTTCGTCGGCAACCTCGACCGCGAGCGCCTTTCCGTTCAGCTCGTAGCGAATGTCGACGACGCCCTCGCGCCCTGCCTCGTAGGCGTGGCGGATCGAGTTCGAGCAGGCCTCGGTCAGCGCAAGCTTCAGGTCGGCGAGCGTCTCGTCCTCGAGTTGGCGCACCTGTGCGAGCCCGGCTAGGGCAAGGCGGCCCAGGACGATGTACTCCGCTTTTGCCGGAATGGAAAGCTCTACGACGCCGCGGTCGCCTTCCTTGCCCATTGTGGGACTGATCACTTCCCTTCCGTCAGACCTGCAGCCATCCTGTACCCCTCCCGAGGGCGCCTAAACGGCTTTTCGGGCTCTGAGCGGGGATTCCTGGTCGATTCCGGCGAGCCTGCGGGTCGCGGCGGCGACCGCCTCGGGGCTCTCGTCGACGCAGACGAAGCGCCTGCCGAGCTTCTTCGCGACCGCCCCCAGGGTGCCGCTCCCGGCGAAGGGGTCGAGGCACCAGTCGCCCGGGCGGGTCGACGCCTGCACCATGCGGCGCACGATTCCCTCCGGCTTCTGCGTGGGGTAGCCGGTCTTCTCCGAGCCGGTGGGGGAGACGATCGTGTGCCACCAGACGTCGGTCGGGAGCTTGCCGCGGGCGGCCTTCTCGGCGGTCACGAGCCCGGGCGCCATGTACGGCTCCCGCTCGACCGCCTCCGCGTCGAAGAAGTAGCGCGCCGGATCCTTGACGTAGACGAGGATCGTGTCGTGCTTGGCCGGCCAGCGCCGCTTGGTGCGCGCGCCGTAGTCGTAGGCCCAGACGAGCTCGTTCAGGAAGGCCTCGCGCCCGAAGAGCTCGTCCAGGAGGAGCTTCGCGTAGTGCGCCTCCCGGTAGTCCAGGTGGAGGTAGAACGTGCCCGTCGGCGCGAGCAGGCGGTGGAGCTCCCGCAGGCGCGGCTCGAGGAAGCCGAGGTAGTCGTCGAAGCTGTCGCGATAGGAGGACGACGCGAGGAGCGTCGAGCGGTAGCGGCGCCCACCGAAGCCCTCGCGGTCGCCGTCCGCGTCCGAGACGGTCGCGAGAGTGCGCCGCGTCTGGCGCCTGCCCGTGTTGAAGGGCGGATCGGCGTAGACGAGCTGGAAGCTCGCGTCAGCGAAGCGAGGGAGGATCTCGAGGTTGTCGCCGAGCAGGATCGCGTCTGCCTGCGGGCGCTCCACCCGGGCGACGGTAGCCGGGCTAGCGGTTGTCGGGCGGATTGACGGGCCGCGCGCCGAGCTCGACCTTGACGGCGACCCGCTTGTCGCCGCGGAATACGGTGAACTCGACTTCCTCGCCCGGAAGCCGGCTCGTGACCGCGCGGACGACGTCCTCGGCGGTCTGGACGGCCTCGCCGTCGATCTCGACGATCAGGTCGCCGCCCGGGCGCAAGGAGAGGCCCGCAAAGAGCTGCTCGGCCCCGCCTGCCCTGAAGCCCGCCTCGTCGGCCGGGCCGTCCTTGATGACCGTCTGGATCGCCGCGCCTTCCTCGGCCCCGTAGTCGAAGCGCTTCGCCAGCGAAGGCGTCACGGTCGCGGTCGTGATCCCGACCCAGGCGTACTCGACCTTGCCGCTGGCGATCAGCTGCTCCATCGAGCGCACCGCCGAGTTGATGGGGACGGCGAAACCGACGCCCTCGGCGCCGCCGGACTCGCTCCGGATCTGCGCGTTGACGCCAATCACGCGCCCCCGCGCATCGAGGAGCGGGCCACCCGAGTTCCCGCGGTTGATCGGCGCGTCGGTCTGGATCGCGTCCACGAGGCTGTAGTCCGAGGTCAGCGAGGGAATCGACCGCTCGGTCGCCCCGACGACGCCGACGGTGAGCGTGTTCGCCTGACCGAAGGGACTGCCGATCGCCGCGACCGGCTCCCCCACCTCGACCTGGCTCGAGTCGGCGAGCGGCAGCGGCCGTAGCTCGTGCCGGCCCGGCTCGACCTTCAGGAGCCCCACGTCGTCGAAGACGTCCCACCCGACGACCTTCGCCTCGATCCGGTCACCGTCGCGAAACTCGATGAAGACCTGGGAGGCCGCCTCGGCCGGCCTCGTCTCCGCCGGGTCCTCGGTCTCGCCTGCGGTCGTGATCACGTGCGAGTTGGTGAGGATGTAGCCCTCATCCGAAACGACGAAGCCCGTGCCCTGGGCCGCCTGTCCCGCACCGGTCTCTGCGTGGTCTCCGAAGAGGGCGTGGATGGTGACGACGCCGCCGACCCGCTCGCGGTAGATCGCGGTGGCGTCGAAGCTGTTCCCCGGCAGCGGCTTCGCGGACTCGCCGGTTGGTGCCGTGTCCGTTCGCGCCGCGGGCGCGGCACTCCCGCCGCCGGGAACGAGGACCGTCTGCGTCGCATCGTCGTTCCAGCCGGCCGCCTGGCCGACGAGAAGCGCGCTGACGCCGCCGAGAAAGGCAGCGACGATCGCGACGACGGCTACTAGGGAAGCGCGCACAGGAGGTCGTCAGAGAGTAGTCGCAGGCTCGCGCGCCGCCGACGGTTCACCGTTTCCACGTGGAAACGGAGCCTCAGACGGCAAGGAAAGCGTGAGGACGGTCTCCCCGGGCGTCGACGCGAGCTCGAGCGCGCCGTCCATGCGCGACGCGAGCTCCCGCGCGATGGCGAGCCCGAGCCCGCTCCCCGATGCGCGTCCGCCCCCGGCGCGGTAGAAGCGCTCGAAAACGTGCTCCTGGTCCTCGGCCGCGATCCCTGGGCCCTCGTCGCGCACCGCCAGGGTCGCGACGTCGCCGTCCTCGCTCGGGCGCAGCTCGACGGCCGTGCCCGCAGGTGTGTGGCGAAGGGCGTTCTCGACCAGGATCCGCCCGATCTGGACGACTCGTTCGTGGTCGCCCGCCGCGAGCACCTCGTCCGGTCCTTCGACGCTGAGCGGATGGCCGCTCGAGTCGGCGAGCGCGCGGAACTCCTCGCAAACCGTGCGCGCGGCGATCGTCAGGTCGACCTGCCCGTGCTCGACGGCGAGCTGCCCCGCATCGAGGCGCGAGAGGTCGAGCAGGTCGGTGGCGAGGCGCGTCAGGCGCTCGACCTGCGCGCGGGTCTCCGCCAGGAACTCGGCGCGAGTCTCCGGATCGAGATCCTCGTCGCTCAGGAGCTCGAGGAAGCCGCCGAGGGAGAAGAGCGGCGTTCGGAGCTCGTGCGAGGCGTTGGCGATGAACTCGCGCCGGACGCGGTCGAGGTCGGACAGACGCTCGCGCATCGCGTCGAAGGCCCGGGCGAGCTCGGCGACCTCGTCGCCGCCGCGGGTCTCGGCCACCGGCGTCGCGAAGTCCCCGCCCGCGATCCGCTCCGCCGCGGTCTCGAGCTTTCGGAGCCTGCGGGTCAGGCCGACCGCAGCGGCGTAGGCGGCGGCGGCCGAGGCGAGGAGCGCCACCAGGCCTGCGATCACCACGCTTCGGCGGACGAGCCGCACGTTCGCAAGCGTCTCGTCGAGCGGCGCCGAGAAGAGGACGACGATCGAGCTCCCGACCGGGACGGAGTACTCCGCGTACTCGTGCCCTCCACGCGCGACGCGGCCCGAAGCGGGCCCCGGCCCGCCCGCGGCGTCCCGTGCGATCCGGTCTTGTCCGAGGTCGCCCGCCTGGACGACGCTCGAGTCGGCGATCGTCCGCAGGCTGTCCGTTCCGAGGCGGTCGAAGACGACGATCCTCGCGTTCAGGTTCGTCGCGGCGAAGGTGACGGTGTCGTTCACGTCGACGATCCCGCTCTGGGCGCTCTGCCGAAGCTCCGCGACGAGGCGTGGGGCCGAGCGCTCGAGCTGGCGGATCTTCGCGTCTACGAGCTGCTCCTCGAGGCGCGGCAC
>Ga0136613_10000365_pt1 | contig 20403 bp, 26 predicted proteins | sample AntDrymUQ2722106_2_FD_106649 | JGI IMG/M metagenome (GOLD analysis project Ga0136613, IMG submission 106649) | Polar desert sand microbial communities from Dry Valleys, Antarctica - metaG UQ272 (21.06) | ecosystem: Environmental > Terrestrial > Soil > Desert | place: Antarctica: Dry Valley... | reverse complement strand
CTGCCCTGCGGAGGCAGAGGTCGCAAGTTCGAATCTTGCCGGGCGCATTGCTCAAAAGGGATCGGAGGTGCGAGTAGGTGCCTCGATCATCGCGACGCTCGCGTACATCTTGCGCACCGCCTGCCTGAACCGGTCGCGTCCGGTCAGTCGCGGCGGTAGGAGATGACCGGCTAGCCGCGGTCGGCGTCGGCGTAGCGACGCGCGAGCTCCGTGCGGGAGCGCAGGCCGGTCTTGCGGTAGATCCGCGTCAGATGCGCCTCGACGGTCTTGACGGTGGTGAAGAGTTGCGCGGAGACTTCGCGGTTCGTGCGTCCCGAGGCGACGAGCGCGGCGACGCGCTGCTCCGCCGGGGTCAGGTCGCGGTCGCGTCGCGGTCGCGGGTAGGCGCGCCGAAGCTCATCGTCGGTGCGTTCCTGCCAGGCGGGCGTGCCGAGCTCGCCGAAGATTCGGTGGGCTTCGCGGAGCGCCTCGGCGGCGCGGCGGCGCTTGCCGGACCGGGCGTGAGCGGCGCCGAGCGTTCGTTGGGTGTGCGCGAGCTCGTAGGGTGCGCCGATCGCCGTGAACCCGACTCGGGCCTGCTCGAGCAGCGAGACCGCCGCCGCCGGCTCGCCGGCGCCGAGGACGGCGATTCCCCGGCAGCGAGCCGCCGCGGCGCGCGCCCATGGATGGTCGAGGGTCGCGGCGCGCTCCTCTAGCCAGTCGGCAAGCCGATTGGTCTGGTCGAGGTCGCCGACCGCCGCGGCCGCCTCGGCGAGCTCGAACGACACGGGCAGCAAGCCAGGCTCACCGATTCCGGCCACGTCGAGGATCGCCTGTCCGCGCGCAAGGTGCTCATGCGCGGTCTCGGGCGCGTCCAGCAGGAGCGCTAGCGATCCTCGCGCCCACGCAGCCCCGACGACGAGCCAAGGGTCGCCGTTCGCCGCTCCATACGCATGAGCTTCCGCAGCGTCGCTCTCGGCCCGTTCCGCCTCGCCACGGCGAGCGGCGAGGAGTGCCCGTTGGCAGACGAGATTGGCCCGCCAGTGGCCGGTCGCGTCGGCGAGACCGGCATCGAGCTCGCGGGCGGCGGCTTCCCAACGGCCGCAGCGGAGCTCGAGTTCCCCGAAAAAGCGATGCATCCACATCAGGAAGGCGTCCTCGCCAGCGCGATGAGCGCGTTCGCGACTTGCGTCGAAGAGCGCCCGAGCGCGCTCGAAGTCTCCTTGCCCCAAGCAGGCTTTGCCGAGCGCAAGCGCGGCATCGGCCTCGGCCGATCCCGCATCGGCTTGTAGGGCGAGCGCGCGCTCGAGCTGAGCGAGCGCCCCCGGGCTTCCCGCGGTGATCGTCGATCGCGCCGCGCGCCGTCAGCGCAAAGACGAGCGGCAACGTCCCCTTCGCCGAGACGGCGATCTCGACCGCTCGTTCGGCTTCCTGCGCTCCCTCCTCCAGTTTCCAACCCCAGATCCCGAGCGTCCAAGCCAGCATGGTCCACGCACGTGCCCGGACGATCGTGTCCTCTGCGTGCGCGCAGGGCTCGCGCAGACGCTTGACGCAGACCACGTTCTCGAGGTCGAGCAGCGAGCGGAGCATCAGAACGCGGGCGCGTTCGTCGCCCGCGACCTCACGCGCGAGCAAGTCGTCGAGCTCGCGTGCCGCCTCGCGAGGCACCGCGGCGCCGCGCGGGCCCGGACGGTTCGCAGCGATCAGGTACGTCGCGTAGGCGAGCCCACGCTGCACCCGGTCGACGTCGTCGAGCGCTGTGAGCCGGAGCGCGTGAAGGGCGAGCTCGGCGGCCGCCGCCTCGGGCGCGCCGCGCCCGGCCGCGCGCTTCGCAGCCGCGTCAAGAGTGATGGCGACTGCCGCATCGGGCTCCGAGGTCGCGAGCGCGAGGTGGCGGGCGCGCTCCTCGTCGTCTTCGGCGAACTCGGCGGCGTGGAGCTGAATCCTCCGCCGCTCAGCCGGTGCAATCTCTGCGTACACCGCAGACGCGAGCAGCGGATGGGTGAACCGCACGACGCCGTCCGTCGCGACGTCCAGGACAGCGTGTGCGAAGCCAACGTCGATCAGCCGGCCGGCGCGCTCCTCGGACGCGAGCGTGCGCCCGAGCTGTGCGAGCGTCGGCCGCTCAAGCACCGCGACCAGCCGAACCAGCGGAATCAGCTCCTTCGGCAGCGACGCAACCCGCACGCGCACGAGCTCCTGCAAGGAGTCCGGCACGGGCAGCGGGGCGCCTGCGCTGCCGGGAGGGTCGGGAAGCGACCGCGCGAGCTCGAGCGCGAACATCGGGTTGCCCCCTGAAGTGCCGTGCACGCGTGCGAGCAGCGGCCTCGGAAGTCGCACGCCAAGCCGGATGCGCACGAGATGCTGGATTGCGCCAGCTGTGAGCCCTCCCAGCTCGATCTCCGTCAAGGCGCTTGGCTTGAACGCCTCGGTGAGGGCCAGGGGATCCGAGTTCCCAGCCTCGGTGCGCGGTGTCGCAAGCAAGACGACGGCCGCGTCCGCCAGGCGGCGCACGTCGAACGCGGATACGCGCTGCGAGGCGGCGTCGAGCCATTGAACGTCGTCAATCGCGACCACCAAGGGCGCGCGTCCGGAAAGCGCCCGGAGGACCTCGAGCGTCGCCCGCGCGAGAATCAACGGCTCCGCCGGATGCTCCGGTGGCTCCTCCAATCCGAGCGCGACCGCGAGCGCTCGCCGCTGCGGTACCGGAAGCTCGTCCGCGACCTCGCGGCAGGGCGCCTCGAGCAGGTCGACGAGCGCGCTCAACGGGAGCGGCATCTCGACCTCGACACAACGCGTGACGAGCACACGGCTGCCGGCTTCGGCCGCCGCCTCGAGTCGCTGACGCCACAGCGCGGTCTTGCCGATTCCAGGCCCGCCACGAAGCACGATGTCGCGACTTCCCTCGTCCACAGCCCCCAGAATCCGGCGCAGCCGAGCCATCTCGGTCTCACGGCCGACCAGCTCGAGCGGCAGCGCCTCCACCCGCGGATTGTCGCGAAAAATTGGTGTACGGGTTCCTCGTCGAGATGTAGGGCTTCCCCCGACGCCCGCGCCGCGCCGCCGGCCCACACTCGACAGACACGGAAAACGCCCGAGACAAGCCAAGTAAGAGGAAGGGGATCGACATGCAACCAGCTCGAAATCGATTCGGAAGCAGCGCGCGGCTCGAACTCAGTCGCGTCGCGGCAGTCGCAGCCCTTGTGGCTGCAGCGGCCGTTACGCTGATCTCGACCGCGACTGCGTCTTCGAAGGAAGCAGCCATGGGCACGATCGCGGTCACCGAGCGCACGCTCGTGCTGAGCTACCGCGACGGCAACGACATCGTGCGGGAGCTCCAGGTGCGTCGGACGCTCACAGGAACGTTCTCCGGCACCGAGGTGTCTCTCGTCCACAATGTCACCCATCCCGATGGGAGCGTGGACCTGACGGTCATCAGCTCCTGCAGCTGCACGGTCGAGGGGCGCACCGGCACGGTCACGTTCAGCGAACGCGGGCGGTCGACCTGAACGGCATCATCACGGCGCAGCGGAAGATCATCGACGCAACCGGAAACCTCGAAGGACTCCGGGGGAAGCTCGACGTCTCCGATCTGCTCGCCGATCCGGCCCAGGACTACACAGGCCGCTACGACCTCGACTGACGCGAACCGGTGACGAATGCGGGGCGGCTACGGTCGCCCCGCATTCGCCGCCGCTCGAGACGGACGGGTCAGCCGCTACGGGCGGATCCGTAGAAGCAAGTTCGCCGCCGACGCCGACGACCGCGCTCACGGTCTCGGCGATCTGCGCCTCGTGGTGGCGGTGGCCGTCGACTAGCTCGCCGGCGTGGATCAGGGCGCGACGACGAACGTGGCGGCCCCGAGGAGCGAGGAGGAGCCCGAACCGCTCGGATGCTCGGGCCTTCCCGGCTTCGGCGTTCGTGCAGACGGTCGTCTCTCACCGCAGCTGGTCGAGTCGCGCGCGGTACTCCTCGCTCGCGATCTCGCCGCGGGCGAAGCGCTCGGCGAGGATGTCTCTCGCGCGGTCGGCCCCGCTCGGCGGGCTTCCTCCGCGCCGGCGTCGGCGCGTCACGAGCCACACGATCGTCGCGATTACGGCGATCCAGAGCAGCGGCCACAGCGGCCACCACCCATGGTCCGAGACGCTCGCATTGCTTGCGAGCAGGGATGTCAGCGTTGTCAGGTCCATTTCGGCCAGCTCCTTTCTTGTTGGAATGGCTCAACGGTAGGAGCGCGGCCGTTCCGGCGCGACGCTCCTGAGGAGGAACTCGCCGCCCGCTTCGGGAGGAAGCTCGCCTCCTCCCCTGGTGGGAGGTGGGTTCCTCCTCGGGAGAGGGTCGCGGTGCCCGGAGGGCGGTTACCCTCGGGACCATGGCGCGCAGGGAGGTGCTCGTCGATATCGGTATCGCCGCCGTCGCGTTCGTCTTCTCGGTCGGGCTGCTCGCGGCCGGCGGCGCTGGCAAGCCGGATCTGGATGCTCGCGATCTCGACGTGCTCGGTGTCGTGCTCGCCGCACTCTCATCGCTGCCGCTCGTCGTTCGGCGCCGAGCACCGCTCGGCGTGTTCGCGTTCACGGCCGCGGCAAGCGTGGCGCTGAACGGGCTGGGCTACGCGCAGGGCCCGCCGTTCGGGCCGACGATAGCGCTGCTCTTCCTCGCCCTCAGACCTGCCGAGACGCGAGCGGGTCTGCGGCTGACGACGGTCACCGTCGCCGGCTTCTTCGTCGCCCACGTTGCAGCCACCGGAATCGCGGCAGACGAGTTCCCCGTCGTGCCGCTGCTCTTCGGCGCTGTCGTCTGGGGCGGCGCCTGGATGATCGGCGACCGGGTGCGACAGCGCCGCCAACGGATCACAGACCTGGAGGAGCGAGCGTTGCGGGCCGAGCGGGACACGGAGCGCGAGCGCCGGCTTGCCACCGCGGAGGAGCGCACTCGGATCGCGCGCGAGCTTCACGACTCCGCCGGTCACGCGATCAACGTGATCCTCGTGCAGGCTGGCGCTGCGCGCCTCTTGCAAGAAGCAGGACCCGGTGGGAACGCGGGCCGCGCTCGAGACGATCGAGAACGTCGCCCGCGAGACGGTTGGCGAGATCGACCAGCTCGTACGCGCGCTGCGTGACGACGACGCCGCGGCGTCGGGCGAGGTGGAGCCACCTCCCGGCCTCGCCGCGCTCGACTTGCTCGTCGAGCGCCATCGCGCGTCCGGACATGCCGTCGCCGTTCGCATCGATGGATCACGTCCGCCACTCACTCCCGGTGTCGACCGAGCCGCGTATCGGATCCTCCAGGAGGCCCTCACCAACGCCGCCCGGCACGGAAGTGGAAACGCGGAGGTCGTGGTCACCTTCGGCGCCGATGCGCTCGAGCTCCTCGTGACCAACCCGACCGCTGTCGGTGGGTCTTCCCTCGAGGGGCACGGGATCGTCGGAATGCGCGAGCGAACGGCAATGCTCGGTGGTCGCCTCGCCGCTGAGGCGGGCGACGGCCGCTTCAGTGTGCGCGTCCGCCTGCCTTACCGAAGCGGAGAGCGGCGTTGAGCTTCGGGAGGGTCCGTGTCCTGCTGGTCGACGACGACGCCCTCATGCGCGCAGGCCTCAAAGCAGTGCTCTCTAGCGACGCGTCGATCGAGGTCGTCGGCGAGGCGGGCGACGGCCGCGCCGCGGTCGTCGAGACGCGTGGCCTCGCTCCTGACGTCGTGCTGATGGACGTCCGCATGCCCGACCTCGACGGCATCTCGGCGACGCGCGAGATCGTCGCCTTCTCACCCGAGGCAAGGGTCGTGATTCTCACCACGTTCGAGCAGGAGGACTACATCTTCGGCGCGCTCGACGCGGGCGCGTCGGGGTTCCTGCTCAAGCGCACGCGACCGGAGGAGCTGATCGCGGCCATCCACACAATCGCAGCCGGCGACTCGCTCCTATCTCCCTCGGTCACCCGAACCGTGATCCAGCGGATGGCGCGGCAACCCGCGCCCGACACCGCGACGGAGGCGCGCCTGGAAGAGCTCACGGCACGCGAGCGGGAGGTACTCGGGTTGATCGCGCGCGGGCTCTCGAACGGCGAGATCGCCGCGACGCTCATGGTGGAGGAATCAACCGTCAAGACCCATGTCAAGCACATCCTCAGGAAGCTCGACCTGCGTGACCGAGTCCAGGCTGTGATCTTCGCCTACGAGAGCGGCCTCACTCGGACCGAGCCGGCGACCGAAGCCTGACCTCCCCCCGTTCCGCCTCTGAGGATCCCCTCGCGGGAGGACTCGAGATCCCGTCGGGGGGCGACGATTTCCGACGCCTTCGCGAGCACCCTCTCCTGGTCGAGAGAAACCAGACGAGAGGAATTGACGATGATTCGCCCAGGAGACATCCTCGAGAACCCGGTGACCGGTGAGCGCCTCACCTTCAGGCGCACCGCCGCGGAGTCGAACGGCGCCGCGGTGCTGGTCGAGACCACCGTCCGCCCCGACAGGGTCGTGGCCGCCGCCCACGTGCACCCCTACCAGACGGAGCGCTTCGAGGTCCTCTCCGGGACGCTCGGCCTCGAGCTAGGAGGTGAGACGATCACCGCCCGTCCGAACGAGAAGCTCACGATCGAGCCCGGCCGAGCACACAAGTTCTGGAACGCAGGCGACTACGAGCTTCGTTTCCTCACCGAGATCACGCCGGCGCTCATGTTCGAGTCGCTCATCGAGACGATGTTCGGTCTCGCCGCAGATGGCAAGACCAACGGGAAGGGCCTGCCCAACCCGCTTCGGCTCGCCGTGATCGCGAGAGCGCACTTCGACACGGTGCGGCTGCCCTTCCCGCCCGCGGCGCTCCAGCGGACAGCACTGGCGTTCGGGGCGCCGCTCGGGCGAGCGCTCGGCTATCAGCCCACCTATTGCGCGCGGCTCGGCTAGCGACTAGCGGCCTTTCATGACGTTGCACCGAAACCCCGTAGGGGCGTAGACCTTTCCGGTCAAATCTCTATCGGCAGCCAGAGCTCGATTTCATCGCGACGGCGGTAGAACTCGACGAGCGGCCGGGTGTCGTCGCGGGGCATCGCCGCCTCGAGCTCTGCCATCCCCTCGGCGATCCGCTCGTAGACCTGGGGAGGCTCGCCGACGATGCGGCCTCGCAGATACCAGCCTCCGGCCAAGGAGCCGAGCTGCAGACCCAGATCGTCGGGGCGGTCGCCGTCCTTGAGGGGAGTGCACACCGTGTAGGTGTTCAAGCGCTCGTCGATCAACGCGTACATCTTGCGTCCCCGCAGTCCGACGAGTTGCTCGAAGGCGGGCCAGATCGCCTGAATCTGGGTCAACTCATCGACGGTGGTCTGCTGCATGACCGCGACGTCGTGCCGCTCGGTGCGATCGGGCGGGGCGAGGAAGACCGACCGTGTCACGGCGCGAGTCAAGCACAAGGAAACGCGCGGGTCGCCAGAGCGTCTGGATGTTCTCGATCGCCGAGCTCTCGATCTGAGCCCACGCTCGCGAGGTGAGTCGGGCCTGACTACGCTTTCTCGCATGAGCGAGCCGATGCCGGTTTACGTCCGGAAGCGAGGACGTCGCTACCTGATCCACGACGCCGCCGCTGCCGTGGAGCGCGCAGGCCGGCCGCAGGGCTGGTTCGTGATCGCCGAGGCGACGGTGGCCGAGTTCGACCTGAACGTCAACCGCGCGGGCGTCATCTTCGTCCCGGCAGTCGAGGGCGGAATGGATCGCGACTGGCTCGCGAGCAGGGTGGCCGAGGCGTCCTCGGCGGTCTACTCGGACCTGCTCGAGGCGGCCGATTAAAGAAGCGTCGGAACATCTATTTGGGCTGGATCGAGGCTGACGACGTAGCCTGCGGCGGCGCTCAAGGAGAAGCGCTCGACCAGAAGCTGCGCCTCGCCCTCGCCGGAGCGCGCGCGTAACCGCTCACCCTCCACCATCTCGCAGACGGAAAGCTCATCGCGGCGGACACGAAGCTCAGGCACGTCTGCTGATTCTTACCGGGACGGCGCCCCGTAGCTTCCGCCCACATGGCGGTTGCCGCGGCGGCCGCCTCGGGCGGATCCTCCGGCGGAAGGTGCCCGCAGCGGCGGCCAACACTGCACGTCGATCTCGTCTGTGTCGTCGCCGCGCGATGTTCAGCTTGGCCCGCTCTTCCCGCTCGCGCGCGACGCGGCGTGGAGAGTCACATGTTTGCCGCGGTTGTCCAGATATGCTCACAAACGTTTCCCTACCCCTCCGTGGGGAAGGCCAGCACACAACAGAACGGAAGGGAGACTCTTAGATGGATACGAGCCAGAGACGCGTCGATGGGAACGCCGTCGATCAGCGACCGGTCGAGCTTGCTTCGCCGCAGGAAGCGCTCGTCCTCCGTCTGGGCGACTGGGTCGCGCGTGGCGCGGTGGCCGGCCTCGCCGCAGGACTGGCGTTCCTGCTCGCCGAGATGGGCTGGGCGACGCGAGCCGGACTGCCTGGAGTCGCGCCGATGCTCGACATGTCGACGATCTTCCACGGCACCGACGCACCTACGATGGATCCGGCACTCATCCCGGGCGACGTCGTCATCGGACTGATCACGCATCTGAACCTGTCGCTGGCTTTCGGCATCGTCTTTGCGCTGCTGACGCCGTTCTTCCGCAACTGGTTGGTGTTGCTCGGCGCCGGCCTCGCGTACGGCATCGTGCTCTACGTCGTAAACATCCAGATCCTTGGTCGGTTCGTGTTCGAGTGGTTCACGAGCCCGATGATCGACCAGTCGTTCCAGCTCTTCATTCACGCCGTCTTCGGCCTGCTGTTGGTCCCGTTCTTTCTCGGCACGGTGACACGGCTGCGCGCCTCGGCGGCCCAATAGTCGCGACAACGGCATCGGCAGGCAGCGTCTGGAGCTGGTGGACGTGCTCGACGGGGCGGCGTCCTCAGCTCTGCCCCAGAAAGTGCTGCGCGCTGCTGGGGCGCCGAAGCCATGCCCCGATGTGTATCGGGGCTGCATGCACTCGCCCGGGCCGCCCGGCGACGAAGCGTTTCTGATTCGAGCTCTACGCCTGCCTGAGCCTTCGCGAAGACGGCACGCCGACGCTGCCCGGATCCCGGTCGCCGACGCGACCGGCTTGAGCCCCGGGCGTGGTCGGCCGCCGCGCGACGCTCCACGGCCTACGCATCCTTTCGGGGGTCGACGCCGACGCGCTGCGTCGGCCGAGCCGAGTCGTCGGCCAGTTAGCGCTACGTAGGTCCCCGCGCGCCTGAACACGGGTCAGCTCATCGACACCTGTTTGCTGCGTGACCGTCGTGCGCTGGATGTGATCAGGCTGAGCGAGAAAGACCGACCCTGTCGCGGCAAGTCAATCATCCGAGGGGAGCATCTGCGGCTGCGTGAAGGAGGGCGAGCGGGGCGAATGCCGAACCGCAAGGTGATGGCCGTCCCGCAGGGGCTGACGCTCAAGCACGATCGCGACCTGGTCGATCGCGAGCGGCGCCCGATCGTTCGTCGTGTGCTCGTCGGGCTACTCGCCGCGATTCTCGTGCTCGGGCTCTTCAGCGTGTTCGGCCAGCAGGTCGACGTCAGCTCTGCGGAGACCAGCGCGGCGCGGCTCGAGGTCTCGGCGCCGACGAAGGTCCGCGGTGGGATCTTCTTTCAGGCCCGATTCCGCGTCCAGGCGATCGAGGAGCTCGAGAGCGCGACGCTCGTGCTCGACTCGGACTGGCTCGAGGACATCACGCTGAACACCGTCGAGCCCTCGCCCGTGGGCGAGGCGAGCAGAAACGGTCGCATCGCGCTCGAGCTCGGACGCATTCCCGCAGGTGACGAGCACCGGCTCTACCTTCACTTCCAGGTCAATCCGACCGCGCTCGGAACGCGCTCGCAGGATGTCGATCTCTACGACGGCGAGCGCCTGCTGCTCTCCCTCGACCGCGACGCGATCGTCTGGCCCTAGGACAGAGCAATGGACATCGTCCTCCGAGCGACACTCGCGTTCTTCTTCGTCCTCTTCGTGACCCGGATAGTCGGGCGCCGAGAGCTGGCCTCGCTGCAGCCGTTCGACCTGATCCTGCTCGTGATGATCGGGGATCTCGTCCAACAGGGCGTGACGCAGAACGACTTCTCGGTGACCGGGCTCGTCCTCGCTGGCGGGACGATCGCGGTGCTCACGGTGGTCGTCTCCTACGGGAGCTTCAAGGTTCCGTTCCTGCGGCCGGTGATCGACGGCGAGCCCGTCATCGTCGTGCAGGATGGCGAGCCCATCGACCGGAACCTGGCGCGAAACCGCATCACGCTCGGCGAGCTCCTCGCAGCGGCGAGACAGGAGGGCATCGGGTCGCTCGATCGCGTGGAGTGGGCGGTTCTCGAGACCAGCGGGCGCATCAGCTTTATCGAGCGGAAGTAGCGTCGCGCGCTACGTCACTTCGTTTCCCGGATCCTCGCCACGATCTCCCCGGCCAGCTCGTTCGGGATCGGAATGGTGAGGTTGTACTGCTCGATCTGCCATTCGCCATCCCGTAGTTGCAGGACTCCCGTCCCGCGGCAAACCCCGTACGACTCGTTCTCGAGCTGCTCGTGGAACCATGCCGTTCGGCCATCGGCGGCGATATCGACCGATCTCTGCGACGGCGCGTACGTCCAGCCGATCCCACGCGAGAAGTACGAGTGGATGAAGGCGCGGTAGGTCTCGCCTGCCCAGCGCTCGCCCGCGTCCGTGCCGAGAAAGACCGCGTCCGGCGCGAGTAGCGCCAGATATCCGGCCTCGTCAGCGCTCGAGGCAGCGGCATGAAAGCCGTCCAGCACCGCCTGGATGCGCGCGACCTCCGTCTCTGTCGCCATCACGACGCCGTCGACCGATAGCCGATCGCAGCCGGCCCGGCCAACCGGGCGCTCATTACCGACTCGGCAGCTTCAGCCGCCTGCGAGTGGCCGGTCACCGCGGCGAGGAAGTCTTCCCGATCGAGCGCGTAGAGCACGACCGGAGTGCGTGCCGTCACCGTCGCGGTCCGCGGAATGTCGCGTATGAGCGCGATCTCACCGAAGTACCCGCCGGCTTCGAGCTCGGAGAGAACGGCGCCGCCCTGGGAGACCTGAACCTCGCCCTCGGCGACGATGTAGAAGCGATCGCCGGAGTCGCCTTCGCGGACGATCATCGCGCCCGCCTCTAGGCGAATCGGGACGAGACGCCCTGCCAGGTGCTCGAGGGATCCTCCGGGCAGCGGGGCGAAGATCGGCACCGAGGCGAGGATCCTGAGCTCGTCCGCGTCCGGAGCGGGCGCAGCAGCGTCGATCCTGGCGACCTTGGCGCCGAGCAAGACTACGAGGACGGGCAGGAACGCGCCCGCTGCGATGAGGGCTGCCTTGATGCCGAGCCAAGCGATCAGCACGGGCACGAGCGCGGCGCCGATGCCGATCGAGGCGAGCCAGAGCATCTGGATGACCCCGAAAACCCGCGCCATCACCTCGTCGGGGACAGCGCGCTGCACGAGAGTCAACCCGGACACGTCCACGAGCGAGCTCCCGATTCCCAGCACGGCCAGAACGACGACCGCGGTCAGGACGTTGGGCCAGATGCCGATTGCGATCAGCGGCAGTCCCATGAGCGCGATGCCCACCATGAACGGCGTGCTGAGCCGGTCGGCCCCAGCGAGCGAGAGGGCTCCGACCGCGCCGATGAACGCTCCGATGCCGATGGCCGAGTTGAGGTAGCCGACTCCTCCCTCTCCGAGGTCGAGCAGCTCGATCGCCGACACGACGATGAACACCTGCACCGCGCCGGCGATCGCAGTTTGCGCAGTCAGGAGCACCATCATCACGCGGAGCGCAGGGTGCCGCCCGAGCGTCGTGAAGCCCGCGAATGCCTCGGAGAGGATGGTTCCCGCTTCGATCTCGCGCTTGGGCGTGGGCACATGCTCGAACCGGATCAAAAGGAGAAAGACTGTCGAAGCGACGATCATCAGCGCCGTCAGCGCGAAGACGAGCCCAGTGCTGGCAATGCCGAGGAGGATGCCCGCGAGCGCGGGCCCGACGAAGATGGCGATGCTCTCGATTCCGCTTGCCACCGCATTGGCCGCGGTCAGCTCCGTCGGTGTCCGAGCGAGCGTCGGGGTCAGGGCCGCCTGAGAGGAGCGAAACGGAGTCGTCGCGATCGTTGCCGCGATCGAGAGCGCGTAGACGACAGTCGAGGACGCGTCGAGGAACACGGCGCCGGCGGCCGCTCCGACCAGCACGATGCGCGTCGCGTTGGTGATGAGCAGAACCCGGTCTCTTCGGTAGCGGTCACCGAGAAGACCGGCGAAGGGGGAGATCAGGGCAGCCGGGATGAGCCGCACGAGGAAGACGAGACCGACCGCCTTCTCTCCTCCCTCGTTGTACGCATAGACGGAGACGGCGATGAGAAAGGCGTAGTGTCCGACGATGGAGGCTGTCCACGCGAGCTCGAGCCAACGCAGATTCGCGTTCTGCGCAATCGCTCCGAACGCGGCGCCGGTGTCCCGGAGTCGTTTGCCGAGTCCGCGCACCGCGGCAGCATCTCACTCCACCTTGCATATTTGAAGTCGCGCAGGGAAGATTTCGCCCGCACCCCATGTCTTGTTGAGCAGACCGCGCATCCCGCGCCGAAAAGGAGGAGCATCGAATGTCGGACGAGGCGAATCGCCCAGAGGACGAGGTTGAGGCCCACGGCCCAGTAGCAGAGGGTCCCGTCGCCGAAGGCCCCGTCGCTGAAGGTCCTGTCGCTGAGCGGAACGACGACGACGAGCCGGACTTCGAGGCTCACGGGCCAGTTGCAGAGGGTCCGGTCGCTGAGGGTCCCGTCGCAGAGGGGCCGGTCGCGGAGTAACGGGAGCGGCCGATCAGATTTTCGAGGCCCGGGCGAGCATGTGGCGCCCGGGCCTCTTCTGCGGTCCGACGAGAAGCGGGTGACAGTCACCTTCGGTGACAGTCACCGCGTTCCGGCGAGATAGCCTGGACGCGTTTGCAGAGCCTTCGATGATCGCGGCGTACTACAAGTCCACTGGGGATGTCGACGTGCTCGAGGTCGGCGAGCTTCCGACGCCGGAGCCGCGCGGCGGGGAAGTGCGCGTCCGCATCGCCCTCTCCGGTATCAACCCAACAGACTGGAAGGGACGGGCGCGTGGCGAGCTGTCGTTCCCGTTTCAGATCCCGCACCACGACGCCGCGGGGGTGATCGACGCGGTCGGCGCAGGGGTCGATCCGGGTCGCGTCGGGGAGCGGGTGTGGCTCTGGGATGCGGCGTACCTGCGACAGTGGGGAACAGCCGCACAGTTCTCGGTCGTTCCCGAGGCGCAGGCGGTGGCGCTACCAGCCGATGTCTCGTTCGACCTCGCCGTCTGTCTCGGCATTCCCGCGAAGACTGCTCATAGAGCGGTCTTCGCCGACGGTCCCGTCTCCGGGCAGACGATTCTCGTTGCAGGCGGCGCCGGCGCGGTCGGCTTCTATGCGATCCAGCTCGCCCGCCTCGGTGGAGCAAGGGTCGTCACGACGGTGTCGAGCGACGACAAGGCCGCGATCGCGCGGACCGCGAGAGCCGATTCCATTCTCAACTACCGTCAGGACGATGTTCCGGCGCGTGTCGCCGAGCTCACAGCTGGCGCGGGCGTCGAACGTGTCATCGAGGTCGCGTTCGCGGCCAACCTCGACCTGAATCGTCAGGTCCTCGCGGCGAACGGGACGATTGCGACGTATGCGGTGGACGAGGAGATGCCCGCGATCCCCGTTCGCTGGCTGCTGCCGGACAACATCACCCTCCGCTGGCTGCTCGTCTTCGCGGTGCCGGAGGAGGCAAAGCGCGAGGCGGTCGCCGAGCTCAGTCGAGCGCTTGCGGACGGCGCGCTGAAGCCGCTCCCGCTCCTCCGGTTTCCACTCGAGGAGGTGCGCGCAGCCCACCGCGCCGGAGAGCAGGGCGCGGTCGGAAAGGTTGTGTTGGAGATTCCGTAGTCGGTTGGCGGCGAGAAGCGGGTGACAGTCACCTTCGGTGACAGTCACCGGGCTCTTCGTCTACTTCCCGAGCGTGTCTGCAAGCTCGCCGAGAAGCCTCAGGCCCGCTTCGCGCCGATCGTCCTCCAGCTTGTCGACCGCCGCGGCGAGCCGCGCCACGACCTGAAGCTCGCCGTCCGCATCCAGCAGCCGACTTGCTTTCCGCGCCCGCTGCAGCAGATCGACGGCGATTGAGGCCTGATTCGCGAAAAGGCCAAGGAGCTCCATCTCCTGCAGGCTGAAGAGCGACGCGCCCGGCCGGTCGAGCACTTCGAGCACCCCGAGCGACTGCTCGTCGTGCAGGAGCGGCGCCGCCATCAGGCCACTCGGCACGTAGCCCGTGTCCTCCGCGACATCGGTGGCGAAGCGCGGATCCTCACGAACGTCCTCGATCACCAGAGGCGTCCGGGTCGCCAGCACCCAGCCCGCGATGCCCTTGCCGGCGGGGAAGCGCATTCCAAGGAGCTCCTCCTCTCCCTCCCCCACGACCGCCTCGAAGACCAGCTCCTCTGTCTCCTCGTCGAGGAGGAGGATCGACGAGGCTCTTGCGCCGAAGATCGAGCGCGCGACCTCGACGATCGCGGCCAACAGACCGCGGAACGCCTCCTCGGAGCCGATCACGCCGGCCGCGACAGCGGCCTGCAGCTCGGTCTTCTCGCTCATCGTCCACCTCCCACGTTGGTCGCCGTCAGGTAGAGAACGCTCTTCAGCTGGAAGGGCGTCAGCTCGGGATGCTTGGCCAGTATCAGCGCGCAGATCGCGGTCATATGCGGTGTCGCAAAGCTGTTTCCCGAGACCGTGAGCGCCCGCCCGCCGAGCCAGGGGACATCCACGTTCACGCCGCGCCCGAAGAACTCGACCGGCGGGCTCGGGTTGTAGAAGAACGCGAGCGGCTCCGGCTCCTCGTGGCTTCCGACCGAGATTACCGACGAGAATCGCCAGGGGTAGCTCTCGACCGGCATGTTGTGCGCCGAGGCGACGAGCACGGAGCGCTTGAAGTAGGCGCTGTCCGCCAGCTCGTGCAGAACCCCGGCGAACGGCTTCTTGGTGGTCGAGAGGCTCATGTTGATCACGTGGAACTCCTGCTCGATCGCGTAGCGAAGGCCCGCGAGAAGAACGCCGCCGCTTCCGGTGAAGCTCGACCCGAGCACGCGCACGCTCGAGAGGCTGCACCCCGGGGCGAGCGCGCGGACGATGCCGGCGCAGGCGGTTCCGTGACCTGAGACGTCTCCCTCGGCGTCCTCCTCCGCGATCACCTCGTCGTTCTCACCGACGGAGATCGTCACCGCGCTCTCGAGCCCGCCGACGAGCGGGTGGCCCGCCTCCACTCCCGAGTCGAGGATGCAGACACGCGCGCCCTCTCCGGTCGAGCCACCCCACGCCCAGTCGCGCGTGACGCGCTCGGGCCACTCGGAGGGAAGCGAGATGCGCTCGACGGCGTCCTTCGGAAGACTCCAGGCGGGCAGCGCGGCGTGACTCGCGTCCCAGCCATGCCCCGCCACGTCGGTCACGTCGCGGGATGCTACGAGGTTGAGAGATCGTGTGGGGGTCAGGCTTAAGCCTGACCCCCACGCAGTTCCAAACGCTTCCGCAGCTCGTCGAGCGCACGCGGGCCCGGCTCGAACCCGGCTTGCGTGAGAGCATTCTCGAGGTCGGCGATCAGCGCCGCTCGGAATTCGAGGTCGGCCTCGGCGCGCGCGACGATCTCGTCGAGCGAGCGGCGAGCAGCGGGCAGCTCCTGTGCTGCGCGCACCCATCCCTGCGGCGCAGGGCGAAGGACGCGTAGGCGCTGGCCAAGCCACTCTTCGTCGTAGATCCTGCTCATCTACTCCCTAGACTCCCCCGGAGGCTCGCTTCTTCCCTCCAGCTCTTCACGCAACTTTCGGAGACAGCGCGCGATTCGGCTGGCGATCGTCCCCGCGGGGAGATCGAGCTCGGCGGAGATCGTCCGGTAGCTCTGATCCTGGGCGAAGAAGCGATCGAGGATCTCCTGGCAGGCTTCCCCGAGCGTGGTCACGGCCTCGCGCACCGCGAACGCCTCCTCGATTTCCGCGAAATCGTCGCCGGTCTCCTCGAAGTCCTGCTCGGGCGCCGGCTGCTCCCTGCTGCCCCGCGCGATCGAGTCGAGGCAGAGCCGACGCGTGAGCTGGGCGATCCAAGGTCGTACGGCCGCGTCGTCGCGCAGCTTGTCGAGATGGGTGTAGACCCGCGTGAAGACGTCCTGGAAGACGTCCTCGGCGTCCTCAGCCCTCAGGCGAAACCCCTTGACGCAGATGGCATAGACGTAGCGGCTGAATCGCTCTACGAGCGCGTTCCAGGCCTCGGCGTCTCCTTCACGGCAGCGCCGAACGAGCTCGGCATCGGTGGCCGCGTCGAGGGAGCTCATCTGCAGGTGCTCACCGGATCGACGTCAGCAGCCGGTCCGCCGCGTCGGCTGCTGCCTGCTCGCTCGCCCGCGCCTGCGCGAGCCGCTCGTCTCCTTCGCGCACGCCGAGGTTGACCTCGACGAGGTGCGCCGCAGCCCGCGCGCCTCCCGCTGCGAGCGCTGCTGCGGCAGCGGCATCCGCGCGATACGCGCCGTCGCACCGCTCGCCCGCGACGGCGGCGAGCGCCGCAGCGTCCGCTCCGAGCGCGGCGATCTCGAGCGGGACGACGGCCGCGCGTTCGAGTTTTCGCTCGAGCGCATGGTCTCGACGCGCCCCACCGTCGTCGCTGCCTCCCGCTCCCGCACGACGAAGCGCGCTCAGCGCGTCCTCCCATGCCTCCGCGTCCGCGTGCGCAAGGGGCGCCGCGCGAGCTTGCAGCGCCAGCGCCTGCGCAGCAATTCCACCTGCCTCCTCCCACTCCTTCGAGCCGCGCGCGACCATGGCCACGAGCCCGGCCGCGAACGCGACCGTGAGCGCTGCGGCCGAGCCTCCGCCAGGCGCTTCCGATCCGGCGGCGAGCCGGTCCAGAAACGCACGAAGCGGCAGGTCGAGGTAGTTCTCGGTGTCCAGAGCAGGACGAGTCTACGACGGCGCGAGCGGGGGATTCCTAGACTTCCCGCTGATGCCGCTCTACCTGACCGAATCCGATGTCTCCTCGCTGCTCGAGCCGTCCGACGCGGTGGAGGCGATCGAGGAGTGCTTCCGGCGCATGGCGCGCGGGGTCGTCGACATCGCGCCTCGCCGTCGCCTGAGGCTCGAGCAAGGGTCGCTCGCAGACATGGCGGCCTCCGATCGAGAGCTGGGCCTGGCCGGCGGCAAGATGTACACGGCGTCGCCTGCGGGCGCCAGCTTCGTCGTTTGCCTCTTCGACGCGGAGAAGTCGGAGCTCGTTGCGGTGATCGAAGCCGACCAGCTCGGGCGGCTCCGCACGGGCGCTGGGAGCGGGGTCGCCGCTCGTCACCTGGCGCGCGAGGGAGCGACGACGCTCGGCGTGCTCGGCTGCGGCAGCCAGGCCGAGACGCAGGTTGCGTGCGTCCGCGCAGCGCTGCCATCGATCGACCGCGTCGTCGCCTACTGCCGAACCCCTGAGCGTCTGGCCGCTTTCTGTGAGCTGGTCGGCGCGGAGGCCGGTGACAGCCACCGCGACTCGGGCGCGCAGGACATCGTCGTCACCATGACCACCTCACCCGACCCGGTCCTGCGCGGCGAATGGCTTGCTCCGGGCGCGCTCGTGATCGCCGCGGGAGCGAACGTGGCCACTCGGCGCGAGCTCGACAACGCGGTCCTCGAGCGTGCGTCGTTCGTGTGCTGCGATTCGCTCGGGACCGCGCGACTCGAGTCGGGAGACTTGATCGAGCCTATTCAAGCAGGCGTGCTCGACTGGCTCGAGGTGCACGAGCTGCACGAGGTGGTCTCGGGCGAGGTCGCGGGCCGTCAGTCCGACACCGATGTCGTCGTCTTCAAGTCGAACGGAATCGCGGCCTGGGATGTTGCATTGGGCGCGGAAGTCTTGCGCCGTGCCACGGAGCAGGGCGTCGGGACGACGCTGTAGAGTGAGGCAAGCCTCCCCCTACGGAGACGCGACCGAGGCCTTGGCTTCTTCGATCTTCTCGCCCGAGATCGCGCCCACGATCTCCGGGCGATCCAGCAGCCGGCGCTGCTGTTCCGGCGTGAGGCGGTTCTGAACGTACTTGTCGGAGAGGATCTCGTCGAGCGAGCGACCGCGGTCGTGCTCGCGGATCACATAGCGGGCAACATGCTCCTCGGCGGAGTTCCGCTGGAAGAGAAACGAGAAGAGATTCTTGAAGACGGCCACGAGACACGATTGTATCCCAGGTATATGAAGCAGAGCGCGCGAGAGGGTCGATGCGCGGAGCGCGCGCTGGCCGGCGTCGACGACGCCGGCCGGGAGGAACGCATCGTGCTCTGGATCGAGCGTCGGGCCGAGGGCGTCTGGGCGGTGGCGCGCGCAGTCAACCCGCAGCTCCGAGAGACCGACGAGACGCGCCCCGAGGATTTGATCTTCGAGGGCTACGAGCTCGGTGATGCGCTCGAGTGCGCGAACGAGGCGCTCGAGGACGACGTCGTGGTGCTCGCGGGCGACGGGCGCGAGGCCGACGCCAGACCGTTCACCCGCAAAGAGGTATTGCCTTTGTTGGAACGCTGGTTCTTCAACCGCTAGCCGACGGCGCGGTGCTAGCGTCCCGCGCTTCGTGCGCATCCGCGTCGGCCACAGCCCCGATCCCGATGACGCGTTCATGTTCTGGGCGCTCGCGACCGAGCGCATCGAGACACGAGGGCACGAGTTCGAGCAAGTCCTCGCCGATATCGAGACGCTGAACCAGTGGGCGCGGTCGGCCCGTCTCGAGGTGACGGCGCTCTCGCTCGCCGCCTATCCGTTCGTGCAGCAGGACTATGCATTGCTTCCACACGGGGCCAGCATCGGCGCCGGGTACGGGCCGATCGTGGTCGCGTGCCGCTCGCTCGACCGTGAAGAGCTCGCGAAGCTCGAGATCGTGGTGCCTGGGGCGATGACGACGTCATTCCTCGCCCTGAGGCTCGTCCTCGGCGACTTCCGCTTCCGCGAGCTGCCCTTCGACCAGATTCCGGAAGAGGTCTCGTCGGGCGGCGCGGACGCGGGCCTCCTGATCCACGAGGGTCAGCTCACGTTCGAAGACCACGGACTGGTCAAGGTGCTCGATCTCGGGGAGTGGTGGCTCCTCGAGACCGGTTTGCCGTTGCCGCTCGGCGTCAACGTCGCCCGGCGGGACCTCGGGGCCGAGCCGCTCTCGCAGGTCTCCGACGTGCTGCGGGAGGCGATTCAGTGCGGGCTCGACAACCGCGCGGAGGCGCTCGAGTACGCGCTGCAGTTCGGGCGCGGGATCGACGCTGCCGTGGCCGACAGGTTCGTGGCCATGTACGTGAACGAGCTGACCCAGGACTACGGGGATGAAGGCCGCAAGGCCGTGACCGAGCTCCTGCGCAGGGGCGAGGAGCTCGGGGCCTTTCCCGACGCGGTCAAGATCGACTTCATCTGAGGGCGACGTAAGCCTCCCGCCTACACTCACGCGCATGAGTCGGGCTGTCGTTCTCTCCGCCGTCAGGACACCCGTCGGCCGCTACGGTGGGGCGCTCGCGCACGTTCGACCCGACGATCTCGCTGCCATGGCGATCGCAGCCGCCGTCGACCGCTCGGGTGTCGATCCGGCCTCGATCGACGACGCGTACCTCGGATGCGCCAACCAGGCGGGTGAGGACAACCGGAACGTCGCGCGTATGGCCGTCCTGCTCGCCGGCCTTCCGGACTCGGTCGCGGGCGTCACGCTCAACCGGCTCTGCGCTTCGGGCTTGTCCGCGGTCGTCTCCGCTTCCCACGCCGTCATCGCCGGCGACGCGGAGATCGTGGTCGCGGGCGGAGTGGAGTCGATGAGCCGCGCCCCGCTCGTCATGGCGAAGCCAGAGAAGGCCTTCCCGCGCGGCAATCAGGCCATGTGGGACACGACCCTCGGGTGGCGCTTTCCCAACCCGCGTCACGAGGAGCTGTTTCCGCTCGAGTCGATGGGCGAGACGGGCGAGAACGTCGCCGAGCGCTGGGGCGTATCGCGGGAGGATCAGGATGCGTTCGCGCTTCAATCGCAAGCGCGCTGGGCGGCGGCGCACGCGGCAGGCCGCTTCGACAATGAGATCGTCCCCGTCGGCGATGTCGGCGTCGACGAGCATCCGCGACCCGAGACAACCGCGCAGGCGCTGGCCGGGCTCAAGCCAGCGTTTCGGCAGGGCGGGACGATCACCGCCGGAAACGCCGCGGGCCTCAACGACGGCGCCGCCGCACTCGTGCTCGCGAGCGAGGCGAAGGCTCGGGAGCTGGGGATCGAGCCGCTCGGCGCGTTCGTGGGAAGCGCCGTTGCGGGAGTCGATCCTCGCGTTATGGGCATCGGTCCGGTGCCCGCGGCACGCAAGCTCCTCGACCGTCTGGAAATCGAGCCGGCCGACCTCGATCTCGTCGAGCTGAACGAAGCGTTCGCGTCGCAGAGCCTCGCCGTCATCCGCGAGCT
>Ga0136613_10000364_pt1 | contig 20421 bp, 21 predicted proteins | sample AntDrymUQ2722106_2_FD_106649 | JGI IMG/M metagenome (GOLD analysis project Ga0136613, IMG submission 106649) | Polar desert sand microbial communities from Dry Valleys, Antarctica - metaG UQ272 (21.06) | ecosystem: Environmental > Terrestrial > Soil > Desert | place: Antarctica: Dry Valley... | reverse complement strand
TCGATCACCGCCAGCCCCGGCGCGTCGTCGAGGGACGGCGCGCCCCGGTGTCGAGCCCGACTCATGGGCTCATTCTCGCAGCCCAATCAATCGAAGGCGCCGGCGGCCTGGAGGCGGGCGCGCTCGGCGCCGTCGAGGGCGAGGAGCTCGCGCTGCACCCACTCGTCGTCCTGGCCGAGGGTGGGGCCGGAGCGCTCGTACCCCGCAGGCGCGGCACGGAGCCGGAAGCCCGTGCGTTCGTAGCAGCGCTCTCCAAGGACCGGGTGGGTGAGCGCGGCGAAGTGTTCGCGGTGGGCGAGCTGCGGGTCGGCGAACACATCGGCGAAGTCCTGCACGGGAACCGCTTCGATCCCGTGCGCTTGGAGCAGCTCCGCCAGCTCGACGGCGTCCCGCTCGGCGGTCGCGGCGGCGACGAGCGCCTCGACCTCGTCCTCGTGCGCGTGGCGTTCGGCCCGCATCGGGAAGCACGCTTCGATCCCCAGGATGTCGGCGAGGACGCGCCACTCGTCGTCGTTCCAACACGCGAGGGCGAGCCACCGGTCGTCGCCGCGGCACCGGAACGCACCGTGGGGGACGGCCCGGCCCGACCGGTCGCGGTTGCCGACCCGAATGCCGGTCACCCCGTCGAGCTGGTACTCGAGCAGCCACGGGGCGAGGGAGTAGACGCCCGTCTCGACCTGCGACAGGTCGAGGTACGCGCCGCGTCCGGTGCGCCGGCGGTACAGCAGCCCCGCCGCGAGCGCGGTGGCGACGTAGCGGGGGGCAAGTGAGTCGGTGATCGTGGCGTAGGGGCCGACGGGCTCCCGGTCGGGCCAACCGGTCAGCCAGTTGAACCCCGACAGGGCGGCGCCCTGCCCGCCGAAGCCCGGGTAGTCGCGGTGCGGGCCGGTCTGGCCGTTCAGGCACGCGCTCACCATCACGAGATCGGGTTTCAGCGCGGCGAGCGCGTCGTAGTCGACCCCGAAGCCCTTCATGGCGCGCGGCGCGTAGTTCTCGGCGACCGCGTCGGCCCACTCGACGACGAGGCGGCGCAGCAGCGCCACGCCATCGGGGTGCTTCAGGTTCAGGCTGGTGCCGAGCTTCCCGACGTTGAGGCCGTCGAACATCCGTGAGCCCTCGAGGCCGTGCTCGTTGCCGGGCCCGAGCGCGTACACGCGCAGGAAGTCGGGCCGGCCGCGCGACTCGACGCGCAGCACGGTCGCGCCCTGCTCGGCGAAGTACCGGGTGGCGATCGGTCCGGCTGCGCCCGCCCCGAGCTCGAGGATCCGCACGCCCTCCCAGGCACGCGGCCCGGTCGCCGGTCGCGCAGTCCCGCGCCCCGGTGACGCCCCCGGTTCTTCGCCGGGGTTGCCGGGGTGCGGGGCGGGCCCCGCGGGCGCAGCCTCGCCGTCGACCGACCGCACGGTGACGAACGCCTGGGGCAGACGTGCCACCTCGTCGTAGGGACCGAAGAACCCGCGGGCGGCGAGCTGGGCGCTGTCGAGGATCTCCCGCGGCGAGCACGCCGGTGCCAGCATCAGGTTGGTCTCACACGCGAGGTCGTAGAGCTCCTGCATGGTGTGGCGGGCGAAGTAGGCGGCGACGGGTTCCTCGATCGCGGCCAGCTCGGCGTCGCTCGCTTCCGTGTGCGAGAAGTCGCGCCAGTCGTGGTCGGTGAGCGCGGGCGCGGCGATGCCGTCCGCGACGACGAGGCGCGTGAGCGTCTCGAGGCTCGGGACCCGGGCCTTGCCGCCCCGCAACCCGAACGACACCCAGCCGTCGCGGCACGGCCAGATCTCGCGGGTACGCCCGATCTGCGCGCCGCGGCGCCCGCCCCGGTACCCGGTCTCGGGAACGCTCGCGGGTGCAGCCATGTTGGCCGCCACCACCGCCTCTTGCATCGACACGTCGACGAGCTGTGGTCGCCCCGACGCCAGCCCGCTCAGCGCCGCAAACGCAGCCTCGGGTCCGACGTGCGCGTAACCCGATGGCTCGCTGCACCGCAGCGGTGCCCGGTCGGGGTGGCCCGTGCAGTACATGTTCCCGCTCGCCGCCATCACTCCGAGGTCCGACGCCCGCCAGCCCGCCCGCGGCCCGTCGGCGCCGAACGGCGTCACCCGCACCCACACTGCCCGGGGCGCCCGGCCCGGATCGAGCTCCCACGAGCCGGGGAACCCGGGGGTGTCGATCACGACGTCGGTCCTGTCGAGCAGGGCGGTGAGCGCCGGGTCGTCGGGGCCGGCCACGGTCACGCTGGTCGTGCCGGCGTGCCACGCCCGGGCCCGGTGCGGCACCTCGGTACGCAGCGGGTCGCCGCCGGGAGGTTCCACCCGGGTGACGGAGGCGCCGAGATCGGCGAGCACCCGTCCGGCCAGGGCCGCCGGCTCGCCCGCCAGGTCGACCACCAACGTGTCCCGCAGGAGCCCCTCGGGCATGCACCCTCCGTTCTGATGGCTCGAGCCGCTCGGAGGCCCGCTCGGGCCGCCGGGCCGGTCGAGCCCTCGTGTACCTGACGCTCGTGTCAGGGTAGTCTCGGGTCTCCGACGCCCCCGAGGAGCCCTCCCGAGGAGCCTGATGTCACGCGATGCCGTCCCCGCGTACCGGATCGTGTCCGCCGACGCCCACATCCTCGAGCCACCCGACATCTGGTCGCAGTGGCTCCCCGAGCGCTATCAGGAGCGGGCGCCCCAGCTCGTGCGCGACGTCGACGGCGGCGACGCCTGGCAGTTCGCTGGTTCGGGACAGCCCGACCCCATCGGCCTGACGGCCACGCCCGGCATGCCCTTCGACCAGTTCCGGTGGACGGGCGTGACCTATGACGAGGCCCGTGCGGGATGCTACGACGGCGCGGAACGGCTGGCCGACATGGACGCCGACGGGGTCGACGCCGAGATCCTCTTCCCGCCCCAGCGCACCATCGGCCACTTCCTCGGCGACGACGACGACGATTTCCTGATGGCAGGGGTCGACGCCTACAACAACTTCCTCTTCGAGCAGTTCTGCGCACCCGACCCGCAGCGTCTCGTCGGGATGGCGCAGATCCCGTCGCTCGGCATCGACGCCGCCATCGACGGGCTGCGCAAGGCCAAGGCGCGCGGCGCCAAGGGCGTGGTGATCGGCAACTGGCCGGCAGGCGGCAACGACATCTCCGACGACGACGATGCCTTCTGGGCCGCGGCTGTCGACGAGGGGATGCCGGTGACCATCCACATCCTGTTGCTGTCGCGCCGGGCCCGCCAGGCCCAGCGCGCCGCCGCGGCGAAGGGTGGGAACCGCCTCTACGGTGGGAGCGGCGCCGCGGCCAAGGCCAAGGCCGTCGGCGGGCTGGGCAGTGTCTTCTCGCTCGTCCCCAACGTCCTCTCGCAGCTCATCTTCACCGGTGTGTTCGACCGCTTCCCCGGTCTGTCGGTGGTCATGGTGGAGACGGGCATCGGCTGGCTGCCCCACTTCCTCGAGATGATGGACGACAAGTTCTGGCGCAACCGGTCGTGGGCCGACCTCCCGATCTCCCGGCCGCCGTCGGAGCACTGGCGCTCCAACCTGAGCGCCACGTTCATCACCGACCGGGCGGGGATCGCGCTGCGCGACCGGCTCGGTGTCGACACCATCATGTGGTCGACCGACTATCCGCACCACGGCAACGACTGGCCCTACTCCCGCAAGGTGATCGAGGAGACGATGGGAGGGCTGCCGGCGGGGGAGCGCCACCAGATCGTCGCCGGCAACGCGGTGCGGATCTTCGGTCTCGGGACCTGACGGCCACGACGACCCGTGGGCGCGGTCGGGTGCGGTGGGTCAGTCGCCGGCGCGATCTGAAGAGGCGGGGGGCTGGGCGTCGATCCGGCCCTCCTCGATGGCGGCGAGGGTGAGCTGCTGGATCGCCCGGTGGTGGGCGTAGCCGATCATCCGGTCGACCATCGGGACGAGGTCGCGGGCGATCTCGGCGACCAGCTCCTGGAAGGCGGCGAGCTCGTCGGGATCCCAGTTCACGCCGCCGTGCCCGCCGAAGAGCTCGACGACGCGCTCGTTCATCGCCTCGGTGGCATCGGCGTAGATCGTCGCCATCTCGACGAGCACGTCGTCGGGGATGCCCCGTTGCGCGAGGGTCGACACCGCGCAGAGGGCGTCGAGGTCGGCCCCGTCGTAGGCCTCACGTCCGACGGTCCCGGGATCGGCGAGGAACCCGGCGTCGCACAAGCGCTCGGCCAGGCCCCGTTCGATGTCGGCGCGCTGCACCAGCTCGTCGAAGTCGTACACGTTGGGGTCGTCGCCGAAGACCCCCTCCATCAGCCCAGGGCGCTCCTCTTCGAGGAGGGCGCGGATGGCAGCGAGGGAGAAGCGCTTCTCCTGGAGCGCGCGGATGCGCTCGAGGCGCTGGAGGTGCTCGGGGCCGTAGAGCTTGTGGCGCCCGGAACGTTCGGCCGGTGGCAGCAGGCCCTCGCGCAGGTAGTAGCGGACGGTGTCGACGGTCAGCTTGCCGAGGCGAGCCAGGTCGTCGATGCGCCAGCTCGGGAGCCGGGGCCCGGTACGAGTCCCGGAATGGCCGTTCCCACCCTCGGGATCCGGAGACGTGGCGTCAGTCACATTGTCTACACCATCTACACTGAGAGTATATACTGTCGAAGTAAAGGGTGACGGGAACCGCATCGGACGGTCCCCGGCCCGTGTGGCCACACCGGTGGCGGCATGCGAGGCGAGTGTAGGAGGTGGCACCAATGAAGCTGACGACCCCCCTCAGGCCAGTTGCACCCCAGCGCACGAGCGCTGGGCTTTCGCGCGAGGAGACGGAGGCGCTGGCGTGGCTGGGACGCCAGCTCCGCTGGGAGCGCTCCCTGACCGAGCTGCGCGGCCGCGCCGCCGGACAGTCCCGTCCGGTGCGCGAGGAGCGCCGCCGGGCCGCCTGAGCCCACCAGATCGGCGCCGGAGCACCGGCCGGCGCATGCTGTCCTCGGCCCCCGTCATCCCCCCCGACGGGGGTCGAGGCGCGCCCAGCCACGGCCCTGCGCTCTTCCCGGCGACCCTAACGATTCAAGTGTGCTTGAGGTCAAGCGATTTCCTGTGTGGTGCGCGTCACGATTGCGCGTCCGTGGACGTCCCCCCCGGCTGGTACTTGCCCACGGTGAAGACGGCGCCCTGCGGGTCGACGAGCACTGCCATGCGCACCGGGCCGGCGTCGAACGGCGGCGCCACGACGGTGCCGCCGAGATCGGTTGCCTTCTCGGCGATGGCGTCGGGATCGTCGACTGCAAACGTGACATGCCAGTGAGACGGGACGTCGTCGGGAAACTGATCGCTCGTCATGGTCACGAAGCCTGCGATCACGTCCTCGAAGCCGGCGGGTGCTTCCTGCTCGGCCTGACGGTGGCGCAGCTCGGGGTCGCGCTGTTCCAGGAAGTCGCCGTATCCCTCGCGGCAGAACATCGGGAAGCTCTGGCCCTCGGCCTCGAACGCGTTGACCTCCCATCCGAAGACGTCGCCGTAGAAGTGCGCCGCACCCTCGGGATCGCGGGTGTTGAGATCGCTGAAGTTCCAGGTGCCCGGCTCGTTGACGAGCTGCGCGCCGCGGTGCCCGCGCGCCTCCCAGAGGCAGAAGGCGGCGCCCGCCGGGTCGGCGCACACCGCCATCCGACCGGCGTCGAGCACGTCGAACGGCGCGGCCAGCACCGCACCGCCGGCGGCCTGCACCGCCGTGGCGGAAGCGTCGACGTCTTCCACCCAGATGTAGGTGTTCCACACGGCTGACGTGGCCGTGGGGTCGGGCTGCGACCCGATGGCGGCGACGTCGCGACCATGGAGCTGGGCGACGTAGTAGTGGCCGGGCCCGTCGGCCGGCATGCGGTCCTCGAGGTCCCAGCCGAACAGCGTCCCGTAGAAGGCGACCGCCGCGTCAGGATCGGGTTGCGTCGTGTCCACCCAGCAGGGCACACCGGCCGGATATCCGTCTCGGTCGAGCATGTCGGTCCTCCTCGTCGCCTGGTCATGCCCCTCGGCGTCGCTGCACGAGTGCACCGTACCGACGAACTAGGAAGGGTTCGTTCCTCGATCGGCTGGTCATCGGCTTCCTCGGGTGAACGTCTGGTATGCGTTGGTCCCATGGGTATCCGTCTCATGGCGGGATGGCTCCACATGCGGTGCAGTGATATCCCCGGCCGCCACGGCCTTCCCCGTCGGTTCATGCGACCACGCCAACCGGGCCGACCGGACCAGGGTCACCGCATCGGCCCGGGTCATCGGGGCCCGGTCCACCAGCCACGACGCCGCCGTGACCGCCCCGCCCTCCCGCCAGGCCCCGGCCGCATCCCACTCGCCCGCACACCGCAACACCTCGGCATCCAGGCGTTCCCGAGCCGTCAGCAGCTCCACCAGCCGGGCCGAGCGGGCCGGGCCCGACCAGCCGTCCCGGCATTCCCCGGCGACCGCCGCCACCGCCTCGCCCACCGCTACTCCCACCCCGGACACCATGGTACCGAACATACGTTCACCTTACCGGAGGGGTGTGACAACCAACCCCCCTCACACGCAACTTTCCGAGAAATCTCTCAATCTGACCCCGCGCCAGACCATGTCCGAGCATCGGCCGCGGCTACGCCATGAGGGGCATCGCGGTCGCCAGGTTCGCGGGCGCGTCACGGCGCCCGGTGGCGATCTCGATCCACACCAGTGCGTCCAGCCTCTCGACCGCTCCCACCAGCTCCGGATGTCGCGACTCGAGCAGCGCGGTGAGCGCCTCGGCGGTGATGGCGAGCGCCTCGCCGTCGGGCGTGACCGCGGGGACGAGGTCGCCCCCGTGCACGACGGCCTCGACGCAGCGGGTCACGAGGTAGTCGGCGAGCCGGATCGACCCTTGGATCGTCGTCACGGTGGTCGAGAGATCAGCCGTCATGAGCGGCTCGACCGCGGCGTCGACCGCCGCACCGAGATCCGCCGTCCGGGTACGGGCGTCACGTTGGGCCGTCTCGTCGACGACCGACGCCAGTCCGGCGGTGCCGGCCATGTTCTCCCAGGCCGAGAGCTGCGCCGGTTCGGTCGACGCCGTCTCGAGGAACCGGACGAGGAGCACTGGTTGGAGCGCGAGGTGGGCGACGACCTCCCGGTTCCGCCACCCTTCGACGCGGGTTGGTCCGTCGAGATCGAGGTCTCGGGTCGCGTGGGCGAGCACGCGCCACTGTCTGATCAGCGCGTCGCGCATCGCGGTCGGGGATCGCGGCATGCGTCGAGTATGCCGGCGCACAGACTCGCGGCGGTTCATGGGTTCGGGCTCACCCGGGTGTCGTCCACCAGCTCCTTGTGCAGTGGTGTCAGGAACCGGGGGGTGATGCGCACGGCGCCGAGCCAGTCGGCCAAGCGGGCCGCGCTCGGTCACGGTGAAGCGCCGCACGATCGCAAGGTTGCCAGTCAGGCGTGATGCGTGTCAGCCGGCCATCCAGAGGTGGGCGGCGGCGTGGGCGCGCCACGGCCGCCACGCGTCGGCGAGCGACGGAACCGAGACGTCCGGTCCCGCGAGCCGGGTGATCACCCGCTCGAGCCCGAGGTCGGTGGCCGGGAAGGCGTCGGGTTCGCCGAGGCGCAACGCCAGGTACTGGGCAGTCCAGGGGCCGATGCCCGGGAGCGCCGAGACCGACGCGACCAGCTCGTCCAGGCCGACGCTGCCGTCGAGCGGCAACGCCCCGTTGGCCGCGGCGGTGGCGAGCCCGCGCACGGTCTGTGCCCGGGCGCTGGTGAGCCCGAGGCCGCCGAGATCGGCGTCGGCCAATGCCGCCGGCGCGGGGAACAGATGCGTCAACCCGAGGGAGCCGAGGCCGGGCACCGGCGTGCCGTGGCGCGCCACGATCCGCCCGGCGATGGTGGTCGCTCCAGTCACGCTCACCTGTTGGCCGAGGATGGCGCGCACCCCGGTCTCGAACGGGTCCCAGGTGCCCGGCGGACGCACGCCGGGCTGGGCTTGCACCAAGGCACCGATGACCGGGTCGTCGTCGAGCTGGTAGGTGGCGGCGTCGACGTCGGCGTCGAGGTTGAGGATCCGGCGCGCTCGCTGCACGTGGTGGATGAGCCCGTCCCAATGGGGAAGGTGGGCGCGCAGGCGCACGTAGTCGGCGCCGCCGAGCAACAGCTCGATCACACCGGGGTGCCCGTCGACGAGAATGGTCCGGCGGTACCCGTCGGGTGACGCGTGCTCGACCCCTGGGATCGCCCGGTGCGCGAGGTAGGCGAGTGGTGTCCCACGCGAGCGGGCCCTGGAACGGGAGCCGGAGCGTGAGCCCGCCGTCGGCCGCCAGGCGATCAGTCGACCGGCGCCGTGCCCGCAGCAGCCTCGGCGTCGCCCGGAACACGTTGCCGAGCACCCGGTTGTACTGGCGGACGCTGCCGAACCCGGCCGCGAAGGCGATCTCCGCGTGGGTGAGGTCGGTGTCGTCGAGCAGCCGCCGGGCGAAGTGCGCTCGTCGCGATCGGGCGAGCTGGGCTGGCGTGACGCCGAGATGCTCGTGGAACACCCGCCGCAGGTGGCGGGGCGAGACTCCGAGACGGGCACCGAGCCCGGCCTCGTCGTCCCCGTCGAGGGCGCCGGCGAGGATGAGCTGCACCGCGCGGCACACGATCTCGGGCCCGACCCAGCCGGTTGCGTCTTCGCTGCGGTAGGGCCGGCAGCGCAGGCACGCCCGGTACCCGGCTGCCTCGGCTGCCGCCGCGAGCGGGTAACGGCGCACGTTTCGGGGGTGGGGGCGGGCGCTACAGCCGGGACGGCAGTAGATGCCGGTGGAGGTGACGGCCGAGATCGTGTCCATGGGCCCACCTTGTCAGGCGGCGGGTCCAAACATTGGCCACATTCGGACGGCAGGGCAGAGCCGTCCGGATGTGGCCAGGCTGACGGACCACGGGATGCCATGGTGGTGGCATGCCTCCCGCGGTGGCTTCCTACGGCCACGCCGAGAGCCCCCTCGGTACCCTCCTCCTCGTCGGCGATCCGACGGGGCTCGCCGGGCTGCACCTGGCCGGTCATCCGCGGGCGCCGACGACGGCCCGGTGGACGCGCGACGAGCCGGCGTTCACCGCGCCCCGTCGACAGCTCGACGAGTACTTCGCCGGCACCCGCACCGCCTTCGACCTTGCGCTGCGCCCCGCCCCGCTGGGACCCCCTTCCAGCTCGCGGTCTGGCGCGCCGTGGGAGCAGTTCCGTACGGCGCGACCGTCACCTACGCCGACGTCGCCGGCCGCATCGGGCGACCCCGCGCGGTCCGGGCCGTGGGCGCGGCGAACGGGCGCAACCCGCTGTCGATCGTCGTGCCCTGCCATCGGGTCATCGGCACCGACGGGGACCTCACCGGGTACGGCTGGGGCGTGGAACGCAAGCGTTGGTTGCTCGACCACGAGCAAGTGCGGCGGGACTGACGCGGCACCGACGCTCAGCGAGCGGTCCCGAGACGTCGCCGGTCATGGCGCACCCGTTTGGTCAGGCGGCGGCCAGCCGGTGCGCAGGCATCGGGTTGCGGCCCGCGAGCCGACCCTGCGCGCCGTAGGGACGGAAGCGGATGAACGCCGACCGGTGATGGAACGGCTTGGCCCGGTCGGCGGCGATCGCGTCGGGGTGGGCGGGGTCGCGCTGGCCGTAGGCGTACGTCGAGAGGGCACGGGTGGTCTCCCAGATCGAGCACGTCGCGACGAACGGCGGACGGGCGAGGCCGGTAGCCCAGATGAGCCCGGGGGCGCCGACGACGTTCGCTTCGGCACGGGCGCTGGTGCGCAGGAAGCGCAGCGCGCGCGTCAGACGGAGCCGACCGAGGGTCAGGACCACCGCCGGACCGTCGTGGTCGGTGGTGCGCCCCGTCGGGATGTCCGGCGGGAGCCCCGGCCACGTGCCCCATGCGCGGAGCGGGTCGAGTCGCGTGTGCCAGCCGTCCCCGAGCGAACCGGCGATCGGATGGTCGGCGAGGAAGCGGTCGAGGGCGTCGTCGTCGTCCCAGAAGGCGATCAGCGCGGCGCGCCGAAGATCGGGACGCGGGCGGACCGAGCCACTGAGTGGCGCCGTCAGCGCGGTGGTCGCATGGCGGAGGCCGGCCACGTCGGCCGCCTTCGGAGGTGCCCGCAGCACCCTGAGGGCCGCCCGGGTTCCGACGTCCGCGACGTGCACCGATGCCAGCATGGCCGCCTTCTGGTTGCTTCTGGACGCCTCTCGGGAGTTTACCAGCTAGTATACCAGATGGTACGCTCTTGACGGGACGACAGGGGACGACGGCGGGGCGACATGGCGACTCGCGGCGAGCAACGCCAGCACTCCCGTTCCGAGGAGCGGGCTCGGCTCGAGGACGTCGCGGCGCGGCTCCTCGCCGAGAAGGGGTACACGGCGACGACAGTCGACGAGATCGTCGCCGAGGCAGGTGTGAGCAAGCCTGCGTTCTATCGGCACTTCGAGTCGAAGCAGCACCTGCACCGATTGCTGCTCGAGCGGCACCGCGACGAGCTGGCGGCGGCCGCGCTCTCGCAGCTCGCGGCCCGCGACGGCGTGCTGCGCCTCGACCTGCGCCGGATGATCGACGCGTGGTTCGGGTACGTGGAGGAGCACCCGTACACGTGGCGGATGCTGTTCCGGGACACGACCGGCGACCCCGAGGTCCATGCGCTGCATGTCGAGCTCCAGCGGCGCCAGCGTGCCGCCGACGTTGCACTGCTCCGCGAGTTCGCTCCCGAGCTCCCCGAGCGTGAGCTCGAGCCGTTGGGTGAGGCCATTCGGAGCAGCTTGACCGGCGTGGCGCTGTGGTGGCTCGACCAACCGGAGGTCCCGCGTGACGCGGTGGTCGGCGCGATGGTTCGCGTCGTACGCGGGATCTTGCTGAGCGCACACCCTCCTCGACGCCTCTCTAGAGTCGGGGTCGATGCCGACGAATCGGATCGAGGCGTTCAGTGACGGCGTGTTCGCAATCGCCGTCACGCTGCTCGTCCTCGAGATCAGGCTTCCGGAGCACGACGGCTCGCTGACCGAGCGCCTCGGTGATGCGTGGCCGGCGTACGTCGCGTACGGCATCAGCTTCGTGACCCTTGGCATCATGTGGGCGAACCACCACACCATCTTCTCGCTGATCGACCGGTCGAGCCACGGGCTCGTGGTCGCCAACCTGCTCCTGTTGCTCTGTGTCGCGTTCTTGCCGTTCCCAACGAGCGTGCTCGGCGAGCACCTCCAGGGCTCCGACGCCGAGCAGCACACCGCGGTGGTGTTCTACGGCGCGTCGTTCGCGGTCACCGCCGCGTTCTACAACGTCCTGTGGCAGACGGCGGCGTGGCGCAACCGGCTCATCGCGCCCGGCGCCGAGGCGCAGGCGGAGCAGGTGACGCGCTCGTACCGCTATGGCGTCCCTGTGTATGCCCTCGCGGCCGTGGTCGGGTTCTGGAGCGTCCCGTTGAGCCTGGCGATCGACGGCGCGCTCGCCTTCCTCTACATCCTCCCGCAGCGGGACCCCGCCGATGATCCGAGCCGCGAAGGGGCCCGGCGTCGCGATTGACGCGGGCGGGACGCGTTCCGTACGGTCGCGCTCGCATGCCGATCGCCGCTCGCGCGCACCACACCTCGTTCCCGGTCCGTGATCTCGAGGCGGCGCGCGTCTTCTATCACGACGTCCTCGGGCTCGAACCGATCCCACGCCCCGACCTCGGTATCGGTGGGCTCTGGTTCCGTGCCGGCGCGTGCGAGGTCCACCTCATCGAGCTGCTCGAGGGCATCGACGTGGGCACCCCGCCGTCCGGCTGCAACCCCATGGCCCGCCATGCCGCGTTCGCCGTCGACGATTACGACGAAACCGTGGCCCACCTGCAGGACCATGGGCTCGACGTCGTCGAGAGCGAAGCGTCCGGGCAGTGCTGGGTCCAGGACCCCGACGGCCACGTCATCGAGCTGATCGTCGCCTGACTGCCTCGCTCCCGCCCGGCTGAGCGGTCACAGGAACCCCGGGCGCGACTCGCGAATTCTTCAAGTTGAAGCTTGCTTCAGGTCTCTGTGAGCATCTAGATTGGGTTCGTGCACGACGAGGAGCTGACCATCGGGGCGCTGAGCGAGCGGACGGGAGTGGCGCCGTCGGCCCTGCGGTTCTACGAGGACGAGGGTCTCATCCACGCGTTCCGTTCCGATGGGGGACAGCGGCGCTACGAGCGCGAGGTGATCCGGCGGGTGTCGTTCGTCCGGATCGCCCAGCAGGTTGGGTTGACCCTGGAGGAGATCCGAGAGGCCATGGACTCGCTCCCCGACAACCGCACGCCCACCAAGCGCGACTGGGAGCGGCTCTCCCGGTCGTGGCAACCCCGGGTCGACGCCCAGATCGGCATGCTCGAACGTCTGCGCGACCGGCTGACGGGCTGCATCGGCTGCGGGTGCCTGTCGCTCAAGCTGTGCCAGCTCGCCAACCCCGGCGACGAGGCCGCCGACCGAGGGCCGGGCCCCCGTTTCGTGCTCGACGCGGATTGAGCCGTGCGCCAGGGTGAGGCATCGTGGTGAAGTTTCGCCGACGGTCCGACGATCCGACGGTTGCCGTGGACGTGCGCGCGACCGTGCGCCCCGAGCTGGAGGCCTGCCCCGGCGCGTGAGCGGTCGATTCAGGCGGTGCCTTCGGGCCACATCGACAGGATGTGGCCGACACGCGGCTCGGCCCGGCCTTCGAGCAACTGGCGGTAGGCGCGCTCGACCGCGTCAGGACCGCGACCGGTCTGGAGCTCGAGCCAGCCGTCGGTGAACGCGACGAAGTCGCGCCACGCCGGGCCGGCACGCTCGTCGAGGCCCATCGGTCCCCAGTCGCGGGTGCGCTTGGCGATCTGGTCGGGCGCGAAGAAGAAGGCCGGGGGAGGGCCGGGCAGGTCGGTGCCGCCCGGCGCGAGGGTTGCGCCCTCCCAGTGGGTGGCGCCCACCGCCATGCTGTGGGCGAGGCGCTCGCGGTACGCCTGGTGGACCGCGGCGCGCACCGCACTGTCGCCGGCGATGTCGACGTACACGGCGTCGCCGCCGTCGGGCACGGACGCCACCTCGTCGTAGGCGACCACCCGGTCGTACACACCGAGCGCCTCGACGAACGCGACGTTGCCCGGCGACGTGATCCCCACCACCTCGACCTCGCCGCGCCGGGCGAGAAGATACGCCGTTCCGATCGCGGTCTTGGCCGACGCGCTCGACACCACGACGGTGCTGGCGCCGTAGCGATCGTGGTCGTCGAGGAAGTCGTCGATGAGGAAGGCGGTGAAGAACAGCGGCCACAACAGCATGTGTTGGGCTTCTCGCCGCGGGTCGTAGGCCGGGTCGGTATCGACGCGCAGGTACCGGTTGTAGGCGCCCGCCATCGGCGCCCGGTGCGGCGACTCGTCGGTGAACCCAAGGTGGTCGAGCCGCCCGGGGTTGACCACCAGATGGGTGGACATCGGCAGAAATCCGCGGACGCGGATGCCCTCGGCGAGGCGGTCGTCGGTCGTGGCGACGACGTCGGCGAAGCCCCACACGGGGATCCGTCCCCAGCCCGGCTCGGTCGCCGGGAAGAAGTCCCAGTACCGGAAGGCGTCGCCCACCACGCCGTAGGTGATGTTGTTGGCGGTGAGCGCGAAGGTGTCGATCCGCAACCGGCATTGACCGGTCTCGAGCGCAGGCGGGTCGGTGTCGACCACCCGGCAGCGGTGGAGGTCAGTGCGGTCGACTTCGAGGTCCATGCCAGCTTGCCCTTCGCCGTCGGCGTGCGGTCGTCCGAGTCGCAGCGTACGGGAACATCTGCGGCGACCTGACTGGTTGTCCTGACCGACGGGGCCGGTGGCGCCCCGCGACGGAGGTGATCCCATGGACATGCCGGCTGAAGCCGCCAGCCGCATCGCCGACGACCGGGTGGCCTGGCTGACGACCGTCACCGATTCGGGTGCCCCGGCACCGAACCCGGTGTGGTTCGTGCCCGCCGGCGACGCGCTCCTGGTCTTCACCCCGCCGGGGAGCCGCAAGGTCCACAACCTCGAGCGTCGACCGACGGTGTCGCTCCACTTCAACTCCGACCGCTACGGAGGCGACGTCGTCGTCATCACCGGCGAGGTCGAGCGCCCAAGCCGGTTACCTGGCGAAGTACGAGGCGGTCATCACCGGAACATTGGCCACCACAGTCGCGGAGTTCGACGCGGTGTACAACACTCGGCTCCGCATCCGGCCCACCCGTGTCCGGCTCACCGCAGGCTGACGGGTTCGTCGGTCAGCTCGTCGTCACAACCCGGCGAGGCCTCGGTGCACGTGGCGGCCAGGCGATCGAGCACGGTCCCAGCCACCGCGCTGATCGTCGCGAGCTCGGCCGGGGTGACGAGATCGACGAAGTGGCGGCGGACCCCCTCCACGTGGCCCGGCGCGGCCGACTCGATCGCGTGGCGCCCTCGGTCCGTCACGACGACGTACGACCCCCGCTGGTCGGTGGGGCACGACTCGCGCTGCACGAGGTCGCGCCTCGCCATGCGTCCCACGTGGTGCGACAGCCGGCTCTTCTCCCAGCCGAGCTCCTGGCCGAGCTCGAACGCCCGCATCTGCCCGTCGGGGCGCTCGGTGAGCGTGACCAGCACCAGGTAGTCGGGGTACGAGAGGCCCGACGCCGTCGCCAGCTCCCGGTTGAGGCGGGCGGTGAGCTGAAAGTTCATGAGCTGGAGCCGTCGCCAGGCCTCGCGCTCGTCGTCGCTCAGCCAGCGCACCCCGCCCACGGGCACCACCGTAGTTGGGGCCGTGGCGCCCGCGGTAGATCCTGATGTCACGCGGCGCGCTTGATCGCGGACACGTCGAGCTCGAGGCGGATCTTCTCGCTGACGAGCACTCCGCCCGTCTCCATCAGTGCGTTCCAGCTCACGCCCCAGTCCTTGCGGTTCAGCGTGGTGCCGCCTTCGAGCCCGAGGCGGGTGTTGCCGAACGGGTCGAGGGCGCTACCGGTGACCTCGAGGTCGAGGGTGACCGGCTTGGTGACGTCCTTGATGGTCAGGTCCCCCGCGACGCGGTAGGTGTCGTCGCCCGCCGACTCTACGGCCGTGCTCACGAAGCGGATCTCGGGATAGCGCTCGACATCGAACAGGTCGCCGCTGCGCAGGTGCTGGTCGCGGTCGCCGCTGCCGCTCTCGACGCTCCCGGCCTGGATCGTCACCTCGAGGTGGGACCGTGCCGGGTCGTCGGCATCGAGATAGCCGGAACCCTCGAAGTCGCTGAACGACCCTCGGACCTTGGTGACCATGGCGTGGCGGCCGACGAACCCGATGCGGGAGTGTCCCGGATCGAGGATGTACTCCCCGGTCAGTGCGCTGGTCGTTTCGGTGAGTGTGGTCATGGCGTGCTCCTTCGCTTGGTTGGGAGGTGGTTGACGTATCAACCGTGACAACCGGACGGGCCCCCCCGATGTTCCCGATCGGCCCGATCGTGACGAGATGGCGGCACCCAGGATGACGCGCACCCCGGGGGACCGGCACGGCGCAGTAGCCTCCCGGCTCGTTCCGGAACGTCTCTGGGGAGGGCGACTGCGAACGATCAGGGTGCTCGTGGGTGCGGCGGCGATGCTCGCGGTGGGGGCTGTCGGTGCCGTCCCCGCCGGTGCCGGGCCGACGGCCGACAACGCCGAGTTCTGCGACCTCTACTTCGAGGTCAGCCAGCTCTTCGCCGAGGCGCCGGATCCCGACGCCGACCCCCTCGACGTCGAGGAGTTCGTCGCCGAGCTCGCCAACCTGATCAGCCAGGCGGAGGCGGTCGCGCCCCCCGAGGTGGCGGCGCAGGTGGCGGCGGCGGCCGAGAAGCTCCGGACCACCGGCGCCGCGGCGCTCGAGGACCCAGAGCTGGCCGAGATCGGCGCGGTGATCGACGCCTACGCCTTCGAGGCCTGCGGGTACCAGACCGCGTCGGTGACCGCCACCGAGTACGAGTTCGACGGGCTGCCCAAGAAGCTCGAGACGGGCCCGACCGTGATCGAGCTCACCAACGACGGCGAGGAGGTGCACGAGATCGCGGTGGCGCGGATCAAGGGCGACCGCACCATCGCCGAGGTGGTCGAGCTGCCCGAGCACGAGTCCGAGGAGGCGGTCGCGTTCGTGGCCCACGGCCTCGCCAACCAGGGCGACACGAGCTACGTGTACCTCGATCTGAAGAAGGCCGGGCGCTACGGGGCCGTGTGCTTCATCCCGGTCGGGACGACCGACCTGGCCGCACTCGAGGAAGAGGACCACTCCGGCGGCGGCGACGCCGAACCCCACTCCGCCGAGGGGATGCTCCAAGGCTTCAAGGTCAAGAAGGCGAAGCGCTGACCCGTTTCTGGGCCGAGCCGGTCACGACCCAGGCGGCGGTCGCGAAGCGGCCGACGTTCCCGGCGGCGCGGGCGACCATGAAGAGGCACAGCGCGCCCCACAGCCACAGGAGGCTGGCGTCGAGCGCCAGCACCGCGACCGCGGCGGGAGCGAACACGAAGAAGCTGGCCGCCGCCATCGCCCTCGCCAAGTAGCGGACGTCGCCGGCGCCGATCAGCACGCCGTCGAGGACGAACGCGACCGCGTTCACCGGCTGAAGTGCGGCGACCACCCACAGCACGTCGCCCGCCAGGTCGCGCACCCCGGCATCATCGGTGAACAGCGGGGGGAGCAACGGGCGCGTCACGACGACGAGCGCGGCGAAGCCGATCCCGGCGGCCACTCCCCACTCGACCATCCGCCGGGCGGCCGCGCGTGCCCCGGCCGCGTCACCCCCGCCGAGGAGACGTCCCACCATGGCCTGGCCGGCGATGGCGATCGCGTCGACCGACAGGGCGAGGAACAGCCACACCTGGAACGTCACCTGATGGGCTGCGACCGCGTCGTCGCCGATCCGTGAGGCCACCGCGGTGGCGGCGGTGAGGGCGAGGAGCAGCGAACCCGTCCGCAGCGCGAGGACACCGCCCACTGCCGCCACGGCGCGCACCTCCGAGCGGGTCGGACGGAAGCTGGCTCCGGCACGGCGCGCGACGCGCGCCACCACGACCAGGTACGCGAGCGCCGCTCCGATCTGCGCGGTGACCGTCCCCCAGGCCGAGCCGGCGATCCCGAGGTCGAAGCCGTAGACGAGCACGACCTCGAGGACCAGGTTGAAGACGTTGGCGCCCACCGCCACGACAAGGGTCGTGCGGGTGTCCTGGAGCCCGCGCATCACCCCCATCCCGCCCAGCGTCAGCAACATGAACGGCGCGCCGAGCAGGCTGATGCGGAGGTACGTGAGCGCGGGATCGGCGACCGACGCCGACGCGCCCATCACGTCCTCGACCACGACCGGGGCGAGCACCAGCCCCAGGGCCGTCAGGCCGACACCGAGCCCGGCCGCGAGCCAGAGCCCCGCCACACCGTGCTCGACCGCGCCGCGCCGGTCACCGGCCCCGAGCCGGCGGGCGACCGCCGCGGTCGTGGAGTAGGCGAGGAAGTTGAAGATGTTGAACACGGCCACGAGCACGCTCCCGGCGACGGCGAGACCGGCGAGCAGGTCGGTCCCCAGGTGCCCGACGATGGCGGTGTCGACGAGGATGTAGAGCGGCTCGACCGCGAGCGCCCCCAGCGCCGGGAACGCCAAGCGGAAGATCTCCCGGTCGTGCGCCGACCGGAGGCCTGCTCCCGAGATGCGCATCGCACAGTCCTACCCGATGCTCCGCCGTGCTTGACTACTCCGCGGCCGGGGGCGTGCCGGCCGAGTGCCGCCGAGCACGGGAGGCGTCAGACGGATCGCAGGCGAACCGCAGGGCGCGAGCGGTGCCGCGCGTAGGCCTCGTCCTGGGGGCGGGCGGAGTGGTCGGCCACGCCTTCCACGCCGGTGTGCTGGCGGCACTCCACGAGACCACCGGATGGGACCCCGACCACGCCGAGGTGGTGGTGGGGACGTCCGCCGGATCCGTGGTCGGCGCGCTGCTGCGGGCCGGGTTCCCCTCGGCCGACCTGTTCGCGCGTGCGACCGGCGCGCCCGTCTCGGCGACGGCGGCTCGGCTCGTTGCCGACGCGGGCTTTGGCGCCGCGCCGCCTCCATTGCCGTCCCGGCCGCCGCGCTTGGAGCGGCGGCGGGCCCCGGCGTCCCCCGAGATGTTCCTGCGCGCCGCTCGTGCGCCCCACCGGGTGCGGCCGGGGGCATTGTTGGCGGCGGCCATGCCCGCCGGGGAGGTGCCCTCGGAGCTCGTCGCCGCCGGGCTGCGACCGCTCTTCGCCGCGGGCTGGCCGGCTCGCCCGTTGTGGATCTGCGCGCTCCGTCTGCGCGACGGCCGGAGGGTCGTGTTCGGTCGGGAAGGTGCGCCCGAAGCGGATGTCGCCGACGCGGTGGCGGCGTCGTGCGCGATCCCCGGCTTCTTCGAGCCGGTGCCGATCGACGGCGAGCGCTACGTCGACGGAGGCGCGCACTCCCTGACCAACGCCGGGCTGCTCGCCCGGCGCGACCTCGACCTCGTCGTCGTGAGCTCGCCGATGTCGGTGACGGGCCGGGGCCTGCGTGCGTCGATCGACATGCCGGCCCGCCGGCTCGCCCGGGCGGCGCTCGGGCAGGCGGCGAGCCGCATCCGCCGCCAGGGGACGCCGGTGCTCGCCTTCCAGCCCACCGCCGCCGACCTCGACCTGATGGGCCTCAACGCCATGGACCCCGAGCGTCGCGGGCCGGTCGCGCTCCAGGCACGCGAGTCGACCCGGCGCCGCCTGGAGCGGAGCGACGTGGCCGACCGCCTCGCCGTGCTCGCGGCGTCGTGACGCGCCCCGACGGTTCGGGAACCTGACCGGCAGTAGCATTCGGGCCACGCAACTGCCTGTCATCCCCGGGTACGACGACCTGGTCGAGATCGGTCGTGGCGGGTTCGCGGTCGTGTACCGGGCGCTCGACGGGCGCTTCCACCGCAGCGTGGCGATCAAGGTGATCGTCGGCGCGCTCGACGAGCCCGCCCGGCAGCGCTTCGGGCGCGAGTGCCGGGCGATGGGCGTGGTCTCCCGTCACCCGCACTGCGTCACCGTGTACGACTCGGGCTTCGACGACGATGGACGGGCCTACCTGGTCATGGAGGACATGGCGGGCGGTGCGCTCGGCGAGCGGGTCCTGCTCGACTGGGCCGAGGTGCTCGACATCGGCGTGAAGGTCGCCGGTGCGCTGCACGCCGCCCACACGAGCGGTGTGCTGCACCGCGACATCAAGCCCGAGAACGTCCTGATGTCGGCGTACGACGAGCCCAAGCTCGGCGACTTCGGGATCGCCCGCCTCGACGACGGTCTGCGCTCCCGCACGGGAACGCTCAGCGCCACCCCGGCATACGCGGCGCCGGAGCTCTTCGCCGGCCAGCCGGCGACCCCGGGGTCCGACGTGTACGCGCTCGCCTCGACGCTGTACGCGTTGATCGACGGGCGGGCGCCGTTCCTGCGCGACACCGACGAGTCGTACCTGCCGCTGGTCGCTCGGATCGTCAACGAGACCGTGCCCGACCTGCGGCACCGTGGCATCCCCGTTCCGGTGTGCGCGGCGCTCGAAGCGGGCCTGGAGAAGGACCCGACCCACCGTGTCGCCAGCGCGCTCGACTACGGCAGCACGCTCCAGGACGCGCAGCGCGCCGTCGGCGGCGACGTGACGCGCATGGTCGGCCGGAACGTGCCGGCGGCGCGCGGGCGCGACCTGCGCGGGACGGTCGTCGTGCCTGCTCCCGGCCCGCTCGCGTCATCCGGCCAGCCGGTGGCCGCGCCGCTGGGCCCACACCCCGTCAGGACCCCACCCCCCGTCGCCACCCCACCGCCCGCGGGGCCCGGCGTCTTCGCACTGCCGATCACCGCGTCGCCGGGCCCGGTGCCCACCCCGGGGGTGGGCTACTGGTTCTACGTCGACGACCCGGAGTGGTTGGTGTCGCCCTACGACTCCGGCCAGGTGGCGGGCGTGCTGCAACCGGGTCAGTGGTACCTCGCGGGCGAGGAGGCGGGTGGCTGGGTGTACGCGGCCGACGAACGCGGCGCCGAGGGGTGGGTTCCCGGCACGTCCGTGCGCCGGTACCGCGGATAGCGTTGCCACGCCCGCCGGGCCGGTTGCTCAGGCGATGGTGCCCTCGATCGTGAAGCCGCACGTCGTGACGCCGTCGGTCTCGGTTGCGGTCGCGCTGAGCGACGTCGCGTCGAGGCGGCCTTCGACGTGCGTGGAGACGCTGTTGAGGTTGGAATCGATGACGAACGTGCCGTCGGGGTTGAGGGGGCCGGTCAGCGGTGCCTGGGCCTGGATCGTCACCTGGCCGCCGGAGACGGTCGCGGTCGACGTGCCGCTGAACGGTTCGCACTGTCCTCCGCCACCGGTGGTCGACGCGATCGCCACGTTGTAGGTCGCCTCGGTCGGTACGGGTGGCAGCGTCGTGGTGGTGGTCGTGCTCGTCGTCGTCGTCGTCGTGCTCGGGCCACCGGTCGAGGGCGGGAGCGTGTCGGGCGCGGACCCGTCGTCGGAGCCGTTGGTACCGGTCGGGCGGCCGAAGGCGT
>Ga0136613_10000363_pt1 | contig 20422 bp, 19 predicted proteins | sample AntDrymUQ2722106_2_FD_106649 | JGI IMG/M metagenome (GOLD analysis project Ga0136613, IMG submission 106649) | Polar desert sand microbial communities from Dry Valleys, Antarctica - metaG UQ272 (21.06) | ecosystem: Environmental > Terrestrial > Soil > Desert | place: Antarctica: Dry Valley... | reverse complement strand
CCATCGAGGACCGCCCCTGGGGCAGGCGGGAAGGAAGAATCAGAGACCCGTTCGGCCACCTCTGGGTCATCAGCCAAGACCTCACGCCAGCGTCCTAGTGATTCCAACCAACTCGGTCTAGCCATCGTCACACCCGTGCCGATAGCCGATCCTCAGTGGGATGGCGTGTAGGCGCTCGGCTCGGCCGTCGAGATCAGGACGACGCAGCGCGCTCGGCGTCGCTGCGCAGGATGCAGAACTCGTTGCCCTCCGGGTCGGCGAGCACGACCCACCCCGATCCGTCCGGACGCCGGCGGTCGGCAACCACCCGGGCTTCCAGCCCCAACAGCCGCTCGAGCTCCTCCTCACGGGTGCTCTCAGCGGGCTTCAGGTCCAGGTGCATGCGGTTTTTGACCTGCTTCGCGTCCGGCACCTGGATGAACAGCAGCCGCTGGCCGCCATCGGCGGAGGAGATCATGCACTCCTCGTGGCCGGGCTCGTTCGGGTCTTCGGGATCCTCGACGAAGCCAAGCACCTGCCCCCAGAACACCGACATGGCATGGGCGTCGAGGCTGTCGAAGGACGTGTGGGAGATCAGAGCCGTCATGGGGCGATTCTCCTGTCCACACGGCACGGCGTCTACGACGTTTCGGGCTGGCACCGCTCCTCTCATCACAGTGACCGATGGACCATCGGGTTGCAGGACGGAGCCGCCCGCCATCAATGCTGCTGGCCGACCGCTCGGCCCAGGGTCTGCGTGTTCCAGTGCCGGATGGTGGCGTGGTGCGGCGCCCACGCCTGCCAGACCTGACATGTGCAGCCTGGGCCTTTCGGCGGGGTCGACGCCGTCCTCGCAGAACAGGCACAAGGTCATCAGGCACAGGGCGACGGTCTGGACCTCGCGGCGGCTCGTGCCGCCGGCGTGCTGGGCGGCGTAGGCGTCGACCACCAGGTGGTGGGCGCGGCGGTAGTAGTCGGGGTTGCTGTAGTCGCGGGCCAGCAGCTCCCCGTACAGCCGGTAGCAGGCTGCGGAGCCGACATGCTCAGCAGGCGATCGCCACCGTTGTCCGGCAAGATGAGCCCACAGCCGGGGCAGGGGCTTGCCGTTGGCGGGGTCCGCTGGTCGGCCGCACTCACCGGCGGTCCTGGCACGCGACCGCTGCCCAACGGCGAACGCTGTCGTCGTGGACCGCCCAGGCCGCCCACGCCGCCCTGGTCCACTCCTGGATGCGGTCGGCCAGCTCTTGCGGGGTCGTGGCAGCGCGTACGTCGGCTGCGGTGACAGCGCCCAGGTCGGCCGGTGATGGCAGGTAGGGCTAGTCGGCAGCCCGACGCGGGCAAGGACGCTCGGGCTGATCCGGCTGCGACGTGCCGGAGCCTGCTGGGGTGGCTGTCCGAACTCATGCAGCAGTCCAGGGTTGGCTGCCCGCCGCCACCATCGGGGCGGTGTTGCGGGCCGCGTTCGACCCGGCCGCAGCCCCTCGGCTTGCCGACGACGCGGCTGACGTGAACGAAGGTGCGGGGGTCGCCCCCGCGTCCGCCGGCCCCACGGGGATGGTCGACACCTGGGCGGCGGTCCGGCATGACTCCGGTTGGTCCACGACCCTGCAGATCGTGCGCCCCCCTGCCCGACCCGTAACGGGCGAATTCCTCCAGCACCTCCTGATCGGCGTTCCAGCCCAGCGGCGCCTGTCCTTGCTGTACGTCCCCACTCCCCTAGCCACAGCCGAACGCCGCGCTCAGACCCAGCAGGTCTCCACCGAGTCCGAACAGACGCTGCGCGCACGCTGGGGCTTCGGCACCTCGGCGCGGCAGCGGCGCGCCTGGCAAGACGCCGCGCAACGCGAGGAGGACCTGGTGGAAGGCCGGACCGTCTACCGCGTCGTGTGGCTGCTTACCGTTAGCGGCGCCACCCCGTCCGACCTCGAAACGGCGGTGGGTCAGGTCGAGGCTGCCGCCCGGCGCTGCTCGCTGGAACTGCGCCGGCTCTCCGGGACGCAACGTCAAGGATTCGCGTTCACGCTCCCGCTGTGCAGAGGTGCCCGATGACCCGCCGGCGGCGGCTGAGATCTGCAACCCGCCGGGTGGCTCGTGCCCGCCCCCGCCGCCGGCACAGCCGCCCGGGTCGCGTTCAGCTCCGCGTCGAGCGCCGCCAGCAGGCCGCCGAGGAACTCGCCGAGCGGCGGCGGCTCCGCGATCGCTACCGTCGACTCGGCAACCATCGCGGGCAGCGCCGGCGGTTTGCCGGCCGCATCCTCTGGGAGACCCGTCCCGAACCCTTCGAGATCTCCACCGCCGCGTTGGAGGCGATCTTCCCGTTCCAGACGGCAGGCACCGACAGCCGTGCGGGAATTGCGATCGGCCCGTCGCCAACCGGTGGCACCTTCACCTTCGACCCCTGGATGCTTTACCAGGCCGGGCAACTGACGAACCCGAACGTCCTCATCGTCGGTGACGTCGGCTCCGGCAAGTCCGCGCTGGCCAAGTCGCTGGTGTGGCGCGGCCTCGAGTTCGGCCGCGGCGCCCACATCGTCGACCCGAAGGGCGAGTACGCCGGCCTCGCTGACGCGGTCGGCGTCGAACCGATCGCCCTGCGGCCCGGCGGCGGAACCATCCTCAACCCGCTCGACCCAGGCGCCGCCGGCCACGACCTCCCGCCCACAGACCTGTTCCACCGCAACATCTCCACCGTCCGGGCTCTCGTGGAAGCGACTCTCGGGCGGGCCTGTCGACAGCTGGAGATGGTGCTGCTGACCGCAACGCTGGCCCGTGTGACCAGCCTCGATGTCGCCGACCACGCCCGCCCTTCGTTCACCAGGCACGGACACACCGCGACGTTGCCGATGCTCGCCGAGGCGCTCATGGCCCCTGACCGAGAGGTGGGCCTCCGCGTCAACATGGATCCGGGCCGCGTCATCGAGGAGTCCCGGGAGTTGGCCTTGGCGATGGCCCGTCTCGTGGATGACCACGGGGACCTCGGTGGGATGTTCGCCGGCCACACCAATCTCGACGCCGATGCTGTCGGGCCGCTGACCGTCGTGGACATCGCAGCCATCTACCGTTCGCACCGCGCCGCGCTGCCGCTGGTGATGATTGCTGCCGCCGCCTGGCTCCAACTCGCCGTGGCTGCCTCCCGGCGCGGGTGGTTTCAGGTGAATGACGAGGCCTGGGCGCTGTTGTCCGACGAAGCCTCCGCGAGGTGGATGCAGACCAACCAGAAGCTCGCCCGCCAGCTGTCCCTGTCCGTCGTCAACGTCATGCATCGACTGTCCGACACCGCCGCCGCCGGTGACGCAGGCAGCACGACGCGGTCACTCGCGGAAGGCGTGATCACCGACTCCGGCACCTGGGTGATCTACCGGCAGAAGCCCGGCGAGCAGCGTCTGCTCCGCGACACCCTCCAACTCAACCAGCTCCAGGCCAGCCTGACCACGCAGCTCACGCGCGGCCGCGCCCTCTGGATCGTGGGTGGTGAGACCCGGCAGGTCACACTCGTCGACCACGTCCTCTCCGACATTGAACGCCACCTGGTCGACACCGACCACGCCTTCGCGGCCGCCGTTGACACGCCGCCAAACGCATGACCGTCCGGTCCGCCCCACCGCTCCCCCGCTCAGGGCGGCTGATGACCGGCGGCGCGAACTCTCTCGAACTGCTGTGGGCGCTGCTCGCGCTCGCCGCCATCGCGACCGTAGCGGCCACCGCGGCGGTCGCCTGGCTCGCCATCTGGGTCGAGGCACATCTCGCCGGCACGGACTGGAGCATGCCGGTCAGTCAGATGCCCGGACTGCTCATCGAGCTGGCCACCGGCAGTCGCCCGGAGGTTCTCGCGCAGGCGGTCGCCAAGCCGTGGCGGCCGCTGGCCATTGCCGCGCTGCTGGGACTGTTGCTCACCGCAGTTGTTCTCCATGCCGTGGGGAAGTGGTTGGACTGGCAAGACGGCTGGCGATACCGGCAGCGCGCCCGGGACCGGATGAACTCGCGGGTGTGGGCACGCCACCGCGACCTCAACCCGCTCCTGGCCGCGGCCCCGCGGCACGGTTCCGACGAGCCTCCCGCCTCCGGCCGGCTCTGGGTCGGCAGCCACGAAGGCAAAGATGTCCTCGTCCCGACCGCCACCTCCGTCATGGTCGTCGCCCCCACGAGAACCGGGAAGTCCACCCGGCTGGTCGTGCCAAACCTGCTGCGCTGGGACGGGCCGGCCATCGTGACGAGCGTGAAGCGCGATGTCTACGACCTCACCGTCGCACGCCGTCGCCAGTTCGGGCCGGTCGCCTTGTTCGACCCCACCGGGGCCACCGGGCTCACCTCGGTCCGGTGGTCCCCGCTGCTTTCCTCGGTCACGTTTCCGGACGCGACGAAGACCGCCACCTGGCTCGCCGACGCCGCCGCGGTCGAGGACCGCCACGAGGCCGCGAAGTTCTGGGAGACCCTCGCCACCAAGCTGCTGGCCCCCCTTCTGTACGCGGCGGCGAACTCGGGCGCAACGATCACCGACGTGTCGCACTGGGTCGATCGTTCCGCCTTCGATGACGTCGCCGCCATCCTCGATCAACACGGGGATGAGGACGCCACGGCAGCCTGGCAAGCCATCAAGGAGCTTCCCCTGGAGACCCGTGGATCGGTGCTGGGCACTGCCATGGCCATCTTTCGCGCCTTCGGGTCACCGCGCGTCCGAGCCGCAACCTCCTGCACCCCCCGGGACCCCGGTGACGACACCCTCAACATCGCCAGGCTCCTCAAAGAGAACGGCACGCTCTACCTGGTGTCGCCCGAGTACGAGCAAGCCGAACTCCGCCCGCTGTTCGTGGCTCTCGTCCAGGCCGTCTATCGCGCTGCCGTTGATGTCTCCGCCAACCTGCTCGACGGCGCCCCGCTCAACCCGCCCCTGCTGCTGATGCTCGACGAAGCTGGCAACATCGCCCCCCTGCAGTCCCTTCCCAAGATCGCCGCCACAGGCGCGGGGCAAGGCATCACGCTCATGACCATCTGGCAGGACCGCGCCCAGATCCGTGAGCTCTACCGCGAGTCCGACCGCACGCTGATCTCCAACCACACCACCACCGTGTGGCTACCGGGCTCGCAGGATCTGGACACCCTCAAGTTGCTGTCGGACCTCATCGGCGACCAGTGGGTCGCTACCTCTACTGTCTCCGCCGCTCCCGACGGCGGTCTGTCCATCTCGGAAGGCTCCGAGAGAATGGACGTCGCCCCACCCGCGTTCCTACGCACGCTCCGCCACGGCAGCGCGGTCATGCTCACGGGCAACACCCCGCCCGCGCTGATCCGCACTCACGCCTACTACGAGCAGCACCGCTGGCGCCGGCTCGTCGACGACGAGGAGCTCCGTCGCCACACCGACATGCACGGCGGCGCCGGCCCCACCACCGCGCGACGCTGGGAGGAGAAGAACTGGTCCGACGCTCTCCTGGCCGCACCCGACGGCAACAATCAGCCTGCGACGCCTGCGGGGACCGGCGGCGAGAAGCCGAATCGCGGCTTGCTCGGCCGTGCCCTCGCCGCCGACTATCCAACCGTGCCCTGCAACCGCCACGCGCGCCAAAAGTGGGGACCCGGCGGCGGCGCCATCCCCGACCAGCTCCGCGGCGACCCCGGCCGCTGGACGGCAATCGACCTCCCGGCCGACATTGCGGACCAACTCGGCAACGACCGTGTGGATCTCACCGAGCCGTCAGCCCGGCGTCGCGCCCTGCCACACCTCCTCGAGACCGGCCCTGCCGATGTCATCGCCGCCACCCTGACCCTCCCGCAGCTCCGCAAGGAGTGGCCCTACCTGGAGCTCTCCGACGTGCTGCGGGGGGCCTGGGAAGATGCCTATCCGGCCCTCGCCGACGATCACGGTGCCGCATTCGGGGGCCGTGAGGCTGCGCACCCGTCGATATCGCCTTTGGACGGGGGCCCGGCGCCTCGGTAGTGCGGCGGGTTCCCCAAACGTTGAAAGCGGCGCCGAACGCCTCGTGTTGTTCGCCCCCCCCTCGGCGATTGGGGCTGTTAGCTCCAGTCGGTGGACTGACTTTCGCGACGAATTCGCATGTGCGACCAGCCCGATACTCCAGGGTCTGCAGCCTTCCTGCGTAGGCGCCCGACCTGCCTTCTGTCACAAGCGGTGCGTATCATCGGATGGAGGTGAATTGGCTGCCGGCGTCGGAGTGGCACACCAGTCCCTCCAGCTGTGTGCCGCGCGACCAGCGGGCCATCTCCAGCGCGTCAAGGACCATCGTGGTGCGCATGTTCGTCGTCGCTCGCCAGCCCACGATCATGCGGGAGAACGCATCGACGATGAAGCACACGTAGACCACGCCCGACCAGGTCGGCACGTGGGTGTAGGGGTCGGACCGGGGCGCCCTGTCGAGGTTGCTCTCGGTGGGTTTCCCCGGCCCGCCCTCCGAACCGGACGTGCGGCTTTCACCGCATCCGGCTCTCCGCGTGTTCATGCTGTCGGGTCGGTGGTGCTGATGGTCTTACTCGTCCATGAGTTGGGGATTTGGGCTCCCCGGTAGCGGTAGCGCTCGATGGCGATTGCCTCTGGCCGGTAGAGATCGATCCCTCCGGCGCTGATCTCCCCGGGGAGGTGGCGTCGGACCAGGGTGTGCATGTTCAGTCCCAGGTGTCGTTTGCGCAGCCACCCGACCACCCGCCAGAAGGCGAAGTGGTCGAGGTAGCCGAACGTGCGCTCGGACACACCGTGACGGAAGTAGTTGCACCAGCCCCGCAGCACCGGGTTCAGGCGGCGCAGCAGGTCAGCGAACGTTCGATGGTTCGCTCGTCGTGTGAGCGTGCGCACCTTGTCCTTGATGGCCGCGAGCGACTTCTTGGACGGGTAGGTGTAGATCGCCATCTTGTCGGTCCTTCCTCGCTGAGCACGGCGCTGGATGTGCCAGCCCAGGAAGTCGAACCCTTCGTCGATGTGGCAGACCCTCGTCTTGGGCTCCGACAGGCGCAGGCCCATCGGTGCCAGTACCGCATTGACATCTCCGCGTAGCGCTTCCACATCGACACGTTGCCCGAGGGCGAGGATCACGAAGTCGTCCGCTTATGCCGAGGGGCGGGTATGCCGAGGTGCTGGTGATCGTGCTGCCCGGGGGGCCGGCTAGCCGGTGGGGCTCGGGATAATCCGACGTTTGGTCGTCGGTGTGGTTCTCCGTCTGGATGGGGCCGTTTGGTCCCCTTCGGAGAGGAGAACGTCATGGGTGGCGAGGTGTCGCATGCCAGCTGGCACGAGTCGGTGGAGGTCGTGCTGGAGCAGTTTCGGGCCTGGCTGGTCCAGGAGCGGGGGTTGGCGCCGGAGTCGGTGCGCTGCTATGTCACGCAGGCCCGCCCCTTCTTGGTCGCCCTGCCGTCCCCGCTGGATGAGGCACTGCGAGGCCTCGGCGCCGGGCAGGTGACGGCGTTCATGCTGGGCCGCTGTGCCGGCCGCAACGTCTGGTCGGCCAAGGCGGCGGTGACCGCGGTCCGGTCGTTGCTGCGGTTCTTGCATCTCGGCGGCCACGTGCCGGTGGGGCTGGCCGGCGCGGTGCCGTCGGTGGCGGGCTGGCGGTTGGCGTCGCTGCCCCGGGGGCTTGACGCGGGACAGGTCGAGTTGCTGTTGGCCGCCTGCGATCGGGGGAGCCCGGTGGGGCGCCGCGACTTCGCGGTCTTGACGGTGCTGGCGCGGCTGGGGTTGCGCGGCGCGGAGGTCGCGGGGTTGCGGCTGGTCGATGTCGACTGGCGCGCGGGCGAGCTGACCGTGCGTGGCAAGGCCAACCGCATCGACGCGCTCCCGCTGCCGGTCGCGGTCGGCGAGGCGCTGGTCGCCTACCTCACCGACGGTCGGCCAGCCTGTGACGTGGCGACGCTGTTCGTGACCGTCCGCGCCCCGGTTGCGCCCGCTGTCGCCGGCAGGGGTGCGGCAGGTCGTGGCCCGGGCGTGCCGGCGGGCGGCGCTGCCACGGCTGGGGGCGCTACCTGCCACCCAGCGAAAGCCGCGGTGAACAGCGCCACGCCGGCAGTCACTACGGTCCCGGCCGCGGTCAACTCTGCTGGCGACATGCAACCACCCCCTCAAGGGCGGCGCTACGGCGAACGGCTCGCCGAGCTCGGTGCCGTGCCCTCCATCGGATCGATCGGCGACAGCTACGACTGCGATGATCCTGCTCTGCTGCTCCTGGCGGTCTGACCCTTGTTATGACCGACCTCGTGTCCTTGCGTTGACGTGTCGACCGTCCGGAGCAGCAGAAGCATCACGCTCACGAATCGGACGGGCAGTGACCTCATAGGAGCCTGATCGCAACAGGTCCCTTCGCAGTCCTGTCCGCCCGCCCGATCCGGTGAGCGACCATCGATCTGTGAAGGAGATCAACAGCCATGACCAGCATCGCCCTTGAGCGCACCGATGTCATCGTCGGTGTCGACACGCACAAAGACCAGCACGTCGCCGTGACCATCGACGGGCTCGGCGGTCGCCTCGACGAGCTGTTCGTCCCAGCGACCAACGACGGCTACGCCGACCTTCTGGCGTGGGCCGACAGCCAGGGCAGTGTCGTGTCGTTCGGTGTTGAGGGCACCGGTTCCTACGGGGTCGGGCTGGCGCGATTCCTGCGCCGCCACGGCCGCACTCATCGAGGTCAGCCGGCCGCCCCGCAAGGCTGAGCGCCGCGCGGCCGGCAAGAGCGACACCATCGACGCCGAGCACGCCGCCCGCCAGGTGCTGGCCGGCACCGTCATCGCGGTGCCCAAGACCGCCGATGGTGACATCGAGACGCTGCGGCTGGTCAAAGTCGCCCGCGACACCGCCGTCAAGGCCCACAGCCAGGCGATGATCACCCTCAAGGCGACGTTCGTGACCGCCAGCGACGACCTGCGCGCCGAGCTCGAGCCGCTGACCAACTTCAAGCTCATCACCGCCTGCGCGGCGTTGGAGGCTGCGGCCGACCTGTCCGACCCTGACGTCGCGATGCGCCACGTCCTGGGCGCGCTCGCGCGCCGCTGGCTGGTCCTGCACGAAGATCAAGATCCACTCGCGCCACCTCAAGGCGCGCACCACCGCCGCGGCGCCCCAGCTGGTGGCCGCATTCGGGATCGGTCCCGACATCGCCGCCGAGCTGCACGTCGCTGCCGGCGACAACAGCAACCGCATCCGCTCCGAGGCCGCCTTGGCCAAGCTGTGCGGCGCCTGTCCGATCCCCGCGTCGTCGGGCAAGACCAACCGTCATCGGCTCAACCGCGGCGGCAACCGCCAGGCGAACTCGGCGCTGTTTCGAACGGTCGTGGTGCGGATGCGCTGGCACGAGCCGACCATCGCCTACGTCGAGCGGCGCACCGCCGAGGGGCTGTCCAAGCGCGAGATCATCCGCTGCCTCAAGCGCTACCTCGCCCGCGAAGTCTTCAAGCTTCTGCCCCCACCCGCGGCCACCGTCACCCAGCTGCGGGCGGCATGAAATTGGACTTGCGATCTATAGGAGCATCAACGCGCTGGCCGAAGCCACCAACAGCCTCTACAAGTCAGAGCTGATCCGACTACAAGGACCATGGCGCGGCGTCGACGACGTCGAACTCGCCACGCTCGGGTGGGTGCATTGGTTCAACACCGAGCGGCTTCACGGCACTCTCGACGACATCCCGCCTGTCGAGTTCGAGGCCGCCTATCATCACCAACACGAGACCAGCCAGCTGGTTGGAATCCAATGAACTGAGTCTCCATCAGACCCAGGGCGGTTCAGACCAGGTCACACGCATCCGCGACAAAGCCACTGCACAACCGGACATGCGCGTGCATCACCGCCGCTCGACTACCGGTAGTTCCACACTGTCGCCGCGTGCGCGACGGCTGCGTGCGTCGCTGCCGCAGTCACGGCACCCATTGTCTCCAGGCAGCGCAACGATCGGCTCGAGTTTGCGCTGACGCGGCTTTGCCCGCAGGTAATCGACGGGGGCGTCGTCGCTCATGAGTCCGCCCATCATCAGCAGGCTACCGGCCGGTGTGGGTCGACGCACGTGCCCTTCGTCTCGTGGACGAGCCGCCGCGAATGAAGCGTATGCTCGACGAGAGCGCCGTTCCGTCCCGGTATCCCACATCCATGATGTCGGCGTCGCTGTACCCGTCACCGACCATCCCCTGAGCGTCAGCGTCCGACAGCAACCCGCGCATCGGAGCCCCACAGAACAGACGGGTCGGTATGCAACGTGACGCCTCGGCTCGCTGGGGCGAGGGTGATCTCCGAGCTGGCGCAGCGGCGAGGCCGGGGTCCTCAACGGCCACGTCCAGCCCGGTGACTCGTCTCGATGGTCGGTGCCGGGCCAGTTGGCCTGTCCGCGATCATGGGCGCGCGGTTGTAAAGCTCGTGCAGATCGTCACCGTCGATCTCGCGGACAGCCCGCCTCGACGCCGCCGGGCAGTTCGGAGTCGACGTGGTCGTAAACGACGGGCCGGCGATGACGCCTGGCGGTGGTTCGGTCGCTGACCGTCGCTCGGCGCCGACGTCGCCAGCAAGGCGGCGGGGTGCCGGCCACGTTCAGCTCGCGGCAGCGCTGTGCCCTGTCGGCCATGTCGCCAACATCGGAGTCCTCGTCACCCGGCGACGACGTTGCACCTCGAGAAGCTCTAGGTCAGGCACTTGGCGATCACGAAACCCCACCCCCCATCGCATCCTCTACGAGGAGACGATGTGACAGAACAGCATATTCAGATACTACCGCGGTCAGACGACGATGGCAGATCGAACCTCGCTCTCGAGTCGCCGGAGGCCGGCATGGGCGCGTAGTTCGGGCACGATGTCCAACATCTCCAGATACACGTCCGCCCATAGGCGGTAGTCGGGGAACCGATTCAGGCGCCGCGCGAAGCCCTTCTTCCGCCACGACCACGGTTTGACACCAGCGAAATGCAGACCACGAGCGAGATTTGGTGCAGGGTAGCCATAGAGCGTCGAGAAGCTAACATCGACGCTCGTCCATCGTCCGGACCAGTAGAGCGTCGCTGCTTGCTGATCGATCCACGGCCAGTGGTCGCTGACAAGTTCACTGATCTCGGACGTCGACACCCACCGCATGAAGTCGTCGAAGTCCGCCATGGATGGCTCGATGACGAGCAGCGAAGAGTTGATCCCATAGTTTTCATAGTCTACGGCGACTCGGTCGGTGATCTCCTTAGGAATCGGCGCGCCATGGGGGCACGTCTTGTAGACGTCGTGCCAGATCCACTCGGCACTCTGAAGCGAGTTAGGACGAACTATGAGGCGACCCTTTGGATCGATCTCAGCCATGTGCTCGCGCCTCTCGTTGATGATCCCAGCTGGTGCCGACAGGGTCCACAAGTTGTCGAAGTCCCGAACCGGAAGCACGTCGGCGTCGATCATTACGACCTTATCGAACGAACATCCGAGGTCGCCGTCGGGGCCGAGTCGCAAGCTGGCGAATCGCGTCAGCGCACCGCTCTTAACTCGCGCAGACCCCGTACGCGACCGCATCTCTCCGCTTGCATCCGGCTGGGTCGGTACGGGGATATTCTGAACCTCAATCACTGTGTCGTAGAGTTTCGCTAGCGCGCATCGCGCTTGCGTTGAAATCTCTGGGGTGACGACGCACACGCGGCGTGACTGGCTGTGCTGCCGTCGTAAGCCGAACGCCGCCATGAGACAACCCGGCAGGTAACTATCGTTGAACATCAGAAACACCACGAACGCGCGCTGGTGTGGCTCCGGAGGCTGGCAGGCTCCCGATAGCTTGGGTTCCGGGCTGGTCACCAGGACAGTGGACCACCCGCCGCACCGGGCGTTAGTACGATGCCGGCTTGACGTTGCAGCCAACGGAACGAATTGTGATCGTCGGTGCGGGCCCGTGCGGGCTCGCGTGCGCGCGCGAACTCGATCGGCTTCGTCATCAGAACTGGATCCTACTCGAGCGAGCCCATGCGCCCGGAGGTCTCGCCCGGTCGGTGCTCGACCCTGCTGGCTTCACCTGGGATCTCGGTGGCCACGTCGTGTTCAGCGTGTTCGGCGAGTTCGACAACTTACTTCACGACGTTATCGGCGACGATCTTCTCTACCACGATCGATCGTCGTATATCCGCTTCTCAGACCGCTGGGTGCCGTATCCGTTCCAGAACAATCTTCGCTATCTGCCTGACGCCGTGACCGCCGAGTGCCTTGCGGGGCTGGCCGCCGTACCCGGCGGTACTCCTGACATGGACTTCGAAACTTGGATATTGGCGACGTTTGGGGCGGGTATAGCGCGATACTTCATGACGCCGTACAACCGGAAGGTATGGGCCACGCCGCTAACGGCCATGTCGGCGCGGTGGATCGCCGAGCGCGTATCGGTCGTGGACTACGCGCACGCGCTCGCGAACGTCCGCGACGGCCGCGACGATGTTGCTTGGGGGCCGAACAACACCTTCGCGTTCCCCCGGGCCGGTGGCACTGGCGAGATCTACCGACGCCTAGCGCTCAGGCTGGCCGACCGCCTCCGGTACAGGACAGCGGTGGTAGAGATCGACGCTGACGGTCGGCTGCTGCGAACTGCCGACGGCACGCAGTGGGGATATGACGCGCTTGTGTCGACGATGCCATTGGATAGACTTGTGAGTTCACTAAGGTCGGCACCGGACGCTGTGCGCAGCGCAGCGAGCGATCTAGTTCACAACGGCGTGCTCATGGTCGGGGTCGGTTACGAGGCGCCGCTCACCGACACGAAGTCGTGGACGTACTTCCCGTCCCCTCACGTGCCGTTCTACCGAGTGACCAACTTCGCCAAGTACTCGGCGGCGAACGTGCCGGGAGGCAAGACCGATCGCTTGAGCTCGTACATGACTGAGACCGCGTACTCCCGCCACCTGCCCGGCTCCCGCAGTGACATCGAGACGCGTGTCGAATGCGGTCTCCGGGAGGCAGGTGTCGTCAAAGGACGTCCGGAAGTCGCATCGGTACACGTGGAGGACATCAAGTACGCCTACCCGGTGCCGACGCTGAATCGCGACCGCGCGCTCGCCGTGATTCAGCCATGGTTGATGAAGCGCGCGATCTACTCGCGCGGGCGGTTCGGGGCATGGCGCTACGAGACCGGGAACATGGACCACGCGGTCAAGATGGGGATCGATGTGGCGAGATCGCTGGTCACCGGAGCCCCGGAGGAAGTATGGACGCTGTGACCAGCCGAGCGAGGCGGTCAAGCCCCAGCTTGGCGGTCAGCCAGCGAGCCCGCTTGTCAACGGTCAGTAGGTCTTGCCCGGTGGTGGCCAGCGGTTCTGCCCGCTCATGGCCAACAGAACTGCCCAGCGGTGGCCAGCAGTTCTGCCCAGCGGGTCAGTTGGCCAGGGGCGTGACCCCCTTGCCGGTGGTGGCCTGAGTGAGCCGGATGGAGTCGCCGGCGGTGAGAACGACGTGGGCGTGGTGCAGGAGCCGGTCGACGGTGGCGTTGGCGATGGTCTTGGGCATGAGCTCGTCGAACCCGGCGGGGTGAAGGTTGCTGGAGAGCGCGATCGACCGTTTCTCGTAGGCGGCGTCGACGACCCGGTAGAGCGCTTCGGCGGTCTCGGTGGCGACGGGCAGGAGGCCGATGTCGTCGATGACGATCACGTCGGCTCGCATGATCCTCTTGATCGCCCGGCCGGTGGTGTCATCAGCGCGGTGGCGCCGGACGAGCGCGCCGAGCGCTTCGAGGCTGAACCAGGTGACGTGCGCGCCCTGGTCGATGGCGGCGTGGGCGAGTTGCTTCGAGGAAGTGGCTCTTGCCGGTCCCCGATGGGCCGCACACGACGATGTTCTCGTGGTGGTCGACCCACTCGAGGGTCCGCAACGCCCACTGGGTCGGTGCGGGGATCGAGCTGATGGTCTCGTCCCAACCGTCGAAGGTCTTCCCGGTCGGGAACCCTGCAGCCCGCCGTGGGCCCCGACCGAGGACGCTTGGCGCCCGGTGAGCTCCTCGGAGAGCAAGGCCCGGACGGCCTCGGCGGGGTCCCAGCGCTGCGCCTTGGCGGTCGCGAGAAGGTCCGGGGCGGAGCGGCGCATGTGCGGGAGCCGGAGCTGGCGCAGGAGGTCGACGACCTCCTCGACCGGGACGGCGGTCATCGACCGAACCCTTCCCAGGCGTTGGTGCCGCGCTGCAGTGAGTGACCCTCGCCCGCAGCGTGTCGTGGGGTGGGTGGGTTGGCGGCCAGGATCGATGCGAGGTCCCCCTCGGCGAAGCGGCCGTAGCTGGCGGCATGCCCGAGCGCCCAGTCGACCCGGTCGACACCATGCAGTCGGGCGAGGTCGACCGCTGCGGCCATCTTCACCTTCACCCGGGCGGTCCCGGCCGACGCGGCCTCGATGAGCCAGAGCCGGGCGCCCGCACCGAGCGCGAGGAACTCGGCCTCGGCCGGGTTGGTCGCCTTCGGTTGACGGCCGAGCGGACCTGGTGGGCGGGGCGGGTAGTGGGCGTCATCGATCACCGGGCGTCCCGGTGTGGAGCGGCGGTGTCGGGCGACCTCGACCGGTCCGCTGGGCGGGCAGTGGGTGGCGACGATCTCGTCGCCGTCGACGCGGACCCACACGGACTCATCGGCGAGGGTGTGCGGGACCGAGTAGGTGACCCCGCCGTAGCTGATCGTCGCCGACCACGACACCTTCCTCGTCTCACCGAACACAAAGAACGGTGGGCGCACCTGGTGGAGGTCCCACGCTTCCGTGAACGCGACCCCGATGTGCACGCCGCCCGTATCAGACGCGTCATCGTCGACCGCAAAATCCCGGAACGCTGGCGCAGCGAAGCGGCGGCCGATCGCTGGCTGCTGCTGATACGGCTCTCAAACCACCCCGAACTGCCCGACGTACTGAGCCGACCCATCGGCGAACTCGCACACCGTCCGCTCACTTCAGCCGGCGGGACGACAGCCTGCCCGTCGACATGTGGTCGGTCGAACTGTTGCAAGCATTGCTGTACTGGCGCCGCCAGGCCGCCGTGCCGCAGCCGTACCCACGGCTCACACTGGTCTTGTCATGCTGGGACGAACTCGACATCACCGATGCGACGCCCGCCGCGCTGGCACGCGAACGCCTCGCCCTGCTCGACGGCTACTGCAGCGCGACCTGGCCTTCGGGCGCGTTCGACGTCGTCGGGTTGTCCGCCCAAGGTCATCGCCTCCATGACGACAAGCCGTCCGACGATTACCTGGACCACGGCCCGCAACAGATGGGCTGGTTCGTGACTAGCGACGGTCGGCAGGATGACGACCTGACGGCACTGGTCGCGGATGAGCGCTAATGGCTGTCGTCCACCTCGCTCGTTTCGGTGCTCGCTCGGGGGAGCACGCGCTGCTCGCACACACGGGCGCGGCCCGCGAGCTTCTGGACGAAGCGGTGTGGCCCACCGATGTACCGCCCCAAGGTGACGCCGATACGATGGGGACCTTCGTCACCGGCTATCGGCTGGACGACCACTATGTCGTCCAGCGCACGACACCCGATCCGACCGCGGAGCGCTCGGGCATGGTGACCACGACCAGCGTTTTCCTGCCAATTTCCTTAGTGGGGTCGGTCGCGCTGGAGCCGCTGTTCGCGGTCATCGACAGCGGGCCGGAGATCGCCGACGGCCCCGTGGATGCGACTCTGTTCCGGGACGCCCCCGACCATGAACACCCGGCGGGCGCCGCGGCTCTTGCCTCAGCCTTGCTGATGCGCCGACGCGCGGTATGGACAGGAACTTCCGGTCTGCCCGAGGCCGTGGCGTGCCTGTGGCGGCATCTGCCTCCTTCGGAACGGCCTCGCCTCACCTTCGGCGCGGCATTCCATCCCGATGCAGTCACGCTGCCCGCTGGCGAGAGGGACCTACTGGTCATCGCCGTTCCGGCGCCTGCGCTAGGCCGGTGGAGCACATGGGCCCTCGTCGAGACGGCGACCCCCCCGGCGCCGGACCGGGTGCGCGACGCGTTTTTCGGCACGGATGACGGCACGGCTCGTGCCCTCGGCGTCGAACTTCTCGGCCGAGACGTCAGGTTTGAGGAGTGGCGCCGTCTCGTCACGATCACGGACATGGCCCGCAACCTTGACTTGCTCGACCACGAACGTCTGCGGTCGATGCTGCAGCTCCTCGGCCTCGTGGCACCTGCGCGGACAGCTGGCACTGCACTGAAGACCCGAGTCTTGGAAGCGCTCGCCGCCCTAACACCCACCGCGGGCTTCGACGACGTTCGTGGCCTACGCGGCGTGCCCTGGGACGCGCTGCCCCCTTCGATACTCGATGACCTGCTCGCCCGGTGGAGCGCAGCGGTCGTCGGTGCCGAACTCCGGCCGGGCGACCTCGCGGCAGCGGTGGGCGAGATCACCTCGGGGGCCGAGGACGCGTTCCGCGACACTCTCGACGCCACTCTGCGCAAAACGATCACCGGAGCGGGGGCCAGCGCACTGCTACCCGAGGTAGCGGCGGTTGTCCTGGACTGCGGCGATGCGGTCGAATGGCTCGTCGCCTCGATGAAGCCCGCCGACGTGGACCGACACCTCGCCGCTGCCGCAGCTGTAGCGCGGTCATCGCCGAAATGGCTCGCGCCGCTCGCGCGCTCCCACCGTCTGCCGCTGACCCATGCCACGTCCGTTGACACCGCCGACCCAGTCATCGCGTGGCGCGCCCACATCAGCATGCCCCGTCGACCTGCCGCGTCTGACGCGCTGCTCGACCGCCGTATTGGCGATGCGGGCACAGTGTCCGCCGCCCTGTTGCTCGACGACACGACTCTTGCATCGCTGGCGGCGGACCACGTGGTCGCGCGACCGCAACTACTGAAGCCCGTGGACCTCCGAAGCGAACAATTTAGGGGACTGTGGTGCGAGGCGATCATCCGCGGCGCCGACCCGTGGGCCGTGACCACGGCGCGGGAAGCTCGCGACCAGCTCCTCGACTCAGTCCTCGTGGACGAAGACGTGCCGCCTCCGCTGCTGGAAGCCCTCGCCCAGACCAGCGCAGCCGACATCTCGGACCATCCCAGGCGCGCGGAGGTTTGGCGCCGGCTGCCACCATCAGCGAAGACGCCAATGCTGACGACGACCGCGAACGCGCTCGGGCGCCGGCTCCGTCCGGGCGATCCGCGGCCCGAGGCCGAACTCGTGGAGGCGATGCTGCAACCGAACCTGCTTGGCGCTCTCGCTCACGACGACACGGCACAGGCAGTGCACCTGCTCGCCGTCCTGGACTGCCGACCCGAGCATGCCGTCATCGTCGCGGCCCGCGGTCGCTTCGACGCCCAAACCGCACGAGCGCTGGCGGATATCGTGCTCAGTCACCGATGGAAGCGTGCGGCCGAAAGCATCGTCGACCTCGCCGGCGGCCGGCCGGATCTGAACTACGCAGCGTCCAAGGTATCCCGCTTGTTCAGCACCATTGAGCGTCTGCGGCGACTCGCCGGCATCACCGACGGCGTACGCGGCATCGCGACACACGGGGAGCTGCGCGACGCCCTCCATGACCTCGCCGCAACCTTGTACTCCGCCGGCCCCTCCGACAGGTCTATCTGGGAGCGCGCCGGCGGCCTGCCAGCGGACTGTCCGGACGGCACGACGCCGCGCCACCGCTGGGGACTCGCGCTGGATGCGATCGAGGAGCAGCGTGCAGGCACTCCCGCGCTGACCGATCTGCTGCGCGTGATGCGCGACGACTACCCACACAGCGAGGACCTAAAGACGCTCACCGACACGTTCTCGAAGGAGCAGGCGTAGATGGTCGCAAGGCGCGAAGCGGAGGTCGACGTCTTGGCCGTCACCGCGTTGCAGCTCGAACGTCACGCCGTCCGCGGCCACTTGACCGACCTGCGGGTGGATGGAGAGTCAGGACTGTTCGCCGACCGCGGGGCGTTCACCTTGGCCGGCAGGCAGCTGGCCGTCGCGGTCATCGAGGTCGGGGCGGGAAACGTCGATGCGGCTGTCCTGACCTCGCGCGCAGAGGAGCACTTCCGGCCTGCCGTCATCGCCATGGTCGGCGTGGCCGGTGGGCTCAAGGACGTCTCAGTCGGCGATGTCGTGGTGTCGAGCAAGGTGTACTGGCTCGAGGGTGGCAAACAACGGAAGGACTTCGAACCGCGACCCGACTTCGCCGCCGTCAGCACATCACTGGTCCTTGCTGCTAGGTCGATTGCCGCCGATGGACGGTGGCTCGATCGCATACTCGAACCGGGCGGCGCCTGGCCACCTGCCGGAAGGGCGCCACACGCCCTAGTCGCGCCAGTCGTGGCAGGCGAGAAGGTGCTCGCCGATCACCGGCCCGCGGTCGCGAAGCTCGCCCGCGGACTGTACGGCGACGCGCTGGTCGTCGACATGGAGGACTTCGGAACACTGCGCGGTGGCCGGTCAACCGAGCGCGCTCGCGTCATTGCGATCCGCGGCACGTCCGACCTCATGGAGGGCAAGGCAGAGGCCGACGCGGCCGGATCACAGCCGCTCGCCGCGGCTAACGCCGCGGCGTTCCTGTTCGAGCTGCTCAGCGTCGACCAATCGTCCACCGGGCTAGCACCCGACCCCGCGGCGATCACTGCCATCGGCGCCGAGCTATACCCCGAAGGCCCACAACAGCACGGCCTGTGGGGCCGGTCGGGCGGCGACGTGTCGCGGCTGCTCCCCTCCGGTCCCGGCTTTGCGCGCTGGTGGCATGCCGCCGTCCTCGTCGACCAAGGCGGGGGCGGCACGTCGATCACACTGCACTCACTTCTAGCGACGATGGCAGGCGACTTCCCGAAGAACGAGAACCTTGCGACGCTGCTACGCGCCATCCGGTAGACCCGTGCCGTGTCGCCTGAAGAACAGGCACATCGGAGTTCAGGCACCGTTCCTTCTCCTCGACGTCGAGAAGGAGCCGGTGAGACAGCTCAGGCTCGGCCTCGGATCGAACGAAGCACGGTACTGCTCGCTTGACACGTGCCGGTGGGCGTCACGATCTTCTTGCTCCCTTATCTGACGGTCGCCCTAGCGTTCGGCCTACCTCCCGAGCCAGCCGCGCTTGACCCGCAGAGTGAACTCGAAGAGGAAGGCAAGCGGACTTACCGTCGCCGATCAGGGGCGATACCGATTCTCTCACCCGTCGTGTGTCGGAGCTGTGCAACCTCATTGAGTGCGGGGGCGTGTGGCGACCCCGCCATGCTGAACCCGAGCCACCAGCTACACGGGGCCTGGCCGCGGCGGGCGGATCTACGTCCGCTGAGCGTCGTCCGCGGTGGGGATCTTGCGCACGGGCACTGGCGTCATGAGGTCGCCGAGCGCGGCTGCGATGGCCTTGTCCCGATCGGCGGTGGCGTGCTGATAGATCAGCGCGGCGCGGGGTGACGAGTGGCCCATGCGCGCCATGAGCTCGCGGGTCGATGCGCCGGTGGCCGCGGCCAGCGTGTTGCCGGTGTGGCGCAAGTCGTGGAACTTCAGGTCAGTCCGTCCGACGGTGGCGCGGGCCTTGCGCCACATCACTCCCCACCGTGACCGGTCCAGCGGTGCGCCCTTGGAGCCGGTGAACACAAGCGCGTCAGGCGCGGAGTCGGTGTAGCGCTCCAGGTGCTCGGCGAGCTGCGGCACCAGCGGCGGCGGAATGCTCACGGTGCGTCGGCCGGCGGCGGACTTGGGGATCACGACGACGCTGGTGCCGTCGTCGAGGCGCTGGCGGTTCTTGGAGACCTTCACGGTGCGGTGGAGCAGGTCGATGTCAGCGCGTGTGAGAGCGGCGAGCTCGCCGAAGCGCAGCGACGTCCAGGTGGCCAGCTGCACGAGCATGCGAAACCGCTCGGGCACCGCAGCGGCCAGCGCGACGACCTCGGCGACGGTGGCGGTGGGCCGTTCGTCGTGGTGTTCCACGCCGGCGCCTTTGACCTGGCATGGGTTGACTGCGAGCACCGAGTCCTCAACCGCGGTGTTGCACACGGCGCGCAGGAGTCGGTACGCCTTCGCGGCGGTGTCAGCTGACGCCTTGGTGTGCAAGGTGGCGTGCCAGCGGCGCACAGAGGCCGTGGTGAGATCACCTAGGCGGGCCTTGCCGATGTGGGGGGCGATGTGATGCTTGAGCAGCCCGTCGTAGCGCTCGCGGGTGCGGGGGCCGAGCTTGGGGTGTCCGTCGATCCAGCTGCGCACGTAGGACTCGACGGTCACTTGGCCGCGACCCGGCGCGACCCACTTCCCGCGTGAGTGATCGGCAAGGGCCTGCGTGAGGGCCACCTTGGCGTCGGCCTTCGTGGGAAACGTGCCGGCGGAGACGTGCTTGCCCGTCCCGTCGTCGTACACCCGCGCCTGCCAGCGCCCCGACGGTAGCTGCCGGACCGTGCCACCGTGATGACGGCGCTTCCCTCGTGACATCGGGCTAATTATGGCACGTAGATGGCACGCGGGTCTACTGGCGGTGTTGCACTCCTGTGGAAGAATCCCGATACAGCCCTCTGACCTGCGACTTTGCGTGGTGCTCCCGACGGGATTCGAACCCGCGCCGCCGGCTTGAAAGGCCGGTATCCTGG
>Ga0136613_10000362_pt1 | contig 20436 bp, 25 predicted proteins | sample AntDrymUQ2722106_2_FD_106649 | JGI IMG/M metagenome (GOLD analysis project Ga0136613, IMG submission 106649) | Polar desert sand microbial communities from Dry Valleys, Antarctica - metaG UQ272 (21.06) | ecosystem: Environmental > Terrestrial > Soil > Desert | place: Antarctica: Dry Valley... | reverse complement strand
CAGAGCCAAGCAAGTAGGGGTTGTACAGGTGAGAGTTGTCGGGCGCACCAAGCTCGTATCCGCCAACACCTCGAGTGAGTATTTTGAGCCTCTGGCTCAGTTGGTTCTGTTGGCTTTCGGACCGAAGGGGCTCTTGACGGAGGCCTTGGATAAGTGTCCGGGCATCGAGGCGGCCTACCTGTACGGATCCTGGGCGGCTCGTTATGAGGGCGTTCAGGGGCCGCCGCCTCGTGACATCGACCTCTTGGTGATCGGGAATCCGGATCGGTCGGCCGTGTACGCGGCCCTGGAGCCGATCGAAGGCAAGCTCAGCCATCCAATTCAGGTGACTTTTCGGACCCCAGAGCAGTGGGAGGAAGCTTCCGATCCCTTTATCGCCACAGTGCGGTCTCGGCCTCTGGTGCGGTTGACCGCCAAAGAGGTTGACAAACCGTGAGCGCATGGACAAGCGGCGCCGACACCATTCGCACTCTGCTTTCACAGGGCCGCCTTGAGCAGGTAGCAGCATCAACCGACATGGCCGACCGACTAGTGGAGGAGGGCGGGTAAGAACCTCGCATCGGCCGAGGCCGTGCAACACCTAGACCCGGGAGGCGCTGTTCAACTTGGCTATGACGCCGCACGTAAGGCCGCTACGGGTCTTCTCGCTATTCAGGGTCTGAGACCAACTTTGACCGGGGGCCACATCGCGGTCCAACGAGCGGTCGCCGCACAGTTCGGCGATGACTTCAAAGAATTCGGGAGGATGCGTCGTCGACGCCATGAACAGGAGTATCCGAATGTCGACTCGCCGAGCGCGACCACAGACGACGCTGCCGAAATGATCGCCTTCGCACGTCACGCGATTGCGACCGCCAGAGATGCCCTGGCTTCGGGACGTCTCGGTGCGTGGTCAGGCTGATCTTCCGCCATGGCCGGTTGAGAGACTCGAACCGCACGAGATGACTCTCCGCAATGGAGGACCTCGGAAACCGCCCTTTTGACTGTCAGCCCGAGCACCAAAAAACGAGTGGCTTCACTCGTTTCGAAGGGACGCGTACGTTTGTCATTGTGCGACCCGCCGTCACCATGCCCGGTTATCACCAGGGGCGCGAACCGAACAAAGGAAAGAGATATCCGGCGGAGATCCTGACTCCGGAGGAGGTCCGGTCTCTGTTTGGTCAGATCTCGATCACGAGCTCGATCGGGCTTCGCAACCGGGCTGTGATCACCGTCCTCTATCGCGCCGGTCTGCGGCACGCGGAGGCCCTGGCTCTCTTCGAAAAGGACGTCGATCTGAGTGGAGGTGCAATCGCTGTGCTTCACGGCAAGGGTGACCGGCGTCGCACGGTCGGGATCGATCCAGGCGCTTGTGAAGTGATCCGGCTATGGATTGAGCGCCGCCGCCGGCTCGGTTTCGGCCCGGAGGTGCCCCTTTTCTGCACCCTGCAAGGCAGGCCGATGAAACAGTCCTACATGAAGCATCTGCTGCCCAGGTTGGCGCAGCAAGCCCGGATCGGGAAGAGAGTTCATGCTCATGGCCTCCGCCATACGCACGCATGCGAGCTCATGATGGAGGGAGTCGAGATCCCCATCATCCAACGACAGCTCGGTCATGTCTCACTCGCCACAATCAGTGTCTATCTAAATCACATCGCGCCGCGTCAGGTGATAGAGACCATGCGTAAGCGCGATTGGACGCCGTGACCACTTCGGTGGATCAGTTCCGACATTCCGCCTCGCGTCCGACTCCGAAGCCCAATTGTGTTCCCAACTTCCCGGTTCAGGCAAGGAGGGCCATGAAGACACTGATCACGGAGTTCATCAGCTCGGATAACGGCCAGGCACTCGAATGGGAGTTCGTCTCGACCGCGAAAGCCAAGACCGGCTCCCAGGTCTGCCGCTACGCCCGCGTCCGCTGAAGCACTAACTCCATCCAGGTGGTCACAGACAATCGGCTGTTGTGCTTCGTGGTTGTGTCCAAGTTTGATCCTGCCCCCTCTGGCCGCAGGGGTCATCCGCTCGGCTCGCCCCAACCTGGTTAGTTGCGGCTCTCAATGAGCTCGACGTGAGGTGGCGGGTACCGGGTGGACCGGCAGCCGGCGTGGCCATCCCCGGCGCATACACCTGAGTTCTTGCAGTCGATGATCTCGCTGACGTTTGTCACCACAGCTGGACCAATCGACATTTCTCTGTTGCCTGATGGCACCGCCGGTTTTGAGGATCTGGCGAGAGGCCAGTCGCAAGTGACCTTTCATGATCTCGGGTTCCGGTCGCAAGCCTCGATGACATCATCCGGTCGAAGGAGGCTGCAGGCCGCGAAAAGGATCTACTGGTCCTGCCTGCCCTGCGTGAACACCGACGCCGCCAGAGATAGGGCTGTCGTCAGAGGCGGAGCGGCGGGGCTGAAACGGCACACCATTAGCGCACGCGGTCGACCTTACGACGCTCGCAGCTGTTCCAAGCGAGTGGTGCTGTCGCCAAAGGTACCGAGCAGCGAAGGCACCAAATCAGGACTGTGCGATGGACCTCGTCGAACTCATCGGGCAGGTTGGTAGTTCTGGCCTCCGACGTTGCCGGTCAGGGTTCCCAGATCGAATTAGTCGTCGGCGACGCCGGTACGCGTATTTGCGGACAGAATCGTCCGCAGGTGGAACCTGATCGTTCCCAAGCTTGACGTTTTCTTGAGTATTCGGAGCGGCTGCCCTGACTGCATCTACCGCATATTGGAACAGTGCTTGCGGGAAACACGATGGCAATCGAATCGGCCCGACCCGGTGGGATCCGTTCAATCTGGGGAGTCGCCCACTCCGGGCAGCTGGCTGTCGTAGCCGGGCTGGTGGCAATAGGGGCCGTGCTGACGATCGGATTCGTGGTCGGTCGTACTGCTCGAGAAGACCTGCTGGACGCCCGGACCGCAATCCACCATGGCGTGGTGACGGACCTTGTAGATCAGGGTCTCATTCCGATCAGGCCCAACGACGGCCGCGCAATCGCAGCCCTCGACAATGCCATCCGACTTCGTCTGCTTGGCGGCGAGACAATACGGGTCAAGTTGTGGAGTCCTGAGGGACAGGTCCTGTATTCCGACGCGTCCGAGTTGATCGGCCGCAGTTTCGAAGTCGACAACGGAATTGCGACTGCCTTAGCCGGTGGATCCACAGTCGAGGTCGACGATCTAACTGGTATCGAGAATGAATCAGAGCAAGGGATCGGCGAGCCCCTTCTCGAGTTCTATCTCCCGGTGGTCGCCGACGGTGAGATCGTTGGCGCCTTCGAGATCTACGAAGTGGCCAATTCATTCCTGACCTCACTGGCCAGGATTCGAAGTCAAGTGTGGACCGCGGTAAGCGTCGGTCTCGGAGCCCTAGTAGTCGCCTTTGGTAGTGTCAGCATCCGGCTCGCACAAGGTCTCGATCGACGGCGGCGCGAAGCGGAACAGCACCTGGCGGAACTCCTAACCGCGGCCGAAGATGAGCGAAGAAGAATCGTCGGGTCTTTGCACGACGACATCGGTCAGCCGCTTTATCGAATCCAATATGGACTCGAGGGCTGTCTCCAACATCTTGACGATGGCGAAGTCGCCTCAGAGCTGAGGCGTCTGGTTGAGCTCGTGAGCGGCATCGACTCATCGCTTCGTTCCGAGCTGCGCGTCCTCTACTCGGGTCTGGTCGAAGGTGATGGGTTGGCGGACGCCCTCGACCGGCTGGCGGACGCCACCCGCTTCGAAGGCGGTTTGGAGGTCGAGGTGACTGGCGGGGAAGTCGCGGGAGTTTCGGGCACGGCGGCAACGGCCTTGTTCCGGGCGACACAGGAGGCCGTCATCAATGCTCGCAAGCATGCCCAGGCGTCCAAGATCACGATCGATTTGAGAGGCGGGCCGGGGAGGGCAGTTGTCACGGTTTCTGACAACGGCCGCGGATGGAACGGCCGGATTGGCATCGGCTTAGCCACCACCCATCAGCGCTTGGTCGCATTGAACGGCAGCATGAGGATCGAACGGCGAGGGAATCGCGGCACCCGGGTCTTCGTCTCGGTGCCAACTGCCAGCAGCGGAGATACATCGTGAAGCTGGCGATAGCAGACGATCACGAGGTGGTTCGCGATGGGATTCGCTGGATGCTTGCTGACCTCGAGAACATCGACATCGTTGGCGAGGCGGATTCCGCTTTCGCCGCGATAAAGCTGTTGCAGTCCGAGCAGCCGCCTGACCTAATGCTGCTTGACCTGCGCCTGGGCGGAACTTCGGGCTTTGATGTCCTGGAATTCGCGGGCCGGTCGGCAACCGCCACACGGATCGTCATCCTGTCAATGCACGATGAAGCGGCCCACCTGCGCCGGGCCATGAAAATGGGCGCGGCCGGATACGTCCTCAAGAACGGCGGTCGCCGGGAACTCCTCCAGGCCCTGGAGACTGTGATGGCCGGAGGCAAATACGTTCAGGGGAGCCTGGCCGCGTCCATTGTCGACGCCGAGGAGGGGCTCGCGGCGATAACGGAAAGGGAGCGAGAGATATTGATGCTCGTGGCCGATGGTGCGGAGAACAAGCAGCTCGCCCGAACCCTCGGCCTCTCCGAGGAGACCGTGAAGTCTTACCTGCGGAACCTGTTCGCCAGGTGGGGAGTGACGTCGCGTGCCGAGGCGGTCGCAACGGCCATCCGGCTCGGCATCATCGACTAACTCCCCAAATGGGGGTACTGATCCCCCAAACAGGCGGATGGTCTTCGAACTCGCTTTTCCATACGTTGCAGTTCATGGACCGGGTCCTGATCTATTCACACGACACCTTCGGCCTCGGCCATCTGCGTCGCTGTCTCAAGATCGCCACCGCCCTCGTGGCGAGCGCCTCGGCCAGTCATGTCATCATCGCCACCGGCTCAGCGCGGGCTCGGTCGTTTCCGCTGCCTGATGGGATCGACATCGTCGCCCTGCCTGCGGCCATCAAGTCGAGCGACGGCACCTACAACTCGCTCACCCTCGGCCTCGATCTGGACGACCTGTCCATGATTCGGAGAGGCCTGGTCCTTTCGGTTATACGCACCTTCAAGCCTGACTTGTTCCTCGTCGACCATGCCCCGATCGGAATGGCGGGGGAGTTGATCCCAGTTCTCGAGGAGATCGCCCACCTGGACCACCGGCCCCGGATAGTTCTCGGGATGCGGGACATCGTCGACGATTCGAGCAAGGTCGATGCTGATTGGACATCCAAGGGCGACTGGCATGAGCTCAACAACCACTACGACGGGGTCATTGTGTATGGCGATCCCGTGGTCAAGACCAGTGCCATCGAGTTGGGGATGGCCGCCAGGCTCGAGATCCCAGTCGAACACATCGGCTACGTCGCCCCACCGCCAGTTGAACTTCGCCCGCGGCGGGGCCGGCGCCCCACGGTGCTTGTCACGGTGGGAGGTGGCGGTGACGGTCTTCCCATATTGGAGACCTACGTGGAGTTTTTACTCAATAGCCCTCTTGCCCGAGCCATCCGTTCCGTCCTTGTTACCGGACCATTCGCGCCTGCCTCGCCGCTAGGACGAACCATTGATCAGATGGCCCGGCTCCCGGTCGAAATCGTCTCTTTCTCCGATCGCATGGAGGCGCTGCTCGCAACGGCTGACGGGGCCGTGGCCATGGCTGGTTACAACACCGTGGCTGAGCTGCTTTCCTACCACGTCCCCGCTTTGTTGGTGCCAAGGGTCAAACCGAGGGTCGAACAATGGCTGCGCGCAACAAGGCTCGCAGCTCTGGCACCCCTCCACCCGGTGGCCGCGGAAGACCTCACCGTTGGACATGTAGAGGATTTTGTAGCCCGCCTCCTTCATACAACGGAGCATGCTGGCTACCAACTCGATCTTGACGGCGCTCGAGCCGCGAGCCAGGCCCTCGTTCGAGTAGCGAGTCGGTCACTGGCCGGAGCCCCGGCATGACCGCAGTGACAACGTTTCTCCTTCCCAAAGTGCTTTACGTCCTGAAGCGATTCCCCAGATTGAGTGAGACCTTCGTGCTCCATGAGATGGTTCGCCTTGAGCAAAGCGGTGTGGAGATCGGGGTGGAGTCCATAAAGGCAGCTGAGATAGGGCCCCGTCACCCGGAAGTCGACGACCTGCGCGCAAAGCCGCGCTATCTGCCAGCCTCGGGTTCTGACGGCCTCGCGGGATTGATCGCCGAACGGGTCCAGGCAGAAGGGTTCCGCCACATCCATGCCCATTTCGCAACTTCAGCTGCTGAGCTCGCCCTCGCCGCTGGTCGCCGGGCCGGAGTGCCGGTTACGGTCACTTGTCACGCCAAGGACATATTTCATCGCGACTATGCGCACGGATTGGCGCGCCGTCTCGCCGGTGCCACCGGACTCGTTACGGTGTCGGACTACAACCGCCGCCACCTCCAGAAGGAGGTCCCCGGAGTTCCGGTCCACCTCGTTTACAACGCGATTGAAGCTTCGGACCAGACCCACAGCGACCTGGGAGGCCCGGTCTTGTGCATCGCTCGTCTCGTTGAGAAGAAAGGGATCGACCTGCTCATTCGGGCAGCGGGGGAGCTGACCCGGAGGGGCAGACCAATCAGGGTTGACATAGTCGGTGAGGGTCCGAACCGCCCGCAGCTGGAGTCCTTGGTGGGGATGCTCGGACTCACCAGCTCGGTTCGCTTTCATGGAGCTCTGACCTCTCGGCAGGTCGACGCTGCGTACCGGCGAGCGTCAATGTTCGTCCTTCCCTGTCGAGTGGACCGCAATAGCGACCGCGACGGACTGCCCACAGTCCTCGGCGAGGCGATGCTGCGTCGGCTGCCGGTGATAAGTACGGATCTGGTCGGGATTCCCGAGCTGATCCGACACGGTGAGACCGGGCTGTTGGCTCCTCCAGACAGCCATCTGGCCCTCGCCGAAGCCATCGAGAAGCTGTGCAGCGAGCCTGATCTGGCCAGGGACCTGGCGGTCAAAGGAGCGGCTCACGCCGGGAATGTGCTTGATCCCGTCGCTGCCACCGATGCTCTGATCCAAGTGTTTGCTGGCAGGGCCGCCGGATGCTGATTCTTCAGGTTTGCGCAGATCAGGGCATTGCCCCGGGAGGAACCAAAGGGGCTTCGGTCCACTTGCGGCACGTGGCCGGCGCTCTCGGCAACCGGGGCCATCGAGTAGTCACCGTCGCCAAACGAGAGCCCGTGTACGTCAACCCGCACCCGGCACCGGTGCGATCTCTCGACCGTGGATTGCTAGCTGCCGTCAGGGAATTCGGGCTCCCCAACCTCGTCTACGAGCGGTATTCGTTGGGGCACACTGCAGCTCTCGAGTTCGCCCACGGCCACGATCTGCCGTTCGTACTCGAGGTTAATTCTCCACTAACCGTCGAGGCCCTCACACAGCGCCACGCGCCGGTGGGCTTCGCTGAGCATGCCGCCGAAGATCGGCTTTTTCGTGAAGCTGATTCGGTCGTGGTGGTCTCCAGGCCGCTCGCTGACTATGTCGAGCGGCTGCGGGGTAGGAGCGACGGGATTGTCGTAGTTCCCAATGGAGTCGATCCCGCCGCGTTTCCTATAACGGCGGCCCATACGGGGGGCAGCACCCTTGCGTTTCTCGGCCATCCCAAGCCCTGGCATGGGGTAAGTCGCCTCGCCGACGTGGTCGCCGCCGTTGCGAGCCGCCACTCCGCCGTGAGCATCGTGGTGATCGGGGGCGGGCTGGGTGTAGGCGAACTGATGCACCGGGCTCGCGCCACGGGAGTCGATGACCGAATCACGGTGACCGGACCGCTCGGCGAGAACGGAGTTGCGACCATCCTGTTCGATTCTGCAGTTGGAGTCGCTCCCTACCCCCCCAACGATTTCTTCTATTTCTCCCCCCTCAAGGTCGTCGAGTACATGATGGCCGGGCTCCCCGTAGTGGCCAGCGCCGTGGGTGATGTGGCGGCCACGGTCGGCGACGGTGGTTTCGTGGTTGATCCCGCTGACGATGACGCACTGGCCTCCGCGGTCAGTCTGCTCCTCCATGACCCGAACCTCAGACGTCGCCTAGGTGGCATTGGGCGGCGACGGGCTTTGGCTGAATTCACTTGGGATCGAGTGGCCAGCCAAATCGAACAGGCTGCCTCTGCCTTAGTCGGGGGAAGCCGATGAGCCGAGCCAAACGTCTGAAAGTGGGGGTCATACGCGAGGCCCGCGAAAGGTTCCGGCCCGCCTTTCGGGGCCAGGGTCGAGCGAGCTCGGGTGCGCTTGCCGCCACCGTTTTGGCCGCCGCCCTCGATCTGGCCAAGCCGTGGCCAGCGGCATACCTCATCGACTCGATCCTGACCGGCAATCTCAGCAGAGCAACCCTGCTCGCCGTTGTGGCAGCGGGGGCAACTCTGGTGCTGTTGACTGTGGCGGGCAGCACTCTCTCATTCGCCGCCAACATGCGGGCGGCCGAGGTGGGCAGAACAGTAACCGTTCGGGTTCGGCGCCAACTGTTTGAGCATCTCAACCGTCTCGCTCTCCCCTTTCACAGCTCGAGCCGCGTTGGCGACCTCCTGGTCCGACTCACCGGCGACGTTGCGCTGGTCCGCGACCTTCTGTTCACCTCGTGGCTGAGCCTTATTGAACTCGCATTGACGCTGATCGGTCTTGCTGTGGTAATGGTCGTCCTCGACTGGCAGGTGGCAGCGGTGCTCGTTGCACCCATCGCTTATCTGGCCGTACACGGCAAGACGTCGAGCGACGCTTTGCGGATCGTGGTTCGCAAGCAGCGCAAACGGCAAGGCAAGGCCGCGGCGATGGCAGCCGAATCGCTGACACAGATTCGGGTGGTCAAGGCCTTCGGCGCAGAGGAGCAGACGATTGGGCGCTACGAGTCGAACGCTGATCAAGAAGAGCGCGAAGGGCTGCGTGCGGCCGCCCTGGCTGCCTCAATCGAGCGAAGAGCTGACACCATGGGAGGGGTAGGTTCGGCGTTGGTCCTTGTCGTGGGCGCCCTCCGCGTAATCGCGGGAGTAGTAACCGTGGGCGAGCTCACTGTGCTCGTTTCCTACGCGAAGTCTTTCTTCAAGCCGCTTCGCAAGATCTCGTCGGAACTAACGAGAGTGGCCAAGGCGTCGGCAGTCACCGAGAGGTTGCTCGAGGTACTCCGCGTCGAGCCGGAGGATCACAGCTCGGGAAAGGACGCGCCCCGATTTGAAGGTGAGATCGAATTTGAGGATGTCAGTTTCGGCTATCAAGGAGGCCGCAAGGTTCTCCGTGAGTCCAGTATCCGAATCGCTCCCGGCCAGCTCGTAGCCCTCATGGGTGGCAACGGAGAGGGCAAGTCCACATTTCTCTCTCTCATATTGCGTCTGTTAGAACCTGACTCCGGCCGCGTGTTGATCGATGGACATCCGATATGTGGCTTTCGACTCGATTCCTACCGGCACCGGCTTGCTTACGTGCCCCAGGATCTCCGGCTCTTCTCCGGTTCGGTGGCGGAAAACATCAGATACGGACGGATCGAGGCCTCTGATGCGGACGTGCGTCTCGCCGCCGACTTGGCGCAGCTCAGCCCGGTACTCGATCGATTTCCTGCTGGATACGAAACCGAACTGGGGGAGGGGGCGGCGACGCTCTCAACCGGCGAAGCTCGCCGCTTGATGCTGGCGCGGGCGGCGGTGCGCGACGCCGACGTCCTGCTGCTCGACGAACCCTTCGCCGGACTCGATCCCGATGCCCGGCCCCTTGTAGGAAGGTCGATCCGGGCCATCGCCCGGGGGAAAACCACGATCGTCGTGACCCACGGCGACCTCGAGTGTCTGGAGCCGGACCTGATCGTCGAACTCAACGGCGGCAAGCTTCGAACCCATGTCGTCGAGTCCGCTCGCCCTGAAAGGAAGCAGCAGTGACGGGCCTTTCCATGACGTGGGATGTGATCTATCCGCATCGGAAAACGCCTTGGGCTGCTCGTGGCATCGTCGGCGACGCGGTCGTTCACGGCGTTTATCACCCCGACACCGGAAGATCGACATTTACCAATCCAAAGGAGGACCCGGTGCTTATTGGCCTGTCGCATTGGCTCACCCGGGCCCGTCTCGTTTCGTACCGACCTCGCCGCCGGGCGACCCTCATCGCCTTTCAGAAGGACCGACCAGTGTTCATCAAGGTGGTCAGCCCTTCCCGGGCAGAGGAGTTAGTCCGTATCTACGAGTCGGTGGCGCCATTGGTGAGATCGGCAGGAATGCGAGTCCCTGACCTCTTGTCGGCCGACATTGAAAAAGGAGCGCTGTCCTTCGCCCCGCTGGCCGGCGATTCGTTGCACGACGTCTGGTCGGGCCAGCAGGTCGACTATGCCGAAATCGGTCGCCGCCTCGGCGCATTCGGATCGTTGGCCGGGCCGGAGTCGCTACCTCTGCGCAGCACTCCAAACCTGGCGTGGTGGGTTCAACAGGTCGAGAGTCGCGACCCCGGGGCGTCCGCTGACTTCCAAGCCAGCCTTCTGACAATCGTAGGGAACCTCCCCGCGTTGACTCCCGGCGGCGCCGGTGTGATCCATGGCGACTTGCACGATCGGAATATCGTCATTGGCCACGACGGCATCGGTCTGCTCGATCTGGACTCGGCCGGCCGCGGCGACGCGAATCAGGACCTCGCCGTCCTCAGCGCTCACCTCGAGCTACGTGCCCTGCAACGACGGCAGACCCCGCCCGATGCGGCGATACGGTCGCTTTGGGCGGGCTATCGCACGGCCGTTCCCGATGTAGATGTCCAAGCAGCCCAATACGCCACAGCCACCGAGCTGACCAGGTTGGCGTGTCTCTATCGCTTTCGCAGACGATGGCGCCCGCTCACTCCCTCACTACTCGACCGATCCCTCGACTGGAGTCGAAGCAGCGTTTCGATTCGGAATGGTCTCAGCAAGCACCCCCACGCCTTGACTCCACGCTCGGCGCTGCAAGCAGTTCTTGAGCCGGGAAGGCTGGCCGATGAGCTTCGGATATGCTGGGACCGGCTCGACTGGATCGACTCCCGGCTTGTCTCAGCAGAAGTATCACGGGTCCTCGAACGAGAAGGCGACTACACCCTGGAGCTCGAACTCGCTGTGTCCGGAGATCGCGGGCCAGGCCGGGAGCACCTGTTGGCCGAAATAGCCCATGGCGATCTGGACGCCCGAATTCGTGCTGCAACGGTCCAATTGCAGAGACGGTCGCGCGGCCAGCTCGGCCCAATCCCCTCAGGATTAGCGGCGGTTCCCGCGCTTCGGCTCATCGTCCGCCAGCCCGGCCTCGATCGCCGCCTACCGATTCTTGATCTCGTGCACCGGCCGAAGCGGGCGCAGGCGGTGCTTTTTCCTTACGGATTTGGCAAAGGAGTCGAAGTAAGGCTGTTGGGACACCGGCTCGGCAAGCGGGCCATGTTGCGGGCCGTGCATGGCAACCGCACCGTGGTCATCAAGGGATACAAGACCCGCTCCGAACTCCCCGAGCAGACCCTTGGCTGGGCGGAAGACCTCAACCTCTCCGCTCCAACTCACGTGGCGATGGCCATTCCCCTCGGGTTGCTTTCTGACCGGCGGGCCGTTGTTTGGGAAGACATCGGGGTCTCAGCCAATCATGAATGGGGGGAGGTTGGCGAGCCCGAGTTCATCCAATCGATCGGTGCAGCGCTCCGCTGGTTGCACGGGAACGAGCTCAAGGAGCTGCCAGTACATGATGCCCGCTCCGAGATTGAGGTGTTGTCGCGGTCCCAGCGCCTGCTAGCGGCGGGAAGACCACGTTTGGCCGCAGATACGGCGGCTGTCATGCGTCGGATTGCCTGGAATCTGGAGGCGATGCTCGAAGTCCCGCGGGCACCAGTTCATCGGGATGCCCATCCAGGCCAGTTCATCGGCGGCCGCGACCGCCTCACCATCATCGACCTCGACTCTCTGAGTCTCGGAGAGCCAGCCATGGATCTCGGAAACTACGCCGCTTACTTGAGGATCGCCGGCGTTCCCGGCGATGAAGTTTCCTTGCACGATGGCTACGGAAGCACTCCGAGCATCATGGAGCGCAGCCGCACCTGGCGCCAGGCCTCCCTGTTTCGGCTCGGCGCGCAACTCGCGCTCACCACCGACCGGGTAGATCTCGGGATTCGGGTGCTCGCCGACCTGGCGTGAACATGGTGTCTGTCGACAACGCCCTCCCAATCTTCCATCGAACCTGGGAGCCGTCCAGCATGGCCGAGACGATCGACCGGTTGGTGGAACGCGACTGGGGTTGGAAAACGATCGATCTGCGGTTGGAGCGGATCCGTCATCGCCTCGGCGTCCGCGGGACAGTTCAGTACACGGCAGTGTTCGAGAGCCGGGACATTCGCCAGGAAGTCTGGTTGGCTGGCACAACCTACGCCGATGGCCGTGCCGCCGGCGTAGCCAGGAAGCTTCGCACGGCAGCAGCCCGAGCCGTGCCGCCGCTAAAGAGCCTGGTCGCCTTCGACCCTGTCCATGACATGGTGTTCCAGGTATTCCCGCTCGATCACAAGCTCCCCGGTGCCCTCGCTTTTGCGTGCCGGGACGAGCTTTCGCGCTGGGTCCCCGGGGAAGCGACCTTAACCCCGGTGCGTCACCGAATCGGCCTGAGCGCCACCCTTCGGACTGTCCTGCGCTCGGAAATCAGTTACGTCAAGTTCCACCGAGCAGATGAGGCACACCGCAGCGCCGCCCGGTCAAAGCAGTTGCAGCGGCTATCACCTGAAAACATTGGCTTGGCAGTCCCGCGGGCAGTGATCCCGGACCTGGAGGCAACTATCACCGACGCAGCGGCGGGTAGCCGCCTTGATGTCCTGGCTGGCATGGGCGACGAACGAGCGATGGCTGTGGTGGCCGAGGCCCTATTGGGGCTCCATCGCTCGAACGCTGATGGTCTGGACGACAGGTCCCTTGTCCCCGAGGTACGGGTGCGGCGGTCGGTCGACTGGTTGAAGTTCGTGATGCCGGAAGCCGGACCGATGATGGATCGACTGCTTGACGGGCCGAAGCCCACCGAAGGCGAAGCCCTGGTCCATGGCGACCTGAAGCCGGATCACGTTTTCGTCGACGGAGACCGCGTCAATCTCATCGATCTCGACAGCGCCGGTCGGGGACGACCGCTATCGGATCTGGCCACATTGGCCGTTCGTCTGCCCTTCGAGCAGCAGGCGCTTCTCATCGAGCACTACCACCGCCTGGCTCCCCGTGCCGACTGGAGTGCCTGGCGCCCTGAGGTGGCTATGGCTTCCATCAAGCTCGCGCTTTCCCATGCCCAACACCGGCAGGCAGGGTGGCCAAGAGCCGTGTGGCAGGCGTTGTTGGCGACCGACGCCCTCTGTCGGCAAGGCTCGCCGGCAGGCAATTCATCATGCAGGGGCCTTTAGATCATGGCAGTCGAAGGCATTTGGCTGCGACCTGGAAAGCTCATCGACCCCGGGGCCGGACCGGGTGATCCGCGCGTGGATCGAGCGACGCAGCCAGCTCGGCTTCGGGGCGTCGGCAACCCTTTTCTGCACATGCGAGGGACACCGATGAAAACCTCCTATCTCAAAGCTTGCTCCCCAAGCTCGCTCGGCAGGCGGGAATCGAAAAGCGCGTCCATCCACATGGCCTAAGGCACACACACGCCTACGAACTGATGATGGAAGGCGTCGAGGTAGCGATCATCCAACGCCAGCTCGGCCATGTCTCCCTGGCAACGACAGCGGTCTATCTCAACCACATCGCTCCCAAGCAGGTGATCGAGACCATGCGCAAGCGCGAATGGACTCCTTGACCACTTCAGCGGAGCCCTCGACAATCCGCCTCTCGTCCGACTCCGAAGCCCCAATTAGTGTTCCCAACTTCCCGTTCATGCAAGGAGGGCCATGAAAACACTTATCACGGAGTTCATCAGCCTCGACGGAGTCGTGCAGGCGCCCGGCGCGCCCGACGAGGACACCGACGGCGGCTTCAAGCACGGTGGCTGGTCCACGAAGTACTTCGATCCCGAGGTCATGGGTGGAACCTACGACGAGTTAGCGAAGTCGAGCGACGCCCTGCTCCAGGGCCGGCGGACCTACCAGGTGTCGGCCGCTGCGTGGCCCAAGCGTTCCGGCGACGACTTCACGGAATGGATCAATAGCACCCAGAAGTACGTCGTTTCAGACACCCTCACCGAGGACGACATCTCGTGGCACCCGACGACGATCATCCGCAGCGCCGACCTCATGACAAAGCTCAACGAGCTGCGCGAACATCCCGGCGGATATATCTACCTCTATGGCAGCCCGACGCTCGTGCGCTCAATGATGGCGCAAGATCTCGTCGATGAACTGCTGCTCACGATCGAGCCGATCGTCCTCGGTGGGGGGAAGACGATCTGGTCGGATAACGGCCAGGCGCTCGAGTGGGAGCTGGTCTCGACGGCGAAGGCCAAAACCGGAGCCCAAGTCTGCCGCTACGCGCGCGCCCGCTGAAGCCTTGACTCCGAAGCATTAACCGGAATCGTGGCGAGTGCGCTAATTGCGGTCGCGAGGATCGAGATGGCCGACTCGGCGAAGCACGCGGGCGGCCCCCGCGGGAGAAGTCGACGAGCGCTGGATCGCCGATTGGTTGAAGCAGCGGGTTCGTTTCACTTGATGCCCCCGCCTTCGGCGGCATTTGATCTGCCTTGCTCGATCTCTTCGGCCAGGGCGTAAAGGAGTGGAAGTGTGGCCCAATCCTTATCCCGGTTGGCCTCCTCTTTGCTTCGGATAATGTCGGCGAGGGAGGCCACCCTTACCCGATGGCCGGCCAGCTCGAACTCGACGCTCGCTGCCGCGAGCTGGTCGTAATCGGAGAGCGCAGCAGGTGCGAAGGTCAGGTCGAGGTCACCGCAGCGGGTGGTCATCTTCAACATCGCCATCGACTCCAGCAGGGCAGGGTGGGGATCGAAGGCAACCCCCTCCGCCGAGTCCGAGGTGCGGAGTCGAGCGTCGAGACTTCGCAGAGCCCGTGCCAGCCGCGCGAGATTGGCCTTTTCTTTCCTCGGCACGATGTCGGCATCGTTGGTCATGGCCGGCGAGCCGTGGATTACGGCGGCGAGCCCGCCGACGAGCACGTAGTCGACCTCGTGCTCGGCGAGCACGCGAAAGATGCATTCGGGATCGAGAGGTGCCGGCATCAGCCGATGCGCCGGGCCGTGGCCCGCAGGCGACTGAGGTTGGCCACCGACTCGAGTCGCTGGGAAGGCGACATCGCCAGCTGTTGGCGAATCTGGGAGCGGTCGACCTCGTCAGGCACGAGGCTCAGTTTGAGCCGTAATCCGCAGGCGCTGACAACTCGGGCCAGGGCCGAGAGTCTGGGCTCCTCAGTGGCGCTTTCCCAACGGGATATCACTGGCTGCTTGGTGCCAATCCGTCGGGCCAGCTCGGCTTGCGACAGATCTGCTTGTTTTCGAGCAGAGCGAATCAGGATGGCCGCAGTACGAGTGGCGCTGGTTGTCGATGGCATATCCTGGATGAATTATAGCGTTTAGGTACTAGGCATATAGCTTAAACGCTATACTTTACTGGATCGCCTCGCTGATCTTGATCTCCGCCGTCGATGAGGACGTGAGCGTGCTGGCGGAAGCGGACGTCGAGTTGTTCGGCAAGGCCCGGAAGGCGTGTGCCGACTGGGGCGTCCGGTTGATTGACTGGCTCAAGACCGACGCGGAAAACTTCAGGACGATGGCGATCAGCGGCGGGGGAGACAAAGAGAACTTCGGCCTGTCGCCGACCGCACCTAGCGCACTCGATTCTTGAGGACTAGTGCATAGAATCACTAGCAGTGTCTTCAAACGACTTCGGTCAGGTGCTGGCGGCGGCGGCTCGACTCCAAGAATTGGTCCCCGACGCGGTACTCGTGGGAGGATCCGCCGCGGCACACCACGCCGGTCACCGCGTCTCCTTCGATGCCGATCATGTCGTTGCCGATCTCAAGTCGCGCTTCGACGAGGTCTTGGCCGCACTCGAAGACACTGAGGGTTGGATCACCTCGCGCCTCACACGGCCGGTAATGGTGCTCGGCCGCCTCGATGGGATCGAGACCGGGGTGAGGAACCTGATCCGGAGTCGACCGCTGGAAGTCGAAGAGATTCGCGTTGGCGATCGGACCTTGCGCGTTCCCACCCTCGCCGAGATCGCCCGAATCAAGGCCTGGCTTTGTCTGATCCGCAATGCCACCCGCGACTACCTCGACTTCGCTGCATTGGCCGACCGATTGGGGGAGGAGGAGGCGGCGTCGGTCGTGGGCTCGCTCGACCAGTACTACGTCGATCAGATCGGTCCCGGGGGAAGACGGGTGGCAACGCAGGTCGCTAAGCAGTTGGCCGATCCGCGCCCCGGCGACTTGGCCGAAGTCGACCTCCGCTTCTACCGACAACTTGAACCCCGGTGGCAGCAATGGGAGGCGGTGGCAGCCGCATGTGGACGGGTGGCGGTGCGGGTGCTTGAAGGCTTAGTCACGAAATGATTCATCGCCACCTCGACTACCCGGCCGATTCTGAGCCCGACGAGTTGCCCATGGCCGCGATCGCCGATCTTCTTGAGCGCGGCGACCTCGACGACTGGAGACCGCTCGCTGCAACCATCGCCCGCGACCCCTTTGGCCATGTGGCCGAGCGAGTTGCCCGCGTGATCGACTCCTTTCCTATGTATGGCACGTCGGCGCTGTGGCGCGCCTACCTGGAACGGCGACGGGCCGCGGTAGGTGGATATGACTTGAACGAACCCTCGAGCCTGGGTGAGTTACGCCGCAACCTCGGTATCACCCAAACGGAACTCGCTAGCCGACTCCGCATCTCGCAGTCGGACCTCTCCAAGCTCGAACGGCGAGTGGACTGGAGACTTTCCACCCTCCGGCGCTACATCGCTGCCCTGGGTGGAGACCTTCGCTTGACCGCCATCTTTCGTCGCCGCTAGGCCGACGCCGTACGATCGACGTATGCCTGAACCGCGCCTCACCGATCACCAACTTATAGAGCTCAGCCCTCGGCCGACCCTCGCCGTGCGTATCCGCAAACCCATGAGCGAAATCGACATGAGCGGACTGTTCGACTCGCATCTCCCCAAGGTCTACGACGAGATCAGCAGTCGTGGCTACGAGATTGCCGGCCCTGCTTATGCCCGCTATCACGAGTTCGGGCCCGAGCGGGCCGATATCGAGATCGGGGTTCCTCTAACCGAAGCTCCTTCCTCATCGAGTCCGCTTGACCAGGTTCCGTTGGAGCAGATCGGCCTGTCGGAGCTGCCCGGAAGGATGATCGCCAAGGTGGTTCATCACGGTCCCTATCAGACCCTGGGCGATGCATATGGACCCTTTCACGACTGGATCCATTCCCAGGGCCACGACGAAGGTCTCGGCCCATGGGAGTCGTACATCCGCGAGACGGGCGCTGATCCCGACCCCAATGAGCTTGAGACCGAGATCTACTGGCCGACGGCCTCATCAGAGTGACGGACTTTCCTCGCGACCCGGACGATCTTCGCGCCTGGTTCGAGGCGCACGGGGCGGAACGGCTCCCTGGTCTGCTCGGAATCGAGATCGTGGAGCTGGCCCCAAGCAACTGCACTCTCCGGCTCGAAATCGAGAACAAACACCTTGCCTCCAACGGATATCTCCATGCCGCCACCGTTGTGGCGCTCGCCGACACCGCCGCCGGATATGGCTGCGTTGCCTCCCTGCCGGAAGGGGCCAACGGTTTTACCACTGTCGAGCTCAAGTCCAACCACACCGCGAGCGTCACCGAAGGCGGTTTGGTCGCGCACGCTACCCTCGCCCACCGCGGACGAACGATTCAGGTCTGGGACTCGGTGGTTCGGTCCGAGCTGACTGATCGCCAGATCGCTCTTTTTCGCAACACCCAGCTCATCCTGTATCCCCGGGCGAGAAGCGGCGAAGCTGGATGACTGACATGGTCTTCCCTACCGCCGACATGCCCTTGACTCACATCCTCGTCGTGAGCGACGTCGAGCGGTCGCGTGCCTGGTACACGGAGGTGCTCGGCGCCGAGCTCTACCGAGAGTACGGCGGTGACTCCGCGGTCCTCTCCTTCAACGGCGCCTGGCTCCTGCTAGTCAACGGTGCCGAACCAACCGACGACAAGCCGACGGTGAGGTTGGCCCCGCCGGCGAGTCCGGATCGGCTCGACCATCTCTTCACGATCCGGGTTCCCGATTGCCGAGCTGTCTACGAGACGCTCATTAGTCGCGGCGCCGAATTCCTCACGCCGCCGGTCGATCACGGCGCCGAGACCCGGTGCTTCTTCCGGGATCCCGACAGTCATCTCTTCGAGATCAGCGAGTATCGAGGCTGACCAGGTTGAGTAGCGGCCTATGACTGAGACCGAGCTCGCCGCCGCACGACGAGCTCTTCGCAGGGATCGGGCTAGGGGCCTTGTCCTGCTCGAAGATCTCTTCGCCGCCGGGCAGCCGCCGAATCCGCCTCTCGATGGAAGGTCGGAGGGAGAGTTGGTGGTGTTGGACCTCGCCCCGGTAGCGACGCAGGTACTTACCGCTCTCACTTCGGTCTGGCTTCCCTGGCAGGGGAAGACGTTCGATGCTGCGCTGTCGAGAGGTGACAACATCTTCGCTGCCGGCTCCAAACCGGCCGCCCGTATCTTCAATCCTGGGTATCGGCACTTCCTCGACGACGGGCCCGACAGCTACCGCGCCTTCGCGTTTCACACCTATGAGGCAGGAGCCCGCGGATACCCGAGCCACACGGTTCTCAAAATCGACTACGACCTTCCGGAGAATCCTCGGGCAACCATCCGGCGAGTCCTCGACGAACTGGTTCAAATCGACGACGGGCTCTTTCTCGGCAAGGCGCACGTGCGCTGGTGGTCGGGTCGCTGGCAGCGGATTGCGTTCTTCAACCTCACCTGCGGGACTTGAAGTCGCGGGCGGTCTGTCATCTGCGTCGGATCGAGTGGATTCGCTTGCGGTTGGCGAGGCATCCGTCCCGTGCAGTGACTAGATTTCGGCATGGCATCGACGAGAGGAGAGCGCATGCCAATGTTCGTTTCCGTGGGCAACTTCACCGACCAGGGAATCCGCGGCTACCAGGAGTCACCCAAGCGAGTCAAAGCCTTCAAAGATTTGGTCGAGGGCATGGGTGGCAAAGTTCACAGTGTCTATTGGACGCTGGGCCAGTATGACTTGGTGGCGATTATTGAAGCCCCCGACGACCAGATGGCGGCGGCCATAGCCGTCAAACAGGCGTCGCTCGGAAATGTCCGAATGCTGACGATGCCAGCGTTCGGGATGGACGAGATCCAAAAGATCATCAAAGCGGCTGACTGATTTCTGATGGTCCGCTGCGAAACCGGGTCAGGCTCCTGACCCGGTTTCTGTTGTGAGCATTCGGGCTACGTCGGCCAGGATGTCGTCTAGCGGTCCATAGGTTCCATCTGGATCTGGGCTGGCCCGCATTTCATCTGCACTCATGGCCGATCCCTCCAGCAGAATCAACCCGAGCATCGAAGTCATCATCATCGTGGGATGAAATCGGAGATTCGACCCTGAAAGTTGAATCGCAGGCTCGGGAGGAGGTCCCTCGACCTAGGAAGCCGACCTAACCGAGAGCGGCCACGACCTCGATCTCGCCGCGCATCCCATATTCGTAATGGCCCGGGAGATGGCAGGCGAACTCGAAGACTCCCGGTTCATCGAATGTGAAGGTGGTGATGGCCGAGCCGTTGGGTCCGACCGTGACTTCGCCCGGGATCGACGGATGCTCGGCTTCGGTTCCTTGCGCGTGTCGGAGGTGGACCTCCGGCCCGCCGGTGATCAGCTCATGGTGGATCGGGTCGTCGTTGACCACGAAGAAGCGGACTCGAGTTCCCTCGACCACCGTGAGCCGGTCCGGTTCGAAGCGGGAATGGTGCACATCGATCTCGACGGTGACATCGCCGGGCCCGAGCGGCACCACTTCCGGTTCTCCGGTGGCGATGGCCGAGCCGACTCCAGTGACCAGCGCCGCCACGGCGCGCCGTTTGAGATCCAGCCGCGGCCGGGAAACTTCGCCGCCTGATTGGTATGACCCTTGCCCGGATTGGCAAGGAGCCCAACAACGGGCGCCATTCTGCGGTGTAATGGTGGCATGCCGCGAGCCATCTCCGACTACCGAACGTTGAGCTTCGACTGTTATGGGACGTTGATCGACTGGGAAACGGGGATCGAAGTCGAATTGGGGCCGTGGGCGGCGAGGCACGAGCTCGAATTCGAGGCAGTGCTCGCCTCGTTCGGCCAAGTCGAAACCCAGGTACAACAGGAATCGCCGCAGATGAGATATCCCCAGGTCCTAGCCGAGGCTTTCCGCCGTATCGGCCGAGGTCTCGGGATCGAAGTCGGCGATGAGGAAGCCGAAGAGTTCGGGGGGTCAGTCGGTGGGTGGCCGCCATTTCCCGACTCGGCGCAGGCGCTCAGGGAACTAAAAGCGCGCTTCCGACTCGCCATTCTCTCCAACGTCGATCGAAGGTCGTTCGCGCTATCCAGTGAGAAGCTCGGAGTCGAGTT
>Ga0136613_10000361_pt1 | contig 20448 bp, 23 predicted proteins | sample AntDrymUQ2722106_2_FD_106649 | JGI IMG/M metagenome (GOLD analysis project Ga0136613, IMG submission 106649) | Polar desert sand microbial communities from Dry Valleys, Antarctica - metaG UQ272 (21.06) | ecosystem: Environmental > Terrestrial > Soil > Desert | place: Antarctica: Dry Valley... | reverse complement strand
GTCGCACCCGCCCCGCCGGAGCTACAGGACCGACGGGTCGAGATCACCGGACCCGTCGACCGGAAGATGGTGATCAACGCGCTGAACTCAGGTGCCCGCATGTTCATGGCCGACTTCGAGGACTCGAACTCGCCGACATGGCAGAACTGCCTCGAGGGGCAGGTGAACCTGACGGATGCACTCGACGGAACGATCTCGCTCGACCAGGGGGAGAAGAGCTACCGGCTGAACGACAGGACTGCAACGCTGCTCGTGCGCCCTCGCGGCTGGCACCTCGCCGAGCGCCACTTCGAGGTGGACGGGCACCCGATCTCCGCGAGCCTCTTCGACTTCGGGCTCTTCTTCCTCCGCAACCACGCACGCGGCGGACGCTTCTTCTACCTCCCGAAGCTCGAGAGCCATCTCGAGGCGCGGCTCTGGAACGACGTCTTCGTCTGGTCGCAGGCCGAGCTCGGGGTACCGCGGGGGACGATCCGGGCGACTGTCCTGATCGAGACGATCCTCGCCGCGTTCGAGATGGACGAGATCCTCTTTGAGCTGCGTGCGCATTCGGCCGGGCTGAACGCGGGCCGCTGGGACTACATCTTCTCCGTGATCAAGAAGCTCGGCCATCGGCCGGAGTTCGTACTCCCCGACCGTGCCGCCGTGACGATGGCGGTGCCGTTCATGCGGGCCTACACGGAGTTGCTCGTGAAGACGTGCCACCGGCGCGGGGCGCACGCGATCGGCGGGATGGCGGCGTTCATCCCCTCACGGCGCGACCCCGAGGTGAACGCCGTTGCGCTTGCGAAGGTGCGCGAGGACAAGGAGCGCGAGGCCGGCCAGGGCTTCGACGGCACGTGGGTCGCGCACCCCGACCTCGTGCCTCTCGCCACCGAGATCTTCGACGGCGTCCTCGGGCAGCGGCCGAACCAGCTCGAGCGGCAGCGTGAGGACGTCGTTGCCGACGCCGCGACGCTGCTCGACGTCGCGGCGACGCCTGGGGAGATCACGGAGGAAGGGCTCCTCAACAACGTCTCCGTCGGGATCCAGTATCTCGCCGCCTGGCTCCGTGGGTCGGGCGCGGTGGCGATCTTCAACCTGATGGAGGACGCCGCGACCTCCGAGATCTCCCGCTCGCAGGTCTGGCAGTGGCTCCGCCACGGCGAGGTCGAGCGCGAGGACGTCCGCCGTGCAATCGCTGAGGAGACAGCGAGGCTCGGGGAGGGCTTCGGCGAGGCGCGGGAGCTCTTCGAGCAGGTGGCGCTGGGGGACGAGTTCGTCGAGTTCCTGACACTGCCGGCGTACGAGCGGCTCGATTAGTCGCCGCTGAGGCTCCGCCAGCCCGGGGAGCCGCCGGCAGGCCGTTCATTAGTCGCCGGCGACGAAGAACTGCCAATCGCCGTCGGCAGTGATGGCGGTGCGGTAGCCGAGGTAGCCGCTGCCGCCGCTCTTCATCGAGTCGACCTGCTCCTGCGTGTACAGACCGGCGTCGACAATCGCCTGCCAATCGGCAGCGGCCGGTGACTCCCGATACGCCGTCGGCCAGGCGTAGGAGCCGGTCTCGTTGCGCGTGAAGGGCAGCGCCAGGATGGCGGCGAGCGCGCGCATCGGCTTCGGCCCAGGCTCCTCCTCGGCGGCCTCCTCCCGCTCCCGCCAGAACGCGGCCGCCGACTCGTCGCCGCCGTAGCTGTAGGTGAAGCCCTCGCCCTCCTCGAGCGCGACCTCCTCGAGCGTCTCGTAGTCGCACGCGACGGCAGCGTCGAACACCCGCTGGCGGACGTCCGCCACCGCGGGCGGCAGATCCTGCTCGGGCAAGACCACTCGGAGCCCGGCTGTCGAGCACTCGACTTCCGGCTCGGTGGGCTCGGTTACGGTCTCGGTGCTCGTCACCGTCTTAGTGACGGTCACCGGCTCGGACGGCGCCGCGTCCTCGGAATCGTCTGAGCCACAGCCGGCAAGCGCGAGGAGAAGCGCGCCGAAAGCGGCGGTGAGCGCGAGCCTCATGCTGTTCTCTCTAGCAGACGCGGCTCGAGGCGGGCGAGCTCAGGGGGCAACGAGCACCCGTCCCGGCTCACCGGCCAGGCTGGCCCTGAACGCCTCGTCTGCCCGCTCGAGCGAGAAGCTCGGGCCGACGAGGCTCTCGAGCTCGAGCTCGCCGCCGCGCACCAGCTCCAGCAGGTGCGGCAGGGCCACTGCAGGATCCTCGGAGCCGTAGATCGTCCCCGTCAGCGTCTTCTCGCGATTCGTGAAGTCGAGCGGATCGAGCGAGAGCCGCGCGCCCGCGGCCGGCAGCCCCACGACGACGGCGGTACCCCCGCCCCGCGTCCAGCGCAGGGCGAGCGCCGTCGTCTCCGGGGCGCCGACCGCGTCGAAGGCGACGTCCACGCCCTCGGGGTCCAGCGCGCGCATCGCCGTCCGGACGTCGTCGGGCGCGCACGCGGCGGTCGCCCCCACGCGCAGGGCCTGCTCGCGCCGGGCGGCGACCGGATCGACGACGAGCACGGCGGCGGCTCCTGCGATCCGCGCTCCCTGCACGACGAATTGGCCGACGCCTCCGGCGCCGATCACGAACGCGGTGAAGCCGGGCTCGGGGCGAGCGGCGTTGAGCACGGCTCCCACCCCCGTCAGCGCAGCGCAACCGAGGAGCGCCGCCTGCTCGAGCGGGACGTCGTTTCCGAGCGGCAGCGCAGCGGCCGCCGCGACGACGACGCGCTCGGCGAGCGCGCCGGTCGCGGTGCCGCGGTAGACGGTCTCTCCGTTGAGACTCAGACCGGTACGGCCGCCGAGGAGGGTGCCGCGCCCGATCGCGGTCGAGAGCGGCCCGCACGCAGCCGGACGGTTCCGGCGGCAGGCGCCGCAGTCTCCGCAAGCGGGCGCCCACGACAGAACGACGGCGTCGCCCGGGCGTAGCCCCACAACCTCGTCGCCGACGCCCTCGACGATCCCGGCTCCCTCGTGCCCCAGCACGATCGGCATCGGCCGCTCCCACTCGCCCTTGTACGAGTGCAAGTCTGTGCCGCACACGCCTACGGCGGCCATGCGGACGACCACCTCGTGCGGCTGCGGCTCCTCGACCTCGAGCTCGCGGACGTCGAGCCGGCCCGGCTCCCACATGATTGCTGCACGGGTCCTCATCGCATCAGCATCCCACCGTTGACGTCCAGGGTCGCACCGGTCACGAAACCGGCTGCGTCGGACGCGAGATAGGCAACAGCCGCAGCGACCTCCTCGGGTCGGCCGAGCCGGCCGACCGGAATTCCCTTCAGCATCGCCTCGATCCGCTCGGGTGGCACGCTCGCCACCATCGGGCCGTCGATGGCGGCCGGGGCAACAGCGTTGACGGTTACACCCGCTGGCGCGAGCTCCGTCGCAGCGTGCCTCGTCAAGGCCACGATCGCCGCCTTCGACGTCGCGTAATGGACACCGGTCACGGCGCGGCCCGCCTGGCCGGCGACCGAGGCGAGATTGACGATGCGGCCGCGACGGCGGTCGCGCATCTGGGCGCCCACGACGCGGCAGCCGAGATAGGTGCCGCGCAGGTTCGTCGCCAGCACGTCGTCCCACTCGTCCAGGTCGATCTCCCAGAACGAGCGAAGCTCGGTTCGAGCTGCGTTGTTGACGAGCACGACGACTTCACCCGCCTTGGCCAGCAAGCGCTCCCAGGAACCCGGATCGCGCACGTCGTGCTCGAATGCAAGCGCCCGTTCCCCGAGCTCGCCGGCGAGCCGCTCGACGCCTTCGACGTTCAGATCGGCCAGCACGACGCGATCGCCGTCCGCGTGCAGTCGCCGCGCGATTGCCTCGCCGAGTCCTCGCGCCGCGCCGGTCACGACCGCGGTGCGGATCTCCTCCACACCTGGATTATGGCCGAGCGATAGCCTCCGCACGTGAAAGGTTCGGGTTCAGCCTCCTCCACCGGCGCGTTCCTCGAGCGCCGACCGCAGTGCACGGCAGGAGTGGACAGAGGGAGGAGGACGGCCCTGGAGAGCCGGGTACTGCAAGCGCGTCAGGCCAGGGGCGCGTTGTGAGTGACCAGGCGAGCGTGAGCCTCTTGCGCTGGCTGCGGCGGCAGCTCCGCGAGCCGACGCCGTGGCGGGAGCGTCTCGAGGCCGCGGTCGCGAACGACGATCCGGAGGAGGCACGCCGTCTGCTCGGGAGGATGGACTTCACGGACGCTCAGCGCCGGCACGTCGCCGGCCTGATCGAGCGCTGGGAGGCACGACGATGAGCGCCGACGGCAACGCGAGGCTCGTCCGGCACATCTTCGACGCGTTTGCGCGCAGGGAAGGCTTCGCGCTCCGCGACTGCTTCGCAGAGGACGCGGTCTGGCACGTCCCGGGCGCGAGCGTCATGGCGGGGACCTACCGCGGCCGGAGCGAGATCTTCCGGTTCCTGACGAGGCTCCCGCGGGAGACCGGCGGCACCTACGGCTCCCGGCTCATCGACGTGCTCGCCAGCAAGGATCGCGCGGCGGCGCTCTACCGGGCCTTCGGGCAGCGCAACGGCAGCTCGCTCGACATCGACCAGCTGCTCCTGTTCACGATCAGGGACGGCCTCGTCGCCGACGTGCTCGCGCTCCCCAACGATCCGGCCGCCTTCGAGCGGTTCTGGTGCTCCGGCTAGTCCCTGGTCAACCGCGGACGGGGTTCGTCAGCGTGCCGACCCCTTCGATCTCGACCGTCACCTCGTCACCGTCCGCCAGGTAGAGCGGCGGGTCGCGGAACTCGCCGACACCCGCGGGGGTGCCCGTGAGGATCAGATCGCCGGGCTCGAGCGTGATCGCCTCTGCGGCGAAAGCGATCAGCTCCGGAACCGAGAAGATCAGATCGGAGGTCGTCCCGTCCTGCCGCACCTCCCCGTTCACGAGGCACCGGATCCGGAGCGCGCCGGGGTCGTGGATCTCGGCGGCGGGCACGAGCTCCGGCCCGACAGGGCAGAAGGTGTCGAGCGACTTGCCGCGGGTGTACTGCTTGTCGCCGCGCTGCAGATCCCGAGCGCTAACGTCGTTCGCACAGAGGTAGCCGCGTACAGCCTCGAGCGCGTTGTCGACGGAGACGCCCTTCACGCGCGATCCGATCACGACGGCGAGCTCCGCCTCGTAGTCGACGGCGCTCGAGATTCGCGGCAGCACGATCGGTTCGCCCGGCCCGATCAGCGACGTCGCCCACTTGGCGAAGAGCATCGGGCGCTCCGGCGGGCGCCGATCCTGCTCCTCGGCATGGGAGCGGTAGTTCAACCCGACGCAGAGGATCTTGCCCGGCCGCTCGATCGGCAGCACAGCTAATCCGCCCCGTCGGCCCGGTCGTCGCTTGGGCCGAGGAACTCGACCTCGAGCCGCTGGATGCGCGAGCCTTCCATCTGGAGGACGCGGAGGACGGTGCCGTCGGGCTCGATCTCGTCTCCCACCTCGGGCGCTCGCCCGAGCCGCCCGAAGACGTAGCCGGCCATCGTGTGGTAGTCGCCCAGCTCGATCTCAGTCCCGAACTGCTCGTTGAAGTCGTCGATTGGGAAGGTGCCGTCGATCCGGATGCGCCGCTCGTCGACCCGCTCCACCGACTCGTCCGGCAGGTCGTACTCGTCCTCGATCTCCCCGACGATCTCCTCGAGCAGGTCCTCGAGGGTGACGATCCCCTGCATGGCGCCGTACTCGTCGACGACGACCGCCATGTGTTGGTTCTGCTTCCGGAACTCCGCGAGCAGCGCCGCGAGATCCTTCGTCTCAGGGACGATGTAGGAGGGCCGCAGCAGCGACTCGAGCTCCACGCTCGCGATCCCGCCGCCGTGCATCGCCGTGAAGAGGTCGCGAACGTGCAGGACGCCGATGATGTTGTCCAGCGACCCCAGGTAGACGGGGTAGCGGGTGTAGGGCGAGGACATGAGCGCCGCGAGCGCCTCCTCGGGCGGGAGATCGCCCGAGAGTGCGACTACCTGCGGCCGCGGCACCATCACCTCGTGGACTTCCTTGTCCGCGAAGTCGAAGACCTTGTAGAGCATCTCCTCCTCGGTCGTCGCGATCACACCCGCGTCCTCCGCCCCCGCAACGATGTGGCGAATGTCCTCCTCGGTGTGGGCAAGCTCGCCGGCGCCCACTGGCGAGATCCCGAACAGCCGCGTGACCGCGTTCGCCGACAGCTGCAGGGCGTAGACGAACGGCGTCGTGATCCGCTGCAGGACCCCGAGGGGGATCGCGATCGCCTTCGCGATCGACTCCGCCTTCTGGAGCGCGATCGCCTTCGGCACGAGCTCCCCTAGCGCGACGCTGAGATAGGTGAGGATCAAGAACGAGAGGGCGAACGCAAGCCCGTTCGAGAGCCACGGATCGAAGTAGCCGGAGAGGAGCGGCTCACCCACCGCGCCGAGCGCGATCCCGAAGACCGTGATCCCGATCTGCACCGTGCTGATGAAGCCGACGGGATTGTCCATCCGCTGGAGCGCCGCCTGGGCGCGCCGGCTGCCACGCGCGGCCTCGGGCTCGAGCCTCGTGCGGCGGGCGGTGACGAGCGAGTACTCCGCCGCGACGAAGATCGCGTTGCCGAACACGAGCAAGAGGATCACGAGGATCCGCAGGACGTCGCTCATGCCCCGGTTCCGCCCGGGGCGTAGGTACTAGGCGGCAGCTCGTCGTCCAAGCTGGCGCGCAGTATAGGTGACCGTGTCGGCGTCCCGGTGCCGCGCGGCCCGCTCCTCGAGCACGAGCCGCTCGAGGTGCGAGAGCGTCTCGGCGACCGCGAAGCGTCGTGCCGACGCCTTCAGGTCGGCTCCGAAGAGATCGAACGAGAGCTCGTAGCCGCTACGGGGCGCGTCGCCCAGCGCGGCCTCGGCCACCTCCAGCCGTTCTCGATGGTGCTCCACGAGCTCGTGCGCTCGCCGCACGGGCTCCTCGATCGGCTCGCCGTGACCGGGCAACGCCAGTCTCGGGGCCAGCTCGATCGTCCGCTGCAGCGAGGCGAGATAGTCTCCGAGGGGATCGGGACGGCTCTCGGGCCAGAGCCCGACGGTGGGCGAGATGCGGCCGAGCAGGTGGTCGGCGGAGACGAGGATTCCGTCCTTCAGGAGGCAGAGCTGTCCGTCCGCGTGGCCGGGGGCGGCCACGAGCTCCCAGCCGTCCAGGTGCTCGCCGTCCCCGACGATGACGGGATCCGGCTGGTAGCGGATGAACGGCGTGTAGACCGAGCCGGAGTCGATCAGCTCCTCGGCGATCGACCGCGGCACGCCGTGTGCGAGAAACCAATCGGCAATCCGCTGCGGCCACTCGGGGTTGCCCCAGACGAGCTCGCACTGGGCATAGTCGAGCTCGCCCTGATGCACCGGCGCCCCGGTGAGCTCCGCGACGTCCGCGGCCGCTCCGACGTGATCCGGATGGAAGTGCGTGACGAGGATGCGGACGACGGGGCCGGGAAGCTGCTCGAACTCGGCCGCCCAGCGCTCCGGCGCGTCGGGAAGGCCGATCCCGGTGTCGACGAGCGTCCAGCCGTCGCTCCCCGGCAGCAGGTAAGCATGGACGTGCCCCGGCCGCGTGGGCAGCGGGCACGTGACGCGGCGCACACCGCCGGCAAGCTCCTCCATCCGCCCAACCCTACGCGGGCCGGGCGCGTCCGCCGCCGTTACGCCACGGGTGCCGCGGATTCCACGTCACGCCGGCCCCAGACGCCCGCCACACCGCGCAGCTTCAGCGTCCGGACGCTCGGCGGCAGCACGGGGTCCGAGACGAGCTCTCCATTACGGGAGTCGAGTCCGAGCAGGACGCGGATCAGGAGCAGCGGCGTTCCCGTCGCCCACGCCTGCGGGCTCGAAGCGGTGGGATACTCGACGGGAGCGCCCGTCCGCGCGCGTTCGTAGCCGGCGAAGACCTCCGGGAGCCGGTAGGAGAAGAACGAGGCGGCTTCCAGGACGGCCTCGGCGACGCGGTTGGCCTCGCTGCGGTACCCGTAGCGCGCGAGGCCGGCGGCGATGAACGAGTTGTCGTGCGGCCACACGGTGCCGTTGTGGTACTCGATCGGGTTGTAGGCGCCTTCGCCGTCGGCCATCGTGCGAACGCCCCAGCCGGAGAAGAGAGGCTCACCCATCAGGTGCGAGACGACGTGCGCGGCCTTGTCCTCGTCGACGATGCCGCTCCAGAGCAGGTGGCCGATGTTCGAGGTGAGCGCGTCGACCTGCCGCTTGTCTCGGTCGAGCGCAAGCGCGAAGAAGCCGCGCTCCTCGAGCCAATAGTCGCGGTTGAAGCGCGCCTTCAGCTCGTCCGCCTCGCGCTCGAGCCGGTCGCCCAGCTCCCCGTCGTCCCAGACCTCGCGGGCGAGCCGGGCGCAGCGCGACTTCGCGTCGTAGACGAGACCCTGGATCTCACAGGTCGCGAGCGGGGTCGCCGCCAGGCTGCCGTCGGCATAGGCGATCGAGTTCCAGGAGTCCTTCCAGCACTGGTTCTCGAGCCCGGACTCGACGTTGCGCCGCTCGTATTCGACGTAGCCGTCACCGTCGCGGTCGCCGTACTCGTCGATCCAGCCGAGCGCAGCTCGAGCCGCCGGCTCGAGCTCGCGGGCGAGCTCCGTGTTCCCGGTCCAGCGCTCCAGCTCTTCGAGCAGGATCAGGAAGAACGGTGTCGCGTCGGAGGTGCCGAAGTACGGCGAGTGTGGGCGCTCACCGAAGTGCACGAGCTCGCCGAAGCGCAGCTCGTGCAGGATGCGGCCCGGCTCCTCGTCGCGGAAGTCGTCGACCTTGGTTCCCTGTCGCGCAGCGAGGACACGCAGCGTGTTCTCGGCGAGCTCGGGCACGAACGGGAGCGCCTGGTAGGAGGCGACCAACGAGTCGCGACCGAAGAGGGTCATGAACCACGGTAGACCGGCCGCGGGCAGCGACGCGCCCGGGATGATCTCCGAGTAGAAGCGCAACGCCGCGAGGTCGACGAGGCTCCGCCGGTAGACGTGCACGAGCGTGTCCCAGTCGCTCTCGAGCTCGGGCGCCGCCTCGAGCCACTCGGCGAGCGAGAGCTTCATGTTCGGCTTGGCGACCGTGTCGCCGTGGTCGTACTTGACAACGCAGGCCGAATCGGCGACAGGCTGCACGATCACGCACGTGGACCACTCCCCGTGCGGCGGCAGCTCGAGCCGAAAGCTGAAGCCGTCGACGTCGACCTCGGCCGGCTCGCCGACGCTGATCAGCGTCTCTCGGACGAAGTCCTGGCGCCGGTAGCCGAGAACGAGCACGCCGTCGCGAATCTCGCGGTAGGTCTCGCCCTTCTTCTCGAGCTCGTCCTTGACCTCGAACAGGTCGGCGAAGTCGGCGGCGGCCTCGAGCCGCAGCTCGACGTTGGCGGGCTCGTTGTCGTGGTTGATGACGGTGACGTCCTCGTGGAAGCCTTCACCGACCATCCGCTTGCGGTGCACCGACAGGTACGGGTTCTTGTAGATCGTCTCGCTCGGCGGCACGAGGAAGAACTGGGCAGTGAAGTAGTCGCTCGACTCCGTGGAGAGAACGTTCGGCGCGATCCCGTCGACCGTCAGCTTCCAGCGGGAGAGGAAGCGGGTGTCCTTGTAGAAGAAGCCGTGTGGCCGATCCGGGCCGGCGTCGATGTCCCCACGCCGGTCGCTGACGGCGAAGGTGCTGCCGTCGAGGATGCTGATCGTGTCGGTCGCTGCCATGTCGTCTCCCTGTCGTGGTCATCAAGCGACAGTCGCCGCCGGGAGCAGTTCGTTACGCCGGCTGCAAGCGCCCGAGGTCGCGACCGCCGCGGCGAGATCGCGGCCGGCCGAGCCGGCGTACCCGACGCTGTAACGGCTGCCGCCCCAACGCGTCTGACCCTTACCGAACGACCGACCGACGGAGGAGGCACGACATGGGCAGGACCGTACCGGCACCGACGAGGGGTGGAATGCCGGGGCTCAAGGGCAAGAACGTCCTCGTCACCGGCGGCACCTCCGGCATCGGCCAGGCGATGGCCGTTCGCTTCGCCGAGCACGGGGCCAACGTGGCGATCAACTACCTGCGCCAGCCGGACGAGGCCGCCGAGACGGAGCAGCAGGTGCAGACCTGTATCGCCAAGGTGCAACAGGAGGGCGTGCGCGACGCGCTCGTCGGCGCTGACGTCTCCGAGGAGGACGAGGTCGTCCGCATGTTCGAGCAAGCGATCGCCGCGCTTGGCAGCGTCGACGTCCTGATCAACAACGCGGGCATCCAGATCTCGCGGCCCTCTCACGAGCTGGCCGCCGAGGACTTCGATCACGTGCTCGCGGTCAACCTGCGCGGCGCGTTCGTGTGTGCTCGCGAGGCGATCAAGCACTTCCTCGCCAGCGGCAAGCCCGGCTGCATCGTGAACATCTCGAGCGTCCACCAGCAGATCCCGAAGCCAGGCTTTCTCGGCTACGCGGTGTCGAAGGGCGGGATGCAGAACCTGACGACGACGCTCGCGCTCGAGTACGCCGGCAGCGACATCCGCGTCAACGCGATCGGCCCGGGCGCGACCCTGACGCCGATCAACCGGGCATGGGTCGACGACCCGGCCAAGGCGGCGCAGGTGACGAGCCACATCCCGATGACGCGCGCCGGCACAGCGGACGAGATGGCCGGGGTCGCTGCCTTCCTCGCGAGCGACGACGCGGCTTACATCACCGGTCAGACGATCTACGTTGACGGCGGCCTCACGCTCTACGCGGACTTTCGCGAGCCCTGGTCGTCGGAGTGACTCCGGCAGGTGCAACGCGACGAGCGGCTCGACGAGCTCGAGGAGAGCTACCGGTGCTCATGCCGACGCGGTCGCGTCGAAGTACTCCTCGAGCGCGCGACGAACCCTCGTGCGGCCGCGGTGGAGAAGCACACGCTGGTTGCCTCCGGTGAGCTCGAGCTCCGAGCAGACTTCCTCCGCCGAGAACCCGGCAATGTCGCGCATCGTGATCACGACGCGCTGCACGTCGGGCAGCGCCTCGATCGCGGCCTGGGTCAACGCGAACGTCTCTGCGGAGAGCAACCGGCTCTCGGGGAGCTCGTCGAACCGCCGCGGTGAGGAGACCCAGTGGCTCGCCCATCGCTCCCCCTCGGGCAGGAAGCGATCCGGGTCGACTGACGGTTCTCGGTCGTCCTCAAACCCCGCCACCGCCGAGAACGGAATGCTGCGCCCCTCGCGCTGCGCATGCGTCCTCGCCGTGTTCGTCAGGATCCGAAGGAGCCACGTCTTGAAGGAGGCCCGCACCTCGAAGCGGTCGATGCCTTTGAGGACGCCAAGCCACGCATCCTGGACGACTTCCTCGGCAACGGCGCGGTCGCGGACGTAGAGGGAGGCAACACGCAGCATCGTTGCTCCGTGCTCGGCCACGAGCGAGCTGAACACCTGCTCGTCGCCGGCACGTAGCGCCTCGACGAGCCTCATGTCTTCAGGCGGAGCGGCGTAGTCCAACGTCTGCGCTCTGGGGAGGGAAGTCTTCACCGTAGCCACGCTACAACTCCGTCTTTTCGCGGTCTACGCGCGTCACAACCTTGTAATGAATCGAGCCCGGCAAGGACGAAGGAGCAATGTTGCGTCTTCAACACGCTCCCCGAATCCGCACGCGATGAACGCGGCCCACATGACCTGCAAGGAGCTCGTCGAGCTCGTCACCGAGTACGCCGAGGGCGCCCTCACGCCCACAGACCGGTCCCGGTTCGAGGAGCACATCACGATCTGCCCGCCGTGCGGGTCGCATCTCGACCAGATGCGCCGGACGATCGACGTGCTGGGCCGACTGCCGACCTCGTCGCTCTCCGCTGAGGCCGAGGAGGCGCTGCTTGCCGCCTTCCGGGACAGGAAACAGTCGTAGGGCTGGTTCCGGGGAGAAGCCCCCCGCAGGACGCATGGCTGCTGGAGGCGGCAGGTGGGAACGTGTGTTCTATACTGGGTCGATGCGGGTCGAGTACCGCGAGGAGCCCTGTCGGAGCGCGCTCAACCGAGTCCGCGGCATGCCGTTCGAATGGTCGCTCAACCCCTACATGGGGTGCGCGCACCGCTGCACGTTCTGTTACGTCAGGGGGTTCGAGCTGCGCGCGGAGCGCCCGTCCGACGACCGCTACGGCCGCTCGATCCGCGTCAAGACGAACATCGCGGACATCCTCGCACGGGAGGTCGCACGACCTTCCTGGAGGGGGGAAGGGATCGCGATCGGCGCCGCAACCGACCCCTACCAACCTGTCGAGGGCCGCTATCGGTTGACGCGAGCCTGCCTCGTGGTGCTCACGAGGGCGGCCAATCCGTTCTCGCTGATCACGCGCGGCCCGATGATCGTCCGCGACCTCGACGTGCTTCGCGAGGCAGCCTCCCGAGCCCAGGTCTCCGTCACGTTCTCGGTGCCGACACTCGACGAGGAGGTCTGGCGCACGACCGAGCCGGGCACTGCTCCCCCGCGCCAGCGCCTGCGCGCGCTGAAGGAGCTCGTCGACGCGGGTGTGAGCGCTAGCGTCGGGATGGCGCCGATCCTCCCGGGACTCTCCGATCGCCCGGAGCAACTGGCGGAGGTCGTCAAGGCCGCGCGCGAGGCTGGCGCGACGGGCGTCTGGGCAAACCTCCTCTACCTCAAGCCCGGCACGAGGGAGCACTTCCTCGACGCACTCGCGCGCGACTGGCCGGAGCAGCTCGCAGACTACGAGCTGCTCTACGAGCGCACGGCATACCTGCCGGCGGTGGCGACGCAGCCGGTGCGCTCGCTCGTGCGCGATCTCGTCAAGGAGCACGGCGTGCGCGATCGACGGACGCGCGTGCTCGAGCCGCCTCCGGAGCCGCAGCAACCCGAGCAGCTCAGGCTCGTGGTCTGACGCCCGGCATAGACTTCGGAATCGTGCCCGACGAGATCACCTGCCTGATCGTCGATGACCACGAGGTCGTGCGCGAAGGCCTCCGGCTCTCGCTTTCTCGCGCATCGCACATCCGGGTGATCGGCGAGGCCTCGGACGGGGCAGGCGCCGTCACGCTCGTCGAGCGCAGGCGGCCCGACGTCGTGATCATGGACGTGCGCATGCCGGGGATGGACGGGCTCGAGGCGACGAAGGAGATCCGCGATAAGGTGCCCGAGACGGCCGTGCTGATCTTCACAGCGTACAGCGAGCGGTCGCTCCTCAGCCGCGGGCTCGAATCCGGTGCGCAGGGCTACATCCTCAAGGAGGCGCCCCACGCGACGCTGCTTCGCGCGATCGAGAAGGTCGCCGGCGGCGAGAGCTTCGTCGACCCGGCGCTGATGCCGTCGTTCCTGACCGGCAAGGAGCAGAACGAGATGCTGACCTCGCGCGAGCGCGAGATCCTGCAGCTGCTCGCCGACGGGATGTCGAACGCAGACGTGGCGGGCAGACTCTTCATCAGCCAGGAGACCGTAAAGAGCCACGTCCGGCACATCCTCGCGAAGCTCGAGGCCGACACGCGCACGCACGCGGTCGCGATCGCGCTCCGTGAGGCGATCATCGATTGACGGGTGGGCTTGCCGTCGGGCTCCTGCTCGCGGTCGTTGTGGTCGTCGGGGGCGCCGCGCTCCTCCTGGTCGTCGGTGAACGCCGTCGCCACGAGCGGGTCGAGCTCGAGAACGCGCGGCTGCTGGCCGAGATGCGCGCGCGCGAGAGCGAACGAGGCCCGCTCGCCGAGCGGATCATCACCGCCGAGCAGGACGAGCGGCGCCGGCTCGCGCTCTTCCTGCACGACGGTCCGGTGCAAAACCTGTCCGGGATCGCGCTCATGCTCGACGCCGCCCTCCACGCAATCGCAGACGGACGCAGCGAGAGCGCGGGCAGCATCCTCAGCTCGGCACTCGAGAAGCACCGGGACACGATCCGGTCGCTGCGCGACCTCTCGTTCAACATCGAGCCCGTCGTGCTCCGCGACCAGGGCTTCGAGCCTGCCGTGCGCGAGCTCGCGAACCAGCTGGGGATGCGGCACGCGCTCCAGATCGAGGTCGATGCCGCGAGCGCTGCGAGCCTCGGCGAAAAAGAGCAGGTCGGCCTCTATCAGGTCATCCGCGAGTCGCTCGACCAGGCAGTCCGCCGCGGTCCACCCAGTCGGATCTCGGTCACAGTCCGCAAGCTGCCGGGAGGCGGGCTCGAGACCGTGGTCGCAGACAACGGCAAAGGCGAGCGGCGGAAGGCCGCGCTCGACGCGATCGAGGAGCGCGTCACGACCCTCAACGGACGCTTCTCGGTCAAGCAGGGCGCTGACGGCGGCACGGCGATCCACGTCGCGCTGCCCGCATACGCCGCAAGCGCCCCCGCGGACGGGTAGCAACGCGAAGACAGCAGGCGGACGTCTCCGTGGCGGCCGCGCCAGGGCTTAGAGCCATAGACGTGGCCACCGACAGCAGCCGCGCCGTTTGCCGTGCTTGGGCCAAGAAAGCGTGCTCCGGGACATGCTCCAGGCTCTAAGAGCCTCCAACACGATGAAACTCTGAGCCGGCAGCACACGCTGGGCGGCGCGAAGCGGCGTTCTCGGTCGCATCCAGATGTCTCATCTGGACACTCCCTGCGTCCTTGCCTCGGCCTCGCACCACCCATCGCACCCCGCCGACGAGGCCCGTGTTAGAAGCTCTAAGCCTCGGACATGGCGGTTTCGGCGGCGATCCGGCCGAAGACGAGGGCCGCCGCGAGCCCGCTGCCGTAGCCGCCTGTGAAGATTCCGCCTGCGTCGGCGCCCGCTGCATAGAGGCGGTCGATTGGCGAGCCGTCGGCGCGGAGTACCCTGGCGGCCTCGTCGAGGCGCAGGCCGCCGAGCGTGTGCGTCACGGCCGCCCTGACGCGGACGGCAAGAAACGGTGGTTCCAGGAGCTTCCGCGACGGCGGCACCCGAAACGGCAGCTCCTCCGCGGGCACGACGTCGCCGCCGACCGCGCGAGCCACGCCCACCAGCTCGGCGATCGTACGCTCGCGCGCCCTTTCGCGGAGCGCGGCGCCGTCGAGCACGTACCACGCAGCGCCGCCCGGCAGCCGTGCGGTCGCCTGGACGAGGTCGTTCTCGTGCCAGGCGGGCTCGCCGGTGAAGAACTCGCGGCCCGAGTCGTCCAGCACAAGGGCTCGCGCGCCGTAGAGCTGGGAGGCGACGACGTAGAGCTCCTCGGGTACGGACGCGGGCAGGTTGCGTCCGTAGAACTCGTCCATCCCGGCCGAGCTGTCTGCGCCCCGCCGGATCGCATAGGCGAGCCCTGCACCATTGCTCCACGGGGCGGCACGGAGCAGCAGTCCCCGCTCCTCAGCCAGGCGCACGCCGAAGCCGCCGGTGGCAAGGACAGTGGCCTCCTGGAATGAGGCCTCCAGACGCACGTCTCCCGCAGCCCGCACGAGCGCCTCCGTCAGGCCGCGGGTGTCGAAACGGCGGCCGACCGTCCGCGCGTTACCCGTCGCCCGCTCGACGACCGGCGCACCGAGCGACTCGAGCCAGTCGAGCGCGTCGTCGAGGCGCTCGACGATCGTGGTCTGCAAGGCTGGATCGCCGGCCGGGCATTCCGCGTGGAACTCCTCTAGCGTGTGGTGACGCCAGACGACGCCGCTCGAGAGCAGCATCGAGCCACCGGCTCGGTTCCCCTGCTCGAAGACGACCGGCACCGCGCCGAGCTCCCGCGCTCGCGCGGCCGCCACGAGCCCGGCCATGCCGGCGCCGGCGATCGGAAGAACTGTCAGGAGAGCGAGAAGGAGGGCTTGTGCTCGATGTACTCGAGCTTGACCCGATCGGGGCCCCAGACGAAGAGAGCCACCGTGTTCGGGGCGTCGACGAGGTCGGCCACCTCCAGACCGAGCTGCTCCGCCCCGACGACATGCTCCTCCACCGAGTCGACGAGGAAGCCGATGTGGTTCAGCAGCGGTCGCTCGGGGTCACCCGCCTCGCCTTGGTGGAGCTCGATGTAGGCGCCGCCGATCTCGAGCCGCGCCTCGCCGGCACGCTGCAGCCCATACGCTTCCCATGCCTCGGCCGTTGCCGCCGGGTCTCGCGACAGCAGGGCCACGTGGTCGAGATCGAACTCGAGGTCCGTCTCACCCTCTACGAGCACGATCTCGAGCCCCTCACCCAGATCGACGGTGGGCTCGCGTCCAGCTGCCGAGCTGACGCGCAGGCCGATCCGCCGCAGCGCACCGCGCTCGCGTGGGCCCTCGCCGTCGAAGAGCGTCAACTTGCCACGCCGAGCGTCGGCGCCGAGCAGCGTGAAGCGATCCGTGCGGTCGATCGCGTGCATGCCCAGCTTCGCCGTCACGATGGCGGCCATCCGGTCGCGGTCTGCCACCCAGAGGGCGATGTGGTCGAGCGTGCGAGGCTGCAAGCCCTGAGTTCTACTTCTTCTTGCTCTCGACAGCGTGCTCGAGCTGGGCCTTCGACATCTTCGAGCGCCACGCGATGCCCATCGACTTCGCCTCGTTGTACAGCTGGTCTCGCGTCCGGCCCTGCTCGCGCCCCGAGCTCCCACCTTCGGAGCCGGAGCGAAGACCGCCGCGACGGCCCGAGGAGATGTCCTCTCGCGACAGCCGCGACGACGTCCTCGCCTCACCGGTCCGAACCCGTTCCTTGTTGACCGTGCGCGCCGCGATCTCCTTGGCCTTCCCGTCCGGAGTTCCTCGATCCTCGAGACCCTCCTTGATGTGCTCGTACTGGCGCTCGCGCTTCGCGCTCCAGGCTCCCTGAGGCACTGGCTCTCTCCCCGGTCGGCACGTTCCGGCGACACAAGGCGTCATTTGATTCGGGTACTTATTCCAGCGGGGGGTTCTGGACGTCGTGCTCGGTGGCGTAGTCGTCGACGAGCTTGTCCACCACCGCCGCGCCCTCCGCGTAGGCGTAGTTGATCTTCACGAACGGATCCCACTTGTCGGGCAGCGCGTCCTCGGGAAAGATCGCCTCGACCGGACATTCCGGTTCGCACGCACCGCAATCGATGCACTCCTCGGGGTCGATGATGAGCATGCGGGCGAACTCGTGGATGCAATCGACCGGGCACACATCGACGCACGAACGGTCCTTGATGTCGATGCAGGGCTCCGCGATGATGTACGTCACGGCGGCGGAGTCTACCCCGGGGGCGAGACAAGCTCCTCCACGACCTGTGGGGCTCGCTCGACGAGCGCGGACTTCACGAGCACCTGATCGAAGCCGGCCATGTGAGCGCGCTGCAGGCCCGACTTGTCGGTGTGGTTCGTGAAACCGACGATCGGGACGTCCGGCCAGGCGTCCGCGACCTCGTCGGGGTCGATCCGCGCGATGTCCACGATCACGAGGTCAGGCGAATCGATGCTGTCAGTCGTAACGCAGTGGTGCCCGGGCAACAACGCCACGAGCTTCCCCCTGAAGAAGAGATCGACGCCTGCAAGCAGGATCGTCGCCACGTGCCGAATGTAGCAGCGTACCCGGCCGCAAGGGGCCAAGATGCTGTCCGATGAGCCCCGAACCTCTCGATCGCGGCCTCGAACTGATCGACGCTGGGCACTACTTCGAAGCACACGAGGAGCTCGAGGTTGCCTGGCGGGCCGCCACCGCTCCCGAGCGCGACTTCCTCCAGGGCCTCGTGCACGTCACCGTCGCCTGGTATCAGGCCGGCCGCGGCAACCGCGTCGGGTGCGAACGTCAGCTGGAGAAGGCGCGGCGCCGGCTCGGCCCCTACGCGCCGTCGCACGGCGGGCTCGACATCGACGGCATCCTCGTGTCGGTGGAGGGGGCGGCGCAGCTCGTCGCCTCGGGCTCGCTCGCCCTGCCGCCTCCGCGGCTACCCAGATCAGCCGTCGAGGCCGAAGAAGCGGAAGGCCCGGTCGAGGTAGACACGCAGCCACCAGAAACGGTCAGAGAAGAGCAGGGCGCCCAAGGCGACGAGGATCAGGCCGCTGACGAACTGGATCGCCACGTAGTGGTCGCGGATACGCCGGAAGAAACCCATCGCCGGAACAAAGAGCGCCGCGGCGGCGAGGAACGGCACGGCCAGCCCGAGACCGTAGACGGCCAGGAGCGCTGACCCCTGCAGGACCGTCTCGGAGTCGCCTGCGAGTACGAGGATCGAGAGGAGGACGGGTCCGATGCACGGGGCGGCACAGACGGCGAAGGCTCCGCCGAGCAGGAACGCCGAGCCGCGGCGGCGCGCGCCCTGGACGAGGCCTGCGCCGACGAGGCGGCTGGGAAATGGGAGCAGTCCCATAAAGGCGAAGCCGAAGACGATGAGCACGAACCCGGCAACCTGCTCGAGCAGGAACTGGTTCCGCTGGATCGAGAGCCCGAGGGCGGCCGCGCCCGCGCCGAGCAGGACGAAGACCGCGATCAGCCCGGCGACGAACGGCATGCTCGAGAGGACGACTCGCCGCGCCGCGCCCGGCTCTCCCAGTCGATCCGCCTCGATCGAGGAGACGGTTGCAAGGTAACCGGGCACGAGCGGTAGCACGCACGGGGCGAGGAACGACAGCATGCCGGCGCCGAACGCGACCGCCACCGCGGAACCGCTCACTCGAAGCGGGCCAGCTCCGCGTCGAGACGGCGCTCGAGCTCGGGATCGAGCGGTGGGCCCGCCTCGGCTGCCCGGCCGCGGCTCCAGTGCCACGCGAGCGCGCCGACTGCGAGCGCGGCCGTCGCGAGCCCTGCGAGAGGGAGCAGCCAGGCGAGCAGGCCGAGCCCCTCCTTCGGCGGCACCGCAAGCACGCCGGTGCCGAACTGGTCGACGAACTCCGCCTTGATCTCGCCTTTCGTCGAGCCCGCCGCGATCAGCTCGCGGATCCTCGCCTTCATCCGCAGCGCGATCTCTGCACTCGACGTGTCGAGAGTCGTCTCGCAGACGGGGCAGATGAGCTCCGACTCGAGCTCCGCCGGGGTTGGCTGCTCCTCGCTCGCGGTCGCCGTCCCGGCCAGCGTCAGGGCCGCGACGCAGAGCGCGAGCACCCGTCTGATGGGCAGCCGCCTCATAGCAGCCTCATGGCAGCAGCCTCATGCGGGAGCGAGCGCGCGTTCGACACCCTCGTCGAGATTGTCCGCCGCACGCACCTCGCCCGCGATCCGGTAGACGATGCGGCCACGCGCGTTGACGAAGTACGTCTCGGGATACCCCGTGACGCCGTAGCGGCCGATCGTCGAGCCCTTCCCGTCGTACACGTTCGGGTAGCTGACGCCGAAGCGGCGCATGAAGCTGCGTGCATCGCCGCGGAAGTCCTTGACGTTGACGCCGACGAACACGACGCCCTTCCGCTGCCAACGCTTCCAGCCTTCCTCGAGCAGCGGCGTCTCCTCGCGGCACGGGCCGCACCACGACGCCCAGAAGTTGAGGACGACAGCCTTGCCCCGGAGCGACTCGAGCTCGAGCTCACCGCTCCGGTCGAGCCGCTCGAGCGAGAAGGCAGGTGCCGTCGGCGTGCCCCCTGTCGCCAGCGAGCTGGTGACGCCGTTGTCGGTTCCCTTCGCCACCTTCCAGACGAGCAGGGCGAGGAGCGCGGCCACCACCCCGACGGCCGCCACCTGAGCGCCGACCCGGAGCCGTCCGGTCACGGGACGATGAAGACCGGCGTGCCGATGTCGACCTGGTCGAACAACCACTCGACCTCTGGGATCAGCATCCGGATGCAGCCGTGTGAGGCCGAGTAGCCGATGGACGCGGCATCCGGTGTGCCGTGGATGCCGACCGCAGGCGACGAGATCCCCATCCAGCGCGTGCCGAGCGGGTTGCCCGGGCCGGGCGGGATCGGTTTCGCGTCCTTCGCCCAGTCCGACTGGGGCGGGTACCACCAAGGGTTGCTCCACTTGACGATGATGTTGAAGTTGCCGAGCGGAGTCGGATACTGAGCCTGGCCGGTCGCGATCCCGAACGTGCGCCGTAGCTTCATCCCGTCGAAGAGGGACAGCCTGTTGGCGCTGCGCCGAATCACGATGATCTCGCGGAAGGACGAGCGGCTGACGCCCGGCTCGATCCTCCGGAGGGTCACGGAGAGGGGCTTACGGTCGTGCGTCTTCAGGCTGCGGAGGAGCGCGCGGCCGAGGCGCGCACGGTCGAGGGCACGGCCCACCCGGTGCTTCGTGACGAACGGCTTCCCATTCCGCAGCAACAGGCTCGAATCGATCGTCGAGCGATCGAACCGCTCCGCCAGCCGGTTCAGGTAGCGATCGAGCGAGGCCGACCTCACGGTGACCCTCAGAGGGACGTTGCGCCCGGGCCGCGTATGGCGGGCGCGCCGGATCGCCTCGGCCCCGTGCGCGAGGGCACCCAGCTGGCGCGGCGTCGCGAGCAGGGTACGCCTGGCGAGCCGGATCGTGAGCGGCCGCGCGAACTGGCTGCGGAGGACGCGCGCGGCCTGGGCCGGCGAGAGGCCGCCCACGAGGATGTCGCCGCCGATCGTGACGCCCGCAGAGATCGTCGTCGGCCGGCGTGGGCGGGGAGCGGGCCGTGGAACCGGCCGCGGAACCGGCTTGGGCTTCCTGACGGTGGTCGTCGCGGTCGTCGTCGTTACGGTCGTCGTGCCCGTGGTCGTCGTGCCCGTGGTCGTCGTGCCCGTGGTCGTGGTGCCCGTGGTCGTGCCGGTGGTCGTGGTGCC
>Ga0136613_10000360_pt1 | contig 20463 bp, 22 predicted proteins | sample AntDrymUQ2722106_2_FD_106649 | JGI IMG/M metagenome (GOLD analysis project Ga0136613, IMG submission 106649) | Polar desert sand microbial communities from Dry Valleys, Antarctica - metaG UQ272 (21.06) | ecosystem: Environmental > Terrestrial > Soil > Desert | place: Antarctica: Dry Valley... | reverse complement strand
TGCCCGCTCGCCTCAGCATGCTCCAGGCGCGGCTTCTGCCTCACGGTCCGCTCGACGTCGTGCGCCAGGTGCTGTTGTTTGTGGCCGCCTACCTGCTCTACCGGCTCAAGCGCGGGCTCGTCCACCATCCCGAGATCGCGACGTTCGCGCTGATGAGCGGCACACCGCTGTCGCGGTTCGCGCGCCGGGCGGTCAAGGTCTTCTGGGTGGCCTATCCGATGATCGTGGTGTTCGTCATCGTCGCGACCGCGAACCACTTCATCGCCGACGCCGTGCTCGGCGCCGGCGCCGCCACGATCGGCGCCCTCGCCGCAAGGGCGCTCGCTCGCACGCGGCCGCTCGTGTGGACCTTCCGGCCGGCGAGCATGCGCCCCAACGCCACGGTGGCGCCCTGATGGCCGCGGGCACGCGGCAGCCGGCGCCGCCGTCCGGTGGCAGCCCGCGCCCCTCCGGCGGACGGTCGGGCGCAGCCTCTGAGCGCCGTGAGCAGTACCGCAGCCGCCTGATCGAGTCGCGGCTGACACCGAACGCGATCTCGCTGACCGGCTTTGCGCTGAACGTGCTCGCGGCGGTGCTGGTCTGGCAGACCGAGTTCTTCTGGGGCGGAATCGCGTTCATCGTCGGCTCGGTGATGGACACGCTCGACGGCGCCTACTCGCGGATGTCCGACAAGGGCACGCCCTTCGGCGCCTTCTTGGACTCGACGCTCGACCGCATCGAGGAGGGGATCGTGCTGACCGGCGTCGCGGTCTACTTCGCCCGCGAGCAGAACGAGACGGCCGTCGCAGCCGTCGTCATCGCCGTCCTCGCGTCGCTCGTGGTCTCCTACACCCGTGCGCGGGCGGAGGCGCTGGGCGTCGAGTGCAAGGTCGGACTCGCCACCCGCGCGATCCGCGTCGTGATCCTGTCGGCGGGCCTCGTGTTCGCGGCGCTCGGCGCGCTCGAGCCGGCCGTCTACGTGCTCGCGGCCCTGTCGAGCTTCACCGTCCTGCAGCGCATCCTCCACGTCCGCCGCCAGCTCACGCGCGCAGAGGCCGTGTAACGAGCTCCACCTCACGGGGTGTAAGCCCCGGAACGTTCACCGAAGGGAAACCACGACACATGAGCCCCAGCAACGGCAACGGCAACGGCGCCGCATCGTCCAACGGCGCCGCGCGGTATCAGTCCGACAAGGTCCGCGTCGCGATCGTGGGCGTCGGCAACTGCGCCAATGCCTTCGTGCAGGGCGTGCACTACTGCCGCGATGCCGACCCGACGCAGGACGTTCCCGGGCTCATGCACGTCGACCTCGGCGGCTACCACATCTCCGACATCGAGTTCACGGCGGCGTTCGACATCGACTCCGCGAAGGTCGGCAAGGATCTCGGCACCGCCATCTGGTCGGGCCAGAACGACACGATCAAGTTCGCCAAGGTGCCCAAGAAGCTCGGCATCAAGGTGCACCGCGGGATGACCCACGACGGCCTCGGCAAGTACCTCAAGCAGAAGATCACCAAGGCTCCCGGCGAGACGGCCGACATCGTGCAGATCCTCACGGACACGCACACCGACGTCGTCGTCTCCTACCTGCCAGTCGGCTCCGAGGACGCGACGAAGTGGTACGTCGAGCAGGTGCTCGAGGCGGGCTGCGGCTTCGTCAACTGCATTCCCGTCTTCATCGCTCGCGAGGACTACTGGAACAAGCGCTTCCACAAGGCGGGCCTGCCGGTGGTCGGCGACGACATCAAGTCGCAGGTCGGCGCGACGATCGTGCACCGCAACCTCGCCCGCCTGTTCCACGACCGCGGCGTGAAGCTCGTGCGCACGTCGCAGCTGAACGTGGGCGGCAACATGGACTTCTTCAACATGCTCGAGCGCGAGCGCCTGGAGTCCAAGAAGATCTCCAAGACCAACGCCGTGACGTCGATCATGGGCCACGAGCTGCCCGCCGGCGACGTCCACGTCGGCCCCTCGGACTACGTCCCGTGGCTGACCGATCGCAAGTGGGCGCACATCCGCCTCGAGGGCCAGGCCTTCGGCGACGTGCCGCTGACCGCCGAGCTCAAGCTCGAGGTGTGGGACTCGCCCAACAGCGCCGGCATCGTCATCGACGCGGTGCGCTGCTGCAAGCTCGCGCTGAACCACGGTCTCAGCGGCCAGCTCGACGGCCCGAGCTCCTACCTCATGAAGTCGCCGATGCACCAGCGTCCCGACGACGAGGCGCACACCGCCACCGAGGACTTCATCGCGAAGTACGCGCGCAAGCCGGCCAGCGAGCCGACCGGTGCGCCCGCCAAGCGCGCGGCGAAGAAGGCGGCCGCGACGGCGAAGACCGACCCGGCGCAGTAGATCCGGCAGGCTCGGCGGCCGGGCACGCGATACTGCTCGCATGAGCGCCACAGAGGGCAGCACCCCACCGCACAGCGAGCCGGCGAAGGACCGCGGCACGGTCTCATCGATGATCCTCGCCGCGACGGCGGCCTACAACGGCACGGCGCTGAAGCACCCGCATGGTGAAGGCTGGAGGGAGATCTCCTATCCCGAGCTCGGCCGCTCGGTGCGCGAGATCGCCAAGGGCCTGATCGCGCTCGGCGTGCAGCCGGGCGACCGCGTGGCGATCCTCTCCAACACGCGCGCCGAGTGGACGCTGGCCGACCTGGGCGTGATGTGCGCCGGCGCGATCGTCGTGCCCGTCTACCAGACCAACTCCCCGGACGAGTGCCTCTACGTGCTCGATCACTCGGGCGCGACGGCGATCTTCTGCGAGGACGACCACCAGCAGGGCAAGCTGCGCGAGATCCGCAAGAAGCTGCCCAAGCTGCGCCAGATCGTGCTCTTCGAGGGCGACAGCGAGGGCGCGATGACGCTCGAGGCGCTGCGCGCGGGAGGCGCCGACGTCACCGACGAGCAGCTTGCCGAGCGGGTGGACGGCGCGGGTCCCGACGACACGGCCACGATCGTCTACACCTCGGGCACGACCGGCCCGCCGAAGGGCTGTCTGCTCACGCACGCCAACCTGCGCGCCGACGTCGGCATGCTGCGCCAGCGCGTCGGGTTCTCCGCCGGCGACGACGTCGTCTACATCTTCCTGCCGCTCGCACACGTGCTGTCGCGAATCGTGCAGCTCGTCGTCCTCGACGCCGGCGCCGTGCTCGCCTACTGGCACCGCGACCCGAAGAAGATCATCGACGACGTCGGCGAGATCGCGCCGACGATCCTGCCCTCGGTGCCGCGCGTCTTCGAGAAGATCTACACCGCGGCGACGGGCAAGGTCGCCGCCGCCGGCGGGCCGAAGGAGAAGCTCTTCTGGTGGGCGGTCGGCGTCGGGCGCAAGGTGCGCGAGCGCGAGCGCAAGGGCGGTCGCAACGGGCTCGTGCTCGACGCGCAGCTCGCCCTCGCCGACAAGCTCGTGCTGCACAAGGTGCGCGACCTCTTCGGTGGCCGCATCAAGCTCGCACTGACCGGCGCCGCGCCGATCGACGTCGACATCCTGTCGTTCTTCCATGCGTGCGGCGTCTGGGTGCTCGAGGGCTACGGCATGACCGAGACGTCGGCCGTCGCGGCGCTCAACACGATCGAGGAGCACCGCCTGGGCACCGTCGGCCGGCCGCTGCCCGGCTGCGAGGTGAAGATCGCGCAGGACGGCGAGATCCTCATGCGCGGCGCGCACATCTTCAAGGGCTACTACAACGACGAGGAGTCGACGAGCCGCGAGCTCGTCGACGGGTGGCTGCACTCGGGCGATCTCGGCGAGCTCGACGCGGACGGCTACCTGTCGATCACGGGCCGCAAGAAGGATCTCATCATCACCTCGAGCGGCAAGAACATCACGCCCTCGAACATCGAGAGCGCGCTCACGCTCAGCCGCTTCGTCTCGCAGGCGGTCGTGTACGGCGATCGCCGCCCGTACCTCACTGCGCTGCTGACGCTCGACCCCGACGAGGCGGGCGCGCTCGCCGAGAAGGTCGGCGCCTCGGATGCGAGCCCGGCCGCGCTGGCGCAGGACCCCGCCGTGCGCAAGGAGATCCAGACCACGGTCGACGAGGCCAACAGCCGCTTTTCGCGGATCGCGCAGGTCAAGCGCTGGGCGATCCTCGACCGCGACCTGTCACAGGAGGAGGGCGAGCTGACGCCCTCGCTGAAGGTCAAGCGCAACGTCGTCTACGAGAACTACGCCGACCGCTACGCAGCGCTGTACGACGCTCCCGACGGCTGACGCCGGTCAGGCCTCCCAGCGCGACGATCCCCGATCCGGGGTCACGCCCTCGCCATCGACCTCCAGGCTGATGACGAAGTACGGCGAGAACCTCCCAGCGGGCGCCGAGCGCACCACGGCGGGGTGACCGTCGATCGCGAAGGCCTGCCCGGAGCGCCATCGCATCGGGAGGGTCTTCTCGCTCACGACGCGGTCGTCGAGCGTCACCTCGCGGCGTCCGCCCCAGTACGTCCAGTTCAGGACGACGGCGTGCTGCTTGCCGTCGACGTCGACGGTCCAGGACTTTCGCTCCACGATCGGCCTCCCCGTCGCTGGCGCAGATCGCCACGCTACACGGGCAGCCCTGCCGCAGCGAGCGCCGCGGCGCGGTCCTCGAAGTCGTCGATCCTCGTGATCCGGCCCTCGGCGATCGCGAAGACGTTGTAGATCCCGTCGAGGAACTCGGCATCCTCCTCGTCGAGGATCAGCGGCCAGCGCACGCGCATGATCGCGTGCGCTGGCGCGGCGATGAGCTCGATCGAGTCGATGTCGGCCTGCGTCGCCTGCGCGGCCATGAAGGTGTCGACGACCGCGTTCACGCCGTCGCACCCCCACTCGGGCCGGATCCCCTGCCAGGCGACGTCGGGGTCCAGGGCGGCCGCGACGGCCGTCTCGTCACCGCGCACGACGGCGGCGAGCAAGGTGAGGAGCAACTCGATGTTCTGGCGCTTGGACGTTGCGCGATCGTAACGGAGCGTGCTCCGGCCCTATCCTCAGCGCGTGCCCTCCGAGCGCCTCGCGATCGCCCACGTGTCGCCCCATCCGTGGGGCGCCGGCACGCAGGACGTCACGACGTATGTCGAGCGCGTGACCGGCGAACTGGCCCGGCGCGGGCATCGCGTCGTGATCCTCGCACCGTCGCGCTCGCACGACGCGGTGCGCGAGACGCGGCAGGCGCTGCGGGCAGCGGTCGACGACCCGCAGGCGCTGCTGCCCGAGCCAGGAGCTCCGCCGCGCGTGCTCGCCGTCGGCGACGCGCTGCCCGACCTGCCGGGCTCCGGCAGGCGCGCGCCGGCCCTGCCGGTCGACGTCTCGCGCACGATCGAGGACCTGCTGGCGATCGCGCCGCTGGACATCTGCCACGTTCACGAGCCGTTCGCGCCGTCGACCTCGAGCGCTGCGCTGCGCTACTCGCGGGCGCTGAACGTCGGCACGTTCCACACGCCGACCGAGCGGCTGCTGTCGACGCAGGTCGCTCGCAAGGTCGTGCAGCTCGTGCTCGGCCGGCTCGACGCGCGCACGGCGAGCTACGGCGCGACGCGCGAGCTCATGCAGCGCTTCTTTCCCGCGGACTACCGCGTGCTGCTGCCCGGCGCCGACGCCCCGGCGACGCGCGAGGCGTCCGCCGGGCCGGTGCGGATCCTGTTCGTCGACGACGAGGAGCGCGCGGCCCTGCGGCTGTTCCTGCGCGCGCTGCGACGCCTCGACGCGCAGAGTGACTGGGAGGCGACCGTCGTCTCCGCGCGCGGCCCGTCGAGCAGCACGCCGCTGCGCGCCGACCTGCAGGCGCGCGTGCGCTACGCGACCCCGGACGAGCTCGGCGAGGACGCGGCGCTCGCGCGCGCCGACGTGCTGGTGGCGGCCTCCGACGGCGCCTCGCCGGCGCCCGGCCTGCTGCTGCGGGCCGTCGCCGCGCGGGTCGCGCCGCTCGCGTCGCGTCTGCCCGTCTACGAGGAGGCGCTCGGCGTCGGGGCCCACGGCCTGCTGTTCGAGCCGCGCGACATCGACACGCTCGCGGCCCAGCTGCAACGCCTCGTCGACGATGCCACGCTGCGCACGCGCCTCGTCAAGGCGGCCGCGCCGCTGCGCGAGGGGCTGCGGTGGCCGCGCGTCGCCGACGAGCTCGAGGAGGTCTACGCCGCCCTCGTCGCGCGCCGCCACCCGCTCGGGGGCGACCCCGAGATCGCCTTCCGGCTGCGCACCCGGCCGCGCATCGATGTCGACCTGCACATGCACACCGACCACTCGCACGACTGCGCGACGCCGGTCGAGGTGCTGCTGGCAACCGCTCGCGAGCAGGGGCTCGGCGCGATCGCCGTGACCGATCACAACGTCATCACCGGGGCGCTGGAGGCGCAGGCCAAGGCAGCCGAGTTCGGCGTCAAGATCATCCTCGCCGAGGAGGTCAAGACCGCCGACCAGGGCGAGGTCATCGGCCTCTTCATCGAGGAGCACATATCGCGCGGCATGACGCTCGCCGAGACGGTGGCCGAGATCAAGCGTCAGGGCGGCCTCGTCTACGTCCCGCACCCGTTCGACCGGATGCACGCCGTGCCCGACTACGAGCACCTGCTGGGGATCGTCGACGACATCGACGCGATCGAGGTCTACAACCCGCGCGTGGCGATCGGCTCCTTCAACGAGGAGGCCGAGCGCTTTGCGGCGAAGTACCGGATCCTCGCGGGCGCCGGCTCGGATTCGCACGTCGCCCCCGGCCTGGGCTCGGTGCGCGTGCGGATGGCGGACTTCGACGGGCCGCAGGAGTTCCTCGAGGCGCTGCGCGAGGCCGAGATCACGACGAAGCCGTCGTCGCTGCTCTACGTGCAGGCGCTGAAGTTCCTCGAGACGAAGGCGACGCCCCCCGGTGCCCGCGCGGCGCGCCGCGAGCGGCGGGTTCGGCGCGCGACGCGCAAGTCGTGATGCACGCGGAGGGGCTCGCGTCGGAGCCGTCGAAACCACCGGCGAGCATGCCCGCCACCGACGACGAGATCCGCGAGAAATACCTCGAGCGGGCGATCCGAGAGCTCAACACCCTGACGCGAGAGCTTCAGGCCTGCCCGCACTGCCCGCGCGGTCATCTGATGCCCGTGCTCGGCTCCGGCCACCCGCAGGCCGACATCATGCTGCTCAAGCACGCGCCGATGCCGCCGGAGATCGAGGAGGGCGTCGCCTTCTACGGCCGCGCCGGGACCGCGCTGATGAAGGCCTTCAAGCGCCTGGCGATCGATCCGCTCGCCGTGTACGGCACGCTGTGCGTGAAGTGCCCCGTGAGCGACACGTCGCTCGCCGACCCCGGCTGCATCGCGCGCGTCGCCGAGGAGGTGGCGATCGTGCAGCCGAAGATCGTCGTGATCATGGGCGAGGACGCGCTCGCGATCCTCAACGACCTCGACCTGCCGCTGTCGGACACGGTGCTCGCCGTTCCCGGCGAGGTCCAGCGCCTGACGCCCTCGATCGAGGCGCTGTACGTGCCGAGCATCGACGAGGCGCTCGACGAGGAGTCCGCCAAGCGCGCCTTCTGGTCGGCGTTCAGGGTGCTCGGCGAGTGGTACGCCGACCTGCCCCCGTATTGAGCCGCCGACCGGGCCCCGGGGCCCTCGCGCTGTGGTTTGTGCTCGTCGCGTTCACGTACTTCCTGGCGGCGCCTGCGCTGCCCGCGCTGCCGTCAGGCGATCTCGAAGTGCTGGTTGCGGGCGCGATCGGGTTGCTGCTGGTCGCCGCGACGACGCTGTCGCTGCTGGGAGCGCGCGACTCCCTTGGCGGCCCGCTGCTGATCGCGCTCGGATCCGGGCTGCTCGTGGGCGCGCTCAGCGCCCAGGGCGCCGCCGGCGTCGGGGCGGGCGCCAACGTCTTCGAGGCGATGCTCGCGGCCGCGATCGGGCTGCTGTTCGCGCGCGTGCTGCGCGCACCGGTCATCGCTCTTGCCGTGCCGCTGTTCGTCGCCGCGATCGACGTGTGGTCGGCTGCCGGCGGGCCGCCATCGCGCGTGCCGGCGGGCGGCGGGGGGGTCGGCGACCCGCTGAGCTTCGACCTCCCGGCCTGGGGCGGGATGGGCAGCGCCGGGCACCTGGCCGTCAGCGACGCGGTCTTCCTCTCGATGTTCGCCGCCTGGACATGTCACCTCGGCTTTCGCCGCGCGGCGACAATCGCGTGCCTCGTCCTCGGCCTGCTCGCCTCGCTCGTCCTAGGCCTCGCGCTCGACCGCGCGATCCCGGCCTTGCCGCTGATCGCTGCGGGCTACCTGCTGCCCAACGCCGATCGGATCGTGCGCGTGCTTCGGCATGGCTGAGGGCAGTTGCGCCCTACCGTCTCGCACCATCCGCAAGGCTCGTTCGGGCAAGGCGCCTCGAAGGATGTCGCCCGTGGCGATGGCGATGACTGCCTCCTCGCCTGCGTAGACCGCATGGAAGTGCGGCGGGTGGGGTTGGGCGTGAAGCGTCACGCATGTTGTCGCTATCGGTCCAACCGCTGACTCGCGGGGACGCGATCCCGCCCCCGCAGCGAGTTCGCACTCGGCGAGCGTCAGCGGCCGGTTCCCCGCCGGGCGGGCCAACCCTGGTCGCGTCTAGAGCTCGAGCAGGATCTTGCCGAGCTTGCCGCCGCCCGCGAAGCGGTCGTAGGCGGCAGCCACATCCTCGAGCGCGAACGTCTCCGCGACCGGGACGCGCAGGTCGCCGCGCTCGAACACGGGGAGCACCTCGCGCTCCATCGCGCGGGCGGTCGCTGCCTTCTGCTCGAGCGGGCGGGCGCGCAGCGTGGAGGCCATGATGCGCGCTCGCTTGCTCATCAGCGCGAGCAGGTTGAGCTCGGCCTTCGCGCCCGCCCCGACGCCGATCACGACGATCCGCCCGTTCGTCGCCAGCGCCTTGAGGTCGCCGGGCAGGTTGGGCGCGCCGACGAGCTCGAGCACGACGTCGAACGGGCCGTGCTCCTCGAAGCCGTCGGGCTCGATGACCTCGTCGGCGCCGAGCTCGGCGACGGCGGCGCGCAGGTCGGGGTTGCGGACGGTCGCGGTGACGTGCGCGCCGGCCGCACGGGCAAGCTGGATCGCGGCCGTGCCAACACCGCCGGCGCCGCCGTGCACGAGCAGCCGTTCGCCGGGTCGCAGCCCCGCCTGCGTGAAGACCGCGTCATGGGCGGTCGTGAAGACCTCCGGCAGGCCGCCCGCCTCGGGGAAGACGACCGCGTCCGGCACCGGCATGAGCTGGCGCTCATGGACGACCGCGAGCTCCGCCTGCCCACCCCCGCCGGCGATCCCCATCACGCGGTCGCCCTCGGCGAAGCGCTCGGCGCTCGCTCCCAGAGCCTCGACGACGCCGGCGAGCTCGAGCCCCGGGATGTCCGGCGGGCTGCCGGGCGGTGCGGGGTAGCGGCCCTTGCGCTGCAGCATGTCGGCGCCGTTGATGCCGGCGGCGCGAACGCGGACGAGCACCTGCCCGGCCCCTGGCTCGGGGTCGGGGTGCTGCTCGACGAGGACCTCTCCGTCGCGGATCGTGGCGGCACGCATGGGCGGCGAGTCTAAGCCCGCTCACGCGGTTGCGCGAGGGACTAGTCTGGGCGGGTGGCTGTACCCGCCGAGGCCTACCGGCTGACGAACATCTCGCCGAAGGCGTACGAGCATCCCGCCGACCGCGCCGCGACCGCCGCGCTCGGGTCGATCCCGATGCTCGACCTCGTCGTGCGCAAGCTCATCGAGCTCGGCTACGAGCGGGCGCTGCGCCAGACCTACCTCGGCTCGTCGGTGCGCCTGGGCCCCGACCAGCTGCCGCGGATCTGGAACGCCTACCGGCGTGCGCTGGCGGCGCTCGACATGCCCGACGAGTACGACCTCTACGTCACCCAGCAGCCGCTCGCCAACGCGGCCACGATCGGCGCGGGCAAGCCGATCATCATCCTCAACAGCGCGACCGTCGAGCTGCTCGACGACCGCGGCATCGAGGCCGTCCTCGGCCACGAGCTCGGCCACATCCTCTCCGACCACGTCCTCTACCGCACGGTTCTGATGGTCCTCATCCGGCTTGGCAACTCCGTGCGCCTGCCGGTCCCCGGCGGCCACCTGCCGCTGCTCGCGGTGCGCTACGCGCTGTTGGAGTGGGCGCGCGCGGCCGAGCTGTCGTGCGATCGCGCGGCGGCGCTGACGACGCGCGACCCGCGCGTCGTCTGCTCGATGCTGATGGCGATGTCCGGGGGCGCCGCCGCCGACGAGCTCAACCTCGACGCCTTCACGCGCCAGGCGATGGAGTACACCGAGGGCGGCGCCGGCCTGGACCGCCTGCAGCGGATGTTCTCCGACCTGCAGCTCGACCACGGGATGCCGGTCAAGCGCGTGCACGAGCTGATGGCCTGGGTGCGCGGCGGCGAGTACGACCGCATCGTCGGCGGCGAGTACCCGCGCCGAGACGAGGCGCCCAAGCCCGCGGCCGCGGAGGCCGCCGACGCGGCGGCGCACTACTCCGACGTCTTTCGCAACATCTTCAAGGACGCCGGCGAGCACGTCTCCAGCGCCGGCCACCAGCTCAGCGACTGGCTGCGCAGCAAGCAGGACGCGACCGGCGCGGCACGCAACGGCGAAGCGCCCGACGAGGGCGACGCGGCACCGCCGCCTCCCGAGCCCGAGAAGTAGCCTCCGAGCCGTGGACCTCACGGCGGCGGAGATCCGTGTGCTGGGCTGCCTCGTCGAAAAGCAGCGAACGACGCCCGACGGCTATCCGCTGACGCTCAATGCATTACGAATGGCGTGCAACCAGGCGACGGCGCGCGACCCGGTCGTGCGCTATGACGACGCGACGGTGCGCGAGGCGATGACCCGTCTGAGCCGCCGCCGCTGGGCGCGCCTGGCAGGCGGCGGACGGGCGCCGAAGTTCCGCCACCTGCTCGACGACGCGCTGACGCGCGCGCCCGACGAGCTGGCGGTGCTGTGCGTGCTGATGCTGCGCGGGCCGCAGACGCCCGGCGAGCTCAAGCAGCGCACCGACCGCCTGCACCAGTTCGCCGGTCTCGCCGCGATTCACGAGACGCTGCACCGGCTGATCGATCGCGAGCTCGTGATGCAGCTCGAGCGGCGCCCCGGCCAGAAGGAGGAGCGTTACGTCCAGCGTCTCGGCGAGGATGCCGACGAGCTGGTGGCGGCAGCCCCCGCATTCGCCTCGCACGCGCCACCAGCGCCGGCCGCGATGCACGCCCCACCGCCGGCCGCGATGCATGCGCCGCCGCGGGACGCCGCCGGGTCCGCGCCCTCGCCCGCCGGCGCAGAAGCCCAGCCGCCGGTCGCACCGATCGCCTCAGATCCGGCGCTCGAGCAGCGCGTTGCGAGCCTCGAGACCCAGGTCGCCGCGCTGCGCGCCGAGCTGCGCGCGCTGATCGACATGCTCTGAACCACGCCGCATCCTCCGCGCGCGACGGCCGCTGCCGGTACGCTGCGCGACGGCCGCAGTCTCCCGCGCAAAGGATCTCGATGCCCCGGCTCACGCTGCTCTCGCTCGGCATGCTCGCCGCGCTGCTCCTCGCGACGCCCGCCGGCGCCGCGGACGTCCCGGCGGTCGCCAAGGCGCTGACGGCGAAGAAGCGCGGAGCGTGCACCTCCACCACCTACCGCGCGCCGCTGACCGGCTATCTCGACGTGCGCCTGCGCGGCCGCGGCGACTGGGACCTCGAGCTGCTCAGCGCTTCCGGCACGAAGCTCGCCGCGTCGCGCGGGTTCGGTGGCCGCGAGGTCGGCCAGGCGTGGGTGCGCGGCGGCGAGCGCGTGACCGCACGTGCCTGCCGCGGACGCGGCGCCGGGTCGAGTGCCCGCACGACGTTTCGCCTCAACGCCGTGACGCTGCCCAAGCTCGCGCTGGGCCCCGTCCAGCTGCTGCGCGTGCACGGAAGCGACTCACAGCTGCAGGCGCTCGAGTCCTCCGGCCTCGACGTGACTCACTCGAAGGGTGACGGGTGGGCCGACGTGATCGTCGCCGACGTGACGCAGCTGGCCAGGGTCGTGGCGTCCGGCCTGCGCCACTCGGTCCGCATCGCCGACCTGACCAAGAGCTATGCGGGCGCGCGGGCGGCCGACCGCCGCTACGCGACGCGGGTCGGCGCGGCCGGATCGCCGCTGCCGACGGGACGCACCACCTACCGAACCTACGACGACGTCCAGTCTGAGCTCAAGGGCCTCGTCGAGCAGCAGCCGAGCCTCGTGCGCAAGGTCGTCTTCGGCACGTCCTACCAGGGCCGCGAGATCTCCGGCGTGGAGATCGCCAACGACGTCGGCGCCGACGATGGCCGACCGGTGTTCTTCCTGATGGCGCTGCACCACGCGCGCGAGTGGCCGTCGATGGAGGCGGCGATGGAGTTCGCCCACCTGCTCGTCTCACAGCGCGGCGAGTCCCGCATCGCCGGCCTGCTCGGGCGCGCGCGGATCGTGATCCTGCCGCTCGTCAACCCCGACGGCTTCATCTCCTCGCGCGGTGCGTTCGATCCCGGCGACGCGCTCACCAGGCAGGACCCGACCGTCACGCTCGCCGAGTCGATCGCGCCGCCCGGCGGCCTGTTCGCCTACCGGCGCAAGAACTGCAACGGCGAGCTCACGCCGGCGCTGCCCTGTGAGCTCGCCTGGGGCGTCGATCCCAACCGCAACTACGGCAAGCTGTGGGGCGGGTCGGGCAGCTCGTCCGACGTCACCTCGCAGACCTACCACGGCCCCGGGCCGCGCTCGGAGTCCGAGGTCCAGGCGGTCTGGAACTACGTCCGCGCGCACCACGTCACGACGCTGCTGACGGTCCACAACGTGGCAGCGCTCGTGCTGCGCCCGCCGGGCACCGGCGCCGCCGGCCTGGCGCCTGACGAGGCGCGGCTGAAGGCGATCGGCGACCAGATGGGCACCGCCGCCGGCTACACCTCGCAGTACGGCTTCGAGCTCTACGACACCTCCGGCACGACCGAGGACGACTCCTACGCGGCGACCGGCGGCTATGGCTACACGATCGAGATCGGGCCGCCGAACGGCAACTTCCACATGCCCTACGAGACCGGCGTGGTCGCCGAGTGGACCGGCTCCAACGCCCACGCGCAGGGCCGCGGCGGCCTGCGCGAGGCGCTGCTGATCGCCGCGGATGCGGCCGCCGTGAGCGCCGACCACGCGATCCTGCGCGGGACCGCGCCCGGCGGGCGGACCCTGCGGCTGCGCAAGCGCTTTCAGACCATGACGAGCCCGTTCTGCGCGAAGGGCGTCGAGACGATCGTGAACGCCATCCCGCGGATCTGCCTGACCGGCGAGAAGCCGCCGCTGACGCTCGACGACGAGCTCGATGCCGCGACCAAGGTGCCCGCCGGCGGCTCGTACGAGTGGCACATCGGCCAGTCCACGCGGCCCTTCGAGGGCGCCGCGGGCCGCAAGGAGGCCTACGCGCTGACCTGCGAGGGGCCCGACGGCGCGGTGCTCGAACGGCTGTCGCTCGTGATCGACCGCGGCCAGGCGGCGACGCTCAACGTCGGTTGCGGCACGCGCCCGACGACGTTTGCGAACGGCGCGACGGTCGGCGGCGACCCGGCAGCACCCGCCGGATCGACGACGCCTGCGGTCAACGGCCTGGTCGTGCCGGTCGCAGCCGCCAGGGCCGCTCCGAGGAGGCGGTCGCGTGCGCGGATGCGGGCGGATTGCAACACGCGGGCCAAGCGCGTCAAGGGCGCTGCCCGCCGGCGGGCGGCGCAGCGGTCGTGTGCGCGGCGCTTCGGGACGAGGCCGGCGTAGAGAGCGGGCTACGTCGGTTGGGCCACCGCCAAGCCCAACGCTTTGGCGGAAGCCGCCATGCGGCGGTCGTACGTGACGATGCAGGTCAGGTCCTCGCCGAGCTCGCTGGCGGCAGCGACGTGGATCGCGTCGAGACTTCGCAGGCCCGCGATGTCGAGCGCTCCGGCGGCACCGAGCAGTGCGTCATCGAGGGCGATGAGATCGATCTCGCTCAGGACAAGGCGTGCACGGTCCAGTGCGTCGGGGCGGTCGACGGCGACGGCGAGCGGGACCTCGACCCGCGCCAGACCGCACGATGCACGGGCCTTGTGGGCTCGTAGGAAGCGACGAAGCGCACCGGACTCAGCCTCCTGAACGATCAGCTTGACGATCGCCGACGAGTCAAGATAGACCCGGCCGCTCAGCGCTCGTCCGCTCGCATGTCCGCCAGCCGCTCGGACGGCAGCGGCACGCCTGGGCGCGGCTCCAACGGTTCACCCAGCGCCAGGAGATCGCCCGTCGCGGGCACCATGCGCCCGCTCGCGATCAGCCGCTCGGCGGCACCGGTGCGCGGCAACGGCACGAGCAGGGCCACCGGGCGACCGCGGTCGGTCACCTCGATCGTCTCGCCGCGCTCGACATCGCGAAGGTGCTTGCTGGCCTGTTGGCGAAGCTCGCGAATGCCGATCGATCGCATGAGCTACTTGTAGCTCATCACAAGCGGGCGAGGTCAGGCTCGGTCGAGCACCGCCACGCACTCGATGTGCGGTGTCTGGGGGAACATGTCCACCGGCGCGACGCGCCGCAGGGCGTAGCCGGCCTCGACGAGCTGGGCGGCGTTCGGCGCGAGCGTCGTCGGGTTGCAGGAGATGTAGACGATCCGTCGCGGCGACGCCTCGATGATGCGGCGCACGACCTTCTGCGACAGGCCCGCGCGGGGCGGATCGATCATGCAGACGTCGGGCCGGCTGGCCTCGTCGACGAGCTCGCGCAGCGCGAGGCGCACGTCGCCGGCGAAGAACTTCGCGTTGGCGATCTCGTTGCGCTTGGCGTTGGCGATCGCGTCGGCGACGGCCGCCTCGACGATCTCAAGGCCCCACACCTCACCGGCGCGGGCGGCGATGCTCAGGCCGACGGTGCCGATCCCGCAGTACAGGTCGAAGACGCGCTCCCAGCCCTTCAGCTCGGCGAGCTCGGCGGCGACGGCGTACAGGCGCTCGGCCATCTCGGTGTTCGTCTGAAAGAAGGCCAGCGGCGAGATCGCCAGGCGCAGGCCGCCGAGCTCCTCGTGCAGCGCAGGCGCGCCGGCGATCAGCGAGGTCTCGCCCCCGGCGGTGCTCTCCGCCAGCGCATCGGTGCGCGTCCACATCAGCCCCTCGCACTCGACCGCACCGGCCAGCGACGCGGTGTCAAGCTCACCCGGCCCGGTCACGATCCGCACCTGCAGCGCGCCGGTGCGCCGGCCCTCGCGCACGACGAGGTTGCGCAGCAGGCCGCTGTGCGTGCGCCGGTCCATCGCCTCGAGGCCCTGCGAGCGACACCACGCGAGCACCTGCTCGCGGGCGGTGTTCGAGCGCTCGGAGGCCAGCAGGCAGTCGCTGACCGGGACGATCTCGTGCCACGAGCCGGGGGCGTGGAAGCCGCAGACGAGCGTTCCGTCGGCCGCGGTGCCGAACGAGTACTCGAGCTTGTTGCGATAGCGCCAGGGCTCGGCGGCGGGAACGATCTCGTCGAGCACGAAGCCCTCCAGTCGCCCGATCCGCGTCAGCGCGTCGGAGACCTGCTCCTGCTTGACGGCGAGCTGGCGCTCGTAGGGCAGGACCTGCCACGGCGCGCCCGGGTGATCGGCGAGCGGCGCGATGCGCTCAGGGCTCGGCTCGAGCACCTCGAGCGTGCGTGCCTCGGCGTAGCCGCGCTTGCGCTTCGTGATGACCGCGCGGACGCGATCGCCCGGGATCGCGCCGCCGACGAAGACGACGTAGCCGCCGCGGCCGTCGACCTTCGACGACGCGCCTTCGAGGCGGGCGATGCCGTTGCCGCCGTACGCCAGCGCCACGACGCGCAGCTCGAGCTCGGCGCCGCGCTCGGGGCGCGTGAAAGTGGAGGTCTCCATCGAGCCCAGGATATGCGGCGCTAGCGGGGCCGGTCGCCGAGGCCGGCGGCACGGCGTGCGCGGCCGGCCGTCTCGCCCAGCCGCAGACGCATCCCGGCGAGCGTGTCGCGCGCGTGGCGGCCACCGACCTGCACGAATACCGCCGTCAGCTGCTCGGAGTCCTCACGGGTCATCCGCGCGTACCTGCCGGCCTGCTCTCCCGTCCTGCGCAGCAGCGATCGCGCGCTCACCGCAGCAGCAGCTCCAGCAGCGCCTTCTGCGCGTGGCGGCGGTTCTCGGCCTGCTCCCAGATGCGCTGGCGCGGGCCGTACAGCAGCTCGGACGTGATCTCCTCGCCCGGGTGGGCGGGCAGGCAGTGCAGCGCGATCGCCCCCGGCGCAGCGCGATCGAGCAGCGCGTCGTCGAGGCGATAGGGCGCGAGCGCCGCGCGCCGCGCGGCGGCCGTCTCCTCGTCGCCCATGCTGACCCAGACGTCGGCGTAGACGGCGTCCGCGCCGGCGACCGCCTCGGCGGGATCGCCCACGAGCCGCGCCCCCGGCACCCCCGTCAGCGTGTAGCCGCGCGGCGACGAGACGGCGACGTCGACGCCGACGAGCCCCCCGACGAGCGCGAGCGAGCGCGCGACGTTGTTGCCGTCGCCGACATAGGTGACCTTCAGGCCGTCGAGGCGGCCGAACTCCTCGCGCAGCGTCATCAGGTCGGCGAGCGCCTGGCACGGGTGATGGCCGGCCGTGAGCATGTTGAAGACCGGCACCGTGGCCGCCTCGGCGAGCTCCTCGAGCAGCGCGTCGGGGCCCGTGCGGATGCCGATCGCGGCCATGTGGCGCGAGAGGATGCGCGCGGTGTCGCCGACCGACTCGCCGCGCGAGAGCTGCAGCTCGCCGGAGCGCAGCACGACGGGCTGGCCGCCGAGCTCGAACACGCCGGCCTCGAAGGACAGCCGCGTGCGCGTCGACGGGCGCTCGAAGATCAGCGCGACGCTGCGTCCCTCGAGCGCGCGCGAGGACAGCGGCGCGGCCTTCAGCGCGTCCGCGCGATCGAGCAGCGCGACGATCTCGTGGCCGCTGAGCTCGGTGCCGGTGAGCAGGTGGCGCGTCAAGTCGGGCAGTCTACGAGCTGCCGCGCCTGCCGGCTCGGGCGGGATAGTGTCGCGACGACGCCACACCCCTTCGCACGACCCCAGGAGAAAACGCCATGCCCCGCCTGCCCGCCACCGTCCTCGCCTGTCTCGCGCTCGCCGCCGGCTCCGCCGCCGTCGCCGGCTGCGGCAGCGACGAGAGCGACACCGCCAGCACGCCCGCCGAGAGCACGGCCGACGTGGCGCCGGAGGCCACGGCCCAGGAGCCCAAGAACGTCGAGGTCTCGATGAAGGACATCGAGTTCGTGCCCGAGAACGTCACCGCCAAGGCCGGCCAGACGATCATCTGGACCAACGCCGAGGCGATCCCGCACAACGTCACGGCCACGGAGGGCGCGAAGTTCAAGTCCAAGGACCTCAGCCGCAATCAGACCTTCGAGTACAAGACCGAGAAGGCCGGCAAGATCGACTACGTCTGCACGATCCACACCGGCCAGAACGGATCGATCACCGTCACGAAGTAGCGCGCAGCCCGAAGCCGCGCAGCATCAGCATCGCGCGGGCGCCCATCGTGCCGGGCTTGGGCAGCACGCCGAGCTGGATCGCGGCGTCGTAGAGGTCGAAGAACGCCCGGACGCGCCACAGTCGCGTCCGGGCCTCGTCGAGCTCGCAGTAGAAGATCGCCTGCACGACGATCGCGCGGCCCGTCGGCGGGAACTCGCCGAGCTCGCCGGTGTGGGTCGCGAGCAGCCGTGCCGGGGCCGCGACGAAGCGCCCGTCGGTGAGTCGCTCGCCCGTCGGCGCCAAGCGCGCGTCCGGGGCGCCCGTGCGCAGCCGCCCGACGTGTCCGGCGAGCGCGGCCGGGCCGATCAGCGGCGTGAACGTCAGCGGATCCTCGTAGTGCAGGTCCGGGGCGCACGTGGCGACGAGCTCGGCGGCGAAGTCGGTCGCCGACCAGGCCGCCTGGAAGCGCTCGACGAGCGTCTGCGCGCCGCTCATTCCGCGAACTCCGCGATGCCCCGCAGCGGTGAGCTCGCGCGCGCATGCGTGCGGCGCGCGATCCGTCCCGCGCCGCGCGCGAGCACGCCGGCATGGACGGCGTGGCGGATCGCGTGCGCCATCGCGACCGGGTCGACCGCGCGCGAGATCGCACTCGCGCAGAGCACGGCGTCGCAGCCGAGCTCCATCGCGAAGGTCGCGTCGGAGGCGGTGCCGACGCCCGCGTCGAGGATCACGGGAACGCCCGCGGCCTCCACGATCAGCACGATGTTGGCGGGGTTGGCGATGCCCATGCCGCTGCCGATCGGCGAGCCCAGCGGCATCACGGCCGCGCAGCCGGCGTCCTCGAGGCGGCGCGCGAGGACCGGGTCGTCGTTGGTGTAGGGCAGCACGACGAAGCCGTCGTCGACGAGCTGCTCGGCGGCGGCCAGCAGCTCCGGGGCGTCGGGCAGCAGCGTGCGCTCGTCGCCGATGACCTCGAGCTTGACCCAGTCGGTCTGCAGCGCCTCGCGCGCCAGCTGAGCCGTCAGCACGGCGTCGCGGGCGGTGAAGCAGCCGGCCGTGTTGGGCAGCACGTCGACCCCGCGGGAGCCGATGACGTCCAGCAGCGAGCCCTGCGCGGCCGGATCGATGCGGCGCATCGCGACGGTCACGAGCTCGCACTCGCACGCGTCGATCGCGTGGCCGAGCGTCTCCAGCCGCGCGAAGCCGCCCGTCCCGAGCAGCAGGCGCGAGCGCAGCTCGCGGCCGGCGATCTGCAGGGGCTGAGTCATCCGCCCTGCGTGGCGGTGACGATCTCCACGCGCGCTCCGTCGGGCAGCGTGTGCGTCGGCCACGCTCCGCGGCGCGCGATCTCGGCGTCGACGGCGACGGCGATGCCGGCGGTCTCGGGGTCGATGTCGAGGCCGAGCAGCAGCTCGCTGATCGTCGCGTTCTCCATGCCGGCGGTGGGCTGGCCGTTGACGTAGATCACGCCGGCACCCCGAGTCGCGCGCCCTCGCTGGCAAAGCGCTGCGCAGCGAAGGCAGCGGGAACGTCCGCTCCGTCGAGCGCCGCGGCGACGAGCTCGGCGGTCACGGGCGTCAGCAGGATGCCGTTGCGGTGATGGCCGGTCGCCCACACGAGGCCCTCGATCCCGGCGTCGCGGCCGAGCACCGGCGCGTTGTCGGGCGTCGCGGGACGCAGGCCCGCCGACGCCTCGTCGACGATCAGCTCGTGAACGCCCGGAACGAGCTCGCCGGCGTCACGCAGCAGCTCATACAGCGCGCCGGCCGTCACGGTCGTGTCGAAGCCGCGCTCCTCCATCGTCGCGCCGAGCACGTAGCGCCCGTCCCCGCGCGGCACGAGGTAGCCGCCGTCGAAGCGCACGATTCGCTCCAGCAGGCCCGGCCCCGCGGGGTCGCGCAGGCGCAGGACCTGGCCCTTGACGGGGCGCAGCGGGAGCTGCGCGGCGGCCGGCAGGCCGGCGAACGCGCCGCTCCACGCGCCGGCCGCGAGAACCACCTGCCCGGCCTGCACGAACGCGCCGCCGGCGAGCTGCACGCCGGCGATCTTGGCGCCGTCGCAGCAGATCCGTTGCACCGCCTCGTTCGTACACCGACCAACCCCCGCGCGAAGGCCTGCCTCAGCGAGGGCGATCACCATCGCGCGGGGGTCAGCAACATGGTCGCCCGCAACCGCCAGCGCAAGGCGGATCCCCGGGGCGAGTGCCGGCTCCAGGCGGCGTGCGGCGCTCGGCAGCAGTCGCGTCACCTCCAGCCCCAGCCGCCGGCGCAGGTCAAGCTCGCGTTCGAGCGCCCCGGCTTCGTCGCGGTCACGGGCGACGACGAGCGCGCCGCACCGGCGCAGTCCGGGATCGCAGCCCGCGGCCGCGGCCAGCTCGGCGGCGAAGGCGGGCCACGCGGCGGCGCTGCGCAGCCCCAGCGCCAGCAGCGCGAGCTCGCCCGGGTCGGCCTCGGTGACCGGCGCGAGCATCCCCGCCGCGACGTTCGAGGCGCCGCAGCCGAGCTCGCCGCGCTCGATCACGCAGACGGCGTGCCCGCGCTGCGCCGCGCGCCAGGCGACGGCGAGCCCGATCACGCCGCCGCCGATGACGACGACGTCAGCTTGGGCGGTTGGGTCCTGCGGCATCGCACCTCGCTTCGCCGGCATGATCCGGATCAGCTGTTGACGGTCGGCGTGTCGCCCTCTCAGCCCGTGCCTGCGGGCTCCCGTACAGCTCATGGTAGACCGTCGTGCGAGCCGTCCACGCGGCGCGTTGCGACAATGGCCTCATGTCCGGGCCCGTCGACCGCCATGCCCGCCTGCAGCGCGCGGTCCTGTACCTCGTCTGCTCCACGCGCCCCGGCGGCCGCGCGCTGCAGGACGTGCTCGCACCGGCGCTCGCCGGCGGCGTCGACGTCGTGCAGCTGCGCGACAAGGAGGCGGGCCGCGACGCGCTGCTGGCGGCGGCCGCGGTCGCGCGGCGCCTGTGCGACGAGACCGGCGCGCTGCTGATCCTCAACGACCGTCCCGACCTCGTGCGAGAGGCCGGCGCCGACGGCTGTCATGTCGGACAGGACGACATGGACGTCTCCGCTGCCCGCGCGCTTGCCGGTGACGGGGCGATC
>Ga0136613_10000359_pt1 | contig 20473 bp, 19 predicted proteins | sample AntDrymUQ2722106_2_FD_106649 | JGI IMG/M metagenome (GOLD analysis project Ga0136613, IMG submission 106649) | Polar desert sand microbial communities from Dry Valleys, Antarctica - metaG UQ272 (21.06) | ecosystem: Environmental > Terrestrial > Soil > Desert | place: Antarctica: Dry Valley... | reverse complement strand
TTCTCCTCGACGTACTTCACCCGCTTGGTGCCCGGGATCGGGACGACGTCGTCGCCCTGGTGCAGCAGCCAGGCAAGCGCAAGCTGGACGGGCGTGCAGCCGACGTCGTCGGCGACCTCGCGCACGCGTGCGACCAGCCGCAGGTTGGCTTCGAGGTTGTCGCCCTGGAAGCGCGGGTTGTGGCGGCGGAAGTCGTCTGCGGAGAGGTCGTCGACCGAGGCGTAGCGGCCGGTCAGAAAGCCCCGGCCGACCGGGCTGTAGGGGACGATCCCGACGCCCAGCTCGCGCGCCGCCGGGACGATCTCGTCCTCGATGCCGCGCGTCCACAGCGACCACTCGCTCTGCAGCGCGGCGATCGGGTGCACGGCGCACGCTTTGCGCAGCGTGGCGGCATTGACCTCGCTGAGGCCCAGGTGGCGGACCTTGCCCTCGTCCACGAGCTCGGCCATCGAGCCGACGGTCTCCTCGATCGGCACGTCCGGGTTGCGGCGGTGCATGTAGTAGAGGTCGATGTGATCGACTGCGAGGCGCCGCAGCGACGCCTCGCACGCGCGCCTGGCGTAGTCCGGGCTCGAGTCGATGCGCCGCGGCTGTCCCTCCTCGCGCACGATGCCGAACTTCGTCGCCAGCACGACTTCCTCGCGACGATCGGCGATCGCCGCGCCGACGAGCTGCTCGTTGGTGTGCGGGCCGTACATGTCGGCGGTGTCCAGCAGCGTCACGCCGAGCGACAGCGCGCGATGGATCGTCCTGACCGACTCCTCGTCGTCGGCTGGCCCGTAGAACTCGGACATGCCCATGCAGCCGAGTCCGAGGGCGGAGACGTCGAGGCCGTCGCGGCCGAGCGTGCGGTGGTCCATGGGTGTGGGTCTCCTGACGGGTGGGAGTTCCCGCGAGGGTACGAGGTCGCGGGCCGGCCACGGCGGCGCCGTCAGATCAGGCGCAGACGGCGAGGGCCCGGCAGCGCGCGGCGGACGATCACGCGTCGGCCGGCGGCGAGATCCGCACGGCGGAGCCGGCGGCGAGCGTCACGTGCGAGGGGCTCATGCCGGCCAGGTGCCCCCAGGCGTCGCCGTAGAGCGCGGCGAAGTCGACGTCGACCTGCAGGTCGGTCACCTCGTGCAGCGCCCACAGCGGATGCTCGACGCGGTAGCTGCGGGCGCGGCCGTCGCGGGCGCTGCCGATCCCGACGGCGTGGTGCGTGAGCCAGTGCTCGGGCGAGTCGGGATCCGGCGTGCGTGCGGCCGGGTCGGCCCACGCCTCGATGCGCTGGCGGTGGCGCGCGCCGAAGCGATGGCGCACGCCGAGCCGTGCCCGCGGGCCGCTGCCCGGCGCGATCACGGTCTCGCGCATCGGGATCGTGCGGTAGGGCTCGTTGTAGAGCAGCCGCGCGACGACCGCGATCGCCGGCCGCGGCACGAACTCGCGGATGAAGACGACCGCGCGCTCGCCGTGCATGCGCACGTAGAAGCGCAGGTTGATCTCCGGAAAGGTCACGTGTCCCGGGATCGCGACGCCGTGCACCCGCGTGTGGCGAAAGCCGAACGCGACGAGGCTGACGCGCGGCGAGCCGCCGAGCTCGTCGATCTGCGCCCCGCGCGGAAGGTGGGCCGCGAGCAGCGCCTCGTCGGCGGGATAGGTCAGGCCGAGCACGTGGTGCCACTCGGCGATCAGGAACGGGCGCCCGGCGGCCACGAGCGGACCCTACCGGTGGGGGGTGTGTCGGTCTGATCGCGTCAGGCGCGACTGCGACGACACACCCCCCAGCCATCCCTCCCACGGCAGGGCGGCGCCGGCGCGCGCGAGCTGCTCGGCGGCGCCCACGCGGGCGAGCGTGGCCACCTCGACCTCGCCCAGGCGCGCGATCGTGTCGCGGTTGGAGCGCTGCATGACCGTCGGCTCACCCGGCCACGGGGTCAGCACGACAGCCCGCACGTCGAGCCCCGCCGTGCGCGCGGCCTCGATCGTCAGCAGGCAGTGGTTGATCGTCCCGAGGCCCGGCCTTGCCGCAACGACGAGCGGCAGGCCGAGCGCGACGGCGAGGTCGCGCACGTCGTGCTCGGGGCCCAGCGGGACGAGCAGCCCGCCGACGCCCTCGACGACGAGCACGTCCGCGCGCGCTGCGGCCGCCGTGGCGGACGCCACGAGCGCGCCGAGCTCGATCGTCGACCCGGCCAGTTCGGCCGCCAGATGCGGCGAGACGGCGGGGGCGAACGTCGTCGAGCAGACGTCCCGCGCATGCGCGCCCGTGACGGCTGCCAGCAGCTCGTGGTCGTGCGGCCACGCGCCGCGGGCGTCCGCGAGGCCCGTCATCACCGGCTTGCAGGCCGCGATGCGCACACCCGCGGCGGCGAGCGCCGCACACAGCGCCGCGGCGACGAACGTCTTGCCGGCGCCCGTGTCGGTGCCGGTGACGAAGCAGCCGTGGATCGCCACGGTCCGGCGCCTGCGCTACGCGGCGCGCGGCACGCGGCGCGGCGCGGCGCGTGGGCCGGCCTCGGGCGCCTCGGCGTCGAAGGGCTGCGCCGCCGCTGCGTGCATCGCCTCGTGGGCGGCGGCGACGGGCATCGACGTGGCCGGCCGGAAGCCGGCCTGCAACGCGGCGCGGCCGAGTACCCGGGCGGCGTCGCGCAGCTCGTCCTTGGTGTGCGTCGACATGACCGCGAGGCGCAGGCGCGAGGTGCCGGCGGGAACTGTCGGCGGGCGGATCGCCTGCGCGAACACGCCGCGCTCGAGCGCCGCCTCGCACACGCGCATCGCCGTCGCCGCGTCGCCGACGATCAGCGGCACGATCTGCGTGCAGGAGCCGGACACGTCGAAGCCCTCGCGCGCGAGCTCGCCGCGCAGCACCTCGGCGTTCGCGTGCAGGCGCTCGACGCGCCGCGGCTGCTCCTCGAGCAGCTCGAGCGCCGCCAGCGCGCCGGCGATCGCCGGCGGCGGCGGGGCGGTCGAGAAGATCAGCGTCCGCGCGGTGTTCGTCAGCAGCTGGGCGAGCTCCGCGTCGCAGGCGACGAAGGCGCCGTAGGAGCCGAGCGCCTTGCCGAGCGTTCCGACGACGACGTCGACCTCGCGCTCGAGACCCGCCTCGGCGACGGCGCCGCGCCCGCCCGCTCCGAGGCAGCCGGTCGCATGCGCCTCGTCGACGACGACGCGGGCGCCGTGGCGTGAGGCGAGCTTGCAGATCTCCTGCAGCGGTGCGACGTCGCCGTCCATCGAGAAGACCGACTCCGTCACGACGAGCGCCGCGCGCGGGCCCGCCTGATGCAGCCCCCACTCGAGGTGCTCCATGTCGTTGTGGTCGTAGACGAACGTCTCGGCCCGCGACAGGCGGCAGCCGTCGATGATCGACGCGTGGTTGAGCTCGTCGGAGAAGACGACCTCGCCCTCGCGTGCGAGCGCGCCGATCACGCCCATGTTCGCCAGGTATCCCGAGCCGAACAGCAGCGCGGCCTGGGTGCCCTTGAACGCGGCGAGCTTGCGCTCGAGGCGGCTGTGGACGGTCATCGTGCCCGACACCAGGCGCGAGGATCCGGCGCCGACGCCCCAGCGCGTCGCCGCGTCGGCCGCCGCCTGCACCACGCGCGGATGGTCGGCGAGGCCGAGGTAGTTGTTGGAGCACAGCAGCACCACGGGCCGCCCGTCGAGCACGACGTTCGGGCCCTGCGGACCGCTCACCAGCCTGGTCCGCCGGTACAGGCCGAGCTCCATGAGCTCCGACAGGCGGGATTGGATCTCGGTCACGCTGGCTCCTGGCTGCGGGGGATCAGCCCACCGCGGACGGGGTCGAGTTCGAGGCGCCGTCCGGTCGCGGCGGGACATGGCGCTTGCGCGAGAAGCGCAGCTGCTCGGACGGGTCCCACATCCGCACCTCGAGTCCCGCGAACTCGGCCCCCAGGTCATCGCCGGCAGCGGGCGCGGGCGTCTGCCCTTCGAGCCAGCCGCTGCGGTTGTCCGGCCGCGGGTTCGCGCCGTTGTCGGCCTGGCGCGCGACGTTCAGGCCGAGCTCCTCGAACATCGTGCGGTCCTCCTCGGGCGTGTTGCCGAGCGTCGTGAGGAAGTTGCCCATCATCACCCCGTTGATGCCGGCGCGCACGGCGAGCCCCTGCAGCTCGCCGATGTTCTCGACGCGTCCGCCGCAGAGCCGGAACAGCGCGCCGGGCAGGATCAGGCGGAAGATCGCGATCCACTTCACGGCCTCCCACGGATCCATGTGCTCGCGGTCGCCGAACTTCGTCCCGGGGCGCGGGTTGAGCAGGTTGATCGGCACCGACGTGGGATTGATCGCGGCCAGCTCGAACGCCATCTCGACGCGCTGCTCGCGTGTCTCGCCGAGGTTCAGGATGCCGCCGACGCAGGTCTCCAGGCCAGCCTCGCGGACCGCGTCGATCGTGCGCAGACGGCCCTCGTAGCGGACCGTCTGCGAGACCTCGGGGTAGTAGGACTCGGCCGTCTCGACGTTGTGGTGCACGCGCTGCACGCCGGCGTCCTTGAGCGCGCGCGCACGCGCCGCCGACATGTGCCCGATCGACGCGCAGCGCTTGAGGTTGGTGTGCTCGGCGACCAGGCGCGTGCCCTCGAGCACCTTCTCGAAGTCGCGCTTGGAGAGGCCCTGGCCCTGGGTCACCATGCAGAAGCGGTGCGCGCCCGCGGCCTCGGCCGCGCGCGCATGCTCGAGGATCTGCTCGGGCTCCATCATCGCGTGCAGCGGCGTCTCGGCCTCGGCGAAGCGCGACTGGGCGCAGAAGCCGCAGTCCTGCGCGCACCCGCCGGACTTCGCGTTGACGAGCGAGCAGAGGTCGGTGGAGTCCTCGAAGCGCTCCAGGCGGGCCTGCCACGCACGCTCGATCAGCGCCTCGATCTCGGCGCGATCCTCGAGCTCGCCGAGCCGCAGAGCCTCCTCGCGAGTGATGAGCGGTGCCATCTGCGCCGCAGGCTGGCAGGCGCGTCGGACGGTCACCCGATCTCTGCGGGCTACGCCAGGTGGACGACGAGCGGCGCGTGATCGGAGGGCTTGGTGCCCTTGCGAAAGCCGCGCGCGATCCCGCAGGCGAAGAGCGAGCCGGCGGCGCTCTCGCTCACGAGCGCGGGGTCGATCCGCAGTCCCAGGCCGCGGTGGACATGTCCCTCACGGCGCGCGAGGATCGCGACGCCCGCCCAGCGCCCGGCCGAGTGGTGGGCGGCGTCGGAGCCGGGGGCGGCGATACGCTCGTCCGATGCAGGAGACGATCCGCACCCTGCTGCAGGACTGCGAGACGTGGGCCGTCGTCGGCTGCTCGCCCGATGCGCGGCGCGACAGCCGTCGCATCGCCGCGCTGCTGCAGTCGCGCGGCAAGCGCGTGATCCCGGTCAACCCGACCGCGGGCGAGATCCTCGGCGAGCGCGCGTACGCCTCGCTTCACGACCTGCCGCCGGGCACGAGCGTCGATGTCGTCGACATCTTCCGCCGCTCCGAGCACGCGGGCGCGCACGTCGACGAGGCGATCGCGATCGGCGCCCGCGCCGTCTGGATGCAGCTCGGCGTCGTCGATCGGGCGGCCGCCGCCCGCGCCGTCGAGGCGGGGCTGCTCGTCGTGATGGATCGCTGTCCCGCGATCGAATGGCGGCGCCTGGATGCGTCGGGCACCATGTGACGATGGCCAGCGAGCGCACCGACGCCGAGATCGCCGCTTGGAAGGCCGGCGAGGCCGAGCGCAACGAGCGCGCGCGAAGGGAGCGCCTGCGCCGCGACGGCGCGCGCAGCCCGAGCGAGAACCTCGCGGAGGGCATCGAGCTGATCCGCTTCGCACACAGCTTTGCGGAGGCTGCAGCGCGAGCGGACGAATGAGCCCGCCCCTGAACCCCGAGGCGGTGCTGCGCTGCTTCTCCGAGGCGGGGCTGCGGTACGTCGTGGTCTGGGGGCTCGCGGTCAACGCCCATGGCGTCATCCGGGCCACGAAGGACATCGACGTGTGTCCCGATCCCGAGCGCGAGAACCTCGTGCGCCTTGCCGCGTTGCTGCGCGATCTCGAGGCGGTGCAGGTCGGCATGGGTGACTTCGACGCCGCGGAGATGCCCTTCGATCCCACCGAGGTCGAGGATCTCGCGCGGGGCGGGAACTTCCGGCTCGAGACACGCCTGGGAAACATCGACGTCATGCAGTGGCTGTCGGGAATCGAGGGCGATCTCGCGTACGCCGTCCTCGCAGCCGATGCGCTGGTCGTCGAGCTGGCCGGCCTGCGCATCCCGGTCTGCTCCCTCGCCCACTTGCGCGCGATGAAGCGCGCCGCGGGCCGTCCCCAGGACCTGCAGGATCTCGCGGACCTCGCCGTCGCCCACGGCGACGTGCCGGCTTGACCATATGGATTGTTGGTCCGTCCGGCCTGAGATGTAGAAGGGGGCCGGTTCCCCACGACGGTCGTGGGTGATGTTGTTGTCGCGCGGTTGCCCCCCGCGGCGACGCTCCACTTGTCCACGAAGGTGATCCAGTGCTGGCGCGGCCGCGCTCGCGCTAGGGTCGATCCCGAAGGTGAGCGGGCGCTCGGCTACTCGAGCACGACGAGCGTGTCGCCCTCGTCGACGGGCTGGCCCTCCTCGACGAGTATCTCCTTGACGACGCCGGGGTCCTCGGCCTCGACTGGCATCTCCATCTTCATCGACTCGAGCGTGATGACGGTGTCGCCCTCCTCGATCACGTCACCGACCTTGCAGTCGATCTTCCACACGATGCCCGTGATATGGGCCACGACTTCGATCACGGCTCCTCCTCGTCGACTGCGGCGGGCGCAAGGCTGCGGGCAGCGTAACCACCACGCCCGACGGCTCAGCCGCGGCGGTCCGCCGTTCTGCGAGAGTCCGCGCGGCGATGGCCAGCGCCACGATCATCATCGTCACCGCCCACGAGGAGGCCGATCGCCTGCCCGACACGCTCGCCGCGCTCGCAACCGCGTTTCCCGGCTCCAGCGTGATCGTCGCCGACGACGGCTCGCGCGACGCGACGGCGCAGGTTGCTGCCGCGGCGGGGGCGCAGGTCGTGCGCAGCGAGCGCGTGATCGGCAAGGGCGGTGCGGCGACGCTTGCGGCGCGCACGGTGCTGAGCCGCGCGCTCGAGCCCGATCCGCCCGTCTTCGTGCTGTGCGACGGCGACCTCGCGCACAGCGCCGCTGCGCTGCCGGCGCTCGCCGACGCGGTGCGAGCCGGTCGCTGCGATCTCGCCGTCGCGGTCTTCAGCTCGCGCGTCGGCGGCGGCTTCGGCCTCGCCGTCGGATTCGCGCATCGCGCGATCCGCAGCCTGACGGGCCTGGACGTGCGGGCGCCGATCTCGGGCCAGCGCGCGCTCAGCGGCCCGGCGTTCGCGACCGTCGTCCCGTTCGCCCCGCGCTTCGGGATGGAGATCGGCATGACCGTCGACGCCGCGCGCGCGGGCTTTCGGATCGAGGAGGTCCAGCTCGACCTCGCGCACCGCGCGACGGGCTGGACGTGGCGGGGGTTCGCACACCGCGGCCGCCAGCTCGCCGACTTCGCCGCGGTCTACCTCAGCCGCCGCTGACGGATGGAGACCGCCGAGACGATCACGAGCATGTACCGCGAGAGCACCGCCGGCGACGAGCCCGACGGCGCCTACGTCGGGCAGCTGCTCGGCACGCTCGAGCCCGGCGAGGACGTGCTGTTCACCTGCGGCTGGCCCGACAACGGCGAGAAGTGGGGGCCGGTCGCTCAGCTCACCATCACGTCGCGCCGGATCCTCGACCAGCGCACGCTCGGCGCCGGCGTCAGCGCTCCGATCCGCTCGATCGAGCTGGCCAGCGTGCTCTGCGCGATCGACCGCGGCCGGGCGGCGGTGCCGATGTTCACGACGCGAGCGCTCGTCGTGCAGCTCGCGGACGCGAGCTCGATCGTGTGGGAGCACCTGACCAACCACCAGGTCGGCCCTGCCGCGGAGGCGATCACCGCCGCGCTCGAGGATCTGGGCTCGCACTGAGCGACTTCGACTGCGTGTCGAATCCCGCGGCCGAAGCTTTGGACGCGCGTCGGTGGGATGCCCGCTGTGCCCCGCGTACCTTGGATCCCAGCACCGTCGGCGGTCACGCCCGTCGCCGGCGGAGCCGTCCATGCTCGTCCGTGCGTGACTGCGCGGAAGGTGTTGCTCGCTGGATTGCGAGGGCTATGGGCCGGGACCGTCCCTCTCCTTCCGCGGTCCCGGCCCGGTCCTCGCACGGCCGGCGCCGCGCGGCCCATGCGGCGACGGATAGCGTCCCGCTCGTGATCCTCGCGATCGACCAGGGCACGACGGGAACGACCTGCCTCGTCTTCGACGCCGATGCGCAGCTCAGCGGCCGCGCCTACCGCGAGTTCGAGCAGCACTTCCCGCGTCCGGGCTGGGTCGAGCACGACGCCGGCGTGATCTGGGAGACGACCCGCCAGGTTGCGCGCGAGGCGCTCGACGACGCCGGGGCCGCGGGCGGCGACGTCGAGGCGATCGGCATCACGAACCAGCGCGAGACGGTCTGCGTCTGGGATCCGAGCACCGGCGAGCCGCTGCATCGCGCGCTCGTCTGGCAGGACCGGCGCACGGCCGCGCGCTGCGACGCGCTGCGCGACGCCGGCCACGAGGCGCTCGTGCGCACGCGCACCGGCCTCGTGCTCGACCCGTACTTCAGCGCGACGAAGATCGAGTGGCTGCTGGACAACGTCGAGGGCCTGCGCGAGCGCGCGGGCGACGGCGGCGCGTGCTTCGGCACGATCGACGCCTGGCTCGTCTACAAGCTCACGGGCGAGCACCGCACCGACGTCACGAACGCCTCGCGCACGATGCTCTACGACATCCGTCGCGGCGACTGGGACGACGACCTGCTCGCGCTGTTCGGCGACGTCCCGCGGCGCTCGCTGCCGGAGGCGCTGCCGAGCATCGGCGAGTTCGGCACCGTGCGCGGCGGCGCGCTCGGCGACGGTCTCGACGGCGTCCCGGTGTGCGGCATCGCCGGCGATCAGCAGGCGGCGCTCTACGGGCAGGGCTGCCTGGATCCGGGCCTCGGCAAGAACACCTACGGCACGGGCTCGTTCGTGCTGATGAACGCCGGCGACGTGGCCCCGACCGCGCCGCCCGGCCTGCTGGCGACAATCGCATGGGGGATCGGCCAGCGCACGATCTACGCGCTCGAAGCGGCGATCTTCGTCACCGGCGCGGCGGTGCAGTGGCTGCGCGACGGCCTCGGCGTCATCGAGCGCGCCTCCGACACCGAGGACCTGGCCGCGTCGCTGCAGTCCAACGACGGCGTCTACTTCGTGCCCGCGCTGACCGGCCTGGGCTCGCCGCACTGGGATCCCTACGCGCGCGGCACGATCGTCGGGCTGACGCGTGGAAGCACGCGCGCGCACCTCGCGCGCGCGACGCTCGAGGCGATCGCCTTTCAGACCGTCGACGCCGTCGAGGCGATGGAGCAGGCCTCGGGCCAGCCGCTGGACGAGCTGCGCGCCGATGGCGGCGCGACCGCCAACCGCTGGCTCATGCAGTACCAGGCCGACGTGCTCGGCGTCCCGATCGCCGTGGCGCAGATCGCCGAGACGACGGCGCTGGGTGCCGCGCTGCTGGCGGGCGTCGGCGCGGGCTCATGGACGCAGGAGGACGTCGCGCGACGCGACGGTGAAGGCGCGCGCTACGAGCCGCGGATCGGCGACGACGAGCGCGCGGCGCTGCTCGCAGACTGGCGGCGCGCCGTGCAGCGTTCCCGGGGTTGGGCGCAGGGGTAATGTGTCTGACATGTCGAAGCTGAGGCGCAGCGAGCAGTTCGCGGCCGTCACCGCGGAGTCCCATCGCGACCCTCGCCCCGCCGAGTACTTCGACGCCTTCCACGCGCGCTCGCGCAGCCGCGACCCTGACGCGGTCTACGAGGCGGTGCGGATCCTTACGACGATGTGGGCGTTCAGCTTCTTTCGCGCGCGCTCGATCTCCAGCGAGAAGGTCCCGCAGTCGGGACCTGTGATCCTCGCGCCCAACCACGGCTCGTTCATGGACCACTTCCTGCTGGCTGCGTTCATCCGCCGCAAGGTGCAGTTCATGGCCAAGTCCCAGCTCTTCCAGCCGCCGGCGCAGTGGGTCTACACCCACGGCGGCGTCTTTCCGCTGCGCCGAGGCCATCGCGACGACGAGGCGTTCGTCACCGCCCGCGCGGTCCTCGACCGCGGCGGCACGATCGCCATGTACTGCGAGGGCGCGCGCTCGCGCGACGGCAAGCTGCATGACCGTCCGAAGCCGGGCATCGGCCGCCTTGCGCTCGAGTCCGGCGCGGCGATCGTTCCCGTCGCGATCTACGGGTCGTCGAAGGTGCGCAACTGGCGCAAGGGCGAGTTTCCGAAGGTCACGGTGCAGTACGGCGATCCGATCCGCTGGGAGCCGGTCGACGACCCCACGCGCGACCAGCAGATGGCCGTCGCGGAGGAGATCTTCGGCGAGATCAAGGTGCTCCACGGCGGCCTGGAATCGCTCGGGCGCAAGGGGGTTCTGGCGCGCGTACGCGAGCAGCGCCGGCTCGAGCGCCGCGGCAAGAAGCACGCCGCTCCCGCCTAGCGCGAGCGCGGGTCGACGGCGCGCGGCGCTTGGCGTAGTGTCGGCCACATGGGAGATGGGGCACGCGAACGCAACCGGGCGCTGTGGGAAGCGGGCGACTGGGACGCGGTCGCACCGAAGGTCGCCGCCGTGGGCCCGCGGCTGCTCGACCGGATCGGCGACGTCGGAGCGGGCGTGCGGCTGCTGGACATCGGCACGGGCAGCGGCGGCGCCGTCGCCATCCCCGCGGCGCTGCGCGGCGCCGACGTCGTCGGCGCCGACATCACCGACGCCTGGTTTCCCGCGGCGCGACGGCGTGCGCAGGAGGCCGGCGCCGACGTCGAGTGGGTCGTCGGCGACGCCGTCGATCTGCCCTTCGATGACGCGAGCTTCGACGTCGTCACGTCGACGTTCGGCCACATGTTCGCGCCCGACCAGCAGGCTGCGGCGCGCGAGCTGGTGCGCGTCTGTCGCCCGGGCGGCACGATCGGCCTGGCCTGCTGGACGCCGGACGGGCACATGGGGCGCTTCTTCCGGAGCATGGCCGAGGTGCTGCCGCCACCGCCCGAGGGCTTCCGCCCGCCCGGGCTTTGGGGGGCGGAGCCGTTCGTCGGCGAGCTGCTCGAGCCACACGGCGTCGAGCTCGAGATGCGCCGCACCACGATCTTCATCGAAGCGCCCTCCCCGGAGCTGCAGGTGTGGTTCTTGGAGGTCAACTTCGGCCCGGTCGTGATGGCGAAGGCGGCGATCGGGGAGGAGCGCTGGCCGGCCGCGAGGTCAGACGCCCGGCAGCTGCGCGTGCGGGTCGCCGAGCGCGACCGGCGGCTGATCCTCGCGCCGCTCGAAGCGCCGCGTGTCTTCAGGCAGCAGCCCGAGCGCGAGCGCGGCGAACGCGATGACCGCGCCGCCGAGCAGCACCTCGGTCGCGCCGAGCGCCTCCGCCACCGGGCCGGCGAGCACGTAGCCCAACGGCAGCAGCCCGAGCGACACCATCCAGTCATACGACGTCACGCGCGACAGCTTGTCGGGCGGGATGCGCTCCGCCAGCGCCGTCAGCCACCAGACCTCGAACAGCGCGACGCCGGCGCCGCCGACCGCCATTGCGGCGACCGCGACCGCGAGCGGCGCGCCGACGGCGTACACGGCGATCCCCGCCGGCCACAGCAGCGCGAGGATCATGCCGTCGCGCATCGGGTGGCGCGGCCGCCAGCCGATCGCCCACAGCGAACCGGCGATCGTCCCGGCGCCGAAGGCCGCCAGGACGTAGCCGAAGACCGCGAGGTCGCCGTACTGCTCCTTCGCGACGAGCGGCCCGACGACGAACAGCGGTGCGAGCATGACGAACAGCGCGACGCAGAACGCCGCGAGCGTTGCCCACACCCACGCTCGTGAGCGCACCTCGGCAAAGCCTGCGCGCACGTCGCCCCAGACCGAAGGGGGCGCCATCGCGCCGGCCGACTCGACCTCACGCCGGCGCGGGCGCACGCGCACGATCAGCGCGGCGCTGACGAGGAAGGTCGCCGCATCGAGCGCGAACGCCGTCGCGGCGCTGAAGCCGAGCACGAGCGCAGTCGCCAGCGCAGGACCGGCGAACTCCGCCACGTTCTGCAGCAACGTCGTCATCGCGTTCGCCGCCTGGATCTCGTCCTCCGGCACGGTCTGCGGCAGCAGGCCCGTCGCCGCCGGCTGGTAGAACGCCTCGGCCGTCCCGTACAGCACCCCGATCACGACGAGCTGCCAGATGCGGATCTCGCCGGTGACGATCAGCACGGCCAGCAGCGCGTGCAGCGCGAAGCGCACGAGGTCGGTCGCGACGACGACGCGGTGGCGCGGCAGCCGGTCGGCGTAGACGCCGCCGACGAGCAGGAACCCGATCAGCGGCAGGGTGTACGCCGCGAGCACCAGGCCGAGGTCCGTCGCGCTGCCCGTCAGTTGGATCACGAACAGCGCGATCGCGACGACGACGATCCGATCGCCGATGACGCTCGCCGAGTTGGCGAGCCACAGCAGGCGAAAGTCGCGGTGGCGCAGGACGCGCGCGGGTGCGAGCAGGGCGGGCACGGGTGTCTCAGCGTGACACGCGGCGCAGCGCGCCTGCATGCGGCGAGCACGCGCCGGCGGCCAACGCTCACGACCGGCGGCGCAGCGTGAGGCTGCGATGCAGCGGCCGGCCCCACGGCAGGCGCACGACCACAGCAGTCGCGGGTGGTGCCGGCGCGGCCACGCGGCGCCGACGTAGGGCAGGCGCCCGGGTAGCGCGGCGCGGGCGAGCAGCAGCTCGGCGCGCGCGTCGTCGCCGAGGTCGAGCCTCGGCGCTCAGCGCCTGACGTTCTCGCAGTTCGCCGCCACGACGTCGACGAGGTCGACGAAGACCGTGTCGTTGCCCTCGCCGCAGTCGACGCGGTCGATCGAGCCATCGATGACGTTGATGCGGTCGTCGCCCTCGTCGCCCCCGACGGCATCCTCGTCGAGGCCGCCGAAGATGCGGTCGTTGCCGGCGCCGCCGCTGATCGTGTCGAGGCCGCGGTCGCCGTTGAGGAAGTCGTCGCCCTCGTTGCCGAGCACGACGTCGTTGTCGCGGCGCCCGTACATCTGGTCGTTGCCCTGCCCGCCGTGCAGGACGTCGTTGCCGTTCTCGCCGTCGACGTAGTCGTCGCCGTCGTTGCCGAACAGCTCGTCGTCGCCGTCGGCGCCGAAGATCGACTCCTTCTCGGGGCCGCCGACGAGCACGTCGTTGCCCACGGTGCCCGGAATGATCTTCGACGTCGGCGGCGCGTCGGTCGACGGCTCCGGCGCGGTCTGGATCACCGTCTCGCAGCTCTTGAGCTGATCGCGCGTGGGCGCCGTGCTCTCGACGTACACGGTGTCGCGGCCCGTCGAGCAGTCGACGACGTCGGCGTCCTCGTCGGCGACGCGGACGACGTCGTTGCCCGACCCGGCGTTGATCGTGTCCGCTCCCGGGCCGCCGACGATCTCGTCGCTGCCGCTGGACCCCGAGACCCGGTCGTCGCCCGAGCCGGCGTCGACGCCGTCGTTGCCGGTGGAGGTGAAGATCCGGTCGCGCCCGGCGTCGCCCTTGACGATGTCGTCGCCCTCGCGGGCGTAGACGTAGTCGCCGCCGGTGCCGCCGTCGATCGTGTCGCTGCCCGTCCCGCCGTCGATCCTCTCGCTGCCGGGCCCGCCGCGCAGGGTGTCGTTGCCGGCGCCACCATCGATCTTGTCCGTTCCGCGATGGCCGTCGATGAAGTCGTCGCCGTCGCCGCCGTCGAGCAGGACGTCGTTGCCCAGGTCGGCCTCGATGAGCCTGTCGTTGCCGGGTCCGCCGCGGGCGATGTCGTCGCCGTCACCGGGCTCGAGGAAGTCGTCCTCGCTGCCGCCGTCGAGCTGATCGTTGCCGGTGCCGCCGAACAGGGTGTCGGCGCCGGCGCCGCCGAGCAGGCCGTCGTTGCCGGCCTGGCCCGTCAGCTGGTCGTTGCCGTCACCGCCGTCGAGCGCGTCGTTGGCCGCGCCGCCGCCGAGCAGGTCGTTGCCGAGGCCGCCGAGCAGCGTGTCGTTGCCGCGCCCGCCGCGCAGCACGTCGTCGCCGCCGAGGCCCTCGATGCGGTCACGACCGCGCGTGCCCGCGATCTGGTCGGGGCCCTCGGTGCCGATCTTCACGGCGAGGCCGGGCTGCACCGCCAGCGCGCGCGCATGCGTCTCGTCGCCGAGGCGCTGCACGCCGAGGCGTTTGTTGCTGAGGGTCGAATAGACCGAGACGGTCTCGCCACCGCCGTCGCCGATGTACAGGCGCGGTCCTTCCGTCGCGTAGGCGGGCGCACCGGGTCCGTCACCGCCGCGCACGCGCACCAGCAGCCGCCCGGCCTTCAGGTCGACGATCGCCGCCGCACGGCTGCCGCGATTGGCTGCGACCGCGGCGCGCGTGCCGTCGGGCGAGATCGCAAGCGCTGCCCCGACGCCCGGCTTGAGGCCGATCCTCGCGCGCCGGCGCCCCGTCAGGCGGTCCAGGCCGCTGAGTGCTCCGTCGGTCGTGCTGACCCAGACGAGCGTGCCGCCGGCGGCGAAGCCGACGCCACCGGGTGTGGCGGCGCCGCGCCTGCCACGGCGCCCGCGGGCCGCGAGGGCGTCCTTCTTCGTGCGGCGCGTGACACGCAGCCCGGCGAGGTCGACCAGGCCGACGCGCGGCCCGAGAACGACCGCCGCCCGCAGCGCGTCGGCCGAGATCGCCAGGGCACCGGGCTTTACGCCCTTCAGGTCGATGCTGCCCACCCGCGCCAGCGTCGCGGTGTCGACGACGTCGATCGCGCCGCGCCGTGCGGCGAGCAGCCGCGAGCCGTCGGGCGTCAGGGCGAGCGAGGAGATCGTGCCCGCCAGGCTCAGGCTCGCACCGGCCGCGCGGGTCGCGAGGTCGACGAGGACGACGCGCCCCCCGGCGGCGACGTACGCTCGCGAGCCGTCGGGCGCGGCGGCGACGGCGCGCGTCCGAGCTCCCAGGTCGATGCGGGCGACGACCCTGTCGGCGGGCACGTCGGTAAGCACGAGCTGGTTCGTGCCGGTCGCGATGACGACCGCGCGGGCGTGGGCGGCGGGTGCGACGGCGAGGGTGGCGGCGAGGGCGGCGAGCAGCGAGAGGGTGGCGCGCATGTCCTGATGAGAACTCTGACCGCGCCCCGAGGTTGCGCCCGGTCCCTGCGCCGTACGCCGGCTGCGCAGCCAGGGAGCGCGGGAGCCTCGGCTCGCTCGCGACGGCGAAGCGGCGCAGGCTGCGAGCGCTCGTCCGCGGATAGCCTTGGCGGCCCATGCCCGTACCATCCGCCCCGCCGTCGCACCGCTGGCAGGGCCCGCTGCGCGCCGCGGCCGCGGTCTTCATCGCCGGCTTTCTCGTCGTCTGGCTCGTCAAGCCGATCGGCGACCCCTGCCCCGAGCTCGACCGCCTGCCGCAGGGGAGCACGGCGTCGTCGTCGCCGTCGTTCGCACCGCCCGGGGCGCGCACGTGCACCTACACGGCGGCGGGCGGCACGCAGGCGCGGGCGACGCGCGTGCCGTGGCTCGACTGGATCGTCCTCATGCTGCTCGCCGCCCTGGTCGCCGGCGCCGTGAGGGCCGCATCGCCGGCCGGCCGTGGGCCGCAGCAGGAGCGCGCCCCTCGACCGCCGCGCGCCCCGCGCCCGGCTCGGGCGAAGGGGGTGCGTGGGGTTTCTTCCGCTCACGATGAGAAACCCCACACACCCCCCGGCGCCGTGGACCGTCCGGCGCGCGGTCGCGGGGCCGCGGCCCGCGCGAAGCCTGCGCCCGAGCGTGACGCGGCGGAGCGCGAGCGGGCGCGACGCGAGCGGGCCGAGCGCGACCGCGCCCGCCGCACCCCCTGATGGTCCCTCCGGCTACGTCGCCCAGGGCACCTCGACGGAGTCCTCCTCGGGTGCGTCGCGGGCGACGACGTACTCGGCCTCCTCCTCCTCCGACGGGTTCTCGAGCAGGTGGGTCTCGCGCGGCGGGACGTAGACCATGTCGCCCGGCTCGAGGCTGAACGCGTGCTCCAGGCCCTCGCCCCAGCGCACGTTCAGGTGACCCGACAGCATGTAGACGGCCGACTCGCAGTCGGCGTGGTAGTGCGGCAGCGACTGCGCGCCGGCAGGCACGCGGAAGACGCCCATGTAGATGTTCTCCGCCCCCGTGGTCGTCTGCGAGACCTCGGCGCCGCCGAACACCCCGCGCGGCAGCATGTGCTCGGATCTGGACTTGACGACCTTCACGGCCGTCCAGGGTACTCCCAGATCAGAAGGTCGGAAACCCGCAGGTCTGAATTCGTCATATTCGCCGAGAGCGTCGAGCGGCGCGGCGATCCCCGTCTACGTCGTCATGCCGGTGAACTGCCCGCCGGTGATGTTCAGCGTCTGGCCGTGGACGTAGTTCGACCACGGCGAGCAGAGGAAGAAGACACCGCCTGCGGCCTCCTCGGGGGTGCCGGGGCGGCCGAGCGGGATGACGAGCGAGGACATCCCGCGCAGCTGCTCGGGAATGCCGAGCTGCACGGTCTGACCGCCGATCCGCATCGTGTTGCCCTCGTCCTTGGCGGCGGTCAGGCGCGTGTCGATGAAGCCGAACGCGACCGCGTTGACGTTGATCTTGAACTGGCCCCACTCCTTGGCCAGCGTCTTCGTGACGCCCACGACGGCGGCCTTGCCGGCCGCGTAGTTGGCCTGCCCGGCGTTGCCCATCGTGCCCGAGATCGACGACACGTTGACGATCTTGCGAAAGACCTCGACGCCCGCCTCGCGCTCCTTCTTGGCCGGCTCGCGCAGGTGCGGAGCAGCCGCGCGGCAGACACGAAAGGGGACGACCGCGTGGATGTCGAGCATGCGCTGGAACTGCTCGTCGCTCATCTTGTGCAGCGGCGCGTCGATCGTGTAGCCGGCGTTGTTGACGATGATGTCGAGCGAGCCCCAGGCATCGATCGCGGTCTGCACGAGGGCGTCGCAGGCGCCGTCAGCGGTCAGGTCGCCGCCGAAGACGGCGGTCTCGCCGTCGATCTGCGATGCGGTCTGCTCGGCGAGATCTGCGTCGAGGTCGTTGACGAGGACGCGCGCGCCGTGCTCGCAGAGCAGCTCGGCCGTCGCCCGGCCGATCCCGCGCGCCGAGCCGGTGACGATCGCGACCTTTCCATCGAGAACTCCCATGTGCTGCTCCTTGTCGGTGGCCGCAGGACCATAGTCCCGGGGCCAGCTCGCCCCGGCCCGTCAGCCCGGCGGCTTCACGACGACCACACCCCGACGCCGTGTGTGCGGCGAGTCACATCGGCGGCCCAGTGCCTCGCGACCCCACCGGACGGAGGGCGGATTGTCCGGTGGGGCGCGATGCGGGAGGAGGCAACTCGACAATGGTTGCGCGCCTCCATCCAGATGTCCAAGACTGATATCCGCGGTTGGTCATAAGCTGTGCGCATGAATCTGCGCCAGCTCCGCTACCTCGTCGCGCTCTCCGACGAGCGGCATTTCACGCGCGCGGCGGCGCGCGAGCACGTCGCGCAGCCGGCCCTGTCGCAACAGATCCGCAGCCTCGAGGCGGAGGTCGGCCTGGCGCTCGTGCAGCGCACCACGCGCAGGGTGGCGATGACGGAGGCCGGCGAGCTGCTCGTCGCCCGCGCCCGGCGCGCGCTCGCCGAGCTCGACGCCGCGCAGGCCGAGCTGCAGTCGCTGGCGGGCGTCCAGGGCGGCCGGCTGTCGGTAGGCGCCCTGCACACGATGGGCCCGGTCGACCTCTCGCTGCTGCTCGCCACCTTCCACGAGCGCTATCCGGCCGTCGAGCTCACCGTCCGCGAGCAGTCCAGCGAAGAGCTCGCCGCGATGCTCCGCGACGACGAGATCGACCTCGCGTTCCTGTCGGTGACCGAGCGCATCCAGAGTCGCGAGCTGCGGCTACGCCCGCTCGTCAGCGAGGAGCTCGTCGTCGCGCTGGCCACCGATCACGCGCTCGCCGGGCGCGCGCGGCTGCGCCTCGGCGACCTCGCCGGGGAGTCGTTCATCAGCTTTCGCGAGGGTGCGCGCCTGCGCGAGCTGCTCGTGTCGGCGGCGGCCGGCGCCGGCTTCGAGCCCCGCATCGCCCTGGAGTCCAACGAGAGCCGCCGCATCCGCAGCCTCGTCTCGCACGGGCTCGGCGTCGCGATCCTGCCCCGCTCCGACGTGCAGGGCCCGGGCGCGGCCGTCGCCGTCTGCGACCTGGTGGAGCCGCCGCTGACGCGCGACGTGACGCTCGCCTCGCGCGCCGAGCGCCGGCCGTCACCGGCGGCGGAGGCGTTCGGCGCGCTCGTGGAGGAGGTCTACGCCGGGCCCGCACTGGCGTCTGCGTCGTGATCGCCCTCGTCACCGGCGCCTCGAGCGGGATCGGCGAGGCCACCGCCCGGCGCCTGGCCCGCGAGCCGGGCGCGCGGCTGATCCTCGTCGCGCGCCGCGCCGGGCGCCTGCATGCGCTGTCCTGCGAGCTCGGCGGCGCCACGGTGATCGAAGCCGACCTCACGGAGCCCGGCGCCCCCGAGCGGATCGCGTCGATCGTGCAGGCCGAGCACGGGCGCCTGGACCTGCTCGTCAACAACGCGGGCGCTGCCTGGCGAGCGACCTTCGAGGAGGGCGGGTGGGAGAACGTGCGCCGCCACACCGAGCTGAACTTCGACGCCCAGGTACGGCTGACCGAGGCGCTGCTGGTGCTGCTGCGACGCTCGGCGCCGAGCGCGATCGTCAACGTCACGAGCACGGCCGGGCGCGTCGCGCGCGGCGGCTCGGGCGGCTACTCGGCGGCGAAGTTCGCCTTCACCGGCTGGACCGACGCGCTGCACCTCGAGGAGGCTGTGCACGGCGTGCACGTCGGCCTCGTCCTGCCGGGCTTCGTTGCGACCGAGGGCTTTCCGCAGCGCGAGCTCGTCGACCGGGCGCTGACGCGCTGGATCGTGTCGACGCCCGAGCGTGTCGCGGAGGCGATCGTCGACGCCGGACCGGGTGGCAGAGCCGAGCGCTACGTTCCGCGTCCCTACTGGCTGGCGGCTGTTCTGCGTGCGGTCGCACCGCGGCTCGTGCGCCGCGTGCTCGGCGCACGGCCGCGTCCTTGACGCTGCGGCCTTCGCGGTGCGAAGCCGCGCGCGGGCCGCTCGCTTGTAGATTGCGCAGCGTGCCGTACGCCACGCTGCGCTACGAGATCGCCGACGCGGTCGCGACGATCGCGCTGGATCAGCCCGATACGCGCAACGCCCTGTCCGACGCCATGCTCGACGAGCTGCTGGCGGCCTTCGCGCGGGCGCGCGACGACGACGGCGTGCGCTGCGTCGTGCTCGCCTCGACGCACGCGACCGTGTTCTCGGCCGGCGGCGACCTGGCGGGCTTCGCGGCCCCCGGCATCGCGCTCGCCGAGCGTCACGCCGCCAACGACCGCTATCCGCGCCTGTTCACGCTGATCGCGCAGCTCGGCAAGCCGGTGATCTGCGCGGCCGGCGGCCACGTGCTCGCCGGCGCGCTCGGCCTCGCGCTCGCCTGCGATCTCGTGATCGCCAGCGATCGGGCAATGTTCGGCACCCCGGAGATCAACGTCGGGCTGTTCGGCTTCATGGTCTCGGCGCTGCTCGCGCGCAACGTCGGGCGCAAGGCCTGCAGCGAGCTGCTGCTGCTCGGCGAGCGCATCGACGCGCACGAGGCGCGGCGCATCGGGATCGTCAACCGCGTCGTCGCCCCCGCGGAACTCGACGCAGCGGTCGGCACATGGGCACGCGCGCTCGCGCGACGTTCGCCGCTGGTGATGAAGCTCGGCAAGGACGCGCTGCACGGCGCACAGGACATGGCGCTCGGCGAGGCCCTGCAGATGCTGCGCGCGCAACTGACGATCGCGCTCGCCAGCGAGGACGCACAGGAGGGCGTGGCGGCCTTCTTGCAGCGACGCGAGCCGCGGTGGACCGGCAGGTAGTCGGCCTGCTGTGCCGCACGTCCGATCGCGCCGCGGACGGCGCGACCGGCACGCGCGAGCTCGCGGAGCTGCTCGGGGCGCGGATCGTCGGGTCGCCCGGAGCGCCGCGGACCGCCGGCTGGGCCGACGACCTGCGCGACGCGCACGGCTGCCTGCTCGAGGCCGCAGGACAGCTCGACGACGCGTTCGACGTGGGGCGGATGCCGATCCTGCTCGCGGCGGAATGCTCGATCGCCGTCTCGACGCTGCCGATGCTCGTGCGCCGCCACCCGCAGGCGCGCGTGCTGTGGCTCGACGCCCATCCCGACTTCCACACGCCCCAGACGACGAGCAGCGGCTACCTCGGCGGCATGTGCCTCGCGGGCGCCTGCGGCCTGTGGGACGGCGGATTCGGCGCCGGGGTCGACCCTCCGCGCGTGATCATGCACGGCGTGCGCGACATCGACGGTCCGGAGCGCGTCGCGCTGGACCGCACGGGCGTGCACCGCATCGACGACCCGGCGCAGCTGG
>Ga0136613_10000357_pt1 | contig 20554 bp, 22 predicted proteins | sample AntDrymUQ2722106_2_FD_106649 | JGI IMG/M metagenome (GOLD analysis project Ga0136613, IMG submission 106649) | Polar desert sand microbial communities from Dry Valleys, Antarctica - metaG UQ272 (21.06) | ecosystem: Environmental > Terrestrial > Soil > Desert | place: Antarctica: Dry Valley... | reverse complement strand
CGACGGCGATCGAGCAGTGCTCGGGACGATGTCCCGGCGTATGGATGCACCTGAGCACGACGCCGCCGAGCGAGATCTCGGTGCCGTCCTCGAGCGCGTCGCGTGGATAGGCGACCTCCGCGGCGGGATGAATGCCGACCGGAAGCTGGTGCTCCAGCGCTAGCCGTCCGTGGCCCGAGAGGTGGTCGGCGTGCGTGTGCGTCTCGAGAACCCGGACGAGCCGTACACCGCGCCGCTCGGCTTCCTCGAGGTACTGCTCGATCGCGAACGCGGGGTCGACGACAACCGCCTGGCCGGTGCTTTCGTCAGCGACGAGGTACGACGCACACCCGAGTGCCTCGTCGACGAACTGGGTGAAGATCACAGCCGCGCGAAGGTATCACCGGTCTCCGCTATCCCTCTTGAAGTGTGCGGCCGCGGCGCCGGAGCGCGCGCAACCCGATGCCGACTGTGGCAAACAGAGCCAGCGCTCCCACGATCGCCCAGGTGAGTCGCTGCGAGGAGTCGGCACGAGCCGGAATCACGGTCACCGAGATCGGCCACGGCAAGCTCCCGCCACGAGGGTACAGCTGCTCTGCCTGAAGCTGAACAGGCCCGACCAGCGTCGCGTCTTCGACTGCGAGCTCGACCTCGAACGTGGTTCCCGTGTTGGCCGCGAGCGGACCGCCCATCCACGTCGCAGTCTCGTTTTCGACGATCGCCTCCCATTTCTGTCCCACGTCGCCGAGCCCGATGCGAATCCCGCCCGGCGCGGCAACCGACAGTCCCGTCATCGGCCCGTCGAGATCGTTGTGGACGGTCAAAACCAACGTCTGGGTGTCACCTACGACGAGAAGACCGGGTGTCACGCCGATGTGCGCGAGGACCGAGCCTGCCGGTGTGAAGAAGCTCACAACGCAAACGCCGATGACAAGCGTGAGACGCACGGTTCCATGATGCCGGGCCGAACTGCGGCGGGAGCCGTTCCTACAGACCGAGCAGGCGCGCGATGACCATGCGCTGAACCTCGTTCGTGCCCTCTCCGATCTCGAGGATCTTCTGGTCGCGATACAACCGGGAGATGGCGGCCTCCTCCATGTACCCGAAGCCACCGTGGATCTGAAGCGCAGCATCGACCACCCGGTTCGAGAGCTCTCCGGTGTAGAGCTTCGCCATCGCCGCCTCGCGCGCGAACTCACGCCCCTGATCCTTCAGCCAGGCGGCCTTCAAAACCAGTCCCCGCCCGGCTTCGATCTCCGTCGCCATGTCCGCGAGCTTGAACTGAATGGCTTGGAACCGCGAGATGGGCTTCCCGAACTGCTCACGTTCCCTCGCGTACGTGTACGCGAGGTCGTACGCGCCCTGCGCGAGACCGACGCCCATCGCGGCGACGGAGATCCGACCGCTGTCCAGGATCTCGAGGAACTGCTTGAAGCCGGCGCCTCGCTCGCCCAGGAGATTCCCCTCCGGTACGGCGCAGTCCTCGAACGAGAGCTCGCGCGTGTCGGACGCCCGCCAGCCGAGCTTCTTCATCGGTGCCGAGATCGTGTAGCCCGCGGTTCCGTTCTCGACGACGATGTTCGAGATCTCGTCGTCGCCGGTCCGGGCGGTGAGCGTGACGCCCCACGTGATGTCGGTTCCGGCATTGGTGATGTAGAGCTTCGAGCCGTTGATCACCCAGGATCCGTCGTGGAGCTCGGCCGTGGTTCGCGTGTTGCCCGCATCCGAGCCCGCTCCCGGCTCGGTCAGCCCGAAGGCGGCGAGCTTCCTACCAGCTGCGAGCTCCGGCAGCCACTGTCGCTTCTGCTCCTCGCTTCCGTACAGGAGGATCGGCATCGTGCCGAGGGAGGTGTGGGCGGCGACCGTGATCGCGACGGACGAGTCGACTCGGGTGAGCTCCTCGATCGTGATCGCGTAGGAGACCGTGTCCCCACCGGCGCCTCCGTACGCCTCCGGGATCGGAAGCCCCATGAGCCCGAGCTCTGCGAGCTCCGAGACGAGCTCGTACGGGAAACGCGACTCGAGGTCGAGCTCTTGGGCGATCGGTTGGACGCGCTCTCGCGCGAACGTGCGCACCGTGTCGCGGATCAGCTCCTGCTCGGGCGTGAGATCGAAGTCCATGAGCGCGCGGATCGTATCCGCGAATCCCGTATCGATCATCTAGGCTCACCCCGTCCACCAGCAGGGAGGCGAGTCGAGACGATGGGCAGCGTGCAGGAGTTCTTCGAAGGTTTGCCCGGCCGCGTCGATTCCGAGCGGATCGCGGGGATGAACAACACCTACCTCTTCGAGGTCGAGGGCGCAGGAACGTGGAAGGTGTCGGTCGCGGACGGGGCGATCGAGGTCACCGAAGGCGGCGATGACGCGGACGCCACGTTCTCCGCGAGCGAGGAGAACTTCGAGAAGATCGTCTCGGGCGAGCAGAACCCGACGACCGCGTACATGACCGGGAAGCTCAAGATCAAGGGCGACATGGGCGCGGCCATGAAGCTTCAGAAGATCTTCTAGGCAGCACTCGCTGGCGCAAGATCGGGATCCGCTAGCGCGACCGCGCGAAAGTCTCTGAAGGCGGGGCTTCTTCGCGACCGCTAGCCGGTTCCGCCGGGCTGGTGGTTCGCGCCAGCAGGGCCGCATCCGTCGCTTCGAGCCTCGGTTCCTGCCACTGGTCGCGACCCGGCGGGTTAGGCTCGCATCGTGTTCCCGCTGGTACGCCTGCTCGTTGTCTGGGGCATCAACGTCCTCGCGCTGATCGTGGTCGATTGGATGTTCGACGGTGTCCGGATCGGGGGCTGGTGGCCGCTGCTCCTCGGAGCATTCGTGCTGATGGTCGGGAACGCCATCTTGAAGCCGATCCTGGCGATCGTGACGCTGCCGCTCGTAATCATCACGTTGGGGCTCTCCTACTTCGCGATCAACGTGCTGATGCTCGCGCTCGCGGAGTGGATCGCACCCGACTTCTCGATCGACGGCTTCTGGACCTATGTGGGTGCGACGATCGTGGTCTGGCTCGTCAACGTCGTCGTCGGAGCGGTGCTCAACCGGGTTCGCGACTAGGCACCGGTCGCGGCGAAGCTGAGGGATTCCGATGTCGTGGCTCGAGCTCTTGTTGTTCGTGCACATCTCCATGGCCGTGATCTGGGTCGGTGGCGGGCTGATGATGCAGTTCTTCGGCCTGCGCGCGACGATGTCCGGTGACCCGGCTCGACTGGCGACGCTCGGCGAGGACATCGAGTGGATCGCGAACCGCGTGTTCATCCCCGGATCGCTCCTCGCATTCGTGACCGGAATTCTGCTCGTCGTGGAGTCGGACTTCTACGGCTTCGGCGACGACTGGATCGTGATCGGGCTCGCTCTCTACGCGACGACCTTCCTCGCCGGCTTGCTCTTCATCGGCCCCGAGTCGGGTCGGATCGGGAAGCTCGCAGAGGCGCGTTCGCCCGACGTGGGAGCGCGCACGGTGCGGTTGATCATGCTCTCTCGACTCGACCTGGTCCTGCTGTTCCTCTTGATCTACGACATGACCGTGAAGCCGGACTTCGGCGATGCGGGCTCGATCGTGTGGGGTCTCGTGCTAGCGGCGATTGCCGCTGGTCTCATCTACTGGCGCTACCGCGTCAGCGTTGCGGGTGCTCCAACGGCACGCCCGGCCAGCGACTGAGCGGCCTACGATTCGAGCTCGACGAGGAGCGCTCCGCCGGCGACGCGGTCGCCCGCTGCGACGTGGACGGCGGTGACCGTGCCGCCGAACGGGGACGAGACCGGAATCTCCATCTTCATCGCCTCGAGTACGACGAGCGGCCTGCGGGCCTGAATCTCGTCGCCCGGCTCGACCTCGACCCGGATCACCGTTCCGGGCATTGGAGCGGTGATGTCGCTCTCACCCGGCGCGGGTCCTTGCGCGGCGCGGGCCGAGTCGACACTCGGAGGTGCGGCGGGCAGAGGGGCGGGCTGGTTGAGCCTCCAGGGACGATTCCAGGGACTCGGCGTGACCAGGAGTGCAGCCGGGCAGAGGGGCGGATGATCGGTCAGGAAGGCCGTGCTGGCCTCGCCGGCATGCACGATCGGATGCGAGACGAGCCAGCGCAGGAATGGCAAGTTGGTGGTCAAGCCTGCGACCTCGGTGTCAACGAGAGCGTTGGCGAGTATCTCGAGCGCCTCCTCTCGGTCGCGCCCATGCGCGATGAGCTTCGCGATCATCGGGTCGTACGCAAGCCCGATCTCATCGCCTTCCTCGACCCCGGCGTCCACCCGAATTCGCGCCGGCAAGCGGAGTCGCTCGATGCGACCGGTCTGCGGAAGGAACGTACGGGGATCCTCGGCATACAGGCGCACCTCGACGGCGTGTCCGTCCACCTTGTACCGACCTGTTTCGAGAGGATCGCCTGCAGCGACACGGAGCTGCTCCGCGATCAGATCGAGGCCTGCTACGGCCTCGGTCACGGGGTGCTCGACCTGGATTCGCCCGTTGAGCTCGAGGAAGAAGAAGTCGCCGCCGTCGACGACGAACTCTACCGTTCCGGCGCTCTGGTAGCCCACCGCTTGGCCGAAGGCCACCGCGGAGTCGAGCATCGCATCCCGGAGCGCTCGGTCGAGACCCGGCGCCGGAGCTTCCTCGAGAACCTTCTGGTGACGGCGCTGTATCGAGCAATCACGTTCCCCCAGGGCAACAACACGTCCGTGCGCGTCGCCGAGTAGCTGTACCTCGATATGCCTCGGGCGCTCGAGGTAGCGCTCGCAGTAGAGGGTTCCGTCGCCGAACGCGGCGACCGCCTCGCGCTCTGCCGCGGCGAGGGCGTCGTCCAGCTCGGCAGGATCGCGGACGACCCGCATCCCTCGACCCCCGCCGCCTGCTGACGCCTTGACGACAAGGGGAAAGCCGATCTCCTCAGCGGTTCCTTCGGGAAGCGTCGGGACTCCGGCCTCGCGCGCGATCCGCTTTGCCGTGAGCTTGTCTCCGCCGAGCCGCAAGGCCTCCGCGGGCGGCCCGACCCAGGTCAGCCCGGCCGCGTCGACTGCCTCCGCGAACGCCGCGCGCTCGGCGAGAAAGCCGTAGCCGGGATGGATGGCGTCCGCACCTGTCTGCTTCGCCGCGCGGATGTGTTCCTCAGAGTGGAGATATCCCGAGATCTCGACGGTCTCGTCGGCCGAGCGAGCATGCAGAGAACCGGTGTCGTCAGGTGCCGCCACGGCCACGGTCCCGATGTCGAGCTCGCGGCACGTACGGAAGATGCGAATGGCGATCTCGCCGCGGTTGGCTACGAGCAGCTTCCGGGTCGCCACGAGGCGGAGCTTAGGGACTAAGCTCGAGGTCGATGCCCGAAGCGCACGCTGGCCGGCTATTCGACCACATCCACCTGCGCGTGGCCGACATCGAAGCGAGCAAGCACTTCTACACGCAGGCGCTCGCCGCAGTCGGGCTCGGCATCACGGGAGAGGGTGATGGTTGGTTCTCCGCCGACGAGCTCTTCGTCTCGGACGACGGACCCGTCACCGCCGCGCTCCACTTCGCCTTTCAGGCTCCCGATCGCGAGACCGTCGACCGTTTCCACGAGGCTGCAATCGCGGCAGGCGGGCGGGACAACGGTGCGGCCGGCGAACGTGAGTACCACCCCGGCTACTACGCAGCGTTCGTGCTCGACCCGGACGGGACGAACGTGGAGGCCGTGTATCACGGTCCCGTCGAGCGATCGGTCGCGTCGGTCGTCTTCTCCTGGGAGGAGTAAGAACTCGGTTCAGAATGAGGACCCCGACGATCTGGTGCGATCGGTGGTGCGAGGCAAGGACGCAGGGAGCGCCGATATGCAGGCATATCGGCGCGACTGAGGACGCCGCATCGCGCCGCCGAGCGTGCCAGAGCGGCGATCGTTCCTCATTTTGAATCGAGTTCTAAGGGACTACTGCTCGCGCCAGGGGGGCGGGCGCTTCTTCAGGAAGGCGCGCAAGCCGGCCTGTCCCTCGTCGCTCGTTCGACGCTCGGCAGCAACATGCGCCGTCTCTATCCCCTCCGGTCGCTCCCGGACGAGGCGCTTCGCCTCCCGCACGGCCTCCGGGCCTCCTGCGAGCAACGCCTCCACGATGCCCAATACCGCCTGGTCTGCTTCCTCGGAGACCTCGTGGACGAGCCCGATCCGCAGCGCGTCGTCCGCGCCAAAGCGCTCTCCCGTGAGGAAGTAACGCCGGGCCGCCGATCCGATCTTCGGGAGCACGAAGGGGGAGATCACCGCCGGGATGATCCCGAGCCGAACCTCCGTGAAGCCGAAGACCGATTCGGGATGAGCCACGGCGACGTCGGCGCACGCTACGAGCCCCGATCCGCCACCGAGCGAGTATCCGTGCACGAGGCAAACGACCGGAGCAGGACAGGAGTCGATCGCCTCGAGCATCTGGAAGAGGCGCATCGCGTCCTCGACGTTCTCCTCGTACGAGAGGTCGATCGAGGAGCGCTGCCACTCGACGTCAGCACCGGCGCAGAAGCTTGGGCCGTCGCCGGCGAGCACGACCGCGCGCGCGTCTCCGACATCCGCGAACGCCTCGGTGAGCTCGGCAATCAACGCAGCGTCGAAGGCGTTCCTCCGCTCGGGGCGGGCCAGCGTGACGCGCAGGACGGCGCCGTCGCGTTCGACCCGAAGTGCCTTCATGCTCGAAACCATAAGGTTTGCGCATGGCCGCCAGGCGCTTCACGGTGCAGCTCGAGCGCGTCGGTAAGTCCGCAACGATGTTTCGCGTCCCCTTCGATCTGAAGGAGGCGTTTGGCCGCGCACGACCTCCGGTGGAGATCACGATCCGTGGTCACACCTGGCGAACGACGCCAGGGGTCTACGACGGAGTGAGGCACGTTGTGGTCAACCGCAGCGTCAAGTCGGCCACCGGAGTCGATGCACCAGACCGCGTGCAGGTCAGGATGGAGCTGGACACGGAGCCGCGCGACGCCGTGCCTGCCGACCTTCGGGTCGCGTTGGGAGAGGAACCGGAGGCGAAGGAAGCGTTCGGGGGCATGTCGTTCACGCATCGGCGCGAGTACGTGGAGTGCGTCGAGGACGCCAAGCGGCCGGAGACGCGCGCCCGGAGGATCGCTGCGACGGTCGAGCGCGTGCGAGCTGGCGAGCCGCATCGCTGATGGCCTTGAAGGGAGCGCTAGCCGCGTCGATAACGCCGCTTCGCGGTGACGGGAGCGAGCTGGACGACGATGCGTTCGGACCGCTGGTCGACTACTTCGTGGAAGCCGGGCTCGACGGCATCCTGGCGCTCGGCACCGCAGGGGAGGGGATTCTCCTCGAAGAACGCGAGCGTCGCCTCGTCGCAGATCTCTTCCTGCAGGCCGCCGACAACCGCCTGCAGGTCGCCGTCCAGTGCGGCGCCCAGACGACCGCCGAGACGGTTGCCCTTGCTGCGCACGCCGCCGAGGTAGGGGCGGACGCGGTCGTCGTCATCGGGCCGCCGTACTTTCCACTCGACGAGCGAGCCCAGTATTCGCATTTTCTCGCGGCCGCCATGGCATGCGCACCACTTCCGTTCTACGTCTACGAGTTCGAGTCGACGAGCGGGTACGCCGTGGTTCCGGCCGTCCTCGAGCGGCTTCGAGACGAAGCGCCCAACCTCACCGGGCTGAAGGTGTCGGACACCCCGTTCGAGCGCTTCTCGCGCTATCTGCTCCCCGATCTCGACATCTTCGTCGGGCCGGAGGCGCTCATCCACGACGGCCTCGCGGCCGGAGCCGTCGGCGCAGTCTCAGCCCTGGCGTCCGCGTTTCCTCGCGATGTCGCCGGTGTCGTCCGAGATCCGAGCTCGGAGGGAGCGGCGCGGCTTGCCGACTTGCGCGCGTTCGTCGAGCGGTTCCCGAGGCAGGCGGCACTCAAGCGGCTGCTCGGCCGTCAGGGAGTTCCAGTGCTCGAGGATGTGCGTGCACCGCTCCGCGGGCTCACGACCGGGGAGCGGGAGGAGCTGGACGCCTGGTATGAGACGTTCATCATCCAACAACGGGGTCAGGCTTAAGCCTGACCCCGGCTTTGGGCTCTCAGAGGTCGAGCACGTCGAACTCGTCCGCGACCTGGGGATCGGTTCCGATGAGCTCGCGGGCGCGAGCGACCGCCTCCGGAAGCTCGTCGTCGAACACGACGACCCCGAATCGCTCGCTCCCCTCGTTCCAGAGCCAAGCGCTCGGCGGTTGGAGCTCCGCGAGCGAGTCGCGGAGCTCCTCGATCGTCGTCTTCGAGTCGTAGAGGCTCCAGATCAGGATTCGAACGAGCATGGGTCGACTAGATGCCGGTCAGGCGCCGGTGACCGCCCAGGTTCCGAAGCTGAAGAAACCACCGGCGGCCGTGGAGTTGATGAAGATCGTCGCCCCGGAGCGACTGACCTCGTTGACAAGCCCGCCGGCGGTGTTGAGCCGTTGGGTCTCGTAGACGCAGAGATTGCCCGCGGTCGCCTGCGGGAACGTCGCGTTGCCGGGGCATTGCGTGGGTGCCGCCGTTCCCTGCCGGACGAAGAACACCGTGGGAGCCGCCGCAAGGGCATAGATGAACGAGACGCTGGTGTTCGCCAGACCACCGGCTGCGGCCGAGGTACCGCCCATGTTGTAGGCGCCGCGAATCGTTCGTCCTGAGGGCAGTGCATCCGGGAACGGGCCTGCTGGTCCCGTCGCTCCAGCTGCACCCGGAGCTCCGGCGGGTCCCGCCGGCCCAGCCGGAATCTGTCCCACCGCGAAGTCGGCCGCGAGGAGCGAACGGTTCCGCACCTTCGCGCTCGTGATGGCGTTGTTTCGGATTTTCGCGGTGGCGACCGCGTTGTTCCTCAGCTGGGCCGTCCCGACGCTGTTCCGCGGGACGAGCTGCGAGACCGCAGCGACGCTCGTTCCTCCTAGTGCCAGGAGCAGAGCGAGGCAGGCAACGACCATCGCGGGCGACGGCCGATGTGTCCATCGAATCACCGTTACCTCCTTCGGGTTGACTGACTACATGCGGAAGATGCCGAAGGTCGTCTCCGGCACCCGTGCATTCGCGGCGGCCGCAAGCCCGAGTGCGAGTACCCGACGCGTGTCGAGTGGGTCGATGATGCCATCGTCCCACAGTCGGGCCGTCGAGTAGTAGGGATTTCCTTCCACCTCGTAGGTTGCGCGGATCTCCTCGGGATCGCTGTCTCCGACCATCGAGAGCACCGTGGCCGCCTGCTCGCCACCCATTACCGAGATCCGCGCGTTCGGCCACATCCAGAGCTGCCGCGGCTCGTACGCGCGGCCGCACATCGCGTAGTTACCCGCTCCGAACGAGCCTCCGACCACGACGGTGAACTTGGGCACCTCCGCGCACGCAACCGCCATCACGAGCTTCGCGCCGTCGCGTGCGATACCGCCCTCCTCGTACTCCTTCCCAACCATGAAGCCGGTGATGTTCTGGAGGAAGACCAGGGGGATCCGTCGCTTGCAGGCGAGCTCGATCAAGTGCGCTCCCTTCTGGGAGGACTCGGCGAACAGCACGCCCTGGTTCGCGAGGATCGCGACGGGATAGCCCTCGATGCGGGCGAAGCCGCAGATGAGCGTCGCGCCGTACAGCTCCTTGAACTCGTGGAAGCGGGACCCGTCGACGATGCGGGCGATCACCTCGCGCACGTCGAGCTCGTGCCGGAAGTCCTCGGGAACGAGCCCGTACAGATCCGACGGATCGAGCGTAGGTGGCTCCGGCGTGGCAAGCTCCCACGGGCCTGGAAGTGGTGGGTCGAGATGACGGACGATCTCGCGGCAGATGGCGAGCGCATGCTCGTCCGAGGTCGCATAGTGGTCGGCAACACCTGAGCGCCGGGTGTGGACGTCGGCGCCGCCGAGCTCCTCCGCGGTCACGTCTTGTCCCGTAGCTGCCTTTACGAGCGGCGGTCCTCCGATGAAGATCGTCCCGGTTCCGCGAACGATCACCGTCTCGTCCGACATCGCCGGCACGTACGCACCCCCGGCGGTGCACGAGCCCATGACGGACGCGATCTGCGGAATGCCGAGCGCGGACAGGCGGGCCTGGTTGAAGAAGATGCGCCCGAAGTGGTCTCGGTCGGGGAACACCTCGGCCTGAAGCGGCAGGAACGCGCCGCCCGAGTCGACGAGGTACAGGCACGGTAGGCGGTTCTGCCGCGCAACCTCCTGTGCTCGGAGATGCTTCTTCACCGTCAGCGGGTAGTAGGAGCCCCCTTTGACCGTGGCGTCGTTCGCGACGATGACGCACTGGCGGCCCTCGACGATCCCGATCCCGGTGACTATCCCCGCCGCCGGCGCGTCCCCGCCGTAGAGATCCCAGGCGGCGAGGGCGTTCAGCTCGAGGAACGCCGTGCCCGGGTCGACGAGCCGATCGATGCGCTCGCGGGCGGTGAGCTTCCCGCGCGAGCGATGGCGTTCGACCGCCTTCTCGCCCCCGCCGGCCGCCACGAGCTCGGTGCGCGCGCGGAGCTCCGCGACCAGCTGTTCCATCGACGCGCGGCGGCGCTCGAACGTCTCGTCGCGCGCGACCTCGGATGTGAGCACCGCCATCGGCGGATGAGCCTACCGCCCGCTACGGACCGCCGGCCCTGGCCGATCGGACGATGATGACGCGGTCGGCGACGAACGCGCCGTCCTCGACGCGGTAGACCGCGATCGGCCTCTCCCGGAGGTCGCCGTTTCGGTCGAACGAGATGTCGCCGAGGACCCCGTCCTTGACGCGCGTCTTCCGGATCTCCTCCAGGACCGACGCGCGCGTGCCGTCGGAGCGCGCGATCGCGTCGAGCAGGAGCTCGCCACCCTGCGCACCGTAGCTCGCTGCGTTGTCGGGGCCGGCCTCGCCGCCGTGGGCGGCTGCGAATCCCTCGAGGAACTGGCGGCCGCGTGGCGGGAGTTTGTCGTTGGGCACGCCGTACTCCGTCACGTACAGGCTGTCGGTCGCCGGACCGACCAGGGCGACGACGTCGTCGATGAGGCGAAAGCCGTCGGGCGCGATCAGCGGTACGTCCGGTCCCAGCGCAGCACGGAGCTCACGCACCAGGGCGCCCGCCCTGAGAGAGAGTGCGGCGGTGACGAGGACCGCCTCCGGCCGCCTCTTCTCGATCTCGCCGACCAGCGCGGCGAAGCCGTCGGCGTCGTGGTCGAACACGCTGTGGCCGACGATATCGATGCCTGCTCTCCTCGCCGTCGCGCGAGCCGTGTCGAGGAAGATCCGGCCGTACTCGTCCCATTTCGAGGTGACGAGGTAGACCCGGTCGTGCCCCAGCTGGCGCGCGAGCTCGAGGTGCGCTGCCGCCTCGTTGAAGTTGGGCGCGGCCATGCGGAAGAAGCTCCGGGTACCCGTCGGGTAGAGGGCATCGTCGAGCGTGAGGTCCTCGAGGGTGTTCGACGGGCTCACCATCGCGAGCGGGCCGCCCTCGGCCTCGTTGGTGATCGGGATCTGCGCGTACGAGCACGGCGACTGGAACGAGCCGAAAACGGCGACGACCCGGAGATTTCGAGCGTATGCCTTGGCGTTCGAGCCGCAGCGGAAGAAGTCGAGGCCGCCCGCCTGCGCGGTTCCGCTGTCGCACGACTGGTAGCCAACGGAGAAGCCGCCCGCCTCGAAGCCCCGTCGCTCGAGCGTGTACCGCATCCCGTCGACCATGGCCTGCGTCCACGGCCGTCCATCGCCCTTGAGCGTGAGATCCGAGACGATCAGGACGTCCGGGTCACCCTCGCGCTCGAAGTAGACATCGCTGCACACGGACGCCGGCAAGGCCGCGTCGCGTGACGGCCGGGCGGCTGTCGTGGCCCACACAAGGCCTTCTCCGGCGGCAACACCTTGTGGGGAGGGGGCGTCGATGCGGGTCGGCTTTCCGCCTCGCGGGTCGATGCGGTAGATCGCGTCGCCGATCTCGTTCACCGCCCACACGGCTCCTTCCCCGAACGCGACGCCGGCGACCCACTGATCGAGCTCGATGGACGTCTTCCGTGGCCGGCCGTCGGTGGAGATGCGGACGAGCTGTCCGCCGTCGTCGTCGGCGAACCACACCGCCCCGGCGCCGATCGCGATCGAGCCGGCAGGAGGCTCCTCGACCGGAATCCGTCGCTTGACGACGTTGCGCGCAGTATCGATCTCCACGAGGTGGTCGACCTCGCTGACCCACACCCTGCCCTCGCCCGCAGCGATTTCGGACGCCTCGACGTCGTCGATCGTCGCCACCACGCGGTTCGAGCGCGGATCGATGCGCGCCACGGTGCCGTCGCCGCCGATCGCCCACACGGCGTCGGGTGACACGGCGAGGCGCCGTGCGCTCGGGCCTGCAAAAACCCCGTAGACGATGCCGCGCGGGGCTCGCCCCAGGTCGACCGTGTCGATGATCACGCCCGACTCGGGATCGATCCGCGAGACGCTCTCAGGCAGCAGGTTGCCCTTGCCCAGGTTGCCGATCCACACGGCGCCCTCGCCGGCGGCGATGTCGGTCGGCGTCGACGAGGTGCTGAATGTCCGCACGACCTCACGGGTCTCCGGATCGATCTGCGAGATCGTCTTGTCGTCGGCATCGATCACCCAGACGCTGCCCTCGCCAATGGCGACGGTTCCCGGCGCGGTGCCGAGCGCGACGCTCCCGAGGATCGCGCCCGTCTCGGGGTCGAGGGCGGCGGCGCCCGCCGAGCCGGTCTCCGCGTCGCCCTGCGTGGCTCGGGCGATCGCTGCGCCGGCCCCGAGAACGACAAGCAGCAACGCGGCCGCGGCGATCGTCCACAGACGACGTCTCGACCGGATGCTGGCCGCAGGTCGCCGGTCGGATGCAGACGGCGCGAGCTCCGGATCGTGCGCGAGGATCTGGCGCTCGAGCTGCTGCAAGGACTGACTCGGCTCGAGCCCGAGCTCCTCGGTGAGCGTGCGACGCCCCTCTTGGTAGACCTGCAGCGCCTCGGCTTGCCGGCCCGACCGATAGAGCGCGAGCATGAGCTGGGCGCGGAGGCGCTCCCGGAGCGGGTGCTGCGAGACGAGCGCCTCGAGCTCGACGACCGCCTCCGCGTGACGTCCCAGGGCGAGAGCGGCTTCGACTCGCTCCTCGCGCGCTGCCAGCCGGAGCTCCTCGAGGCGCGCGATCTCCTCTTGCGCGAACGACGCGTATGCGAAGTCGGCGAGTGCAGGACCGCGCCAGAGCCCGAGTGCAGTATCGAGAACATCTGCGGCTCGCACCGGCTCGTCCGCGGCAAGTGCGCGTCTGCCGTCCTCGAGCAGCCGCGTGAACTGCGCTGCGTCGAGCTGGTCCTTGCCGAGGGCGAAGGAGTACCCGTGGCCATGCGTCGTGAGCCCCTCGTCGTCCAGTGCCTTGCGCAACCGCGAGATGTACGCCTGGAGCGTCTTCGGCGCACTCGCCGGAGGAGATTCGCCCCAGAGCGCGTCGATCAGCCGGTCTGCGGAGACGACGTCGTTCGCGTGAACGACCAAGATCGCGAGAAGTTCCCGCTGCTTCTGGCCGCGTAGCTCGACGAGCCGACCCTCCACCAGCACCTCGAGAGGGCCGAGGATCTTGATCTGCAATCGCACTCCTCAGCTGGCTTGCAACCGACTGTGTCCGAAACTCAGCCGGTTTGCAACCGGCTGGGAGGATCGTTTTTCGGGTCGACCGCAAGGTAGCGGTCTCGGAACGGAAGGGGAACCAAATGCACGAGCATGTACCTCGACACAGGTGGATCGCTGTGGTCGCGATGGTCGCGACCACAGCGGCGCTCGCCGGGAGCGCGTACGCGGCACTGGCTTGGACGTCGGCGCAAAAGCTCGACGACGTCGCGGGAAACAACGCCGAGCTCAACACGGCATCACTCGACGGCTGCCCGATCCAGTCGCCGGACGGGTTGAGCCTATACATCGCATCCAACCGGCCCAGTGGACGAGGCGGCCTCGACATCTGGGTGGCGACGCGCACCAGCACGGGCGCAGCGTGGGGCGCACCCGCGAACCTCGGCGAGCCGGTGAACTCGGCCGCCGACGACTTCTGCCCGACGCCGGTCGGAAAGAACGGGCTCTACTTCGTGAGCCGTGAGGCGCTGCCGGGAGCCTGCGGGCAGGGCGACATTTACTTCACGCATCGCACAGGAGCAGCGGGGTGGGCCGAGCCGGAGCGGCTCCTCTGTGCCCCGGCGGGACCGAACTCGGAGCTCGACGAGCAGGGACCGTCGTGGATCAGCACCAACGGGAAACTCCGCGGAAAGAAGCAGCTCTACTTCTCGCGGAGTTCCGCGGCTCCAGCCGTCGCCGGTGAGATCTACGTGAGCGAGCGGGAGAAGGGCGCGCGCTTCGGGCCGGCGACTGCAGTCGCCGAGCTCAACGACGCCTCCGCAAACGACATCCAGCCGAATGTCCGGGCCGACGGGCTCGAGCTCGTGTTCTCCTCGAACCGTGCAGGCGGCGCAGGCGCTCAGGACGTCTGGATCTCGACGCGGGGTTCGCTCGACGCGCCTTGGGGCGCCGCGGCCAGCCTCGGCGCGGTCGTGAACACGACGGCAGCGGAGTCGAGGCCGTCGTTCTCGCGTGACGGCAACCAGCTCCTCTTCGGCCGCGCGCCCGGGCCGGAGGGCTCGAGCGACATCTACGTGACGACGCGCTAGGGAAGTAAAGCCGTCTCCAAATACGCCGCCGGGGGACGCTCGTGCCTCCCGGCGGCGTACCTCTCCTTGTCCCCGAGCACGGCTTCGGACAGACTCTCGAGGTCGTCCAGCCCGAGAAGAGGAGCGCGCGATGTCCGACCAGGTGAAGTACGTTCTCGACGAGACCCGCCTGCCCGAGGCCTGGTACAACCTCGCGGCCGACCTCCCCGAGCCGCCGCCGCCCGTACTCCATCCCGGCACCGGGCAGCCGGTCGGCCCGGACGACCTCGCTCCGCTCTTCCCGATAGAGATCATCAAGCAGGAGGTCGCGACCGATCGCTTCATAACGATCCCCGAAGAGGTGCGAACCGTGTACCGACAGTGGCGGCCCACGCCTCTCTATCGGGCGCGTCGCCTCGAGAAAGCGCTCGAGACTCCGGCGCGCATCTACTACAAGTACGAAGGCGTCTCGCCCGGCGGCTCGCACAAGCCGAACACCGCCGTCCCGCAGGCGTTCTACTCGAAGCAGGAAGGCATCGCGCGGCTGACCACCGAGACCGGTGCGGGCCAGTGGGGGTCGGCGCTCGCGTTCGCCGGCGCGGTCTTCGGCCTCGAGGTCGAGGTGTACATGGTCAAGGTCTCCTACGATCAGAAGCCGTACCGGCGCGGACTGATCGAGGCGTACGGCGCCCGCGTCGTGGCGAGCCCCTCGAACGAGACGAACGCCGGACGCGCGATCCTCGCCGAGCACCCCGACTCGACGGGCAGTCTCGGAATGGCGATCTCCGAGGCGGTCGAGGCAGCTGCGACGAGGGAGGACACGAAGTACTCCCTGGGCTCGGTCCTGAACCACGTCCTCATGCACCAGACCGTGATCGGCGAGGAGGCGAGCGCGCAGATGGAGCTCGCCGAGGACTACCCGGACGTCGTGATCGGCTGCACGGGAGGAGGCTCGAACTTCTCCGGGCTCGCCTTCCCGTTCATCGGCCGCGCGCTCCGCGACGGCAGCGAGATCCGCGTGATCGCCGTCGAGCCGACCGCGTGCCCGAGCCTGACGAAGGGTCTTTATGCCTTCGACTTCGGGGACACCGGGCACCTGACCCCGCTCGTGAAGATGCACACGCTGGGATCCACGTTCGTGCCTCCGCCGTTCCACTCGGGCGGCCTGCGCTACCACGGCATGGCGCCTCTGGTGAGCCATCTCAAGGAACTGAGCTTGATCGAGGCTCGCGCGTACACGCAGACCGAGGTGTTCGCGGCCGGAGTCGAGTTCGCACGTGTGGAGGGGATCCTCCCGGCTCCCGAGGCGAACCATGCAGTGAAGGCGGCGATGGATGAGGCGATCCGGTGCCGAGAGGAGGGCGACTCGCAAGCGATTCTGTTCAACCTCTGCGGGCACGGGCATTTCGACATGCAGGCGTACATCGATTACGCGTCCGGCAAGCTCGTCGACCACGAGTACTCGGAGGACGAGGTCGCGATGGCGCTGGCCGGCCTCCCGGCAGTGGCGGTTTGATGGACACCGGCGTCCCGGGACACCGCGAGCTCGCGGTCTCGACCTTCAACCGCGTGTGGGAGCTCCTCGAGCTCCCCGAGCGCACGGCGGAGGAAACCGACGAGATGATCCATGCAGCGCACGTCTCCTGCTACGTGTGGAGCCAGGTCGGCGGACCCGCGAACGTCGCCCGCGGCGAGTGGCAGTGCGCGCGCGTGTACGCGACCCTCGGTCGCGCGGAACCCGCGCTCTGGCATGCGAAACGCTGTCTCGAGCTCAACGAGGAAGGAGGCGAGGGCTTCGAGGAGTGGGATCTGCCGAGCGCCGAGCAGGGGATGGCGCACGCGCACCTGGCAGCGGGCGACGCCGAGCAGGCGAGCTGCTGGGCCGAACTAGCACGCGAGAAGCTCGCACGCGTCGAGGATCTCGAGGACCGCGAGCTGATCGAGAGTCAGATCGGCGAGCTCGGGCTCTAGCGCGGCCCTCCGTTTCTCGACCGGTAGCGCCGGGTACGCGGTCATGTGAGAAAGACGAACCCGAGGAGGCGAGCTCGATGGATGCATGGATCTGGATCGTGATCGCGGCCGTTGCGATCGCCGCCGTGGTGCTCATCGCGATGATGAGCATGAGGAAGCGACAGACCTCTCAGCTACAGGAGCGCTTCGGCTCCGAGTACGACCGTACGGTCGACGATGCCGGAGACCAACGCGAGGCGGAGCGCGAGCTCCGTGATCGCCAGAAGCGACACGACGACCTCGAGATCAGACCGCTCTCCGAGGAAACCCGTGCGCGCTACGCCGACGAGTGGCAGGGGGTCCAGGCCCGTTTCGTCGACGAGCCGGAGGAGGCGGTGCGAGATGCCGACCGTCTCGTCCAGCAGGTCATGGGCGAGCGCGGCTATCCGACGGACGACGACTTCGAGCATCGCGCGGCAGACGTCTCGGTCGACCATCCCGAGGTCGTCGAGAACTACCGCGAGGGGTACGCGCTCTGGCGTCGCTACGACGAGGCCAACGGCGACGGACAGACGGAGGATCTGCGCCAGGCGATGGTGCACTTCCGCGCGCTGTTCGAGGATCTCCTGGAAGCCGACCGAGTAGGAGAGGTGAGCTGAGATGGCTGACGACGAACGCACCGCAACAGCCGAAGAGGCAGGCGTCACGACCGACGAGGAAGTCACCCCGAGGACCGACGACCAAGGCAGCGGAGCGGCGGCCGGAGACGAGCGGCTGAGCACGGCCGATCTCGTCCGAGACACGGCTGCCGTGGACGATGACGGGGAGGAGTCCGCCGTGCGCGAACCGCTTTTCGCCGGCGACGACGCCGAACGCTTCCGCTCACGCTGGCAGGAGGTGCAGGCCGGTTTCGTCGATGAGCCGCAGCAGGCGGTCAAAGACGCCGACTCCCTCGTGGCAGAGCTCATGCAGCGGCTCGCCGAAACGTTCTCGCAGGAGCGCACGAACCTCGAGTCGCAGTGGGGCTCGGGCGACGATGCGTCCACGGAGGACTTGCGAGTGGCGCTCCAGCGCTACCGGTCGTTCTTCGACCGACTGCTCTCGGCCTGATGGCCGAAGCTCGCGAGACGGCGTCCGGACGAGTTCCGGGCGCCGTCTCTCTCAAGGGGCCGTTCGCGAGTGCTGGAGCCGTGTGGACGCAACCGCTTCTGCCGCAGCCGCGGCTGCCGGCCCGGCGACGGCCGAGAGGAAGGTCGGCGCGTCGATCGAGTATCCCTCCACGTAGGTCTGTGCTGTGACCGTGGCAGTTCGGGGAACCGTGCGGAGAAGTGCGATCTCGCCGACGCCGTCCCCAGGCCCGCAGGTACGTAGGGTTCGTCCATCGTCGCTCACGTCGACGACGCCAGCTGCGATCAGGACGTAGGAGTCGCCGGGCTCGCCCTTGCGCATGACCACGGCGCCGGGCTCGAACGAGACGGGCACGAGACTCTCCGCAAGCCGGTCGAGCGCCGTCAGGGGCAATGGAACGAAGAGGGGGTTTTGCCGCAGGAGAGTGAGGTGCTCCTCCGCCGGGGCCGTGCCGCGTATGCCGCGGACGACGGGACGCCACGTCAGAAGCGCAAGCGCCGGGAGCATGGCGCCGGCGACGAGGAAGCTCGCCTGCACTCCGACCAGGGCGACGAGTGCGGGCGCGACCAGGCTTCCCAGGAGGAGCCCGACCCCGAACAACCCTTCCATGATCGCGAACATCGCCGCACGATCCTCGTTGCGCACACCGCGCTGAATGAGCGTGAAGCCCGTGATGTCGAGCACGGCGTTGCTCACGCCGGTGACGAGCAACGCCGCCAGCGCCACTGCGGCCACCGGCGCCGCGCCGATGAGGATCAGGGGCAGTCCCCAGCACGCGAGCGCGATCATGCACGCCTTGGGCAGGTGCTTTCCGCCGCCCAGGCCGAGCGCGCCCAGCGCTCCAAGCAGTCCGCCGAGACCGATCGCCGCGTTCAGGAGCCCGACACCGGTATCGCCCATGCCCAACAACTCGATCGAGGCGACGACGATGAGGGTTGTCAACAGGCCGCGGACGAAGACCTGGACGATGAAGTTGCCGATGAGCAGCGCGGTATGCGGATACCGCCGCAGCACACCGGGAGCGTCTGCGAGCCGAAAACGCGACCCCCGCTCGGCCGCGCCGCCGCCGCCACGAGCGTCTTCCGCACGCTCGAAGCTGATGCCTGTCGCCGCGGCGGCGGCGCCCGCGAAGATCGCTGCGATCAGCAGGCTCGCCGCCGTGGAACCGGTTGCGGCGACGAGCAGCCCGGCCAGGAGGGGGCCGACGAACGTCCCGATGCCTTCCCCGGTGCTCGAGGCCACGTTCGCGGCCACCAGCTCTCGTGGTGTTCTTGCGAACGCGGGCAGCAGTGCGGTCTGAATGGGGCGCACCAGCGATCCCGCGCCGGCGACAACTGCCGCGAGCGCGTATGTCGCCTCCACGGGCAGCTCGGCCGCGACGACGAGCGCCGTCGCGGCGGCCCCTGCCGCGCGGACGAGGTTGATCGCAGTGAGCATCCGGTCGCCGCGATACCGCTCCACCAGCGTCGCCGCGAACGGTGCCGCGATGATGGCGGGCACGACCCGGACTGCCCCGAGGATCCCGGCCGCGAGCGTTCCTCCAGCCTCGTAGGCGACGATCAGCAGGACCACGAGGAGCGCCCAGTCGGCTGCGGTTCCCGCCGTCCACGCGATCTCGACCCGGCGAATCGACCGATTTTCGAGCACGTCTCGAACCGCGACTGCCGCTGACGAGGCTGCAACCATGCCCATCGCCGAGATCATCTCGTTTCGTCAGTGTTTGCGCACGGCAGCGACACGGGTAGGGAGGAGGAGCGATGACTCGGCGTGGTGGCTGGAGACGGCTCGGTCGCAAAGCGCCTCTGGTACGTCGACTCGAAGGGAAGAGCGATCGACGACGCGGAGCAGCTCGAGCGAGTTCGGGCGCTGGTCATTCCTCTCGCCGTGGACGGACGTGTGCGAGCTTTCGCGCAGCCCAGGAGCGGGCGAAGTTCGATCGGCTGCTGCACTTCGCCGAGTCGCTGCCGACGCTTCGGGCGAGCACCACCCGACACCTGAGCCTGGGGCCATGAAACGGTCGGAAACGAGCTCGGCAACACTCCGGGGTCGCGCGGGCGTCGTACGTGAGCCCTACCGTCGTCGAGCGGTACCGGGCTGGAAGCACGATCGACGACTTTCGGCGGAAGACCCGCCGTCCCGCGCGGATGAGTGCCGACGAGCGGGCGCTCCTGAGAATGCTCCGCGCCGCGGCGCGCTGGGGACGGACCGACGGCGCAACGCTGCGCCAAGCCAAACATGGCATGTGCCTACCAAACCCGGGTTGATCCGCATTTCGAGGGCTCGGCGCAGGTGAGATCTCTGACGACCACAGAGAGCAGACGAGCGCCTACCTCACCTGGTTCGGTGCCGCTGCAACTGCCGTGACGATGCTCTTCCTCGGCATGAGACACGAATGCTTGCGTGGCCGGAGGCAAAGGCGCGCTGCGCGGCGTGCGGCAGGCACTTCCGGCGAAGCAGGGGCTGTCCCTGCGGCCGCGGATAATCGTCAGCGATCGGTCGCCAGAAGCGCTTCGGCCTCGGCCAGCGACTGCGCAGGCGTCGAGCGCAAGAGCAGGCCGTCGCTGAAGACGAGCGCTCAGATCACCGGGTCGTCTCTGAGAATACGCGGGTCGTCCGTCCACCTCAGGCGTCCCTCGACGAGGACTCGTTCGTCAGAGGGGGGCCGGTACACCTCGGCTACGAGCTCGTAGAATCTGCCGGCGATCTCGGCCAGAAACTCCTCGACCTCACCGCTTCCCGCAGAACGTCGCCAGGGTGGGTCGACTTCAGCACCCATTCGATCTCTGGATGGAGGAGGTAGAGCATGCCGGCCATGTCACCCTGTTGAACAAGGCCGAAGAACCGCTTGGCGAGCTGAGAGCTTCGAGCCTCAGCAGTGCCGACGGTTGTAACGTCGACCATCCTCGAAGAGCAGTTCGTCAGCGAGGAACTGCACGGTGAATCGTTGAGCGGAAT
>Ga0136613_10000356_pt1 | contig 20567 bp, 22 predicted proteins | sample AntDrymUQ2722106_2_FD_106649 | JGI IMG/M metagenome (GOLD analysis project Ga0136613, IMG submission 106649) | Polar desert sand microbial communities from Dry Valleys, Antarctica - metaG UQ272 (21.06) | ecosystem: Environmental > Terrestrial > Soil > Desert | place: Antarctica: Dry Valley... | reverse complement strand
GCTGTCGTGGTCGAGGAGGCTGTCGTGGTCGAGGAGGCTGTCGTGGTCGGGGTGCTGTCGGGGGAAGCGGCGGTCACGGGCGGCGGTGCCGTGGTCGGGGGGACGAGCGTCGGGAGGACGACCACGGTGCCGGGAGTGACGGTGGGGGTCGTGGCGGCGGTAGCAGGCGGGGCCGTCGTGGTCGTGGCCCGCGTCGTCGTCGGCGTCGTGGTGGTGGTCGACGTGGTGGACGTCGCCGACGCCTTCTCCTTCCCGTCGCCGTCGCCCCCGCCGTCGCGCAGCGTGAGCGCGAGCCCGAGGATCCCGAGCGCGAGCACGATCACGATCAAACCGGGGGCGAGCTTCCGCCAATCGAGGTTCATCTCTATTGCCTCGCTCGCTGCGGGCCGGGCCATCCAGAAAGGGATTGGCCGGCCCGGGGGCGCTCGCTGGGACGCCAAGTTCCTGCACCACGCATTGGCTGTGCCGCTCTCATTTCACCCATTCTCCCCCATCTGTCCCGTCAGCCCCCGCGCAGGGGCGGAGAGTCGTTGCCAGGCCTAGGGAATCGGCGTGATGGCGTCGCCGGGGCGGAGCGTCCCGCCCTCGACGATGTCGGCCCGGAGGCCGCCCCGGTCGACGAGGGCCCGGGACACACCCGGTCGCGTCAGCCCCGCCAGGTATGAGCAAGGGTCGGCGAGGCGGACGCCGCGCAGGACCACCTCACCCACCCGGAACGTCCGGCCGACGAGATGGTTGAGCGGGACGCCCTCGGTGAGCAGGTTGCGGCGGGTCTCGTCGTCGGCGAGCTCGACGCCATCGGCGCGCACCGCCGCGATCGCCTCCCGCTCCACCAAGGTGATCTCCCGACCCGTTCCCGGAGTCTGCGAGTGCTTCCCGTTCTTCTCGGCGTACCGGTCGCCGTCGAGCCCGACGCCCGCGACCGCCCGCGCCTCGTCGCGCGCCTCCATGGCCGCGCCCGCTTCGGACGTGGTGTAGATCGCCACGAGTCGCCCCTCGGACACGCTCGCATCATGCCGCGCGTGCGGTGGGCCGTGCCTCAGCTTTCCGCGCGACCTTGTCGGTCGGTTCGTTCAGGTCTTGACGGGCCGACCGACCTGGTTCCACTCGCACCAGCCGGTGCCGGTCCCCTCGGATGTCGTGTAACGGCACAGGGCGCGGGGGAAGCGGGACGTGCGGCCGTCGGGCGCGAGCAGCGGGACGGGCGCGGCCGCCACGACCTCGACGTCGACCTCGAGGTCGTGGTTGATCACGTAGCGCGCCGCGGTGGGGAGGTCGTCGTCACCGTGGTGCGTCTCGAGCAGCATCTGGGTCACTGGTTGCAACTCCTCGCCCAGCCGCCAAACGTACCCAGTGGCGACGTCCAGTTCGTCGGCCTTCACCACGTTGGCCGCGAATGTGTCGCCGATCTGGAAAGACGTCCAGTGCCATCCCCACTGCCACCAGTCCCGCTCGCCCCACGAGTGGTCACGCTCCCCGCGCCCCTCGAACGGGATGCGGTCGCGTCCGATGAGCAGCTCGCCGTGCACGACGCCGGCGTGCTCGTAGTGCGCGCCGGGATGGTCGTCCGGGTACGGGTAGTCGTACACCGGCGTGTACGACTCCCACTCGAGGTCGAGTCCGACGGGGAGCCGCTCGCCGATCTCGCCCCGGTAGGCGTCTCCGGGCGAGTCGAGGCGGACGCCGAAGGCCTCGAGGCCGAGGCCCCAGTGCTCCATCGGCGTCTCGCACACGCACTCGCCCCAGAGGCTGTCGGCCCGGATCTCGAGCGCGTCGCCGCGGGGCAGCGGGACTTCGTGGTCGCGCACGACGACGAGGCCGTGCTCGGGTGTCACCAGGTACGCCCAGTACCAGGCCAGCTGCTGGTTCGGGTACAGCCCGAGCCGCACGTACCCGCCGGTTCCGTCGTCGCGGGAGAAGTCGAAGTACCACGACTCGTTGAAGTAGAGGCCGTCGTCGGGCTGGTGACGACCCTCGTCGGCGGGCGTGCTCACGATCACCGCGACGCCTTCGTCTCGAGGATTGGCGGCTCCGGTATGGGCGTGTAGTACGGGATGCTGTCGTCGGCCTCGACGTCGGGCATCTTGTCGAGGGTGGCAATGCCGTCGTAGAGGTCGAGGCTGTCGCGGGGCACCGTCCAGTCGAGGCGGTCGGCGATGCCGGCGGCTTCGGCAAACGGCCGCAGGAACGTGAAGTAGACGTACGCGCCGGCGTCGATGCGCTCGTTGCGGTCCATGCCCGCGATCAGCCGGTAGCACCGCCGCTGCGCCACCTTCACCGCGGCGGCGAGCTCATCGAGGGCATCGAGTGAGACGCGCTCGAGCTTGCCGTCGGGGTGCGGGGTGAAGAGTCCGAACGCCTCGAGGCGGGAGAGGTAGTCGTCGGGCTCGGCGGTCGAGGTCCCCCAGTCGGTCACGTGCAGCTTCACGCCGTCGAGCACGAGCGCCGCCGTCAGGTTGGAGTACGGGAGGTCGGCGGCGACGGCGGCGCTCCACGGGAAGTGGCCGACCCCGAACTCGGAGAAGTCGCGGACGAGCAGCACCCGACCGTCGCCGAGCTCGTAGGGGCCGGTGTCCTGGTAGCCGGCGCGGGTGTCGAAGTAGAGGAGGAACAGGTAGGAGGTCAGCGCGGCGTTGAGCTTGCGGATGCGGGCCCGGGTGGCGTCATCGGTCACGGGCGCGGCGCCCGCCACCAGCTCCTCGACGACGGCGTCGTCGTAGGGCTGCACCACGCCGCCGGCGTCCCAGGCCTGGAGATGGCCGTCGGCGCGCCAGGGGGCGGCGGCGCGCTTCCAGAAGTCGAGGACGGTGGCAGTGCCGGCGAGGTCGGTCTCGGGCGTGACCATCCCGAACGGGGCCAGCACCTGTCGACCGACGAGGTAGATGTTGGCGATCGACCAGTGGTGCACCGAGTCGACCTGGTTGCCGGGGCGACGGCCGGCGGCGCCGATCTCCTCGGGGGGCAGGGCGGCGGCGATCTCCCGCATCATGTCGGGGTGGCGCCGGTAGCACTCCACTCCGGCCACGAGGATGTAGGCGGTCACCGGGATCAGGGCCGACTCCAGCGCGGTGCGAGTGGCGGTCATCGCCCGGGCGATCTTGCCGTGGTAGAGGATCCAGCGGTTCGTCTCGTCGCGGTCCCAGCCCCCCAACCCGGTCATACGCGCCGCACGATCCCGTCAGTCCCGCTGCAGTCGACCTCGACCTCGTCGCCGTCGGCCGGGCTCGTGCCGTCGAGCTCGGCCGCCATCAGACAGGGCACCTGGTACTCCCGGCTCACGATGCCGATGTGGCTCAGGGGCGTGCCCGAGAGGCAGACGACCGCGGTGAGCTCGTCGAAGATCGGGGCCAGGAACGTGGCACCGGCGTCGGCCACGCAGGCGACGACACCCTCGGCGGTCGTGTCCATGAGCGCGAGCACGTCGTCGGGCGTGTCGAGGCGGCGCCAGGTGCCCCGCACGGGCGCGGCGTCGAACACCTTCGTGCCGCAGCCCACGACGCTCACGCGGCCGACCTCCCTTCCTGGTTGCGCTCGCTCGGCGGCAGGGTACCTGCCGCCGCCCTTCGGGACGCTCGCCGCTCCCGCGCAATTCACGGCGAACGCGACCGGATGGCAGTCCTTCGAGCTGCTTGGGTGTGGAAGTCCGCGATGAGGTCGGCGGCGGCGGACGGGCGCAGATGCATCGGAACGGACCCGTCGTCGACAACGAGACGCGCCCCGGGGATGTGGGCGGCGACCTCCTCGGCCAGCTCGAACGGGTGGAGCGGATCGCCGCGGCGCGCCGCCACCATCGTCGGGCACCCGATCACGGTCAGCTCCGACACGTTGTCCACGAGGCGCGCCCGCGTCAGTGCGTTGACACACGCGCGCATCGACACGTCGTCCTGGCGGGCGTAGTTCTCCCGCGCCGCCGCCATCTCTTCGTCGGCGGCGGGGAGCAGCTTGGATTCGGTCACGGCGTCGAGCATGCCGACGAGGCCGAGCTCGCCGACGCCCTCGGCGAACGTCGCCGCCACCGGGTTGGCGAGGCCGGTGCCGGCACCGATGGCCGGGCTCGACAGACCGAGGGCGCGCACCCGCTCGGGCCGGGCGAGCACGGTCGCGAGCGCGACCGCGGCGCCGAGCGAGCCGCCCTGAAGCGCGGCCGTCTCCAGCCCGAGCGCGTCGAGCAGCTCGCCCACGTCGGCGGCGGACCGATCGAACCAGCCGTAGCGCGCCGGATCGGTGAGCGGCTCGCTACGCCCGTGGCCCCGCAGATCGAGGCGCACCACCCGCAGCCGGTCGCCGATGGCGTCGACCAGGGGCTGGTCGGCCTGCCCGTCGGAGCCCAGCCCGTGGAGCAAGACGACGACCGGCGCGTCGTCGGGACCGTCGACGACGTAGTGCAGACGGACCCCGTCGGACGTCCGAAGCTCCGGCACCCGCCCAGCATGCCCTTCCGAAGAGGCGGCATGCCCGGCCGTGCGCGATCCTCTCCCCGTGCAACCGGGGACAGAACGCTGGATCGACGTCGACGGCGTGCGCGCCCACGCCGTCGAGTGGGGAGATCCCGACCGCGAGCAGCGCATCCTGCTGGTCCACGGACTCGGCGCGAGCACACTGAGCTGGGAGCCGGTGGGCGGACGTCTCGCCACCGCGCTCGACGCCACCGTGACCGCGGTCGATCTGCCCGGCTTCGGGCTCACCCGCATTCCCGCGGGTCGCCGCGCCACCGTCGGCGCGAGCGGGCGCCTCGTCGCCGCGCTGCTGGCCGAGCTGGGCCCGGCGGTGGTTTTCGGGAACTCCATGGGCGGTGCGATCGGCGTCGGCCTCGCCGCCCGCCACCCCGACCTCGTGCGCGCCCTCGGCCTCGTCGACCCCGCGCTCCCGCAACGGGGAGTCCGGCTGCCGCCGTGGCAGCTCGTCACCCGCATGGCGCCGTTGATGGTGCCGCAGATCGGCGGGCGGGTCCTCGGGATGCGCGCCCGGCGGCTGGGGCCGGCGGGGATGGTCGATACGACGCTCGAGTGGTCGGTGGCCCATCCCGAGCGCGTCGACCCGGCGTTGCGGGAGCGGCTGGTGGCACTGGCAACCGAGCGGAGCACGTTCCCGGAGGTGCCCACCGCGTACGCCGACGCCGCCCGATCGTTGTTCTTCTACTTCCAGCGCGGCATGCCCGCCGACCTCGGCCGCGTGAAGTGCCCGACGCTGATCGTGCACGGTGTCCTCGACCGGCTCGTGCCGGTGAGTTCGGCGCGTGCGGTGGCGGCTCGGCACCCTGAGTTCGCGCTCGAGGTGATCGACGACTGCGGCCACGCGCCCCAGCTCGAGCTGCCCGACCGCTTCCTCGAGCTCGTGACGCCGTGGCTCACGGCGTTGCCGGCGGCGGTCAGAGAATGAGAGCGGCACAGCCGACTCGCGCCGCGCGAACTTGGCGTCCGAGCGAGCGCCCGCGGGCCGGCCAATCCCTTTCTGGATGGCCCGGCCGGCAGCGAGCGAGGCCATAGAGATGGCAGTCAATTTGCTGGCCGAGCCAGTCCAGCAGTTCGTCACCGACCTCACCGCGGTGCTCGGCGACCTGCGGTCGCGCGCCGACGGTAAGCAGGGCGCGGTCGCCACGAAACCTGCCGGTGCCGGTGATCACGAGCGCGACGCCGCCCTCGAGGCCCAGGCGATCGCGGCGGCGGTTATCGCGGGGGACGGGCGCTACGGCGACGGGGAGCTGCGGGAGTTCGCCGCCGCGCTGGCGCCGTGGTTCGAGTCGCTGGCGAGCGCCACGCCCGGGCAACTGCGCGACGGCGACGCCATCCGCCAGCACCGGGCGTGGCCGATCACGCCGTCGCCGATGTTCGAGACCATCGTGGCCGCCGACGCCGCCGCCGGCACCACCCACGGCTGGACCTACTACCAGGCAGGGCTGCGCGTCGCCCACGCCGCCTGCGCGCTCGAGGACGTGCCGACCCGCGAGAAGTTGCTGGCGGTCGACACCTTCCGCTCGATGATGCTGCGCCGCCTCGGCGCCGCCGGCATCGAACGCCCCGAGGGCATGGCCAAGGAGCCCGGCCCGGGCGAAGTCGGGAAGGCGGCCGAGGCGCCACCCAAGAAGTCGCTGGAGGAGCTGCTCGACGAGTTGGACGAGCTCATCGGGCTCGACGCGGTCAAGACCGAGGTGCGGCTGCTGACAAACCTCATCCGGGTCCAGAACATGCGGCGCGACCGCAAGCTCAAGGTGGTCGACCAGTCGGCCCACCTGGTGTTCGTCGGCAACCCGGGGACGGGCAAGACGACCGTCGCTCGACTCCTGGGAGAGATCTACGCCGCCCTCGACGTCGTCTCGAAGGGCCACCTGGTGGAGACCGACCGCTCCGGGGTGGTCGCGGGGTACGTGGGCCAGACCGCCACCAAGGTCGTGGAGATCTGCGGACAGGCCCTCGGCGGCATCCTCTTCATCGACGAGGCCTACGCCCTCGCCCAGGGTGGGGAGCAGGACTTCGGCGCGGAGGCGATCGCGGCACTGCTCAAGCAGATGGAGGACCACCGCGACGATCTCGCGGTGATCGTCGCCGGCTACCCCGAGCCGATGAACAAGTTCCTCGACTCCAACCCGGGGATCCGGTCGCGCTTCCCCAAGACGATCGTGTTCCCCGACTACACCGACGACGAGATGGTCCGCATCTTCGAGGCGTTCGGCGAGGACCACAACTACAAGGCGGATCCATCGGCAATCGAGAAGCTCCGGGCCCGCCTGGCGGCGGAGCCGCGCGGCCCGATGTTCGGGAACGGCCGCTTCGCCCGCAACCTGTTCGAGGCGGCGATCGCGCGCCACGCGAGTCGGGTCGTCGACGTGAAGAAGCCGACCGACGAGCAGCTCAGCACGCTCGTCGCCGCCGACATCCCCGACTCGTAGCGACATAGGTTTCGGTTCGTGAAAACCGTCGGCGCGATCGTGGCCGCGGTCGTCATGGTGGTGGCGGCGGTGCTGATCCGGGCGGACATCGACGACGCCCGCAATACCGACGGCAACGCCCGGCTCGTGTGCGCGACCGAGCTCGAGGAGGCGTGCTCGCAGCTCGACGACGCGGTGGGCGGGCTCGACGTCACCGTCGAGGCGGCCGGGGAAACCGCCGAGCGCCTGGTCGCACTGCCTGATTCCGAGGTCGACGACCCCGGGATCGACGGCTGGCTGGTGCCGGGACCCTGGCCCCAGATCGTCGACATCCTGCGGGGTCAGCAGCAGTTGCAACCGGTGTTCGAGGAGTCGCCCACCACGCTCGCCCGCTCACCGCTGGTCATCGTGATGCGCAAGGACCGCGGTCGGGTGCTCGAGCAGGGACCGTGCGCGGGCGCGGTGGCGTGGCCCTGCCTGGGCGACGTCGCGGGCGACGAGTGGGATGAGCTCGGCGGCGAGGCGTCGTGGGGCAGCGTCAAGGTGGCGCACACGGACCCGACGACGAGCGCGACCGGTCTGCTCGTGCTCGCACAGGCGGCGAGCGAGTTCTTCGGCGGCCCCGGCTACTCGCGGGCCGAGCTCCAGACCGACGAGTTCCTCGCCTGGCTCGAGCGGCTCGAGGACTCGGGCGCGCCGGCCGCGTCGCCGTTCGAGGAGATGCTCAGCAAGTTCCCGACCGCGGTGTACGACGCCGCCGGTGCGAGCGAGGCCGAAGCGGGTCCGGTGCTCGCGGAGGCCGCGCCCGACCGCCGCGACGCGTTCACGCTGCTCTACCCTGAGCCGGTGACCACCGCCGACGTCGTGCTCGCGTTGACCACGAGCGACGACCGCGACGAGGACATCGCCGATCTCGCCGCCGGTGGACGCGCCCGGCAGGAGCTCGCCGAAACGGGTTGGCGGGTCGACGGCCAGGATCTCGCCGAGGGCGTCCGCAAGCGCATCCAACTCCCGGCCGGGACGGGCCTGCCCACCGACGCGGGCGTCTTCATCGCGCTCCAGGACTCATGGCGCCAGGTCACCGGATGACCCGACCCCGCTCGTTCGCGGCACTCTCGCTGCTGCTCACGCTCACTGCCGGCGCCTGTTCGGTGTCGGTCGAGAACGGCGACGACGCTAGCGACGGCCTCGAAGACCCGGGCGACTGCATCGCGGTCGACATGGCGGTCTCCCCCGAGAAGCTCGATCTGCTGACCGACCTCGCCAACACGTTCAACGACTCCGATGAGGCCGAGGTCGACGGCGACTGCATCTTCGTGCGGGTGCAGCGCAAGTCGTCGGGTGAGGGCGCCAACCTCGTCGCCGACGACTGGCCCGACCCCGACGTCAACGGGCCCAAGCCCGTGATCTGGTCGCCGGCCTCGAGCGCGTGGGGGGCGGTCGTCAACCAGCGCAAGGCCGACGCCGGCGAAGACCCGGTCGCGCCGGCGGGCAAGCCGTTCATGCTCACGCCGCTGGTGATCGCGATGCCCGAGCCGATGGCCACCGCACTCGGCTACCCCGATACCCCCGTCGGCTTCGCCGACATCCTGCGGCTCGCGAACGACCCTGCCGGCTGGGGGGCGTTCGGCCATCCCGAGTGGGGACCGTTCCGCCTCGGCAAGACCAACCCGAACTTCTCCACCAGCGCGCTCCATGCCACCGTCGCGCAGTACTACGCCGCCGCCGGCAAGACGACCGACCTGACGTTGGAGGATCTGAACCGACCCGAGGTCCTGGACTTCGCCCGGGGCGTCGAGTCGGCGGTCGTCCACTACGGCGACATCACCAACACGTTCCTGAACAACCTCTACCGCGCCGACGCCCGCGGCACCGCCCTGACCTACGTGTCGGCGGTTGCCATCGAGGAGAAGTCGATCATCGACTACAACCGGGGGAACCCCGACGGCATCCTCGACCCGGGCGAGAAGCCCAAGAAGCCCCGCACACCGCTGGTGGCCGTGTACCCGAAAGAGGGGACGCTCTTCTCCGACAACCCGTTCATCATCCTCGACTCGAACTGGGTGAGCGCGAAAGAGAAGGAGGCGGCGGCCAAGTTCGATGCGTTCGTGCGCGAACCCGAGAACCAGAAGCGCGTGCTCGAGTTCGGATTCCGGCCCGGCAACCCATCGGTCGCGATCGACGACCCGATCCACAAGAGCAACGGCCTCGACCCCAGTCAGCCGCAGACGACGCTCGAGGTTCCCGAGCCCGAAGTGCTGGTCGGCCTGATCGAGAAGTGGGGCGAGACTCGCAAGGCGGCGCGGGTGATGCTGGTGATCGACGTGTCGGGCTCGATGGGCGACCCGGGTGACGAGTCGACCGGCGAGACCAAGCTCGATCTGGCCAAGCGGGCCGCGATCAACGCGCTCGACCAGTTCAAACCGGAGGACGAGGTCGGGTTGCGCATCTTCTCCACCGAGATCAGCGGCAGCGAGCCGACCGACTACGTCGACGTGGTCGACTTCGGCCCGATCAGCTCGAACCGCGAGATCCTCGCGTCCAGGATCCGCGACCTGGTCCCGACCCAGGGCACGCCGCTCTACACCGTGACCGAGGCGTCCTACCGTGATATGGAAGCCGACTTCGACCCCGCTCGCATCAACGCGGTGGTGATCCTGTCGGACGGGCGCAACGAGGACGATCGCAACCGCGACCTCGACGGGCTGATCCAGTTCCTGCGGGGTCAGAACGAAGGCCAATCGAGCCAGCCGGTGCGGGTGTTCCCGATCGCGTTCGGCGGCGACGCCGACCTCGGGACGCTCCAGCGGATCGCCGAGGCCACCAACGCCGCCGCCTACGACGCGGTCGACCCGACCACGATCGAGAAGGTGTTCATCGCGGTAGTCAGTAACTTCTAAGGCGATGAGTGCGGCACGATCAACTTCCGCCCCGCGAACTTGGCGTCCGAGCGAGCGCCCGCGGGCCGGCCAATCCCTTTCTGGATGGCCCGGCCCGCAGCGAGCGAGGCCATAGGGAATGCCACTCGCAGACCGGCTTCCGGAGCACCTGAAGACCCGTAGGACGGCGGAGGCGGTGCTGGCGCCGTCGGCGATCCTGCTGGCGGGGGCAGGGACGGCGGCGGCGGTGCTCAGTGGTCTCCCGTTGCTGGCGGCGGCGGGCGTCGGGGCGATCGCCTACGGGATCCGGGTGGCGTTCGGGCTGCCCCGCAAGAAGCGGGCCGAACGCATCGAGCTCGCGAGCCTGCCCGAACCCTGGCGGCACTTCGTGCGCGAGGCGATCGACGCCCGGCACCGCTACCGACGCGCGGTCGCGACCGCCGCCGAGGGCCCGTTGCGCGACCGCCTCAACGAGATCGGCGTCGGCATCGAGCAGGGTGTGCACGAGTGCTACCGGATCGCCCGCCGCGGCGCCGCCCTCGAGGGCGGCCTGAGCTCGGTCGATGCCGCGTCGGCCGAGAAGCAGCTGTCCGCGCTCATCAACTCGCTGCCCGGTGAGGCGCAAGAGCCGCTCCGGCGCGCCCACGACCAGGGAAAGGGCATCGCCGCCGCGGCCGAGAAGGCCGGCCTCGCCGAGAACCACGTGCAGACCATCGAGGCGCTCGAAGCCCAGGTGGCGTCGGCGGGGCGGCTCGGCACCGTTGCCCAGGATGCGCGCGACCGGCTCAGCCTGCTCGACGCGCGGCTCGACGAGGCGGTCGCCCGGGCGGTCGAGCTGTCGCTGCGGGCGGAGGACGTCGCCGAGCTGGGCGGCCTCGGCGGCGACGTCGAGGAGCTCGTGAACGAGATGGAGTCGCTACGGGTTGCGCTGGAGGAAGCGGGGCGGGCGAGCCGGGGCGGCACCGGCGACATCGAGCTGCCCACGGCCGAGCCCAAGAAGCGTCGGGCCAAGGGCGGCGGGACGACCCGCACCGGGACCGCGTAGGCTGCCGACCATGTTCAAGGCGCTGCGCAGATGGTGGAAGTACATGGTCGCCAAGGTCTCGGGGAAGCTCGAGGAGTCGGCCGACCCCAAGGTTCAGCTGGAGCAGGCGATCCAGGAGGCCCACGAGCAGCACCGCAAGCTCACCGAGCAGGCCGCCAACGTCATCGCCAACCAGAAGCAGACGCAGATGCGTCTCGACCGGTCAGTCGAGGAGTTCGAGAAGGCGAACGCGTCGGCGCGCCAGGCCCTCCTCCTCTCTGACGAGGCGGGCAAGGACGGCAAGGCCGACAAGGCGTCCGACTACAACCAGGCGGCCGAGCAGTTCGCCAACAAGCTCATTCAGCTCGAGAAGGAGGTGGCCGACCTCAAGAAGCAGCTGCTGTCGACCACCCAGGAGGCCGACAAGGCCAAGAAGATGGTGGCGCAGAACTCGGCCGCGCTGCAGAAGAAGCTCACCGAGCGCGAGCAGCTCCTCAGCCAGCTCGACCAGGCGAAGATGCAGGAGCAGATGACCAAGGCGATGAACCAGCTCAACGCCACGGTCGGGGAAGACGTCCCCACCTTCGAGCAGGTGCGCGACAAGATCGAGCGCCGCCTGGCCAAGGCCCAGGGCATGTCCGACCTCACCGGCGCCGACGTCTCGACCAAGATGCTCGAGGTCGAGCAGGCGCAGATGAGTGCCGAGGCATCCGCCCGACTCAGCGAGCTGCGCTCCGAGCTGGGGCTGGCTGCGCCCGAGAAGGAGAAGAAGGCCGAGGCGAAGCCGGCGGAAGCCAAGCCGGCGGAGAAGGGCAGCGGCGCGAACTAATCAGTGCGTGTCGTGGATGCTGCCGTAGCGACGGCGGAACCTAGACGTCGACACGCTCGAGCGCGAGCAGGGCCCGCTTCATGCGGAGCCCACCGCCGTAGCCGCCGATGCGCCCGCCCGCCGCGAGCACCCGGTGGCACGGGACCACGACGGGAACCGGATTGGTGGCCATGGTCGAGCCCACCGCCCGGGCCGCGCCCGGACGACCGGCCATGACCGCCAGCTCCCCGTACGAGACGGTCTCGCCGTAGGGCACGTCGCGGTAGAGGGTCTCGAGAACCCGCCGGCGGAAGACGGCCGTGACGCTCCCGAGGTCGACAGGCACGGTGAACCGCCGACGCCGCCTGGCGAAGTACTCGTCGAGTTCGGCTGCGATGCTCTCGTCGCGCTCGGGGTCACCATCGGGCGGCGTCGGCCCGTGCAGCTCGATCTCGCACAGCCCGTTCGGTCCCGCGACCACGGTGAGCTCCCCGACCGGCGTCGGCTGCCGCCACCAGTGCGTCACGACGGGAGAAGGTCCTTCACTTCCTCGCGTTCCTCGAGGAGCTCGTCGGTGGTCGCCTTGATCTTCTGCTGGGCGAACTCGCCGTGCTCGATGCCCTCGACGACCTCCCATGACCATCCGTCGCTGCGCACGGGGTACCCGAACTGGAGACCCTCGGCGATGTCGTACTCCCCTCGGCTGGCCACCGCGAGCGAGTGCCAGTCCCCCTTCGGCGTCTTGCGCCAGATGCTGTTCACCGAGTCGATGGCGGCGTGGGCCGCTGACGCGGCCGAGGACGCGCCCCGCGCCTCGATCACCGCCGCGCCTCGCTTCTGCACGGTCTCGATGAACGGTCCCTGGAGCCAGTCGAGATCGGTGATCACGTCGGGCGCGGGCTTGCCGCCGATGAGGGCGTGGACGAAGTCGGGGAACTGCGTCGTCGAGTGGTTCCCCCAGATGGCCAGGTTGGTCACGTCACGCACGGGGACGCCCGCCTTGCGGGCGAGCTGGGTCTTGGCCCGGTTCTCGTCGAGGCGGGTCATCGCGAACCAGCGGTCGGCGGGGATGTCGGGGGCGTTCGAGCGGGCGATCAGGCAGTTGGTGTTGCACGGGTTGCCGACGACGAGGATCCGGACGTCGTCCGCGGCGTGGGCGTTGATCGCCTCGCCCTGGGGCTTGAAGATCCCGCCGTTCACGGTCAGGAGGTCGCTGCGCTCCATGCCTGCCTTGCGCGGGATCGAGCCGACCAGGAGGCACCACGACGCGCCGGCGAACGCGTGCTCGAGATCGGCGGTGGCCTCGGTGCCCTCGAGCAACGGGTGGGCGCCGTCCTCCAGCTCCATCACCACGCCCTCGAGCGCGGCCATGGCCGGTTCGATCTCGAGCAGGCGCAGCACGATCGGCTGGTCGGGTCCGAGCAGCTGGCCCGACGCGATCCGATGCACGAGCGCGTAGCCGATGTGACCGGCCGCGCCGGTGACGGTGACGTGGACGGGAGACTTCGTAGCGGCCATGGCGCGGGACCTTACCGCCACCCATCGTTTTGGCGTCGCAAACCCACCTCAGGCGAGGGTTTGCGACGCAAGAACGGTGAGCAACAGCTCGCGCGCCTCGGTGAGCTCGGCGATGCGCTCGGCCGCGCCGATGACCACGCCGCCATGGTCGGGATGGGCCAGGCGCACCAGGCGCCGGAACCGGCGCTGGACGTCGTCGCGGTCGATCGTCATGACCGCGCCGAGCCCGAGGACCTCCATGGCCCAGCGGCGCTCGGCGGGGACACTCCGCCACGGGTCGAGGGCGGGGCCGGCACCGTACCCGCCGGCACCGGGCGCGGCCGGCCGGGCACCGGGGACGCCTTCATAGAGGCGGCGCAGCACGACGCCCTCCGGGAGCACTCCCGGCCGGGCGAGCGCGCCCTCGATCGCGCGGAACGCGATCTGGCGGGCGTCCCGGGTCGGGAGCGCGGCCGCGGCCATCACCGTCCCGATCAGCTGGGGGTCGGCGCGGCCGTGGACGTCGAGCTCGAGCACGACGCGGGGCCGGTCGCCGTTCCCGCCGACCGCGTCCTCGCCGACGATGCGGTGGCGGGAACGGTCGAGCCCGTGCACGTCGGTCTGGAGCCGGTACCGCATCGCGATCCGCGGCACGGACAGCTCGTCACGTCGGGCGTCGTCGAGGAAGCGAGCCAGCGCGTCCTGCTGCTCGGGATCGAGGCCGGGCGCGCTGTCGGCCGCGACCGCGCCCAGGAGCACGGCGCCGTAGCCGGGGCCACCGGTGGGCAGGTAGTGGTCGCCGAGCGCGACCCGCCGGGTCGGCATGTGCCGCCGGGTGTGGCGGACGTTGAGCTCGGCGAGGATCACACCACTCCTACGGAGCGCTCGTCGTTGGAGAGACGGTCAGAGCCGGTCGATGATGGCGGACGCGAACTCCGATGTCTTCACCTCGGTGGCACCCTCCATGAGCCGGGCGAAGTCGTAGGTGACGATCTTGTCGGCGATGGTCGCCTCGAGCGCGGCGACGACGGCGTCGGCCGCTTCCTGCCAGCCGAGGTGCTCGAACATCATCACGCCCGACAGCAGCACCGAGCCCGGGTTCACTTTGTCCTGCCCCGCGTACTTGGGCGCGGTGCCGTGAGTCGCCTCGAAGATCCCGTGGCCGGTGACGTAGTTGATGTTGCCTCCTGGAGCGATGCCGATGCCCCCGACCTGAGCCGCGAGCGCATCGGAGATGTAGTCGCCGTTGAGGTTCGTGGTCGCGATGACGTCGAACTCGTCGGGTCGGGTGAGCACCTGCTGGAGGGTGATGTCGGCGATGTTGTCCTTCACCAGAATCTTGCCGCCGGGATCGCCGCCGCAGTCGTCCCACCCGACGGCGACATCGGAGAACTCGTCCCGGGTGACCTCGTAGCCCCAATTTCGGAACGCGCCCTCGGTGAACTTCTGGATGTTGCCCTTGTGCACGAGCGTCACCGACGCCCGCTTCCGACTGACCGCGTACTGCAGGGCGGCGCGGACCAGGCGCTTCGACCCGGTCTCCGAGACCGGCTTGATGCCGACGCCGGAGTCGGGCCGGATCTCCCAGCCGAACGCGTCCCGCAGCATCTCGATCAGCTTCTTGGCTTCGGGAGTGCCCTCCTCCACCTCGAGGCCGGCGTAGATGTCCTCGGTGTTCTCCCGGAAGATGACCATGTCGACCTTCTCGGGGTGCAGCACCGGGCTCGGGACGCCCTTGAACCAGCGCACCGGGCGCAGGCAGACGTAGAGGTCGAGGATCTGGCGCAGGGCGACGTTGAGGCTGCGGATGCCGCCGCCGACGGGAGTGGTGAGCGGCCCCTTGATGCCGATGAGGTGGTCGCGGAACGAGTCGACGGTCGCCTCGGGGAGCCAGTCGCCGGTCTGGTCGAACGCCTTCTGGCCCGCCAGCACCTCGGTCCAGGCGATCGTGCGCCGGCCGCCGTACGACTTCTCGACCGCGGCGTCCATGACCCGCTGGGCCGCGGGCCAGATGTCGACACCGGTGCCGTCGCCCTCGATGAACGGGATGATCGGCTCGTCGGGGACGCGCAGCGCGCCGTCGGCCAGGGTGATCTTCTCGGGCATGCTCTATTGCCTCGTCGCTTTCGCTCCGGGTACCTGACGACGCGGGCGCTCACTCGGACGCCGCGTTGATCCGTCGTGGCTTGATCGTGCCGCTTCCACCGCGTGATCGTACCCGGGGGGTCTTGCGGGGCCCTCAGCGGGCCGCGCCATCCTCACTCAGCGAGCGGCGAGGACGATCAGCAGGGTGACGACGTAGACGATCGCGAGCCCGGCGGTGGTCCACCACAGCGCCGGGCGGGTGAGCGGGCCGGGGCGACCGTCGATGCCGGCGAGGTGATAGCCGCAGGCGGCGCAGCGGGTGGCAACAGCTTCGACGGCGAGTCCACACAGCGGGCACGACCCGGACACCGGGACAGCTGTCGGCATGTCGAACTGCGCGCTCAAGATCTTGACAGCCCCCGACTGACCCGCCCGGCCCCCGCGTCGATGTAGCGCTTTCTAGCGCGAGCGCGCGCGGGTGTCGAGCACCCGCTGGTCAGAACCGGGGGACGGCCTTCCTGACGAGTCCCTCGTCGATGGCCCCCACGTCCTCCGGCGACACCTCGGAGCCGAGGACGTCGAACTGCAGGATCCGGTTGCCGACCGCGACGCTCGAGCTCAGTGCGCTCGACGGCTGGCCGCGGCCACGGTGTTGCGCAGCAACATGCCACGGGTCGTCGGGCCGACCCCGCCCAGCCGCGGAGTGATCCAGCCCGCGACCTCGGCAACCGCCTCGTCGACGTCGGGGAGCAGCTTGCGGCCCTCCCCGAACGTCACCCCCGCGCTCACCACCGCAGCCCCCGGGCTCACCATCTCGGGAGTGACGATGCCGGGCGCACCGGCGGCGACGATCAGGATGTCTGCCTCGCGCGTGTAAGCCCCGAGGTCGGAGATGCCGGTGTGCACCACTGTTACCGCGGCGTTGGCGTTGGGTCGCTTGAGGCTGAGGAGGTTGGCGAGGGGTCGGCCGATGGTGAGGCCTCGACCGACGATGACGACGTGGCGACCCTCGATCGGAACGCCGTAATGCACCAGCAGGGCCTGGATGCCGGCCGGCGTGCACGCGACCGGCGCGTCGACGCCCATCACCAGCCGGCCCAGGTTCACGGGATGGAGACCGTCGACGTCCTTGTCGGGGTCGACCGCCCGCAGCGTGGCCTCCTCGTCGAGGTGCTTCGGCAGGGGCAGCTGCACGAGGAAGGCGTCGACGTCGGGGTTCTCGTTGAACGCGCTGACCGCGGCAAAGACCTCGTCCTGGGTGGCGTCGGCCGGGAGCTCCTGGTGGAACGAGGCGATGCCGAGCTCGGCCGAGTTCTCGTGTTTCATGCGGACGTACGACGCGCTGCTCTCGTCGTCACCGACCAGGATCGTGCCGAGACCCGGCGTGACGCCCTGATCGCCCAGCGCCTTCACCCGCACCGCGAGCTCGGCCTTGACCGTCTCCAAGAAGGCGTTCCCGTCAAGCAGCTTGGCTGCCATCAGTGGAGAAAATGCCGTTCGCCGGTCATGACCATGGCGAGGCCGAGCTCGTCGGCTCGGGCGATCAGCTCGTCGTCGCGTATCGCCCCTCCGGGCTGGACCACGACCGCCACCCCGGCGTCAGCGGCGGCCTCGATGCCGTCGGCGAAGGGATAGAAGCCGTCGGTGGCCGACGCGCCGCCTTTGGCGCGCCCTTCGGCTTTTTTCACTGCGATCTCACCGGCGCCGACCCGGCTCTGCTGGCCGGCGCCGATGCCGACGGCTTGAAGGTCCTTCACGAGGACGACGGAGTTCGACTTCACGTACCCGCACACGCGCCACGCCATCTCGGCATCCAGCCACTGGTCGTCAGTCGGCGACAACTTGGTGACGACGCGCCAGTCCGCACGGCTCTTCGCGAAGTGTGGCGCCTCCTGGACCAGGAAGCCGCCGCTGAGCGTTCGGAAATCGAGCGGATCGCGTGTTGGCTCGGGCGCCTCGAGCAGGCGGGTGTTCTTGCGCTTCTTCGTCAATGCCTCCACGCTGCCGTCGGGCCAGCCGGGCGCGATGACGACGTCGGCTTGCGGTCCGGCGACCATGCGCGCGGCGGTGGCAGCGTCGATGGGGCGGTTGAGGGCGACGATCCCGCCGAACGCGGACAGGTCGTCACACTCGAGCGCGTGCTGATAGGCGGTGGCGAGATCGTCGGCGACGGCGACACCGCAGGGGTTGGCGTGCTTGATGATGGCGCAGGCGGGGCGGTTACCGAGATCGTGGACGAGCTGCCACGCCGCTTCGGTGTCGTAGAGGTTGAGGTACGAGAGCGCGAGCCCACCGTGTTGGACGGTGTCGTCCCACCAGCTGCGTTCGCCAACCGTGCGGTACCGGGCGGCCTGCTGGTGCGGGTTCTCGCCGTAGCGCAGCTCGTCGCCGGTGCGCTCGAGCGCGACGACGACATGACGCGGCAGCGTTTCGTCGCCCTGGAGCCAGCGGACGATGGCGCCGTCGTACGCCGCCGTGTGCGCGAATGCTTCGAGCGCCAGCCGGCGGCGGGTGTCGTCGGAGAGCGAGCCGTCGCCGCCACGGAGCTCTTCGAGCACGCCGGGATACTGCCCCGGGTCGGTCACTACCGCGACCCAGGCGTGGTTCTTCGCCGCTGCTCGAACCATCGCGGGGCCACCGATGTCGATCGTCTCGATGTCGGGCGACTCGGTGAACGGGTACAGGTTGCTCACCACGAGATCGAACGGGGCGATGCCGTGCGTCTCGAGATCGGCGCGATGGCCTGCCTTGCCCAGGTCGGCGAGCAGGCCACCGTGGATGCGCGGGTGCAGTGTCTTGACGCGACCCTCGAGCAGCTCGGGCGCGCCGGTGACGTCCTCGACCGCGGTGACGGGCACGCCCGCCTTCTCCAGGGCGGCGGCGGTGTTGCCCGAAGCCACCAGCTCGAACCCGAGCTCGTGCAGGGCCCGGCCGAAGTCGGTGAGGCCCGCCTTGTCCCAGACGGAGAGCAGGGCGCGCTTCACTGCTCGATCAGCTCCCGCAGCACCTGGGGGTAGAGGCGGCGCTCGACCTCCTTGATCCGCTCATGGAGCGAGTCCATCGTGTCGTCGTCGAGGACCGGTACCGCCTCCTGGGCGAGGATCGGACCGTCGTCGACCTCCAGGGTGGCGAGGTGCACCGTGCAGCCGGTGACCTTCACCCCGGCGGCGAGGGTCTCCTCGACCGAGTGGGCGCCCTTGAACGCCGGGAGCAGCGCCGGGTGCGTGTTCGTGATGCTCCCGGGATAGGCGTCGAAGATCGGCTTCTCGAGCACCGTCATGAACCCGGCCATGGCGACGAGCTCGATCCGATGGCGCTCGAGCGCGTCTACCACCCGATGGGTGTAGGCGAGGCGGTCGAAGTCGGGGCCGAAGCCGGATCGCTCGACGAGCTCGGTCGCAATCCCGGCCTGGTCGGCCCGCTCGGTCGCGGCGCAGGGCCGGTCGACGACCACGACCACGATCGGGAGGTCGGCGTCGAGAAGGGACTGGAGGATGGTCCCGCTTCCCGATGCCAGCACCCCGATCCGCCGCATGGGCTCAAGCTACCCCCGGGCCGGGAACGGCTCTTGCAATAAGCACGGCGCCCGTGGTGTGCTTCCCCGGTCGCCGCACCCGGCGATTCACCTCGAGCAGTCGTCGGAGGCTGTGCATGGATCTCAACAAGCTCACGACCGGAGACCGGATCGTCGCGATCAGCGCGATCGTCTTCCTGATCGCGATGTTCCTGCCCTGGTACGGGCTCGACAGCGACTTCGGAGACGCGAACCGCAACGGTTTCGACTACTTCTTCTTCGGTTGGATACCGCTGTTGCTCGCGCTCGCCATGGCGGTGCAAATTGCGCTCGCCCGCTTCACCACGACCGAGATGCCCAAGGTCGGATCGCTCACGTGGGGCCAAGTCCACCTGATCCTGGGTGGTCTGGCGGCAGTGCTCGTGCTGCTGCGGCTCCTGATCACCGACAGCGTCTCGGCGTTCGGCGTCGACCTCGGCGACCTGGACCGGAAGTTCGGTCTCTTCGTCGCGATGATCGCGGCGCTCGGCCTCGTCGCCGGTGCGTTCCTGAAGATGCAGGACCCGGCGGACGCCGGTGCTGCCGGAGGCCCCGCCGCGCCGCCGCCTCCTCCTGCGCCACCGACTACCCCACCGACTACCCCACCGACTACCCCACCGACGGCATAGCCCGAAGCGAGTCACGCGAAACGGCCCCCGCAGTAGCGGGGGCCGTTTCGCGTCTGACCTGATGCTTGCAATCCCACAAGGGCCATGATCAGCTAGCTCCCGCGGGTGCCCGGTACGGCACCTTTCGTGAAATGGAGGTCGAGAACCAGTGGACAACAAGGTCACACCGGGCGAGATCGTGGTGCTGGCGGCGGGGGCGGTCGGCCTGATCGCCGCATTCCTTCCCTTCTACAAGAACGGGGAGTCAGCGAACTCCTTCGACGAGGGGTTGTTCCCGGTGGCGACGCTCATCGCCCTCTTCGTGGTGGCGGCCGCCGTGCTCGTCGCCCTCGTGAAGTTCGCCAACGTGAATCTCTCGGCGGGTGTGCTCGGATTCGGGTTCGTCCAGCTTCTTCTCGCACTGGGCTTCTTCGCCGCCATCCTGGCGATCGCCTTCCTGATCGCCGAGAAGGGCAGCGTCGACTTCGGCTTCGGCTACTACCTCCTGTTGATCGCGGGGGTCGGGTCGGTCGTCGGGGCAGTGATCATGAGGAACGAACGGCAGGCCTGAGCGGCGTCCGACACGACGGAGGTTTGGATCCAGTGGACAACAAGATCACACCGGGCGAGATCGTGGTCATGGCGGCGGGAGCGGTCGCGTTGATCGCCTCGTTCCTGCCCTTCTACAAGCAAGAGACATTCAATGCCGAGCTCGAGACCGTCGACAAGAACTTCAGCGCCTGGAGCAGCGACTTCCCGTTTCTGTTCCCGGTGGCGACCCTCATCGCGATCTTCGCGGTGGTGGCGGGCCTCCTCGTCGTCCTGACGAAATTCGCCAACGTCGACCTCTCGCGAGGCTTCTTGGGCTTCGGCTTCACTCAGTTGTTGCTGGCGTTGGGCTTCTTCTCCGCCATCCTGGCGCTCGCCTACCTCATCCAAGACAAAGGCACGACCGACACCGGCTTCGGATACTGGCTGCTGCTCATCGCCGCGCTCGCGTCGATCGTCGGCGCCGTACTGATCAGGAACGAGCGCGGCGCGACCGGCACGGTCTGACTCCGAGCGGTTCGAGCGCGCGGTCGCGGCCATCGACGCCGCCAACGCCAACGACCCGCACCGCATCGACGTGCGGGGCGAGGAGCGGCCCAAGGAGCTCGCCCACGCCGAGCTGGTCACGGGGTGGGTGCGGCGTCTCCGGCCGGACGCGTCCGAGGAGCTGCTGCTCGCCGCCCGGGCCCATCACGTCCG
>Ga0136613_10000355_pt1 | contig 20569 bp, 19 predicted proteins | sample AntDrymUQ2722106_2_FD_106649 | JGI IMG/M metagenome (GOLD analysis project Ga0136613, IMG submission 106649) | Polar desert sand microbial communities from Dry Valleys, Antarctica - metaG UQ272 (21.06) | ecosystem: Environmental > Terrestrial > Soil > Desert | place: Antarctica: Dry Valley... | reverse complement strand
TCTCGGGCACGAGGTTCCGCGCGGTCTCGACGAAGGTCACGCCCGGCACCTCACGACCGCGAGCCGCGTACCGGAAGTCGGCAAACACCGTCGCCGTCGCGTCGGGCTCGACCAGAACCGCGGCGTTCGAGCTCTGCAGGCCGGTCAGATAGCGCACGTTGACCTGGCCGCCGAGCACGTACGGCGGGCCCGCGACGAGAAGCGGCTCCTCCAGGAGCGCGGCCAACCGCTCGATGCGCGTCACGCGCGACTCCGCATCAGGAACTCGAGGGCCTCGCGGTACCCGTCCGGGCCCTTGCCGATGATCCTGGCCTCGACCACGCCTTCGAGGACGGACACACGACGCCAGTCCTCGCGCTCGTCGATGTTCGAGAGGTGAACCTCGACGACCGGGACGGTGAAGAGCTCGACCGCGTCGCGAATCGCCCAGGAGTAGTGCGCCCAAGCGCCCGGGTTGATGATCACGCCGTCCGCCCAGTCGAACGCCTCGTGACACCAGTCGATGAACTCTCCCTCGTGATTCGTCTGCCGCGCGCGAACCGTGCATTGGAACTCGCTCGCCCATTCGTAGATCCGGGTCTCGAGCTCGGAGATGCTGATCCCACCGTAGAGCGCAGGATCGCGGCGGCCGACCACGTCGAGGTTCACGCCGTTCAGGACGACTACTCGCACTCGCTGGACCCTATGCGATCAAGGCATCGAGGGCTGAGCGGATCTCACGCTCGTCGAGCTCCACGCCGAGCTTCGGCGTACCGGGCTTCTCCAGCAGCACCAGCCGCGGCCTGCCGTCGACCGCCTTCTTGTCGAGCCCGAGCGCGGCCCAAGCTGCGTCCCGATCGACCTCTGCCGGCGCGGGAGCGAGAAGCTCTTGCACCATCCTCGCGTCGTCCTCGAGCCCGGAAAGCCTGAGCGCGGCAAGCAGGCCGAGCGCGACTGCGCGCCCGTGAGGCAGCGCGTACCCCGATGCAGCTTCCAGCGCATGCGCGAACGTGTGCCCGAGGTTCAGCTGCGCTCTCGCCCCGCGATCCAACGGATCTCGCAGGCAGACGGCGGCCTTGAATGCGGCCGAGCGGCGGACTTGCTGCGCGGTCTCGAGCTCCCAGAGCGACTCGCCGGCGAGCAGGCCCGACTTCACCACTTCGGCGAGGCCGTTTCGGAGCTCCTCGGGCGGAAGGGTGGCCAGCAGCTCCTGGTCGATGACGACACGCGCAGGCCAGTGAAACGACCCCACGAGATTCTTGCCTCGCTCGAGGTCGACAGCCGTCTTCCCGCCGATAGCGGCGTCCACCTGCGCGACGAGCGTCGTCGGCACCGCGACCCACGGAACACCCCGCAAGTACGACGCCGCCACGAAGCCTGCGAGATCGGTCGTCGAGCCCCCACCGAGCGCCATGACAGTGCCCTCTCGATCGAGGCGAAGGCTCGACCAGAGCCGCTCTGCTTCGCCGACGCTCTTCGCCTGCTCGCCCGCGGGAACGACGTGAAACGCCTCGAGTCGCTCACCGAGCGCGCGACGCGCGCGCTCGCCATGCAGTGTCTCGACCCCGGCGTCGACGACGAGCTCGATTGGGCCGTCGCCGGCGGCAAGCCCGCCGAGGCCATCGATTGCCCCCTCCCAGATGTGGATTCCGGAAGCCGCGAGGACCACGCCGTCAAGATCGCGCGCATGGCCGTCGGCGACCGCTTCATACAACGGGGTCCGTTCCTCGAAGAGCGCCGTGAATTCCTCCGGATCGCGCGCAAGCGGGCGATCGCCTGGTGAGACGCGCTCCCACGCGTCCTCCGCGGTCGTCTCCAGGAGAACCGTGAACGCGTGCTCGGCGAGGGCTATCCGCGTCGGCTCAGCCCCGAGCGCCCCACCTCCGAGCTCGACGACCGCAGGTAGTCGGCGGGTGAGAATTTCGATCGCGACGCGCTCTTCGAGCTCGCGGAACGGATCCTGGCCACGCTCGGCGAAGAGCTCCGCGACCGTCGAGCCGGTCCGTTCCTCGACGACGGCGTCCACCGAGACGAACGGACGCCCGAGGCGCTCGGCGAGCTCGGGACCGAGCGTCGACTTCCCTGCGCCCATGAACCCGACGAGCGCGAGATGGCGACCGAGCGCGTTCAGGACATGGGCCAGCGGATTCGCTCCAGGTACGCACTGTGCGCAGCGAGGAAGTCGACGAGCGCGTCACCGCCGAACTTCTCGCGCGCGGCGCGGGCGAGCTCCCAGGCGACCGCCGCCTCGGCGACGACTGCCAGAGCTTCGACGGCCTGAACATCGCTTCGTTCGACGAGCGCCTCGCCGGGCTCGCCCGTCCCGAGGTCGACCGAGCGCAGCGGGCGCATCAGTGTGGGCAGCGGCTTCATCGCTGCTCGAACCACAACCTGCTCTCCGTTCGTCATACCGCCTTCGATTCCGCCGGCGCGATTCGTCTTCCTGCGCCGGCCGGCGCCGATCTCGTCGTGCGCTTCCGATCCCCGGAGGCGTGCGAGCGCGAACCCGTCGCCGATCTCGACGCCCTTTACGGCTTGGATTCCCATCAGCGCCGCCGCGAGCCGCGCGTCCAGCCTCGTCTCCTTCTCGGCATACGAGCCGAGCCCGGGTGGAGCTCCCTCGGCGACGACCCCAACGACGCCCCCGAGAGTGTCGCGATCTCCGCGTGCAGCGTCTGTCGCGTTCTGCCACTCGTCTTCGGACGGTTCTCCGCCTATCTCGAGAACACGCCCGGCAACCTCCACCCCGATCTCGCGCAGCAGGGCTTTCGCCACCGCGCCCGCCGCGACCTGCACCGCGGTCTGCCTCGCGCTCGCCCGTTCGAGCGCGTCGCGCGTGTCGTCGTGCCCGTACTTGAGCGCGCCGGCGAGGTCCGCGTGGCCCGGCCTCGGAAGCGTGACGGGCAAGGCGCCCTTGCCGGCCGCAGGGCGCTCCGGCGGCCAAGGGCTCATCCCCCACGCCCAGTTCTCGTGATCGCGGTTGCGAACGACGAGCGCGAGCGGGGACCCCAGCGTGCGACCGTGCCGTAGGCCTGCGAGCACCTCGATGCGGTCCTGCTCGAGTTGTTGCCTCGGGCTGCGGCCGTAGCCCTGCTGGCGTCTGCCGAGATCGCGATCGATCGCGTCGCGGTCGAGCACGAGGCCGGCGGGCAGACCGCTCACGATCGCGACGAGCGCGGGCCCGTGCGACTCGCCGGCGGTTCGGAGTTCGAGCGTCACATGGGTAAGCCTACGGCCGCCCGCATCGCGGCGATCGGGGCGGGCACGCCCGTCCAGAGCTCGAACGAGGCCGCCCCTTGCGCGACGAGGACTTCCAACCCCCCGATGACCCTCGCGCCCGCGCAGGCTGCTGCGGCGGCGGTCGCCGTCTCCGGGTACGGGAGGTCGATGAGCGTCTGTCCCGGGGCGAGCGCGACGAGCACCTCGTCGCGGGTCGAGGTCGCGTTGACGACGAGATCCGCGCCCTCCACATCGGGCGGCCAGTCGGCGCGCCGGGAGTATCTGCGCGCTCTCGGCAGTGCTTGGGCGAACGCCGTGGCGGATCCGCCGTCGCCGATGATCACTGCGTTCTCGATCGCGAGTCCGTCGAGAATCGCCGCGTCTGTCGTAGAACCCTCGACGCGATCTTCACGGACGACGAGCGTGTTCACCGAGGGTGCAGCAGTCTCGCAGAGCCGAGTGACCGCAAGCTTGTGCGGGGTTGTGACGTTCGCACCGGCGAACCCGAGCGCGACCAATCCGCGCACGGCGTCCGCAAGGCGTTCCGGCAGGATCGGCAGCGCAACGTACGACCAGTCGAGACCGAGCGCAACGAATGCGGCGTTCTGCATCCGTGGTGAGAGCGAATGCTTGACGGGCCAGCCGATCAGTCCGACGAGGCGAGTCGCCCCCAGGCCTCGTCCCACACCGGAGGGGTCGTTGCTTGGCATCGCGTGCAAGTATCGCGAGACACTCGAGTTGGATCGCCCTCACCGGATCGAGTCGACTTCTCCACGAGGCGTTGACCCGCTCTCCACCGCGACCGGCGTACGGTCGGAGGCAATTTCGATCAAGGAGGGACAGGATGAAACGCTCGAGCACGGCGCTGGCCGCACTCGCCGTCGCGCTGGTGACGGCGCTAGGCGCGGGAGCCGGTAACGGCACACCGATCAACAACGGCTCCGCGAACCGGCTCGATCTCGCGGTGATCGGCGATCTTCCGTACAACGCCGCCCAGGTAGCGGCCTTTCCCGCCTGGGTCGACGAGATCGATCGTGACCCGGAGGTCGATCTCGTCGTCCACCTCGGCGACATCAAGAGCGGCAGCACGACGTGCGACAACGCCTACTTCCTGCAGATCGCCGGCTTCTTCGACGCGTTCAAGGATCCGCTCGTCTACACGCCGGGGGACAACGAGTGGACGGACTGCCATCGCGCGAACAACGGCGCCGACGACCCGCTCGAGCGCCTGGACAAGCTCCGCGAGATCTTCTTCCCTGAGCCCGGAGTCACCGACGGCGGACGGAAGAAGCATGTGCTCGCCCAGCCGGGCTATCCCGAGAACGTCCTCTGGATGCAGTCGAAGGCCGTGTTCTCGGCGCCCGACGTCGTCGGTTCGAACAACAGCCTTGTCCCGTGGACGGGGCTGTCCGCGCCGACCGTCGCGCAACTCGCCGAGGCGAACGCCCGTATCGCCGCAACCCTCGCCTGGATCGACGAGACCTTCGAAACCGCCGAGGACAACGGCGCGCGCGGCGTGGTCTTGCTGATACAGGCGGACACGTTCGAGCTCGACAACGAGAACCTCGCCGGCTTCACGGACATCCTCGCCCGCATCGAGGCGCGCTCGGCAGCGTTCGACGGGCCTGTCCTCTTGCTGCAGGGGGACTCCCACCAGTTCGTCGCGGACAAGCCGTTCGCCGGAGCCCGGAACATCACAAGGATCGTCGTCGAGGGCTCGGCGACCGGGGACGAGTGGCTCAAGCTCTCCGTCGACCCGCGCTCGAGTGCGTTCTTCTCCTGGGAGCGCATCCCGTTCTAGCCGGACGAGTGTGGCCGGCGGTCTCGCCGCCGCCGGCCATACCCGGTCATCGACCGGCGTCAGCAGCCGAAGCCGTACTCGCACTTCTTCTGAAAGAACTCCGACTCGCTCGCCGTGAAGAAGTGGTGCACCCCGTCCGGCTTGCGGACGAAGAACAGATAATCGACGCGAGCGGGCCTCGCAGCTGCACGGATCGACGCGAGCCCCGGGTTCGAGATCGGAGTCGGTGGAAGGCCAAGGCGCAACCTCGTGTTGTAGGGACTGTCGCTCTCGAGATCGGACTGCTTGAGGGACTCGGTCCCGGGAACGTTCCGGCCATAGCGAATCGTCGCATCGATGCCGAGGGGCATCCGGTTTCGAAGCCGGTTGTAGATCACGGCCGAGACGAGGCGGCGCTCCTCGGGCGCCACCGTCTCCTTCTCGATCATCGACGCGATGATCAGGACGTCATAGGACGTCAGGTTCGAGCGCGCGTAGCGGAGATCGACACTTCGCCACTGGCGCCCAAAAAGCGCGAGCTGGTCCGAGACGAGCCTCTCCGAGGAAGTGAGCTTCGTGAACTCGTACGTAGCCGGGAACAGGAACCCCTCACTGGAGCGTGTGCGCGACCAGTCCTTGCGGAACTCCGCGGGCGGCACGGCACGCGCACTGGCTCGGCGGTAACCGGACGAGGTCAGCCGTGGTGTGACCATGCGCTTGCGGATCGCGATCTCTCGCACGGCCCCGATCCGCTCCGTCATCTCGCGGCGCGTGAAGCCTTCCGGGAAAATGACTCGCAGTCGCGCCAGCGGAGGGGTCGTCACCACCGGGGCCGGCGGCGGATCCTCGTGGCGGCATCCGGAGAGGACAGCGACGGCCAGCACGACGCTCACGATCGACATCCGCCGCGCGCTCATCCCGACTGCATCCGTGCGAGATAGCTCGCGAGGAGATGCGCGGCCGCACGCGCGTCCTCTGGAGCGGTGCCCGGAGCTGACGCCGCGAGGGTCGTCGTGAACCGCTCGTCATAACTCTCGACGGGAACGTCGACGAGTGCGCAGAGTGCATTCACGAACTCCTCGGTCTCGAGCGCCTGGCTCCCCCGCTCCCCGCGCAGCGTGAGCGGAAGGCCGACGACCACATGCTCAGCTCCGTGCTCGCGCACCAGCGCGCAGACGCGCGCCAGCCCATCTGGCGTCGCAGCGCGCTCGACGATCCCGAGGGGTCGCGCGATCGCTCCCGTCTCGTCCGAGATCGCGACGCCGGTGCGCGCGGCGCCGTAGTCCAGCGCAAGGATCTTCACAGCGCGCTCAGGATCAGGCGCTCGGCCTCTGCCAATGCCTCTGGAAGCCTTGCTGGATCTTTGCCGCCGGCGCGTGCCATCGTCGGGCGCCCGCCTCCACCGCCGCCGACGATCGCCGCGGCCTGACGAACCACATCGGACGCGCTGATCCGCTCCGCGACCTGGGCGTCGAAGTTCGCGACGAGGTGCACCGTCCCGTTCTCGCTCGTGCCAAGGACGACGGCAGCGGGCGCATGACTCTGCTTGAAGCGGTCGGACAGATCGAGCAACGCGTTCGAATCGAATCCGTCAACCGCTTGCACGATGACGTTCACATCGCCTTCGACGCGAACCTCCGCGTCGACTTCCGCTTTCGCCGGCGACGCCACGCTGCGCTTCTTCGACTCCTTCCGCACGGCGTCGATCTCCACACGCAAGTCGTCGAGCTCTCGACCGCGCTCCTGCAGGTACGCCCACGCAGCCCCGGAGGTCACCGCTTCGATGCGGCGAGACCCGGATCCGATCGAGCCCTCGGAGAGAATTGCGAACGCTCCGATCTCGGCGGTCGACCGCACATGTGTCCCGCCGCAGAGCTCCGCCGAATAGCCCGGGATCTCGACGATACGCACGATATCCCCGTACTTCTCGCCGAAGAGCATCATGGCCCCAAGCCGGCGGGCCTCCTCGATCGGCGTCTCGAAGACGTGCACGGGAAGCCCTTCGAAGATCTTCTCGTTGACCCGGCGCTCGACCTCGTCGCGGTCGTGCGTGCTCAGCCCCTGGCCATGCGTGAAGTCGAAGCGCAGCTTGTCCGGACGGACGGCCGACCCGGCTTGTTGCACGTGGTCGCCGAGCACCTCTCGCAGAGCCCGATGCAGCAGGTGCGTTCCGGTGTGGTTTGCCATCGTCGGGAAGCGAACCTTCCAGCTCGTCACTGCGCGAACCCGGTCACCGGCTGAAAAGCCCGACCCGCGTAGGAGCAGAACCTGATCCGAGTCGAGACGGTAGGCGTCGACGACCTCCGCGCGGTTCTCCGCGTCGGTGTCGAGCTCTACCCAGCCCTGATCGCTTACCTGGCCGCCGCCTGCGGGATAGAACGGCGACTCTCTCAGCTTGGCGAGGAAGAGCCCGTCCTCGAGCTCCTCGAGAGCGCCGATCTGCGTGAGCAGGTCGACCTTCCGGTCCCCGACGAACTCCGACTCGAACCCCGCCCGCCGCGCGAAGTCCGCTGCACCCTGGAGCTCAACACCACCGGCGGCGCGCGAGATCTCACGGTGCTGCTCCATCTCCACCGCATAGCCGTCGACATCCACCGCCTGTCCGCGCTCGCCCGCAAGCTCGACCGTGAGCTCGAGCGGAAACCCGTAGGTCGCAGCGAGCGAAAACGCCTCTCGCCCGGAGATGGTCTCTCTTGCCGCCAGCTCGTCGAACAGGCGCATGCCGCGTTCGAGCGTCTCTCCAAATCGCTTTTCCTCGTTGCGAACGACGCGTTCGATCTCGGCCTGCTGGTCAACGAGCTCCGGATACGCGCCGCCCATCTGCCCGACGACCACGGCGGGGAGCCGAAAGACGTCGCTCAGGCCAATACGTCGCGCCTGCAGCACGGCACGGCGAATGATCCGGCGCAACACATACCCGCGGCCTTCGTTCGACGGCGTCACGCCATCGCCGACGAGGAACGTCATCCCGCGGCCGTGGTCGGCGAGGATGCGATGTGCTTTCGTCGCCTCGGGCGAGTCGCCGTCCGCGACCCCGGACTCGGACGCGATCCAGTCCCTGATGTGCCTGAACCCGTCAGTCTCGTAGACGGACGGGACGTCCTGGAGGATGCGGGCTGTCCGCTCGAGCCCCATCCCGGTGTCGATGTTCTGCGCAGGGAGCGGCGTCAGCGTACCGTCGGAGCGCTGCTCAAACTCCATGAAGACGAGGTTCCAGAACTCGAGGAAGCGCTCGCAGCGCGTGCACCCGGGCGCGCAGTCGGCGTTGCCACAACCCGCTTGCTCGCCCCAGTCCCAGAAGATCTCCGAGTCGGGGCCGCACGGCCCTGGGCCGCCGACCGACCAGAAGTTCTCGGAGCTCGGTAGCGGAACGATCCGCTCGGCAGGCATCCCGACGTTCTTCCAGAGCTCGATCGCGACCTCGTCCGGGCCGAGCTTCAGCTGCGGATCGCCGGCGTGGACGGTCACCCAGATGCGATCCCAGTCGAGCTGCATCCGCTCGCGCATGAACTCGGTCGCGAGCTCGATCGCACCCTGCTTGTAGTACTGCCCGAACGAGAAGTTGCCGAGCATCTCGAAGAAGGTCAGGTGGTACGTGTCGAGGCCGACGTCGTCGATGTCCGGCGTCCGGAACACCTTCTGGCTCGTCGTCGTCAGGAGCGCGGGTGGCTCCTCGCGTCCGAGGAAGAACGGCATCTGCGGCTGCATGCCGGCGCTCGTCAAGAGGGTCGAGTGGTCGTCCGCCCGCGGCACCAAGGAGGCAGAAGGCACGCGCAAGTGGCCCCTCTCCTCGAAGAACGCCAGGAACGCCTCGCGCAACTCAGGGGTCGTCCGCATCACACGATTCTACGAGCGGTTCACTCCGGCCGATGGCGTGGTCAGCATCGCCGGCCGGTGGAAAGCGCTCAGGCCTCGTCTCTGTATCGCTCGCTCGACGTGCGCGCGAAGTGGGCGATTGCCACCATCGTCCTCATCGTCCTCATCGTCCTCGTCGACCTCGTCTTCATCTTGCTGAACGTCAGCGGGCGGCGGTGCTGGTCGTCGTCCAGCTGACACGTCGTCAGGAAGCTCCAGCGATGCGAGTTGATCCGGGACACACGTTGTCGCCGAGACGCGCTAGCGGTTCGACGTGTTACGCGGCCGGAGGCGGCGTGTAGTCGCTCGAGCCTCGACCGGCACCGCGGAGCTCGTCGTCGAGCTCGCTCTCGCGACGCGCGGCCGCTTCCTTTGCGACCGTGACCGCCTCACCGACGTCATGTCGTGCGCGGAGGGCGGAGAACCCGTGGGAAACCGCAGCGGCGAGACCGGTGACCTTCTTCACCGGAGTGGTGATCGCGGTCGAGACCGCCCGAACAGCGGTGTCGGCGCTGTCCGCCATGGACACCGCGCTGTCGGTGACGACGTCGAGCTTCACGATCTGGTCGTTGACGCGGTCGACGGTTCCGCCCGCTTTGACGATCACCGGCAGGAGATCCCGCTCGGTGCCCGAGATCAGCGAGGAAAGACGCCCGAAGGTCCCTCCGAGCCGGACGAGCATGTACGCAAGCCCGACTCCGGCTGCGATGAAGAACACCGCCAAGGCGTAGTCGAGCACGTCGCCGGAGGTCGAGGCCAGGACCGTCATCGCGCGGATCCTAGATGATTGATTCCGAATGGCCGTACGAACGGCTGGTGGCTGCGACACGGCGCCTGGCACGACGATCGACGGCGCGTATCCACTGATACGCGCCGTCGCCGCTCCCCGCGCCATGCTTGGTCGCAGCCATCCCCGCGCGTACTCCTATTCGGAATCAACCATCCAGTCGACCGTGAACTCGGCCCACGTTGGTAATGACACCGGCGCCGATCACGGCCTCGCCGTCATACAGGGCCGCGACCTGGCCGGTCGCGACGCCGTGCGCCGGAGCTTCGAGCTCGAGCGCGAAGCCGCCGTTCTCGACCCTGACCGTCGAGGGCACCGGCGCGGAGCGATAGCGCAGCTTCACCTGGGCTCGCTCGACGGGGATGTACAGGCGGCCTTCTGCGTGGATTCTGGTCACGGCGAGCGCGTCGCGATCGCCGACGACCACGGCATTGCTCGCGCGATCAGTGCGCAGCACGTACAGCGGACGTCCTGCCGCGACACGAAGACCACGGCGCTGGCCGGGCGTGAACGTCCAGTAGCCGTCGTGCCTTCCGACGACTGCTCCGCTCTCGTCGACGATCTCGCCGTCGGCGCGCGGTAGCCCCTGCCGTTCGAGAAACCGCCGGTAGTCGTCCCCCGCGAGGAAGCAGGCCTCCTGGCTTTCCGCACGTCTCGCCGCTGCAAGGCCCGCGCTCGACGCCTCGGCACGCGTCTCGTCCTTCGTCTGCTCGCCCAACGGGAAGCGCACCCGCTCGAGCACGCCGGGGTCGAGGGTCGAGAGCATGTACGACTGATCCTTCGCGAAATCCCGGCCACGAGCGACGAGAAGCCGGCCGTCCTTTTCCACGACCCGCGCGTAGTGGCCGGTCCACAGCGTCTCCGCCCCCGCACGGCGGGCAAACGCAAGAAGCGCGTCGAAGCGAAACACGCCGTTGCAGCGAGCGCATGGGTTCGGCGTGTCGCCTGAGGAGTAACCGGCGACGAACGGGTCGACCACCGCTTGCCTGAACTCCTCGCGGAGATCGAGAGTGACGTGCGGGACGCCGAGCGCATGGCAGGCCGAGCGCGCCGCCGCGACCGCTTCCGACGAGCAGCACGCTCGTTCGGAGGACGGCCCCTTCGGGTCCTGCCAGAGACGGAGCGTTACGCCGACGGCGTTCGGGGCCGCGCGCAGGAGGGTGACCGCGCTGTCCACTCCTCCGCTCATCGCAACGGCTGCTCGCCCGGGCTCAGGGGCCGCGCGAAACACCTGGCCGATGGCCGCCGCGAGGGCTTCCACCACGAGCGGCTCGCCGCCGACACCGGCGGCCTCGAGCAGTGTCAGACCGTCCAGCGGACGCGCGAGACCGGGTGCATCGGCGCTCGCGATCCGATCGTCGTCCACGAGAAGACGGACGGCAGCCCACTGGCCGCCCCGGGTGGCGTCTCCCATGATCTCGGTCGTCATGGGGCCAGGGTAGATGGAGTCGGGTAGATCCTTCGGAAAAAGTGCCCCACCCTGCCGGTGATGCCCCGGCCCGCGAGAACCTGACTTCGCCAGGTGGGTGCCGTGCGGGGCGTCGGCAACGCCTATCCCCGACGCCGGCTCCCTTCACGTGTGTATTGGTTCACGTTTGGACCGAGGCCACGCACAGGGTCGAGCCCGGCCATCCTACCGCGTCTGCAGTGGCTAGTTCGTTGCCTCGGTGGCGAAGCGCCATTCGATCTCCGATGTCCCTTCGAGATCCAGGATCCGCGCGAGCGCCTCCGTCACCTCGAGCTGACGGCCAGGCTCGACGAGCGTGTTGTCGATGATCTCGCTCAGAACCAGGTTCTCCCCGTTTCGAAGCACGATCTTCGCGCCACAGGGAAGCACCGGGTGGGTGACCCCCAGAGCCCGGGGGGCCAGCACCTGACCGCAGGTCGTCCGTTGCGCGTCGCCCGTTTGCCCGCGGGAGCCGGCGAAGGCCGTATTCCAGCTCGCAGGCGCCGATGCGCTCGCGAGCGCCGATGCCCCATCCCCTTGCGCTCGCCGTTCGCCGACGGCCAACGCGAGCACGGCTCCGAGCAGGGCAACGCCTCCGAGAACGAGCAGGCGATGGGCGATGAGATCCATCATGCGGGAAGTGTGGCGGATCCGGTCGTCGGAGCGCAGTGCTGCGGATGAGACCGCCTTTCCGCCATCAGCTCCGCCCCAACGACCCCCAGGGGATCCCCGAGATCCCTGTGGTCAGCGTAGCGAGGAATCAGTCGCGGCAGTGCAACGCGTTCGTGCCGAGTATGTGCATTTCCCTCGCATGTCTGTGGCCTCCGGAAGACGAGCCTCCGCCGGACTTCGGTACAAACGAGTCACGTTCACTTCTCGGAGGCGACGAGCCTCCCCCAAAGGCAGCAACGACGCGTCAGGTCAGGCGAGATCATCGAGCAAGCGAATTCCCAGCTCCGCGAGTTGCTCAGCCCCAGCCGCAGACGGGGCTCCCGTAAGCGGATCGGAGCCGCTCGACACCTTCGGGAACGCCGTGACCTCGCGAATGTTGGGCTCGCCCGCAAGCAGTGCGATGAACCGGTCGAGCCCGAGAGCGAACCCGCCATGCGGTGGCGCCCCCATCTGCAGGGCCTCTAGGAACCATCCGAACTTGGCGTTCGCCTCCTCCTCGCTCATGCCCATCGCGCGGAAGACCTGCTGCTGAACGTCCGAGCGGTGGATCCTGATCGAGCCGGAGCCAAGCTCCCAGCCGTTCCAGACGAGGTCGTAGTGCAGGCTGAGCGCGTTCGCCGGGTCGCGCTCGATCAGCTCCTCGTGACCGTCGAGCGGGCTGGTGAACGGGTGATGCACGAACGTCCAGCGGCCGGTCCCGTCGTCGAGTTGGAAGAGGGGGAAATCCAGGAGCCAATGGAAGGAGTCCTGCTTCTCGTCGACGAGTCCGAGCTCACGGCCGAGGTGGAGCCGGAGCGCGCCGAGCACGCGCTCGGCGACGGACACCTCGTCGGCGACGAAGAGCACCGTGGAGCCGGGTGCGGCGGCGAAAGCCTCGAGCTCCGTCTGCGAGAGGAACTTCGCGATCGGAGACTGCACCTCTCCCTCCTCGTCGCACACGAGATACGCGAGGCCCTTCGCACCCCACTCCTTCGCGAAGTCCTCGAGCTTGCCGAGCTCGCCCCGCGAGAACGGCTTTGGCACGACGAGGTAACGCACGGACTTCGCGCCGGAGAAGACCCCGAACTCGGAGCCGCGGGTCACGTCCGTCGCGTCCTGGATCTCGAGCGCGAACCGCAGATCCGGCTTGTCGGAGCCGTAGCGGAGCATGGCGTCGGCGTAGGAGAGGCGAGGGAACGGCCGCTCGGGAGCGTCCCGGCCGAGTGCCTCGAACGAGGCCGCGACGACCGTCTCGAGCACCTCGAGCACGTCGTCGCGCGTCGGAAAGGCGAGCTCGAGATCGAGCTGGCGAAACTCGAACTGGCGGTCTGCGCGAAGATCCTCGTCCCGCCAGCAGGTGGCGATCTGGTAGTAGCGATCGAAGCCTCCGACCATGAGCGCCTGCTTGAAGAGCTGCGGCGACTGCGCCAGCGCGAAGAAGGTTCCCGGCTGCAGGCGGACCGGGACGAGGAAGTCGCGAGCCCCTTCGGGGGTGCCCAGCGTCAGGCCCGGCGTCCAGATGTCGACGAAGCCCTGGTCGTCCATCGAGCGACGGATCGCCGCCACCACGGACGCGCGGAGCCGGAGGTTTCGCTGCATGCGCTCCGTACGCAGGTCGAGCCAGCGGTAGCGCAGACGCAGCGCCTCGTCGACTCCCTCCTCGTCGAGCTGGAAGGGAAGCGGTGTCGAGCGCGAGACGATCTCGAGCTCGTCGATCTGCAGCTCGACCCCACCTGTTGCCATCTTCGGGTTCACCGTCTCGGGCGAGCGTGCGACGACCTCCCCGGTGACCTTGAGCACGAACTCGTTTCGAATCTCCCGCGCGAGCTCGGCGGCGGAGGCGGCGCGCTCCGGGTTGATCACGAGCTGCATCAGCCCCGTTGGGTCGCGAAGGTCGACGAAGACGAGACCGCCGTGGTCGCGGCGGCGAGAAACCCAGCCGGCGAGTGTCGCCTTTCGTCCTACGTCGTCGGGGCGCAGCTCTCCGCACATCGCGTTTCGCCAGCTCACGACGTCAACCTCGCCAGGACGTCGTCGAGCGCGACCTCCTCGTCGGCCTGCCCTCGCCTACGAACCGTGGCACCGTCGGCTCGAACCTGGACGACTGTCTCTGCTCCGAGGCGCGAGGCCTGGGTCAGCTGGCCCTTCAACGAGCGTCCCGCATAGTCCGTGTCGCTCGCGATGCCGCGCTGCCTCAGATTCCCGAGCCAGGTCGCTACCAACTCCCGCGACGCGCTGTCGTCGATCGTGAAGAAGATATCCATCGCGGGTGTGGCTGCCTCTCGACCTGCCTGCTCGACCGCAAGCACGAGGCGCTCGATTCCCGCGCCGAAGCCGACGCCCGGGATCGGAGGCCCGCCGATCTGCTCGACCAGGCCGTCGTAACGCCCTCCGCCCGAGAGCGCGCTCTGCGCCCCCTCGTCGGGACCGAGGAACTCCCAGGTGGTACGGGTGTAGTAGTCGAGGCCACGAACAAGCGTCGCGACGATCTCGTACGGGACGCCGCAGGCGTCGAGGTCGCGAAGGACGGCGGCGAAATGCTTCCGGCAAGCCTCGCAGAGCGACTCGCCGATCTTGGGCGCATCGTCGAGCGCGTCCTGAACGGCTTGGGGCTTGGCGTCGTAGTTGTCGAATACCCGCAGCGGACTTGCGGACGCCTTCTCCCTCGTCGGCGCGTCCAGACGTTCGAGGTTCGCTTCGAGCCACTCGTTCAGGCGCTCCAGGTAGGCAGGCCTGCACGCTGGGCAGCCGATCGAGTTGAGCGCGAGCGTGAACTCGGTCACGCCCAACCGCGAGAGCAGCGCGTGGTAGAGCTGGATGACCTCCGCGTCCACTGAAGGGTGGTCGGATCCGATCGCCTCGACCGAGAGCTGCCAGTGCTCCCGATAGCGTCCGCGCTGAGGCGCCGCGTAGCGGTACATCGGCCCGACGACGTAGAGCTTCACCGGCTGCCCCTCACGGTGCATGCCATGCTCGACGTACGCGCGGCAGATCGGAGCCGTTCCCTCGGGCCTCAAGGTCAGCGAACGGCCGCCACGATCCTCGAACGTGTACATCTCCTTCTGCACGACGTCGGAGCCGGCTCCCGAGGTCCGTTCGAAGAGCGCGGTGTCTTCGAACATGGGCGTGACGATCGGCCGATAGCCGTAGAGCGCGCACAGTCGCTCGGCTTCTCCGACGACGAGTCGCCAGAGCGGCTGCTCGGCCGGTACGACGTCGTGGGTTCCTCGCGGTCGCTCGATCCTCGCCTGAGAGCTCACCCGGTCCGCTCCGCGCGCAGTTCGTCGAGGAACGGGTTACGGGCGAGCTCGTCGCCGAGCGTCGTCGCCGGACCGTGACCCGGGTAGACGACCGTCTCGGAGGGCAGCGTGTCCATGAGCGACGCAATCGAGGCGACCAGCACGTTCCAGTCTCCTCCCGGGAAGTCCGTGCGTCCGACCGAGCCCGCGAAGAGGACATCGCCCGAAAAGAGGCTCCCGTCCGCGTGGTAGGCGATGTGAGCCGGCGAATGGCCGGGTACCGAGAGCAGGTCGAACGAGAGACCCGCGACGTCGATCGTCTCCCCGCCGTGCAACAGGACGTCCGGCGTATACGGGCGAAGCGTCATCCCGGGCGGGGTGAAGCGGTTCGGATCCTCGAGCAGTGAGCGCTCTCCTTCGGCCATGTACACCGGCGCCGCTGTCGCATCCGCGAGGTCGGCGACACCGACGAGGTGATCCCAGTGGCCGTGCGTCAGGAGGATCGCGACGCACCGAGCTTCGCGCCGCTCGAGCAACGCCCGGAGCTCGTCGACACTCCCGCTCGGGTCGACGACCACCGCCTCACGGGCAGCCGAATCGGCCCTGACGATGTAGCAGTTCGTTCCGATCGGTCCGAGCGAAAGCTGGTCGACGATGAGCGCCATCAACGACTCTGCTTACTGCTTGCCGGCCTCGTGCCGGGCTTCCCGCTTCTTGAACGAGCGCCAGAGAACTCCGTCGAGGAAGTAGCTGAAGGGGATGAAGATCGCCACGACGAACGCGGCCTGGGTGATCTGCTCGACGAGGGTGAGATCGCTCGACAAGAGCATCACCACGACGAACATGACCGGAGCGAACACGAGCCCTCGCTTGAGAGTGCGCCGCCATGAAGGGGGCTGCGCCTCCCGGCCGACTCGGGTGGGAGTCGCACGCCGAGACTGCGATGTCTCCTTCCGAACCGGAACCTCCGCTTCGAGCTCGTTTCCCTCCGCGTCCTCCCAGACGTACTCGTGCCGGTGCTCCTTCGCTCGGCGGCGACGTTGCTTGCGGGTCGGCATGGAGCGATTATGCCCAGGTGGTCCAGGCGATCCGGCCTCCCTTGAGGACCGTGTGCACGACCGGGCCGCCGAGGTGATAAGCGAGGTGACGCCAGTCCTCGGCATCGAGGAGCACGATGTCCGCGTCGTACCCCGCTGCGAGCCGCCCCTTCCGATCGGCACGCGAAAGCACATGTGCCGCATTCACCGTGCACGCAGTCAGGGCTTCCTCGGGACTGAGCCCGAGCTGTGTACACGCAAGCGAGCAGACGAGCGGCAGGCTCTCGCAGAATGCGCTTCCGGGGTTGAAATCCGTTGCCAGCGCGATGGCAGCGCCCGCTTCGGCGAGCGCACGTGCCGGTGGCATGGGTCTTCCGAGGAAGAGCGCGCTCGCCGGCAGGAGGACGCCGACGACGTCGCTGGCGGCAAGCGCGGCGATGCCCGCCGGGCCGGTGCTCTCCAGGTGATCGACCGAGCGGGCGCCGAGCTCGATCGCGAGGGGAATGGCACCCGCCTCGGTGAACTGGTCGCCGTGCAGGCGAAGCTCAAGACCGGCCTCGCCGCAGGCCCGGAGATAGCGCCGCGCTTCGTCGACGTCGAACGCGCCGCGCTCGAGAAAGACGTCGGCGGCTTCGGCGATTCGAGCGGCCTCGGGGAGCACCTCCGCGAGAAGGAAGTCGACATAGGACGGAGGGCCGGCGTCGGCGAACTCAGACGGGACGGAATGGGCGCCGAGCCAGGTAGGAACTCCTCCGGCCGCGCGAATCGCGCGCAGCTGGGCCAGCTCGGTGTCGCGATCGAGGCCGTATCCCGATTTAGCCTCGAACGTCGTCGTCCCGGAACGGAGCATCCAGGCGACGTGACGCTCGAGCGCCGCGGCGAGCCCAGCGTCACCGGCCTCACGGGTCGCGCGAACGGTCGCCAAGATGCCGCCGCCCGACGCGTGCAGCTCCTCGTAACCGGCTCCTGACGCGCGCAACGCGAACTCCCCGACTCGATCGCCCGCGAAGCAGGCATGCGTATGGCAGTCCACCAGCCCCGGGATCGCTGAAAGCCCGCGCCCGTCGAGCTCCTCGACCTCGCCGTCGAGCGGCTTCAGATCCTGCATCGCACCCACCGCCGCGATGCGTCCTTGCTCGCAGAGGAGGTAGGCGCCTTCGAATACGTCCACCGCTCCGAGCTCCCCACCGCGCAGAGGGGCCGTGTGGCCGCGCGGCGTCGCGATCTGCTCGAGATCCCGGATGAGCAGCCGGGCAGGAACCTCCGTTCCGGAGAAGCTCACGGATGCATTTCCGGGTCCGGAGGGATCGACGGAAGGTCGATCCCTCCGCTGCGCGCGGCGTCGAGCGCCTCTACGTACCCCGCGTCCGCGTGCCGCATCACACCCGTTCCAGGGTCGCTCGTCAGCACCCGCTCCAGTCTCTCGGCGGCGGCGTCGGTGCCGTCGGCAACGACGACCATTCCCGCGTGGATGGAGTTGCCGATGCCGACCCCGCCGCCGTGGTGGACGCTCACCCAGGTCGCCCCCGCGGCGACATTCAGCAGCGCATTCAGGATCGGCCAGTCGGCGATCGCGTCGGAGCCGTCCTGCATTGCCTCCGTCTCCCGGTACGGCGACGCGACCGAGCCCGAGTCGAGGTGATCGCGACCGATCACCACCGGAGCGCTGACGCGGCCCGAACGCACGAGCTCGTTGATCGCCAACCCTGCGCGGGCGCGGTCGCCGTAGCCGAGCCAGCAGATCCGCGCCGGCAAGCCTTGGAAGGCGACGCGACCGGGCGCAAGCTCGAGCCAACGACGGAGCAGGACATCGTCCGGAAAGCGCTCCCCGAGCTCGGAGTCGATCGCCTCGATGTCTGCCGCGTCCCCCGAGAGCGCTGCCCACCGGAATGGTCCGATCCCGCGACAGAAGAGCGGCCGGATATAGGCCGGGACGAAGCCCGGGTATGTGAAGGCATCCGCTACGCCGGCTTCATGGGCCTCCCCTCGCAGATTGTTGCCATAGTCGAAAACGTAACAGCCCGCCCGGACGAGCTCGAGCAGCCCTTCGACGTGAGCCGCTATCGACGATCTTGCACGCTGGAGGTACTCGTCGGGATCGGTCGCGCGAAGCGCCGCCGCCTCGGTCACGTCGAGGCCGATCGGGACGTAGCCATGCAGCGGGTCGTGTGCGGCGGTCTGGTCGGTGACGAGATCGAAGCTCTCGCCCCGGCGGGCGAGCTCCGGCACGATCTCCGCGGCGTTGCCGAGCAGGCCGATCGACAGGGCTCGCCGTTCTGCCGCTGCCGTCCGAAGAAGCCCGAGAGCGTCGTCGAGCGAATCCGTCGCTTCGTCGAGGTAGCGGGTCTCGAGCCGCCGTTCGATGCGTGAGGGATCGACCTCGATACACAAGATCGCCGCCCGCGCCATCGTCGCGGCCAGAGGCTGTGCTCCACCCATTCCCCCCAGCCCGGCGGTCAGGATCGTCCGCCCGGAGAGGTCCGTGCTTCCGAAGTGCTTCTCGCCGGCCGCGGCGAACGTCTGGTACGTCCCCTGCAGGATCCCCTGCGTACCGATGTAGATCCAGCTTCCGGCGGTCATCTGCCCGAACATGGTCAAACCCTGCGCCTCCAGGCGCCGAAACTCGTCCCACGTCGCCCAGCGCGGCACGATCAGTGAGTTGGCGATCAGCACGCGCGGCGCCCACTCGCCGGTCCGAAAGACGCCGACCGGCTTGCCGCTCTGGACGAGCAACGTCTCGTCGTCGGCGAGCCGGAGGAGTGTCTTCACGATCGTCTTCAGCGCCTCGTGGTTACGCGCAGCCTTGCCGGTGCCGCCGTAGACCACGAGCTTCTCGGGATGCTCCGCGACCTCGCGGTCGAGATTGTTGAGCAGCATCCGGAGCGGGGCCTCGGTCTGCCAGGAGCGCGCGTTCAGCGACGATCCGCGCGGCGCGCGAATTCGGGTCAGATCACCGACGAGGGCTTCGACTGCAGCATCCACGGTCGCGAGGTCGGTCATGCGATCGCTCCGATCCTCTCCTCGGCGGCGGCGACGACTGCCCGCGAGCGGATCGCAGTCGCGACCTCCTCGATATCCACGCTCAGCGAGCGGTCGTCGACCAACCGGGACGAGAGCGAGCGCACGAGGTAGTGGACGCTGCGCACCCCTTCGCCCGGCTGCAGCGGCGCCAGGAACTCGACCGCCTGCGCACCCGCGAGAAGCTCGATCGCGAGTGTCCGTTCGGCGTTGTCGAGCACGCGCAATGCCTTCAGCCCCGCGGCGTTTCCCATCGAGACGTGATCCTCCTGGCCCGCGCTCGTCGGGATCGAGTCGACGCTCGCCGGATGGGCGTACACCTTGTTCTCGGAGACCAGCGCGGCCGCCACGTACTGGGGGATCATGAACCCGGAGTTGAGGCCGCCCTCGCGCACGAGGAACGGAGGAAGGCCGTCGGAGAGCGCCGGATTGACCATCCGCTCGATGCGCCGCTCGGAGATGCTCGCGAGCTCCGCCACCGCCATCGCGAGCACGTCCAGCGCAAAGGCCAGCGGCTGTCCGTGGAAGTTGCCGGCCGACACGATCACGCCCTCGTCGACGAGCACGAGCGGATTGTCGGTGGCGGCGTTCAGCTCCACCACGATGGTTGCCTCGACATAGTCGAGCAGGTCGCGACAGGCGCCGTGCACCTGCGGCGCGCAGCGGAGCGAGTACGCGTCCTGCACCCTGTCGCACCAGCGATGCGACTCGATGATCGCGGATCCCTCGAGCAGGCGCAGGACGTTGGCCGCCGCCTCCTGTTGCCCCTTCAGCGGACGCGAGCGATGCACAGCGGGCGAGAAGCTCGTCCTCGACCCCTGGAGCGCCTCCAGCGACAGTGCGCACGCGCAATCGGCGGTCTGAGCCAGGCGTTTGGCCCGCTCGACCCCGAGCGCTGCCATCGCCGCCATGAACTGCGTCCCGTTCACGAGCGAGAGCCCTTCCTTGCTCACCAGGCGAGTCGGCTCGAGCCCGACCCGGCGAAGCGCGGTTGCCCCGTCCAGCACCTCGCCGCCAACCACTGCCTCGCCCTCGCCGACCAGCGGGAGAGCGAGGTGCGCGAGCGGCGCGAGATCTCCGCTCGCGCCCACGGATCCACGCGCGGGCACGACGGGAAGGACGCCGCGGTTCAGGCACTCGACCAGCAGCTCGACGGTCTCCACGCGAGCGCCCGAGTAGCCCTTGGCAAGAGCGTTCGCGCGCAGCAGCATCGCCGCCCGGACGACGTCGTCGGGATAGGGCTCACCCACACCGCAGGCATGACTTCGGAGCAGCCGCAGCTGGAGCTCGTCCGCCAGCTCCTCGGGAATGCGCGCGGTCACGAAGCGCCCGAACCCGGTGTTCACACCGTAGGTGTGCTCGCCCTTCATCGAGTCCACCAGCGCGCGCGCAGCGATCATACGAACCTTCGCCGTGTCGCCGATCTCTGCGGTGGCCCCGTGGACAGCGACGTCCCACACGTCCGGGAGGGTGAGATCTTCTCCCGTCAGGACAAGGGATCGCGGCACGACTCGAGTCTAGAGCCGGGATGACGCGAGGGCTCGCTCGAGCACATGC
>Ga0136613_10000354_pt1 | contig 20583 bp, 18 predicted proteins | sample AntDrymUQ2722106_2_FD_106649 | JGI IMG/M metagenome (GOLD analysis project Ga0136613, IMG submission 106649) | Polar desert sand microbial communities from Dry Valleys, Antarctica - metaG UQ272 (21.06) | ecosystem: Environmental > Terrestrial > Soil > Desert | place: Antarctica: Dry Valley... | reverse complement strand
GGTCGAGTACGACACCGCACCACCGAGCTCGGGCCAGCACTACGTCGAGACCGCCGGCTTCGACCGCAGCTTCTACTCGCGCTCGGACATACCCCCTCTCGAGCGGCTCGTGCACAACCTCGAGCACGGCTACACGATCGTCTGGTACGACGAGGACGTCTCCGACGACGACGTGGAGACGCTCGAGAGCCTCGCCGCGCGGGTTTCCGCCGACACCCCGAAGTTCATCGTCACGGCGTGGGACTCCGAGGACCGGGGCGAGTTCACCGAGGACGGCGACATCGCGATCTCGCACTGGACCGAGGGCACCGGTCGCCGCCAGTACTGCACCCGCCCGAGCGGCGAGGCGATCGCCAACTTCGTCGAGCAGTTCCCGTCCTCGGACTCCCCCGAGCCGAACGCGATCTGATGGCCTACTGCGGCCACCACGGCTGCGCGCGGCCAGGGCGCGAGACGCTGGCCACCATCCCGAACGCCATCACGGCGGTCCGGACGGTGGCCAGCCTCGGCCTCGGTCTCGCCGGCATCGTCCAGGGGTCGTTCACGCTGCTCGTGTGGTCGATCGCGGTGTACTGGGCCGGGGACTTCCTCGATGGCGAGGTGGCTCGGCGTACGGACCGGGAGACCCGTTCCGGCGCGATCGCCGACATCATCTGCGACCGACTGAACGTGGCGGTCGCGTACCTCGGGATGCTGATGATCTATCCCGACCTGTGGCTGCCGATCGGGATCTTCCTGCTCAACTTCATGGCCGTCGACGGTGTGCTGTCGCTGGCGTTCCTCTCGTGGCCGCTGCGCAGCCCGAACTACTTCTTCCTCGTCGATCGACGGGTCTGGATCTGGAACTGGTCGCGACCGGCCAAGGGGCTCAACTCGTGGATGATCACGGCTGTCACGTTCGGGACGAAGTCGGTGTGGATCTCCAGTGCCATGGCTGCGGCCGTCCTGGCGATCAAGATCGCGTCGATCGTACGGGTGAACCAGCTGCCGCGACCCGACCAGAGCGGGTGCGCGGCGCTCGGAGCCACGGCGACACCGGACCCGGTCGCGGCCCGGCCGTAGTCGATGGGATGGCTCCTCTCGACCTTCGGCTTCTGCATCGCGTCCGCGCTCGTCCCGGTCCTCAACGCCGAGGTCTACCTCGCGGCCCTCGCCGCGAGCGAGTCGCCGCCGCTGTGGCCGATGGCGGCCGTCGCAGCGGTGGGGCAGATGTTGGGCAAGATCGTCTACTACTACCTGGGCAAGAGCTCGCTCAGCTGGAGGTGGGTCAAGAAGAAGACGGACACGCCCCGGTTCCAGTCCGCGCTCGCCCGGTGGCAGGGACGCCTGGAGCACCGGCCCTGGGCGGCGGCCGGCCTCGTCCTCGTCAGCGCCAGCGTTGGTTTCCCGCCGTTCGCGGTGGTGGCGGTCCTCGCCGGTGCGCTGCGCATGTCGCTCACCATGTTCGTCGTCGTCGGGTTCATCGGCCGGCTCCTGCGGTTCGCCTCGATCCTCGGCGCCGCTACCTGGTTCTTCGCCTAGCGGTCCCTCCGCTGCCCGGCGTCAGGTGAAGCGTTCGCCGTGCGCGAGCCGCGTGGCCGCGGCCAGAGCCTTGACCCGCTCGGCGTCTGCCAGCGGGCAGATCATGGTGACGTCCTTGGTCGCGACCACGATCGTCTCGCGCAGTCCCAGCGCCGCCACCAGGTGCTGCGGGTCGTCCGTCACGATCACGTTGTCCGCCGAGTCGACCAGCACGGTGAGGCTACCGAGCGCGTTCCCGTGCTCGTCCGACGGCAGCGTCGTCGCCAACGCCGACCAGGAGCCGACGTCGAGCCAGTCGACAGCGAGCGGGACGACGGCGACCGCGTCGGCACGCTCGCGCGCCGCGGGCTCGAGGACGGCGTAGTCGATGCTGATCCGGGGCAGCTCCAGGTACACCGCTGCCTGCACCCGGGTCCGGTCGGGCCCGGCCCTGGCCGCCGCGATCCGCTCGAGGCCGCCGGCCAGGTCCGGCCGGTGCCGGCGCAGCTGGTCGAGCACCGTGCTCGCCTGCCACACGAACATGCCGCTGTTCCAGAAGTACCGTCCGGACGCGAGGTACGTCGCGGCGGTCGCCGCGTCCGGCTTCTCCGTGAACGAGGCGACGTCGTACGCGCTGCCATCGATCGGGGCCCCGCGCTCGACGTACCCGAGCCCGGTGTGTGCCGAGGTGGGGACGATGCCGAACGTCACCAGGCGCGGAGCGGACTCGGCGAGCTCGAACGCGCAGCGCAGCGCGTCCTGGAACGCACCGATCGGCTTGATCACGTGGTCGGCGGTCACGACCGCGAGCACGGCGTCCGGGTCGACGGCGCCCAGCACGGCTGCGCAGAGCCCGTTCGCCAGCGCCGTGTCCCGGCCCGTCGGCTCGCCGATCACGTTCTCCGGAGGCAGCTCCGGCAGCGCGGCGAGCACCGCATCGCGGTGGGAGTCGAGGGTGCACACGAAGATCGACGTCGGGTCGAGCACCCCGGCCAACCGATCGTAGGCGAGCGCGAGCAGGCTGCGGCCGTCGCCGACCTGGAGCAGCTGCTTCGGTCGGCTGGCCCGCGAGAGCGGCCAGAGCCGCATCCCGGGACCGCCGGCCATGATCACCCCGGACCGCACGCGCCCACCATCACGGATGGGCCGACGGGAGGACGTCGGCCCGCCGCGCCGGCGGGGCGCCTCGTCCGATGCGGTGCACGACCAGCGCGCCGAGGAAACGGGCGGTCAGACCGCCGGCGATCATTGCGCGAAGCGGCGCACGAGACAGCCCGGCATAGCGCCGCGAGAGGTACCGGTAGACGCTGCGGTGGTGGTGGTAGAGCATCCGGGCCGGCGCCCGGCGCCAGCTGTGGCCACCGGTGTGCTCGACCACCGCGCTTGGCGCGTAGATGTTCTGCCAGCCGGCCGCGCCGAGCCGCTCGCCGAGGTCGAGGTCCTCCATGAACATGAAGTACGACTCGTCGAAGCCGTCTACGGCCTCGAAGGCATCCCGGCGCAGCAGCAGGCACGCCCCGGACAGCCAGCCGACCGGCTCCTCCACAGGTGATCCTCGCTCGCCCCGGTAGCTCGCCGTCCAGGGATTGGCCGGCCACCACCAGCCGACCAGCGCATGGCCGATGCCACGACCGAGCGACGGCTTCGCGCGGGCCGAGGGGTAGAGGTCGCCGTCCGGCGTCCGGACCGCGGGCCCGACCGCGCCAGCGCGGGGCCACCGGTCGGCGGCGTCGAGCAGCTCGTCGAGCGAGCCGGGCATCCACACGACGTCGGGGTTTGCGACGACGACCCACGGCGACCGGGCTCCGGCGACCGCGCGGTTGCTCGCGGCTCCGTACCCGAGGTTGCCACCGGTCCGGAGCAGCCTCGCGCGCCCGACCCCGGCGGCGGCCTCCGGTGACCCGTCGGTCGAGCCGTTGTCGGCGAGCACGACCTCGTACGGTCGCGTCGTCGCGGTCTCGAGGGAGTCGAGGAACTGGCGCAGGTGCGCGCCAGGGGAGAACGTGACGACCGCGATCCGCAGCGGTACGACGGGTTCCCCGGACCGGGCCGGGGTGGTGCTCACTCGCCGGCGGCGGCGTCCCGACGGACGAACGCCCCGTCGACCGCCTTGGTGTAGCTGGCCAGGTGGACCTGCGCGCTGGCTTCCCACGTGAACTCCAGCGACCGCTGGTAGCCGGCCTCCGCGAGCTCGTGGCGCCGGGTGTCGTCGTCGAGCAGGCTCGAGATGGCCTGCGCGATCGATCCCGGGTCCGGCTCGGTGTAGGCCACCGCGTCGCCGCCGACCTCGGGCAACGAGAGCCTGGGCGTGGTGAGCACCGGCGCCCGGCAGGCCATCGCCTCGAGCACCGGCAGCCCGAAGCCCTCCCCGTGGCTGGGGTAGGCCACGACGTGGGCCCCCCCGAGGAAGCCACGCAGGTCCTCGTACCGGAGGTAGCCCGGCCGCAGCACCCGCAGGTGGCTCGGCACCTCTGCGATCGCGGTGTCGACCTCGTCGTCCCAGCCGGCACCGCCGGCCAGCACGAGGGCCGGCGGGGAGTCGCGGTCGCCGACCGCTGCGATCCAGCCACGGATCAGGTTCGGGACGTTCTTGCGCGGTTCGAGGGTCGAGAGGAACGCGAGGTAGGGCTGCCCGTGCAGTCCGAGCCGGTTCGAGACCCGGGTCGACTCCTCCGCGCTGGGCGGCCGGAACGTCGTGTGGTCGACGCCGTGGTACGCGACGTCGATGCGGTCCGGGTCGGCCGACAGCACCCGGACGAGCTCGTCCCGGGTGGCCTTGGACGGCACGATGCAGCGCGCTGCGCGCTTGAGAGCAGTACGGGTGGCCGAACGGAAGAACGTCGTCTTCACCGGCGTGTGGTACTGGGCGTCGGTGAAGAACGTCGCGTCGTGGATCGTGACGACCGCGGGCCGGCCAGCCCGCAGGGGCATCGTGTAGTGCGGCGAGTGGACCACCTCGGCGCCGATCTGTGCGGCGATGAGCGGCAGCCCGGTCTGCTCCCAGGCGAGACGAGCCGGCCGCTGGGCGATCGCGCCCGGGCCGGGCACGATCTGGGCGGACTTGGCCAGCCTCGCGTAGCGCTCGGCGTCGAGCCGCTGGCAGACCACGGCCACCTGGGCGCCGGCTGCGTCGAGTGCGGTGATCAGCCCGTCGACATAGCGCCCGACCCCACCGCGGTCGGCTGGTACGGCGGTGGCGTCGACGAGGACGCGCGGGCCCACGCGGGTTCGCCTCTTCTCGGGTGTCGCTGGTCGATTCGAAGTACCTCGCCGACGTGGCCGGCGGGCGGTGCGTGCTAGCGGAAAGCCTACGCCCCCACGGCAGCGGTCGGGTGACGACTGCCCGGCGTCAAGATGGCCGGAAGTTTCCGGTCATCTCGGCGTAGAGCGTCCAGAGCCGGTGCCCGGTGCGGTCCCAGTCGAAGTCGGCGGCGCGGACGAGCCCGGCCCGCACCATCGCGGCGCGCAGCGCCGGGTCGCCGACCACCGCATCGATACCGGCTCGCAGGTCGTCCGCGTCGGGCTCGACCAGGCGAGCGGCGCCACCGGCCACCTCGACCAGGGCCGGGATCCTGGTCGCGACGACGGGGATACCGAGCGTCATGGCCTCGAGCAGCGGCAGCCCGAAACCTTCCGCGCGCGAGGGCACGACGACCGCCGTCGCGGCGGAGTAGAGCGCGGCGAGGTCGGGGTCTGCGACGCGGCCGATCAGGCGGAGTCGCTCCGCTGGCAGGCCGGCCCGGATCGCGAGCGCCTGTGGGTCGACGTCTCCCCAGCCGGCCGGCCCGACGACGGCGAGCGGCAGCCCGGCACCACCGCCACGCCCGAGCGCCTCGATCAGCAGGTCGAGCCCCTTGCGCGGCTCGACCGTCGCGACGGTGAGCAGGAATCCGCGCGCCGGGTCGAGGTCGAGCGCACGGACGCGCGCGGTCGCGTCGGGTGGGACGACCAGGTCGGGGGACATCGCGGGCGGCACCACCTCGAACCGGCGCGCGGCCGGCAGGAGCAGCCCGAGCTCGGCGCGGACGGCGGCGGTCGGCACGACGATGATCTCGGCCAGCCGAGCCGCCCGCTCGACCATCCGCCGGTGGAACGCCACCCCGCGTGCGGTCAGCGTCTCCGGGTGCGTCCACGGCACCGCGTCGTGGACCGTGACGACGAGCGGTACCCGGCTGGGCGGGAAGAGCGGCGTCGGCGCGTGCACCACCGTGGCTCGGCGCGGTCGAGGGCCCACCCCGCGCTCCCAGGCGGCCGTCAGCGGGCGCCTGGGCAGTCCGAGCCGGTACGGCCCACGCGCGCCCGGCACCCCGGCCCCGGCGATGTCGCGGTGCCAGGCCACCCAGGTCTCCACCTCCGACCCAGGTGGTGCGGTCCGGACGAGGGCCGTGACCAGGTCTCGGGTGTAGCGCCCGGTGCCGCCGGGCACCGGGGCGAGGCACTGCTCGGCGACGACGGCGACCGCCGGCGTGCCGTTCGTGGTCACGGCGCCACCCTGCCAGGCCCGCGTCAGCGGATCGCTCAGCAGCGCGCCGGGTCGACCAGGCACAGCTCGGCCAGGAGCCGCTCGGCGTGCCCCCGCGTGATCGTCGCCTCGGCCGGTGCCGGGACCGTCCCGTCGTAGAACGTCGCTTGATCCACAGCCAGCGTGACGACACGTCCGATCCGGGTGATGGCGTAGATCGACACATCCGATTCACCGCCGGCACCCGGTTGCGCCACCGTGGTGAGGACTCCGGCCGTGCCGAGGCCCGAGGCTGCGCTCTCGATCGTGGCGCCGGTGCTGGCTGCGCATGCCTCGATGCGGGCGAGCACACCGTCGTACGCGATGACGGCGGATGCCTCGTCGGCGTACCACCCCATCGCAAGGTCGCGGGTGTACTCGAGCCCACGCTCGGTGCCGCTCACGAAGTCCTCCCGCCCACGGTCGGGCGCCCCAGGAGCGCACGCGCCCAGCGGCCACGCGCCAGACACGTCGACGGCCGCCGTGCGCGAGACGTCGGGTGCGACCACCTCGCCCTCCGGGAACAGGCTGATCGCGCTGGCCCGGCCTGGTTGCGTGGGTGTTCCGGGCGAGGACCCCGTGGGAGTCACGGCTGGAGTCACGGTGGAAGTCACGGCTGGGGTCCCGGTGAGAGTCCCGGTCGACGTCCCGCTGGGCGTCGCGGTGGGCGTCCCAGCCACGACGACGACGGTGCCCAGGACAGCGGCGACCGCCACCGCTGCGAGCGCCACGCGCACCGTTCTCCCGACGTGCGGCAGTCCGCTCATTCGAGACTCCATCCAGTCCACCCGGTCCCAGGTCTGTACGTATTCTGGAGCGTCCCACCGCTGACATCGCGGGTGAGGACGTCCAGCCGCCGGTTCCGGATCGCCGCCGTGGCGGGACCGGAGACGTGTGAGCCACCAAGGCCGGTCCAGCCTGCCCACGAGCCCGTACGGGTGCGTTGATACACGGCGCCGTCGGTTCCGCGCACCACCACCGTGACCTGCTCGGGTGACACCGACGCGGTTGCCGGTCCCGACGTCAGCGCACCACCGAGGTTGCCCCATGCCGTCCAGGTCCGGTCGATCTCGGAGATCACGTGGAGCTGGCCGGTCGCGCCGCGGGCGAGGACATCGAGCCGGTGGCGCGAGCTCCAGCTCACGGCCGGCGGTGCGGTCACCAGCCCGCCGAGGTCATCCCACTTCGACCAACCGCCCTTGTGGCGCCAGGACCGGTGCGCGACGCTGCCGACGTCGGTCCGTACCACGACGTCGATCCGGCCGGAGCGCGTGGCGACCGCGGGGGCGGCGCTGATCTGCAGGCCCGAAGATCTCCAGGGCCGCCAACTGGAGCGTCGCGACCAGACCCGCTGGTGCAGCGTTCCGTCGGTCCCCTGGGCGAAGATCCACAGCCGGTGGTTCGACGACCAGACTGCAGCCGGCCCGCTCCGCAGCTGGCCGCCGAGGTCGATCCACGACCCGGACCCGTCCGGCCAGATGGACTGTTGCAGGACGCCGCCGCGGCCGCGCCGGAACACGTCGAGCCGGTCCCGGTCACGCCAGGTGGCAGCAACACGTGCCTGGTCGAGCCGTTGGCCGAGTTCCGCGAGGGTCGTCCACGACGTCTCCTGCAGCGCGCCGTCCCAGCTGAAGCTGAAGTGGACGTGGTCAGTGTGCGGGTTCGGTCCGGAGTAGGGCCGCCAGCCGGCATCAGGGTCATAGGCGCGCCAGACCTGTCTGTTCCAGATGATGTACATCAGCCCGAGCCGCCGCACGAGCGCGTGGTCGTTGGCGAAGCTGTCGTCCCGGAGCAGCCAGTCGAGCAGGTCCTTCGCCCGCGCTGCGTCGGCCGGGTCGTAGGAGTCCACCATCCAGTCCCAGGCGCGGCCCTCGTAGTGCTCGCTCGTGCCACCCGAGCACGCACGTGGACTGAGCGGTCCGTAGGTCTCCGGGTACTCCGCGAGCACGATCTGGGTGAACGCCACGACCCCGGGCTTGAACGCAGGCTGGCAGGTGTCCTGGCCGTCGTACTCGGCGTACGCCTCGATCTGCTCGGGGAACAGCGGCTCGGTCGGCGCCGCGCCGGCCGGACCGGCGCCGGGCACGACGGTGAGGACGAGGGCCAGCCCGATGGCGGTGGCAACCAGGTGGGGAGTGCGGCGCACGGGCACAACCTCTCGGCCCCCGTCGATGAGTCGGCGTCACGCTACCCCCACAGCGCACATGCGCAACACCCCTCACGCGGGTCGCATCCGAGTCGGGTCACCGCCCGGCGGGCACGCGGAGCCGTTCTGGCGGTGTGCCGAGCGTGGCGCCCCTGGGTCGCGATGCGGACTTGGCGGCGACCCAGATGAAGATCGGGACGATCGGCATGGCGACCCGGAATGCGGCTGTGGGCAGGCTCGCCACGCGCGGCGAGACCACGTCGGTGTTGCTGAATCTGGCCGGATCCTTGATCACCGGGAGGGTGTAGTCCCAGACCGTGAACCCGCGGAGCATGCGCCGCAGGCCGCGGCGGGTACGAAAGCGCTCGTGATAGCGCTCGGCGCGACCGGACGCGCGCACGTACCGGTCGGCGAGCGGTCCGGGCAGGTAGGAGAGGAACGGCAGTCGGTAGTGCGGCTCGACGACCCCCAGCCGGTTGCCGAGGCCGAGGTAGATCACGCCGGTGGGAGCGAGCACCCGGTGCAGCTCGTCCAGAACTGCGTCGGGGTCCACGACGTGCTCGTAGATGTGGTTGAGCACGAGCACGTCGACCGACTTGTCGGCGAGGGGCAACGCATCCCCGGTCGCGCAGACGAACTGCACGCGAGCCCCGAACCGCTCGGCCGCCTTGCCCAGCCCGGGCACGTCGATGTCGAGCCCGAGCGTGGTGGCTCCGGCAGTGGCGAGCTCGTCCGCGATGAACCCGGCCGAGCAGCCGATGTCGGCGACGGTCAGCCCATCGAGGTCCTCCCGGCCCAGGTAGTGCAGGAGCACCCGGATGATCTTGGCAGCCTTCTGCCGGCGCTGGTCCTCGTCGAGCATGGCGGCCATGAGCTCGCTGTACGCGAGCTGGGGCTGCCGGGAGCCGCTCATCTGGTCTCCGCCCGGAACGTCAGTGCGACGTACGTGTAGCGCAGGTCGAAGCGCTTCCAGTGGACGGCTCGCTCGTGGCAGTCGAGGTCGGTGGCGTCGCCCTCGAGCCGGAGCCCCACCTCGGCGGCGTTCGCGATCAAGCCCTCGATGGCTGCGCGGTCGAAGATCCGTACCGGAGTGCCGTACGCGACGAGTCCCGTGGTGTCGACGCCTCCCGCCCAGTAGTCGGTGGAGACGAACACCACGCCACCTGGGCGGACGATTCGGGCGGCCTCGGTGAGGAAGGCCCGCACGTCGACACCGTGCTCGATGACGCTGAGGCACACGACGGCGCCGAACGAGCCGTCGGCGAAACCGGTTGCCTCGATGTCGCCCTGCTCGAGCCGGACCCCGCCGAGTGCGATTCGCCGGCCGAACTCGAGGTTCGTGCCCACCAGGTCGGTGTACCCGTACAGCCGCAGCGACGGGAGGAACGTCGAGTAGAGGGCTGCTCCGGCGTCGAGCACGCGTTCCGCCGGCGAGGTGTGCGCGAGCGTGCTGGAGATCGCGGCAAGCGTGTCCCAGTTCTTCGAGCCGTCCGGGTGCAACGGCAGGCGCAGAGCGCGCATGTTCCGGGTGGCCCGCTCCCACTCCTCGCGGCTCTGCAGGACGCCGGTGGCACGCACGGTCGGGCGACCCGTCGGCGCGCCGCGACCGACGACCCGTTCGGTCGCCCGCCGGGCACCGACCCTCGTCCAGAGCGCGGCGGCCATCGCGATCTTGGCCGCCTGTCTTGCTCGCGGTTGGAGACCTGCTCTACCGGCCATGCGGTGCTTCACCTCCGGTGCCGACCAGCGCCTCGATGTACGCCTTCCATGGCGCGTCCTCGTCGACGGCGGCGACGCCGTCGACGAGGTGACGCCAGACGCCGGGCTCGTAGAGCCGACGCAGCGTCGCTGCGAGGGCGGCGACGTCGTCGGGCGGGCAGAGCAGACCGTCGACGCCGTCGCGGACCAGCCCGGGCAACGTCCCGGCCGTCGTCGCGACGACGGGCCGACCGTACGAGAACGCCAGCGCGACGTTCTGGGTCGCCGTCGCCTCACGGTAGGGCAGCACCAGGGCATCGGTGCGTGCGAACAGCGCCGGGATGTCGTCGGCAGGGACGTAGCCCGGCCGCAGCTCGACCCGATCTCCCACGCCGGCCTCCTCGATCGCCTCGTAGACCTCGTCGGCGCCGCGCCAGAACTCACCGGCGATCGTGAGCGTCGCGTCGGGCACGTCGGCCAGCGCCCGCACCAGCAGGTCGACGCCCTTGTAGCGCCGGACGAGGCCGAAGAACAGCAGGTGCCGCTGCGGGATGGCCGGGGGCGGTTCGGCGAGCGACCCGGTCGGCAGGTGAGGGGCAAGCGGCCGCACGACGATCGGGGCAGTCGTGAGCGTCTTGGCAAGATCACGCTGCCCCTGCGAGTGCACGAGCACCTCGTCGGCGTGCCGCAAAAGCCTGCGGACGGCCAGCCGGTCGAGCGGCCCGCGCTCGTGCGGCAGCACGTTGTGGGCGAGGACGACGACCCGCGGGGCGCGGCGACGACCGAGTGCGCCGAGGGCGACAAGGTACGGCGGCACCTGGACCGGGGACACCAGGACGATCACGACGAGGTCGGCCTCCGACCGCAGCCGACGACCCATGAGCACCCAGGACAGCGGGCTGTTCCACGAGAGGCGGTAGCGGGTGCGGTCGAACGGCTCGACCTCGGCCGAGTCCACCCGCTGCTGGCCCGGGTAGATCGACTCGGGGTACTGCCGGCGCCACGACTCGACAGCCGTGTCATGCCCGGCCGCGGCGAGCCGGTGGGCGAGCTGCGTCGTGTGTTGCGCGATGCCACCCTTGTAGGGGTGCACCGGGCCGACGAGTCGGATCCTCATGGGCTCGTCAACGAGTGGCTGCCTAGTCCGATCGGGAGCGCGCGACCAAGTCCCCGACGAGAGCCAGAACGGCGATCTGGAAGCCCGAGAAGAACAGCAACGCAGTCGAGGTCGGGACGCCCCAGCCCAGCCTGATCACATCGACGACCAGCTTGACCAGCCCGATCGCCAGGATCCAGAGCGCAGCCGGCATGAGCACCTTGATCGGGTTGAAGTACATGACCATGCGGAGCACCTGGAGGATGTACCGGTACGCGTCCCGGAAGGGGTGGAACTTGCTCGTGCCGGACCGTTTGGCGTACCCGATCTCCAGGTAGTCGACCGTGTGCTGGTTCGACAGGAACGACAGCGTGATCGTCGTCACGCACGAGAAGCCTGGTGGGAGCAGCCGGAGGTAGGGCAGGGACACATCGCGCCGGATGGCCCGCAGGCCGGAGTTGAGGTCCGGGATCTTCGTGCCCGTGAGCACCTCGGCGACCTTGCGGATCACCCACTTCGCCGGGACGCGGAGAAGCTTGTAGGTGCCCTCCTCGGTCAGCCGCGCGCCGACGACCTGGTCCGTCTCCGGGTGATCGTCGAGGTAGGCGACGAACTCCGGGATCCGCTCGTTCGGGTAGGTCATGTCCGCGTCGGTCCACACGACGATCTCCCCGAGCGCCTCGCGGGTCCCGATCCGCCGTGCCGTGCCGGAACCACCATTGCGCTGGAACGGCATGATCCGCATGTGCGGGAAGCGGTGCGCGACGCTGCGGACGATCTCGAGCGTGCGATCCGTGGACTTGTCGTCGATCGTGAGCAGCTCGTAGGAGTACCCGCTCGAGTCCATCGCAGCTGTGATCCGCTCGAGCTCCTCGACGACGTGGTCCTGCTCGTTGTAGCAAGGCAGCACGATCGTGACGCGCGGTGCGGGGTCGGCCCCGGGTGGCCCCTCCGTGTGGTGGCGGGCGGCAGCGTCGACACCGTGGAGCACCACGGGGACGCCCACGACGTCGGCATCTGGTAGGTCAGGTCGGACGGTCACGATGGGTCGTCGCTCCTGCGTCGTCCAGTTTCGCGGGCTCGGCGGGTCGGGAGCGCACGTCGCCACCCGGCCGGGGTGCCGTGCAGGCTAACCGATCCGCGCCGCCCCGGGAGCGCGCCGAGCCGGGTGGCCAGCGAACGCGTTGCGACCTCGGGCGTCATCGTCGCCCGGGCGTGGGCTGCGGCGGCCCGGCGCAGGGTCACCACCCGTTCCGGGTCCCGGGCGAGCGCGCGCAGGCTGTCTGCCAACGCCTCTGGGTTCCCCGCCGGCACGAGGAGCGCGGCGTCGCCGAGCAACCGTCGTTGTGGCGGGGTGTCCGACGTCACGACCGCGAGCCCGGCGGCCATCCCCTGGAAGACCTTGTTCGGCACCACGCTGAGCGCTTTGGGGCCGGTGCCGAAGATCCCGAGACACACGTCGTGGGTGGCGACTGCGCCGGCCAGGTCCTCCGGTGGCACCCAGTCGATCCAGGTGACTCGCGCATGCGGCCCGGCCGCCCTGACGGTCTCGTCGTAGTCCTGGCCCCGGCCGATCATCGTGATCTCGATCGCCTCCTCGGCGACCAGCCGCAGCGCCGCGCCCACGACCGGCGCGCCCTGCAGCGGGGTGAAGAGGCCGAAGAAGACGACGCGCAGCGGCGGGCCGGCGGCGGCCTCCCGGGCGTCCACGAACCAGGCTTCGGGAGCGCCGACCGGCACCACGACCGTGTGCGCGCGCCGGTCGGGTCCAACCAGCGCGCGATGCTCCTCGGTGTCGACGACCACAAGATCGGCCGAACGGACAGCGATCCGGTCCAGCCAACGGACCGCCCGCAGGATCGCGCCGTTCGTCACGCCACGGTCGACGGCGGTCTCTTCTGCGCTCACGAGCAGGTCGAGCACGACGGGTACGTCGCGGAACAGTCGACGGGCCAGGATCACGTCGAAGTGGCCCAGGAAGCCGACCAGCACGACGTCTGGGCGCGGCGACCGGCCGGCAGCTCGGACCAGGCGGCTCCACGAGCGGGCCAGCCCGACGACGAGCACCGGCAGCCGCCACGGCTGGCGGAGGGTCGCGACGCGCTGCGCCGTGGTCAGCTTCAGGGACTCGTTCACCTCGACCACGTCGTGCCCGTGAGCTCGAAGCCCTTCGATCAGGACGGCGACGCGCGGGTGGACCTCGGCGTCGTACGTCCCGAACGCCAGCACCCGCACGAGCAGCAACCCTACGGCGCGGGTGCCGGTGCACGAATCACAGCCCGCCTACGCTGGCGCCGTGATCGCGCGACTGCTCGAAAGCCGACTGTTGCGCTGGGGCTTCGTACTCGTCGCCCTTGTGCTCTGCGGGGTGGCGCTCAGCCGGTCATGGGACGACATCCGCCTGGCGGCCACGGAGATCTCCTGGCCGCTCGTCGCCGGCGCGCAGGTCGCCGTGATCGTGGGAATCGGGCTGACCGTGATGGGGTGGCGCCGCCTGCTCGCCGATCTCGGCTCGCCCCTTCCGGTCGGCGCGTCGGTGCGGATCGTCTCCCTCTCGCAGCTGGGCAAGTACGTGCCGGGATCGATCTGGCCGTTCGTCGCGCAGGTCGAGCTCGGGCACCGGCACGGCGTTCCGAGGCGCCGTTCGGCCACGGTGAGCGTCCTCGTGGTGCTCATCAGCCTGGTGACGGCGTTGCTGGTGGCCGCCGTCACCCTGCCGTTCGGCGCCAGCGGCACCGCTCGTACGTACTGGTGGGGCCTGGCCGCTGCACCGGTCCTGGCTGCACTCCTGCATCCCGCGATCCTCAACCGGGTGCTGGACTGGTTGCTCCGGGTCACCCGACGACCTCCACTCGAGCGCCGGCTCTCGCTCGTCGGGGTGCTCGGCTGCGCCGGCTGGTCAGCGGCGTCCTGGCTCGTGATCGGAGCGCACGTGTGGCTCCTGGCTCGGGGATTCGGGGCCAGCGGCAGCGAGCTCTACCTCACGGCGGCCGGAGCGTTCGCGCTCGCGTGGAGCATCGGCTTCGTCATCGTCGTCGCGCCCGCCGGGGCGGGCGTGCGAGAGGTCGTGCTCGTCGCAGCCCTCTCCAGCGTGCTCGACCCGGGCAAGGTGCTGCTCCTCGTGATCATCTCGCGGGTGGTCATGACGATCGGTGACCTGTTCTGGGCGGGCGCCGGTCTCGTCCTCGGACGCGCCCATGCCTCGACCCAGGCGGACCTGAACCGGGAGGCGGAGGCGGCTCGGGAGCTCGCTCGTCAGCACCGTTCGCCCAGCGACCGGGCGGTCGACTGACGACCGGCTACGCTCCGCCGATGGCGCGCGGGATCGAGCTCGGCGTACCGACGGAGTACGGGTTCGAGCTTCCCCGCCTCCGGCACGCGCTGTCCCGGCCGTACGTCCCGTCGGGAGCCGGGCGGCTGCTCGACTTCGGCTCCGGCAACGGTTCGAACACCGTGCTCTTCGCCCCCGACGCGACGGCTGTGGTCGGCGTCGAGGTCGAGCCGGCTCGGGTCGATGACGCGATCGCTCAGGCGAGACGGCTCGGTGTCGACAACGTGACCTACGTCGTCTACGACGGCCACCGGCTGCCGTTCCCGGACGCCAGCTTCGACCACGCCATCTCGTACGAGGTGCTCGAGCACACCGCCGACGACGGTGCCGCACTCGACGAGGTGGCCAGGGTCCTGAGCCCCGGAGCGATGCTCACGCTCACCGTGCCGAACAAGTGGTACCTCATGGAGACCCACGGCATGCACCTCCGCCCGACGTGGGTGCCGTGGAACCGGGTGCCGCTCCTGTCGTGGCTCCCGACCCGGCTGCACGAGCGCTGGGCGAAGGCCCGGATCTACTCCAGACGTCGCCTCCTCGGCCTGCTGGTCGCGCACGGCTTCGAGGTCGTCGAGCATCGCTACCTCATGCCCCCCCTCGACCGGCTCGCCAACGAGCGAGCGCGCGCCGTACTCCGCAAGCTCGTGCAACCGCTCGTGGACACCCCGTTGCGGGTGGTCGGGGTCGCCCATTTCGTTGCTGCTCGCAACACCCGCGGAACCTGAAGGCCCTCAACCAGGCGGTTCCACCGGTCCACTGGGGTCTGTCGTGGAAGAGCGGACCGTCCCCCGCCGCCGCGACCGCCGATCGATCATGAAGAGCGCACCGATCAGCGCGAGCCCGCCACCTGAGATGGCGAACCCACCGCCGGACAGCGGTGGGGCGTACCTCAGCTCGACCCGGTGCGTGCCGGGCGGAACCTCGACCGCGACATAGCCGTGGTCGGCGTCGACCAACGGCACGGCAGCACCGTCGATCGCAGCCGACCAACGGTCCTGGAGGCCATCGGCCACCACGAGATAGCCGAGACCTTCAGCGTCCACGTCGACCGCGATCGTGTCCCCGGAGTCCTCGACGACGTCCAGCGTCGCCGGCGCGCCCGACGGCTCGGGGCCGGGCGCCGCCAGCACGACGTCCGGTGCGGTGCCGGAGAGGACCAGGTCGATCGCGCGGGTGGCGTCCGGCTCCACCACGGCGGTCTTGGCCCATCTGATCCGTGGGAGCACGCTCGTGCGCTCGTAGATCGTCGTCGCACCACCGAAGACGACCTCCAGGTCGTCGTCGGACGGCCGGACGAGCGCGACTGCCGGCGTGGCTCCGTCGGAACGGATCGCGATCGGGAGATCGGCGTGGAGGGTCACCACGGCTGACGTGGCCGAGGCGACGTCGTCCTCGGGCACCGCGACCGTGAACGGACCGGGCGCAGCGCTTCCGAACAACCGCCTCCGAGTCGTCGTCAGCGTCGTCCCGTCAGCGTCTTTGACCTCGACCTCCATCGCGGCCCAGGGGTCGCCGGTCGCGTACGGCTCGGCGATCTCGACGCCGAGCGCGCGCAACGCGCCGCCGGGGATCGGCAGCGACATCGGCTCCTCGGGACTGAGGGTCAGGAGGTCGCCGGTACCGCCGACGATCTCGGCCTCGCCCAGGACGGGCGCCGCTGGGTCGGTGACGACGTAGCGCGCGCCGAGGCGATCGAGCAGCGGTGCTTGGAAGACCTCCGGTCGGCCCGGGATCGCCATATAGGTGGGAGTGACGAAGCAGCCGTCGCACCATGCTCTGAGGAGCTCGTCGTACTCCTCGGCCACGAAGCCACGTCCACCGACGGTTCGCAACCCGTAGAACGCCTCTGTCCCGGTCAGCATCGTCCCGGCCGCGACCATGCGGTCCGAGCCGATGTGCGATGCCAGGAACTCGTGGGTCGGGGTGGGCGGGTAGAACTGGCTGGTCGGGACCCGCGGCCAGAACGGGATGACGAGCAGCAGCGCTTGGGTCACGAGAAGGGCCGGAATCACCGTGAGGGCGGTAGCCCGCAACCAGCTCCGTCCCTTCACCGCGAGTGCCGCTGCGATCGCGGCGAGCCCACCGAAGGTGGCGGCCGACCGGAGCGATCCGTCGAACCAGACCAGCTGCTCGCGGACGAACGCGTACTGGTGCGCCTCCCGCACGACGAGGAACGCCGCGATGACCGCGCCGAGCCACACGCCGCTCGCGACCACGATCCACTTCCGACGTTGCCAGGTCGAGAGCCAGGTGCCGGCCGGACGCCGGACGAGCGCGTCGAACCCCATCGCGGCCAGCACCGCCAAGAAGAACCCGAGCATCGACCGGGCCCGACCGATCCGGTTCGTGTCGAAGACGGGAAGCTGTTGCAGCGCCGCGAGGAGTGGTCCTCCGAAGAACACGAGAACGACCGTGATGGCGGCGGCCGTGACGAAGAAGCCACGGACCAGCGGTGGAAACCCCGGCCGTCGGCGCATTACCAGCGCGATGACGACGAGCAGCAGCGCTGCCGCGCCGACATAGCTGAGCTCCTCGATCGGGTTCGCCAGCCCGTACCAGTCGACCGAGGACGCATCCGGGCTGGTGATTCCGAGCGCGTCCGGCGCGAGCATCGTGACCATGCTGATCATCGGCGAGTGCGACTGGGACGACTGTCCCCGAGACCCGACCGCGACCTCGCGGAGCTCGTCGGCGAAGGGCACCAGGTGCATGGCTGCGACCGCGACTCCGACCAGCAGTCCTGCAGTCGCCGCTGCTGCGACCACCACCAGACGTCCCGGCCGCCAACCGTAGATGGTCGCCATGCGGACGATGAGATAGGGCCCGGCCGCGACGAACGCGTAGGCGGCCACGGCCGGGAACCCGCTGAGCAACATCGACCCGACGACCAACCCGATCATCGCGATGTTCGCCGGGCGCCGGTCCCGCGCGAGCCGTTCGATCGCCCAGAACAACGCCGGGACGAACGCGGCGACCTTCGTGTGGGGCCAGTTCGTCCAGGCGACCATGAAGCCGCTCGACACGAACGCGAGGCCCCCCAGCAGGGCTGCCGACCTGGCGAGGGACAGCTGCCTGAGGAACAGGAACATCCCTCCGAGCGCGACCAGCATCTCGAGCAGCTTCACGTACCCGGGCGCGAGCGAGATCGGCATCACCAGGTACGGGAGCATCAACGGGGACAGCAAGCCACTGGAGCCACCCGCGCCCAGCTGTGAACCACCGGTGTTCAACGACGACCAGCTCGCGAAGTCACCGTCGTGCAGCCGCTCGGCGAGCATGCGCGCGGCCGGCACCATCCCATCGATCGTGTCGCCCACGAAAGGGTTCTGAGCCTGGAAGCCGGTCGGCGCGAGCGCGTTCCATGGTGTTCTGGTCAGCATGATGTCGCTGCCGGCAAAGACCGTGAGACCGATCAGCGGCGTGCCGATCCCGAGCAGGACGAACGCCACCACGACGACGAGATTGATGTTGTCGAGCCAGCGATCCGGGGAGGAGACCGCGGTCTGACCACGATCGACGGTCGGTGGATGTCCCGGTCGCGCGTCGTCCGACGGTCGATCGGTCGAGGTCACCACGCGCGTCCCGTCACCTTGGCTGCCCAGCGAGGATAACCGCGCGGTTCGCGCCCGAGCTGCTGCCGCCAGGGCGCGGCGGCGTCGTCGAGGATGTCCTCAGCGCAGCCCGGCGTCGCGCGTGGGTCGCTCTCCCCGCGCAAGCAGGGTCGGACCGCGCTCTGGAAACGCACGCTGCACGAACCTGAAAGGCACGGTGGCAACACCGATCGCGAGCCCGGCCGCGCGCCCGGCGGGCTGCAGGAACCGACCGCTGCGGCCCGTGCCCTCCTCCATCGTGATCTCCCCCTCGCTGCGCTCGCGACGGCGCGCGACGACGTTGCGGACCGCCTCGACCCCGTACCCGATCGGCATCCCGTAGTGCCGCACCTCCACGGCTTCCATTCCAGCCCTTTCCATCAACGCGACCAGGGCGGCCGGCTCGTACCGTCGGAAGTGCCCGACCGCGGCGTCCATGGGCCCGTACCTCGCCTGGTAACCCGGCGTCGACAGCACCAGCGATCCGCCCGGCCGGAGCATCCGCACCCACGACGTGAGGGCCCATGCGTCGTCCTCGATGTGCTCGATCACCTCGAAGGAGACGAGGAGGTCGAACTGCCTGCCTGGTTCGACGAGATCGGTCGATCCGCAACGAACCTCCCCTCGGCCGAGCGTGGCCAGGCGCGACCGGGCAGTCTCGAACGAGGAGTGATCCAGTTCCAGCCCGAGGTACTGATGATCAGCGGCGAGCCGGACGCCCACGGCGCCTTGCCCGCACCCGACCTCGAGCACGTCGAGCCCGCGCCCGGTCGGGAGGAGCCGTCGGGCGATGTCCCATCGCAGCGATCCCATAATCGACAACGGCGGCAGCGTCGCTCCCACCGCTCTCCTCCCACTCGCACCCTGTCCTGGTTCGCTCGAGCGCCGCCGCGACGACGAGGGTTACGGTCGGGCACTCATGGCCAGGAGCGCGTACGCGAGAGCCTCGGACCAGTGCCGCGGCGCGGGCAGGTCATGGCTGTCCCACCTGGCCGTCCCGAGCACGCTGTACGCGGGCCTGGGTGCCGGCCGAGGGAACTTGTCCGTGGTCGTCGGACGTACCCGTCCAGGGTCGGCGCCAGCGCCGGCGAACACCGCACGGGCCAGCCCGTACCAGGTCGTCTCGCCGCGGTTCGTCACGTGGTAGACCGAGTCCGGCGCCTGGCTCGCACCGAGTGCGACCAGTGCCGCGGCCAGGTCGGCGGACCAGGTCGGGCTCCCACGCTGGTCGTCGACGACGTCGACCGGCCCGTCGCCGCCGGCGAGCCTCAACATCGTCGCGACGAAGTTCTTCCCGTGCAGGCCGTAGACCCAAGCGGTTCGTACCACGCTGGCTCGAGCGCCGGACTCGAGCACCGCACGCTCACCGGCGAGCTTGGTCCGGCCGTAGGCACTGCGCGGCGCCGGATCGGCGTCCTCCGCGTAGGGCGACGTGGCGTCGCCCGCGAAGACGTAGTCGGTCGACACGTGCACGAGACGAGCACCATGCCGGGCGGCGGCGGCGGCCACGTTGGCCGCACCGACGGCGTTGATCGCGTGGGCCGCGTCCTCGGCCGCCTCCGCTCCGTCCACGTCGGTCCAGGCCGCGGCGTTGAGCACGACGTCATGGCCGGCAACAGCCTGGAGCACCGCCTCGGGATCGGTGATGTCCAGATCGGCCCGCGTGAGAGCGGTCGTCTCGGCGTCGTCCCGAACGCGGAGAACGGCCACGAGATCGTGGCCGAGCAGCCCGGCGGCGCCGGTCACCACCCAGCGAGTCGTCACCCTTTCGACGCTAGCAGCCGTCAACCGCAGGGCCTCGACGTCAGCCGGTCAGCGCATCCATGAGCGCGGTGGCGGCTGCGGCTGCGGCTGAGCTGTCGCCGTCGTCCGCCGCTCCCCGCACCACATCGAGCTGACCGGCCAGGCCGCCGGAAGCGGCAGCGTCGACCGTGTGGCCGACCCGGAGCCAGATCGTCTCGAGGATCGCGGCGTCCCCGGCGATCAACGCCCGGTCCTCCGTTGCGGTGTCCAGCTGGAGCTGCTCGACCCAGAGCCTGAACCGGGCCAGGTCGACCTCCGGCACCGCCAGGTGCTGGAGCTGGAGGTCGAGGCTGGCATGCGTGAGGTCGATCGCCGCCTGTGCAGCTGCCCCGGCGTCCGACGCCTCGATCGCGGCGTCGACCGCGGCCAGGGCGGCGTCGGTCTGGTCGGCGACGAACGGCGGGGTGGTGTCGCCCCGGAGCGTGCCCCACGCCGCACGCAGGTCGTCGAGGCTTGCCGACACGCTGTCGAAGTCCCCGGCCGAGGCGGCGGCACGCAGCGCGTCCCCCCCGGCCGACATCGCGGTCAGCTCGGCCGGTGCCGGCCCACCCAGGAAGTCCGCGGGGACGGCCAGGCCCATCTCCACCAGCTCCTGCTCGGACTCCACGATCGCCTGGAACTCCCCGTACGCGGGTGCGAACGTCTTGCCCTCCGTCGCACCGTCCATGAGGCGCTCCTGGATCCTGATCGCGCCCTCGACGTCGCCGCGTGGCCCGGGTACGGTCTGGTCGACCTCGAGCACGGTCACCTCCTCGAAGACGACGTCCGGCACGTTCTCGGGACGGTAGACGTCGCCCACCTGCGGGTCGGCCGGCATGATCATCCCCGGCGGCCCGTCCTTGCCGGCCAGCCAGGTGCCGTCGTTGTTGGCGATCACGCCGTCCTCGTAGTTGTCCACCTGCTCGCCGAAGTACCAGACCG
>Ga0136613_10000353_pt1 | contig 20588 bp, 21 predicted proteins | sample AntDrymUQ2722106_2_FD_106649 | JGI IMG/M metagenome (GOLD analysis project Ga0136613, IMG submission 106649) | Polar desert sand microbial communities from Dry Valleys, Antarctica - metaG UQ272 (21.06) | ecosystem: Environmental > Terrestrial > Soil > Desert | place: Antarctica: Dry Valley... | reverse complement strand
GTGTCGATCTGGCCGTCTATGATGACGTGGGCGACGTGTATTCCCCGCGGCCCGAACTCGCGGGCCATGCTCTGGGCGAGCGCCCGCAAACCGAACTTGCCGACCGCGAGCGCCGAGAAGCGGGCCGAACCGCGCAGGGCCGCCGTCGCGCCGGTTAGCAAAACGGTGCCGCGGCCCGCCTCGACCATCGCCGGCAAGACCTGTTGGGCGGCGTAGAAGGCTCCGGCGCAGTTGGCCTTGAAGCACTCGTCGAATGTCTCGGGGGAGAGGTCCAGGATGCCGCCCATCTGGAAGGCGCCGGCGTTGTAGACGAAGACCTCCGGGTCCCCGAGGTTGTTCCGCACCTCGTCGAGCGCCGCGGCGACGGAGGCCGGGTCCGTGGCGTCGGCGGAGACGGGGAGCGCCGTGCCGCCCGCGTCCTCTATCTGCTTTTGCACGTTGGCGACGCCCTCTGCGCGGCGGGCTATGAGGGCCACGGCGAAGCCTTCGCGGGCGAAGCGGCGGGCCACGGCCGCCCCGAGGCCAGGGCCTACTCCGAGTACTGCGGCCGTCTTACCGTTCATGCGCTATTCCTTTCTCTCGGGTCATTCCTCTATCCTGAGGCCGAGCACGACGAGGTCCCTCTCGATCTCGTCGTGCTCGGCGACCTTCGGGAAGCGGGCCCACGTCTCGAAGCCGAAGCCCTCGAAGAGCGCGACGCTGGCCTCGTTGTGGGCGAAGATGCCGGCCGTGAGGGTCTTTATGCCGAGTCCGGGGGCCCGGCTGATGGCCTCCTCGACCAGGTGCCGGCCGAGGCCTTCGCCCCGGCGCCCCCGGCTGACGTAGACGCCGACCTCGGCGGTCGCGTGGTAGGCGGGACGGCCGTCGTAGAAGTCGCCGAGGCTCAGCCAGCCGACGATACCGTCTTCGTCCTCCATCACCCACAGCGGCCTTCGCGACGGGTCGTGCGCGTGGAACCAGGCCGCGCGGTCCTCGACGGAGACAGGCTCCGTGTCTGCGGTGGAGAGGCGGGTTGGCACCGCGGAGTTGTAGATGCCCACGATGGCCGGCAGGTCCTCCGCGGTGGCGTCTCGGATCTTCACCGGGGGAGATCCTTGCGGGCGAGGGTCCAGAGCCAGGTCTCTTCATCGTCGCCGGTGCGCGGCTCGGCGTGGAGGATGTCGAAACCGGATCGGCGCAGCATCGTCACGTTGGTCTCCGCGTCGTAGTGGCTCCAGCGCATCGGGGCGCCCCATCCCTCCCAGTCGTAGTCCTCGCCCTCGAAGCCCGTCAAGGTAAGGGTCGCCAGGAAGAGGCCGCCGGGCCCCAGCCAGCGGTGGATCTTCTCCAGCAATGCCAAATGTTCCTCCCTCGGCACGTGGATGATGGAGTGGAAGGCAACGACGGCGCCGAAAGTTCCGGGTTCGAATTCCAGCGCCGTCATGTCAGCTTTCACGAAGGTAGCGTCGGGGACGAGCTTGCGGGCGAGGCCCAACTGTCTCTCTGAGAAGTCCACTCCGGTTACGGTGAACCCTCTGGCGGCCAGCCAGCGGGTCGCCGGGACGCCCGCTCCGCAGCCGAGGTCCAGAACAGCCGCGCCGGGCGGGAGGTCCCGGGCCATCTCTTCCAATGCGGAGAGGGCCAGCGGGTCTTGCGGGTCTTTTGTGGCGAGGTATTGCTTGGCCACGCGGTCGTAGCCCTTCTCGACCAGTTCCCGGTGCGGGTCGTTCACCGGGCGGTTACGCCGCCGTCCACGATCATGCACGCCCCTATGACGGAGGCCGACTCGTCGGCGGCCAGGTAGGCGGCCATCGCGGCGATCTCCTCCGGTGCGACGAATCGACCGTGGGGCTGGCGGGCCTGCATGTTGGCCCGCGCCTCTTCAGGGTCGTCGTAGCCGCTCGTTATGCGCGCGACCCAGGGCGTGTCCACCGTGCCGGGCGCGATGCAGTTGACCCTGACGCCCTCGCCGATATGGTCGATGGCCGACGCCCGGGTCATGGCGAGGATGGCCCCCTTGGCCGCCGAGTAGACGGCCCGGTCCACGAGCCCGACGAGCGCCGCCACGGACGACATGTTTATGACGGAGCCCCCGCCGGACTCTGCCATGGCCGGGATCGCGTGCCTCATCCCGAGGAAGGTGCCCCGCACGCAGACGTCCATCACGCGCTCGTACTCTTCTTCCGTGGTGGTAACGGCCGTCCCGGCCACGCCCACGCCCGCGTTGTTGACCATCACGTCGAGGCCGCCCCATTCGGAGACCGCCAAGCCGACGAGCGTCTCGACGTCACCGTCCCGCGTCACGTCGGTCTTGTGGACGAGGGTCTCGCCGTCTATCTCGTTGGCGACGCTTTCGGCCGCCTCCTCGTCCACGTCGGCGAGGACGATGCTGGCGCCCTCGGAGGCGAGGCGGAGGGCTATGGCCCGGCCGATCCCGCTCCCCGCGCCGGTAATTATCGTCCTCTTGCCCGCGAGACGTTCCATGGCACCCCCCGATCTGCTCCGTCAATGATTAGAGCGGCCAGTATAGTCAACTGCTGACACTCAAAGTAGTCAGCTCGTGGTTATGTGGAAGGTTCCCACACACCACGTCCGGCTGGTTGACTGCAGCCCTGCGGATGTTCTCCGCAGCGACGGTATCGGCGTCTCCAGCGAAAGAGCACGATACGCAAGAAAAACTGTCCTGCGCGGGCCGGTTGCGTTTGTCGACATGACCGCAGTTCGGACAGGTCCTGGAAGTATTGCGAGGATCAACCAAAAGTACCGGAATCCCGACAAACTTCGCTTTGTACTCGACGAATTGCCTGAGCTGACCAAAGCTCCAGGAATGTACCGTCCGCCGCTGAGACTTCTTAACCGTAACCCGCGCTCTGATCCCCGTGAGATCTTCGAGGGAGATGCCGCGCTTTGTGCCTTGAGCCTTGCGGACGATCTTTTTGCTGACCTGGTGGTTGATGTCGCGGGCCATGCGCCGTTCTTTGCTACGGCGCTTCTTGAGAAGCCGCTTCGCGCTCTTGGTCCCCTTCGTCTGGAGTCGCGACCTGATGCGAGCGTAGCGATGTCTCAAGCCTTTGAGCTGCTTGCCACAATACGATTCGCCATCAGAGTCTGCCGCTATGTTCTTTATCCCAAGGTCTATACCCAGCCAATCCTCCGGCTCGATGAGGGAGGGCTCCTCAACGTTCACGGTGATAAACAGGTACCATTTACCGCCCTTGAATACGAGATCACTCTGGCCTCTGCGACATTTCAATGCCTCACGGAAACGTCCAGCGCAGACAAAAGAAATGTGCTGCCGCCCGGCGACTGTCCAGATAGAAACCGCGTCTTCGTGAAAACGGAGGATGCGATCATCGTAGGCTACAGCTCCGAGTGACTTAAAGGTTCGCTTTGTCTTCTTGTCCAACTTATAAGCGTCTGCCACTTTGGCGATGGTGCGAACGACCACCTGGGCGGTCAGTTGAAATTCGTCCTTTATCTCGTAGTAGGTCAGCTTGTGTAGCTTGTATTGCCCAAAAGACTTTCTCTGCCAAGCTATTTCGCTGATCGTATTCGCCGCTCGGTTAGTGACCTTTAGTGTGTCTTCGAGCACCCGCGCTTGCTCATCGGTGGGAAGAAGCTTTATCGCGGCAACCAACTTCACACTGGTATCTTACTGTGCTTCGGAAGCATGGAAAACAAGGTCTTGAACTCTCCTGCCGCCGAAGATGATTGTTCTTCTATAATGACGCCCGCGCCGGCGGCGCAAACGACACGAACTCCCGGGAAAGGAGCACCGATGAACCCCTACGCAGATTGGATCCAGGGCCTCCCCCAGGTCGATACCCCCTTCGAGGGCCTGGAAGGACGCATGATAGCCGGCCCCCACGGCCAGACGGTCTTCTTTCGCGCCGAGGAAGAGTTCGAGGTGCCCCCGCACTCACACGGCGCCCAGTGGGGCATCGTCGTGTCCGGAGTCCTCCACCTGACGGTCGACGGCGAGGCGGGAACCTACGGACCCGGCGAGACCTACGACATACCCGCGGGCTCCGAGCACTCGGCCCGCCTGGAGGCCGGAAGCTGCGTTATAGACGTCTTCCAGGACCCGGATCGCTACACAGCAAAGTAGCATCCCCCCGGGTTACTTCTCGTGGATGGCATCGAAGCCCCGGCGGAGGGTTTGGGCTGCATACCGGCCTGATGTCGCCCCTCCGAGGGTGCCGTCCGGTCGCAAGAAATCCCGCATCAGCCCGGTGCGGACTCCCTCTTCTACGGTGAGATCCTCCCCCTTGAGCGTGTTCGGTGCGCCCGCCGCCACGCTACCACTGCCCGTCAGGACAGCGTGTCCCTTCGACCCCGCGCGAGCAGGGAGCCCGGTGTACCCTGTAGCGGGAACGAGACGGTAAGGGGGCGCATGACCTGGCGGGTGTACGTCGACGGACCGGTTCACGAGGAAGCCCTGACCATGCTTCGGGCAAAGGCGGAGGTCGTCTCGGGGGCCGCGCCTGGCTCTGCCGAGATGGGAGAGGCGCTGCCGGGCGTGCACGCGGTGCTTCTGCGCACGGCGAAGCTGGTCGCGGGGGACCTGGAGCGGGCCCGTGAGCTGCGGGTGATCTCGCGCCACGGGGTCGGGGTGGACAACGTGGACGTGGTGGCCGCGGCGCGGCGGGGGGTCCCGGTCCTCATCACGCCCCGCGCCAACCTGCGCTCCGTCGCCGAGCACGTCTTCGCCCTGGCGTTGGCCGCGAACCGCAACCTGCTCCCGGCCGACCGCTCCGTCCGCGACGGCCGCTTCGCCGCCCGTGACCGGCTCGTGGGGCGCGAGCTGTTCGGGACCACCCTCGGGATCGTCGGCCTCGGGCGCATCGGGGCGGAGGTCGCCCGCATCGCCGCCGGCGGCTTCGGCATGCGCGTCCTCTGCTATGACCCCCGGCTCTCACCCGGACAGATACGGGAGAGGGGCGCCGAACCGGTGGAGGATCTCACCGACCTTCTCGGCGCATGCGATCTCGTAACGGTCCACGTCCCGCTCTCGGAGGAGACGCGGGGGCTGCTCGGCCGCGAAGAACTGGCCTCGATGCGGCCCGGCGCCGTCTTGATCCAGACCTCCCGCGGCGGGGTCGTAGACGAGAGCGCCCTCGCGGACGCACTGCGCTCCGGACGTCTCGCCGGCGCCGGCATCGACGTGTACGAGACGGAGCCCCCGCCGGAAGACCACCCGCTCTTCTCCGCCGATAACGTGGTCCTCACCCCGCACGCGGCGGCCCTCACCGGGCAGGCGATGCGGCGAATGGCGGTGGACGCCGCCCGCGGCATCCTCGACGTCCTCGCGGGCGCGGACCCCTTCGATCCGCCGGAAGACGCGGGATGGCGGGCCGTGAACCCGGAACCTCCGGTGTCCTAGCAGCCGCAAGATGCCCCGAGTCGTGCTCAGCCCGACACGGCGTCGGCGCCCGTTCGGGGCGATTGCCGCGGGATCGCGCGATCAGTATAGTTGTTAGCCGGTGGGCGAGGGGACCCCGTCGGTCGGGGACGGAACAGGCCGAAGGGTCGCGGAGGCGTGGAGAGGAGGGGTTTCGTGGCGAACGGTTCGGACGGCGGGGGGCTGGCGGCGCGCAAGTACGTCCCGCGGGGGCATCCGGTCTCCTGGCTGATGCTGGTGGTGACGACGGGGGCCATCCTCATCAACTCGATAGACCGCGCGATACTGCCGGCAGTTCTGCCCGGTATCTTGACCGAGTTCGACCTGAGCGAGAGCGCGGGCGGCTTTCTCATAGGCCTGAGCTTCGCCGGCACGGCCGTCGGCGGCCTGGTACTCGGGATCTTCGGCGACTCTTTGGGCAAGGGCGTGGGGCTGGGCGGTGGCCGTGGCGATCGTCGTGGTCTCGTCCGTGCTCACGGCCTTCTCCCAGACGCTGGGCCAGCTCCAGGTCTTGCGGGTGGTCATGGGCATCGGCACGGGCGGCATGGAGCCGGTCAACGTGGCGATGGTCGGGGAGTGGTGGCAGAAGGAGAACCGCGGGTTCGCGGTGGGGACGCACCACACCGGCTTCCCCATCGGACAGTTCGTCGGGACGCTGCTCATCGGCGCGGTCGTCGCCGCCTACACCTGGCGCGAGGCCTTCCTGTTCATACCGCTCATAGCCCTGCCCATAGTGGTCCTGCTGATAGTGCTTGCCCGGCGGGAGAACCTCCGCCGGGTGAACGCCTGGATCATCGAGAACGGCATGACCCCATCGCTCACGGAGGAGGAGCTGGACGAAGAGCAGAGGGAGAGGCCGCTTCCGGCGGCGTGGCGGGCGGTCCGGCTGGCGCTCGCCGAACGCAACGTGAGGCTCTCCGTGATCGCCAACTTCCTCTTCCTGTGGGCCGAGGCCGGCGTGGTCGCCTTCCTGACGGTCCAGCTCACTCGCGAGGCCGGCCTCTCGCTCGCCGCGGCGGTGACCATCTCCGGCGCGTCCGGCATAACGGGTTGGATCGGGCAGATCTTCTGGGGCACCGTCTCGGACTACAAGGGCCGCAAGTTCTCCCTGAGCATCCTCGCCGTCGGCTGGGCCGCGACCGTGCTGACGATGATCTTTATCAGCAGCGGGACGCTTGCCTGGATCATCCTGATCGGCTGGGGCGTCTTCCGCAACTCGCCCTTCCCCGTGATGTACGCCTCCATCTTAGACGCGGTCCCCGAAGGCGCCTCCTCGGGCCTTGGGCTGATGATCGGGATAGGCCTCGGCCTCTCGGGCCTCGTGGCCGCCCCGGTCGCCGGAATCCTCATCCAGAACTTCGGCTTCACCGTCCACTACGTCTTTATCGCCGCCATCTGCCTCCTGGCGCTCATCCCTATCTCCATGATCCGGGAGACCGCAACCCTGGCCCAGGAGTAACGTGACCTCCTCCTCGCCGTTCGACGGTCACGACTGGATAGACCTCTCCCACACCCTGGAGGAGGGCATTCCCGCCTGGCCGACCCACGCCCGCTTCTCCAGCGTCCTCTACGAGTCGCAGGAACTTGGCGACGTGGCGACGCACCACGGCCTCACCATCAGCGAGCACACCGGCACCCACATGGACGCCCCGCTCCACTTCGTCCCCGAAGGCCCGGCCCACTACGGTACGGACGAGATCCCGTTAGAGCGCCTCGCCGGACGCGCCGCGACGATAGACGCCACGACTCTCGGCCCGGACGACCTGCTCGGCGTGGACCGCGTCCAGATGTGGGAGGACGAACACGGACCCATCGAGCGGGGAGACCGGGTTCTCGTCCGCTACGGCTGGGACGAACGCTGGACGACCGGGCCGGGGGGACGTCGCTTCCTGGAGGACTGGCCCGGTCTCTCGGGCGAAGCCGCGGAGTACCTGGTCGGGAAAGGCGTCGCGCTCGTCGGGTGCGACACGCTGGCGGTGGACGCGGCCGGCTCCCTGGAGAACCCGGCGCACCACGCGCTGCTCGGCAACGAGGTCTACGTCGTCGAGAACTTGAAGAACCTGGACCGGCTGCCGCCGTTCTGCCTGTTCCTGGCCTTTCCGCTAAAGATAAAGGGCGGGTCCGGTTCGCCGGTGCGGGCGGTGGCGCTCGTGCCGCGCTGAGGCGTGCGCGAACGCGGCGAACGTAGAATAATGTGGGCATGGCTCGCGATGGAGAGGTGGGAGCATGAGAGGGATCGTTTGGCACGGCCCGGAAGAGATGTCCGTGGAGGAGGTGGCTGCCCCCGAGGTGGGGCCGGGGATGGTCGTCGTCCGCCCGACCGCGACCGGCATCTGCGGGTCGGAGATCGAGGGCTACCTCGGCAGGATGGGCAACCGCACCCCGCCCCTGGTGATGGGCCACGAGTTTGCCGGCACCGTCACGGAGGTCGGGGATGGGGTGGACGAAGGCCTCCTCGGCCGGACGGTGGCGGTGAACCCCCTCTCCTCGGACGGTACCTGCACCCTCTGCCGGGCCGGGCTCACGAACCTCTGCCCGAACCGGAGGCTCGTGGGCATCCACTCGCCGGGCGGCTTCGCAGAGTACACCCTGGCCCCGGCCGCGAACGTCTACCCGTTGCCTGAGGGCGTGGACGCCCGCACCGGGGCCCTGGCCGAACCGCTCGCAAACGGTGTTCACGCCGCCAGGCTCGGGACGGCGGGCGGCCACCCGGTCGAGCAAGCAGTGGTGATCGGGGCCGGCACCATCGGCCTGATGTGCCTGCAGGCCGCCGTGCTGGACGGCGCTCCCGAAGTCCATGCCGTCGAGCCCCACGAAGGGCGGCGTGAACAGGCGCTCGCCCTCGGCGCGACGGCCGCCTACGCTACCGGGGAGGAGGTTGGGCAGGCCCTCGAAAGCGCCACCGGAGGGCTCGGCGCCGACCTCGTCATAGACGCCGTGGGCGCCGAGGTGACGCGGCGGATGGCGCTCGACCTTCTGCGTCCGGGCGGCCGGGCGGTGTTTATCGGGCTGCACGACGACGATTCGACGCTGGGGTTCCACGGGGTGGTGCGGGGCCAGATCGACCTCCAGGGCTCCTACGCCTACACCGCCGAGGACTTCGAGCAGGCGCTCTCGTGGCTCGTCGAAGGGAAGGCGGGCATCGGGGAGCTGCCGCCGGTGCTGGCGCTCGAGGAGGGGCCCGGCGCTTTCGCGGACCTCGCCGGAGGTCCATCGGCGCAGATAAAAGTGTTCCTTTCGGGATCGGAGGCCTAGATGCAAGACGCGACGCTCTCGGGCAAGACGGCGGTCGTGATCGGGGCGAGCAGCGGCATCGGCCTCGCCACCGCCAACCTGCTCTCGGATTCAGGAGCCACGGTCCACGCCGCCGCCCGACGCAAAGGCGCGATCGAGGAGGGCGCCGAAGGCCGCGCCATCACCGCCCACGAGCTGGACATCTCGAACGAAACCGCCGTCCGCCGCACCCTCGAAGGAATCGGGGAATCCGACGGCGTAGACGTGCTGGTCGTGGCGGCGGGGATGAACTTCCCGGAGCGGCGGCTGGGGCAGCTCACGGGCGAGAGCTGGGACGCCATGATCTCCGTCAACCTCTCCGGCGCCTTCTACGCCGTCAGCGCCGCCCTGCCCTACCTGCGCGCCTCCAGGGGCCTCACCATCCTCATCAGCAGCGTCTCCGGCTCCTGGCCCGATGCCTCGGGCCCCGCCTACCAGGCCTCCAAGGCCGGCATGACCGAGCTAGCCCACGCCGCCGGCTTCGAGGAACACCAGAACGGCGTCCGCTTTACCGCCATCCTGCCCGGCATCGTGGACACCCCCATACTGGACAATCGTCCGGAACCGCCCCCCAAAGAAGTCCGCGAGGCCAGCCTCAAACCGGAAGACGTTGCGCAGGCGTGCCTCTTCCTCGCCACGCTCCCGCCCCGCGCCTACGTCCCGGAGCTCACGATGGTGCCCACAATGATTCAGGCCCTGGGCAAGACCTCGACCGCGACGCCGCCCATGCAGAGCGAGGAGTAGCGGATGAGGCTAGTTCAAACTCGGCACCGGTACACCATCAGTAGGCATAGACGGACAAGTGTCTGTTCGTTGGGCTGGGGGTTGTCATGGTAGACGGCCCTCGGGGTGGGCGTCGGTTCCGGTCACGGGACTGGTTCGAGGGTTCGGACCGGGTGGATCAGACCGCGCTGTACCTGGAGCGGTTCATGAACTACGGGATCACACCCGACGAGTTGCGCTCCGGGCGGCCCGTTGTCGGGATCTCCCAGACCGGGAGCGATCTGGTGCCTTGCAACCGGCACCACCTGGACCTCGCGGTGCGCGTGAAGGAGGGTATCCGGGACGCCGGGGGGATACCGATGGAGTTCCCCGTTCACCCGGTCTTCGAGAACTGCCGCCGCCCGACCGCCGCGCTGGACCGGAACCTCTCCTACCTCGGGCTCGTGGAGACGCTCTACGGGTACCCGATAGACGCCGTCGTGCTGACCACCGGCTGCGACAAGACGACGCCGGCCGCAATCATGGCGGCCTCGACGGTGGACATACCCGCGATCGTGCTCTCGGGTGGTCCGATGCTCGACGGCTGGTTCGAGGGGGAGTTGGTCGGGTCTGGGATGGCGATCTGGAAGAGCCGGCGTCGCCTGGCCACGGGCCAGATAGACGAGGAGCAGTTCTACGAGACGGCGCTCGCCTCGGCGCCGTCGGTGGGGCACTGCAACACCATGGGTACGGCCTCCACGATGAACGCCGTGGCCGAGGTGCTCGGGATGTCGCTGCCGGGGTGCGCGGCCATCCCGGGGCCGTACCGCGAGCGGGGGCAGATGGCCTACGAGACGGGAAGGCGCGCCGTCGAGATGGCCCACGAGGATCTGCGGCCGTCGAAGATCCTGACGCGGGAGGTGTTCCTGAACGCCATCGTGGCCGTCACGGCCATCGGGGGATCGACCAACGCCCAGCCGCACATCATGGCGATGGCCCGCCACGCCGGCGCGGAGCTTGCGCCGCAGGACTGGGAGCGGGGCTACGAAGTGCCGCTGCTCGTCAACATGCAGCCTGCCGGTGAGTACCTGGGCGAGCGCTTCCATCGGGCCGGGGGCGTGCCCGCGGTGGTGTCGGAGCTTATTCGGGCCGGGAAGATCGACGGCGACGTACCAACCGTCACGGGGCGGACGCTGGCGGAGAACGTGGCGGGGCGGGAGAGCGGGGACCGGGAGATGATCTCCTCCCACGAGGCGCCGCTTCAGGAGCGGGCCGGTTTCAAAGTGCTCTCGGGGAACCTCTTCGACTTCGCCATCATAAAGACCAGCGTCATCTCCGAGGAGTTCCGCCGGCGGTACTTCAGCAACCCGGATGGCGAGGGCGTTTTCGAGGGCCGGGTGGTCGTCTTCGACGGTTCGGACGACTACCATCACCGCATCAACGACCCCGATCTGGACATCGACGAGAAGACCATCCTGGTGATCCGGGGCGCCGGGCCGCTCGGCTGGCCCGGTTCGGCCGAGGTCGTGAACATGCAACCGCCGGACAGGCTGCTCAAACGGGGCATAGACACCCTCCCCACCATCGGCGACGGCCGCCAATCCGGCACCTCGGACAGCCCGTCCATATTGAACGCCGCCCCCGAGAGCGCGGCAGGGGGTGGGCTCTCCTGGCTGCGGACCGGGGACACCGTTCGCATAGACCTGAACGCCGGGCGCTGTGACGCGCTGGTGGCGGAGGAGGAGATCGAACGCCGCAGGCGCGAGGAGGGCATACCGCCCGTCCCCGAGAGCCGCACGCCCTGGCAGGAACTGTACCGCGACCACGTGGGCCAGCTCGACGGAGGAGGAGTTCTGGAGATGGCCCTCAAGTACCGCGGCGTGGCCTCCGAGACGCCGCGTCACAACCACTGATGTCCGGGACCGTAACCGACATCGGAACGACCGCGGCATTCGGTCTTCGCCGGCGGGCCTATCGGGAGCGCGTGTGACCGGAACCGTGGATGCGCGCGAGTACCTTGCTCTGCAGCCGCCGGAGCTACGCGTCCCGGACGCGCTGGAGAGGATACGGGAGCGCGTGGTCGCGCAGGGGCGCAAGATCGCGGTGCTGGACGACGACCCGACCGGCACCCAGACGGTCCACGGCGTCCCCGTCCTGACGACGTGGTCCGTCGAAGACCTCCGCTGGGCGCTGGAGCAGCCTTCGCCCACCTTCTACATCCTCACCAACTCCCGGAGTTTCCCCGAAGACGAGGCCGCGGCGATGAACCGCGAGGTCGCGTCGAACCTCGCCGCCGCGGCGGAACAGGCCGGGACCGGCTTCGTCGTGACGAGCCGCGGCGACTCGACCCTGCGCGGCCACTTTCCGGCTGAGACTGACGCGCTCGCGGAGGGGCTCGGAGGGGGTATCGACGGCGTGATCCTCTGCCCCTGCTACCTGGAGGCCGGGCGCCTGACCGCGGACGACACCCACTGGGTGCGCCAGGGGGAACGACTGGTCCCCGCGGGGGAGACGGAGTTCGCCCGCGATGCCAGCTTCGGGTACTCCACTTCGGATCTGCGCGACTGGGTGGAGGAGAAGACGGCGGGCCGCATCGCGGCCCCCGAAGTGGTCAGCGTCGGCCTCGCGGATATTCGGGAGGGCGGGCCGGAACGCGTATCGGAGATCCTGGCCGGCGTACGCGGCGGCCGGCCCGTCGTCGTGAACGCCGCGTCCAACGCCGACCTCGAAGTCTTCGTCCTTGGCCTGCTTGACGCCGAGGAGGACGGCAGGAGATTTCTCTACCGCACGGGGCCGTCTTTCGTGCGGGTGCGCGGCGGTATCGCCGAGAGGGGACCCTTGAGCCCGGAGGAACTCTACCGGAGGCGCCCGCGCCGGGGGCACGGCCTCGTGCTGGTCGGCTCGCACGTCGCGTTGACGACCCGGCAACTCGAAGGGGTGTTGGATCTGGAACGGGTACACGCCGTCGAGCTCTCCGTGCCGCGGTTGCTGGAGGGCGCCGAACGTGAGGGCGAGCTTCGGCGGGTGAGCGCGGAGGTGGGCGCGGGGCTGGCCGAATCCGAGGTCGTCGTCTACACGAGCCGGGAGGTGGTGGGCGGCGGTTCGGGCCAGACCGGGTTCGAGGTGGGTCGGGCGGTCTCGGACGCGCTGGTGGAGGTGATGCGGCGGGTGGACAGGGGGCTGCCGCTGGCGTTCGTGGTGGCGAAGGGCGGCATCACGTCGAGCGACGTCGGGACGCGCGGGCTCGGCGTACGGCGGGCCGAGGTGGCGGGGCAGATGCTGCCGGGGATAGTCTCGGTCTGGGTGTTGCCGGAAGACAGCGCCTTTCCCGGCCTGCCCTACGTCATCTTCGCCGGCAACGTCGGCGGGCCGGACTCGCTGGTGAGGGTAATACAGATCCTGAGGGAGGACTAGATGAAGAACCTGGCATTCGTCGGCCTCGGCGCCATGGGCGCCCCGATGGCGAAGAGCCTCCTCTCCGCCAACTTCGACCTGCACGTCTTCGACGTGCGCGAAGAGAACGCGCGACCGCTGGTAGAGATGGGTGCGAAGGGCGCGGGCTCGCCCCGCGAAGCCGCGGAGAGCGCCGAAGCCCTCGTCCTGATGGTGGTGAACGCGGAGCAGGCCGAGGCCGCCCTCTTCGGCGAGAACGGGGCCGCCGAAGCGCTCGCCCCGGACACCGCCGTCGTCGTCATGAGCACCGTCGGGCCAGAGCCCATCCGGGAGCTGGACGGGCTCCTCTCCGAACGGCGGCTGCGGCTTCTGGACGCGCCGGTGAGCGGGGGCGTCGCGCGGGCTGAGGGGGGCGACCTGCTCATCATGGCGGGAGGGCCAGAGGACCTGTTCGACGGGCTCCGTCCGGTCCTCGAGGCGATGGGATCTACCGTGGTCCATTGCGGTCCCGCCGCCGGCGACGGGCAGTCCGTCAAGCTCGTCAACCAGCTCCTGTGCGGGGTCCACATCGCGGCGGCCGGGGAGGCGCTGGCCTACGCCGAGGCGCTGGGGCTCGACCCGAAGGCCGTCCACGAGACCATTCGCCACGGCGCGGCCGGCTCGTTCATGTTCGAGGATAGGGGCCGCCGGATGCTCGACCGCGAGTTCCTGCCGCCCAGGAGCGCGCTGGACATCTTCGTCAAGGACATGGGCTTGGTGCGGGAGGCGGCCGGGGAACGCGGCTTCGCCACACCGCTCTCCGACGTGGCGCATCGCCTCTACGAGGAGGGCTCGTCCCTCGGCTTCGGCGGCGAGGACGACTCGGGCGTGCTGCGCGTCTTCGAGGAAGGGATGGGTCCCTCGCAGGAGGCGTAGGGCTTCGGGTATCGGCCCCTTGTCCTTGGGGAATGTTCTAGACCGTACTCGGCCCCGGGGTGGAACGCCTGCCAGGGAGCGTGTAGAGGAGGGCGCCGTCCCGGCTCTGGACGACGAGGTGTCCGCGGTCGGCGAAGCGGGTCAGGATCTCCTCCGCCTCGTCCACCGTCAGCGAGGTCTCAAGCGCCGCCTCGACGGGCGTGATGCCGCCGCCCGCGCCCTGGATCGCCATGAGGAGTTGCTTCTCGCTGCCTGGCTTCGGCGTCACCGTTTCGGCACCACGTCCCGAGAGACGCCAGCCCGCGTAGCAGAGCAGAACGAGCAATGAGATCACGGCCAGAAAGAGGAAAGGGGCCGGGCTGAGGTATCCCAGGGAGCCCGTGAGGAAAGCCGAGAGGAAGAACGAGGCAAGAGCACCCGAGGCGAAACCGCCTATCAGCAGGAAGAGCGAATCGCGTGCGACGCTTCGCCGCGAGGCTTCGGGCTTCCGGCGCGCCCGGTCGCGGTCTTCGCGTCGCCGCCGGAGATCCACGTGGTCCACCGCGCTTCCTCCTCCGTCGTCATCCCGGCGGGCACACCCTGTACTGCCGGATCGTTCATACTACAGGGGAGAGATTACAGGGAGGTAACAACGCATGGAGTTTTCTGAAGAGGTCGCCTGGGTGACGGGCAGCAGCACCGGCATAGGCCGCGCCGTGGCCGAGGCGCTCGCCCGTGAGGGACGCAAGGTGGTCGTCCACTACAACGCGAGCGAGGACGAGGCAAGAAAAGTCGTCGAGGGCATCTCCTCCTCCGGCGGTGAGGCGATGCTCGTCGGGGGAGACGTATCCAACGCCGACGAGGTCGACCGAATGGTCGGAGAGATAGAGGACCGCTACGGCCGGCTGGACGTCCTCGTCAACAACGCGGGCTCCCTCGTCGAACGCCGGGGCCTCGCCGAGATGACCGAGGACCTGTGGGACCGCGTCATGAACGTCAACCTCAAGAGCGTCTACCTCTGCTCCCGGGCCGTCCTGCCGATAATGAAGCGCCAGGGCGCCGGACGCATCGTCAACATGACCTCCGTTGCCGCCCGCAACGGGGGCGGTCCGGGCTCCGTCGCCTACGCCACCGCCAAGGGCGGCGTCAGCACCCTCACCCGCGCGATGGCGAAGGAGCTCGTCTCCGAGAATATCCTCGTCAACGGCGTCGCCCCCGGCATCATAACCACGCCCTTCCACGACCGCTTTACGCCCCCCGAGGTGCGCGAGAACTTCAAGAACGCGATTCCGCTAGGCCGCGAAGGCACGCCGGAGGAAACCGCCTCGGTCGTGGCGTTTCTCCTCTCTCCGGCCGCGAACTACCTGGTTGGGGAGATCATAGAGGTCAACGGCGGCCAGTTGATGAACTGATAAACGGGAACCGCGGGGCGGTGGCGTTTGTATAAGAACCGTACGCGGGCGAGGAGGTGAGTCTGACGGTATCAGCGAATAGCGTTCGGGGTGGCCTGTTGTCCGTGGTCCTCGTGGCGAGCCTCTTTCTCGCTGGCGGTCCGTATGCCGGGCCGGCGTACGCCTGTTCGTGCTCCGAGATCCCGGACGTCGCGGAGGGGTTCCGGGATTCGGACGCGATATTTACGGGTGAGATGGTGCGTGGCGGGTTAGAAGACCCCGCCCCCGAAGACGGCACCATGGTGGGCGGTATAGAGTTCCGGGTAGGGGAGTCCTGGAAGGGCGTCTCCGGGGAATCCGCGGTGGTGTACGGCCAGGACACGGTCTACTACGGCGAGCTCGAAGAGGGCAAGATGTACACGGGAAACAGTTGCGCTTATCCCTTCGAGAAAGGCGGACGTTACCTCGTGTACGCCTCCCGTTACGAGGACGGCTTCCGGGTGGAAGGCTGTGACAGGACGACATCGCTGGCGAGCGCCGACGAAGACCTCCGGGCCCTCGGACCCCCAGCGGACCGGCTAGCGGAGACCGGAGGCCCGGCGCCTCTGTCCGTCGGTGGCATCTTACTGACGGCGGGCATGCTCTTGATCTTCACCGTTTGCGTCGTCGGGCTATTACTAAAGCGAGCATGCCTTTGAGGCGTTGAGGGGGAGCATGGCTTCGCCGAGGAGACGGATATGGTTCCTGATCTTCGTGCTTATCGCCAACTTCTTGCTGATGGGTGGTCCACAGGCTGGCAAGGTCTACGCCTGCTCTTGCGCGGAGACGCGGGATGTGGAGGAATCGTTCGAGAAGTCGGCTGCGATCTTTTCGGGCAGGGTGGTGAAGGCCGAGGGAGCGGCGCCGGTGCCGCCTGACGGGGATGACCCCTTTCTGGGGCCCGTAACCTTCGAGGTCGAAGAAGCGTGGAAAGGTGCATCGGAGGGCAGCGTCGTCGTCTACGGGCAGGGACCCGAACCCAGTTGCGGCATAGATTTCGAGAGGGGCGAGACGTACCTCGTGTACGCCTACCGCTCCGACGGCTACCTGGGAACGGACTATTGTGGGCGCACGAAGCCGCTGTCGTTTGCGGGGTCCGACGTCGGCGAGCTGAACGCCGCGCGAGGTTCCCTGCCGGAGACCGGAGGGCCCCGAGTACCATCTTCCCTCCAGGCGAAGATAGCCGCCGGCGCTGTCGTGTCCGTGCTCGCCGCGGCTGCCCTCGTCTCCAGAAGACCACGACGCGATTAGCCCGCAGCGACCGGCGAGGGGAACGGTCCTCTATGTCAGCCTATCCAGCCTCTCCCACAACTCGTCCGGGATAGGCTGGGCGGCCAGCTCCAGCGTCTGCCCGACGCGCTCGGGGCGGCTCATGCCGACGACAGTGGAGACGATGCGGGGATCTCGCATAGAGAACTGCAGCGCGGCTGCTGCGAGTGGCACGCCGAGCTCCCGGCAGGCTTCCTGCATCCTCCGGACCTTCTCGATCATCTCTTCGGGGGCCTCCTGGTACTCGTAGCGGGCGTAGATGTCGGGGCCCTTGGCGAGGATGCCGCTGCCGTAGGGGGCGGCGTTCGAGAGGGCGACGCCGCGTTCGGCGGCGACGTCGAGGAGCGGTTCGGCGCTGCGATCGAGGAGGGTGTAGCGGTTGTGGGTAATGGCCGCCTCAAAGAGGCTGGTCTCGACGTACCGGATCATGAGTTCTATCGGCCCGCCCGCGACGCCCAGGTGCTTGACGATTCCTTCGTCCCTCAACTCAAAGAGCACCTCCACCGGGCCGCCCGGTGCCATTATGTGCTCGAAGCTCTCGTGCTCGGGGTCGTGCAGGTAGACGATTTGCAGACGGTCCAAACCGAGAAGCTTCAGGCTGCGCTCGACGGAGCGGCGCATTTGATCTCCCGAGAACTCGCCGGTTTGCAGATCCCGGTCCGCCTTGGTGGCGAGCACGACGCCCTCCGGCAAACCGCCCCTCCGCTTCAGCACCTCGCCGATGCGGCGCTCGCTCTCGCCGTCGCCGTAGGAGGCGGCGGTGTCGAGAAAATTTACGGGGCTCTCGAAGACCGCCTCCAGGGTCCGAAGTGCCCGTTCCTCGTCCACCCCGTACTCGAACGTCTCCGGCATGTCCCCCAGAGGGGCGCACCCGATGCACAACGGCGAGACGGAGAGGCCCGTGCTCCCCAGGGGCCTCCTCGATGCCGGGTCCCAGACCTTGCTCTGCGCCATTTCGCTCCTCCCGACGTCTTCTCTCTTACTCGCCCCGCGAGGCCCGGTCCGCGGCTTCTTGCGCGTCGCGCAGTGCCTCTTCCACGCCCTTATTACCCGAGAACACCTCCCGTATCCCCTCCCAGATGGCGTCTTCGACGGCCGGGTAGTTCGGGTGCTTCGGTGGGATCAGGGCGTCCTCCTGAGCCCTCTCCAGGAGCCCCCAACGCCTCTCGGCCAGCGACCCCGGCTCGGCCTCTGAGCGGACGTTTTGCAGGGCGTCGGCGCGCGCCGGGAGGGTGCCGAGTCGCGCTTCGTAGGCCTGGGACTCTCGCGAGGTCAGGAAGCGCAGGAGCTCGACGGCCGCCGGGCGGTCGCGGACGCTGGTCGGGATGGCGAAGGAGTGGGAGCTCGAGTAGATAGAGCGCCCGGCGCTGCCCTCCGGGTAGAGCGCCACGTCGAAGCGGCCCGCGACCTCGCTCGTTTGCCGGTCCACGTAGGTGTAGAACCCGCCGGGCCAGTCGGTGGACATCGCGGCCCGGCCCTCCCTGAAGCAGGCGGCGACCTCGTCGTAGTGCCAGTCGGGGGTCTCCTCCGGGGCGGCCCTCTCGTATAGGTCCTTGAGGAGGCCGAGCGCCCACCGTCCGGCCTCGTCGTCCAGGCGCGGCGTGGGCGGGCCGTTGTCCTCGAACATCTCTCCCCCGGCCATCGCGTGCAGCTCGAAGAAGTGGCCGAAGAGACCCGACTCCTTGCCGGGGAAGACAAAGCCGTAGAGGTCTTCTGACCTGAGCCGGGCGGCTGTATCGCGCAGATCCTCCCAGGACGAAGGCTGGTCCTCCATGAGGTCTGTGCGGTAGAGGAGGAGCTTGACGTCGAGGTTGCGCGGGACGCTGTAGAGTGCGCCGTCGATTTGCGCCAGCTCCAGGGGACGCGCGTTGAAGGGCGCGAGTTCCGGGGATGCCAGGTCGTCGTCGAGGGGGGTGAGCCATTGCTTCTGGCTGGGGGCGTACTTCGTGTGGGTGGAGATCAGGTCGTAACAGGCCCCGCCCGAACCGAACTCCTCCTCTATCCTCTCGTTGAGGTCGGGGTGGGTGGGGGCGACGACGGCTTCGACTTCCATGCCGTGCTTCTCCTCGAACTCCGGGAGCCGCCCGTAGAGAGGGTCGTACATCGGGCCGCCGACGAGGAGGACCTTCAGGCTGGCGCTCATCCGAGGATCTTCTCGACGCGGGCCGCGACGGCCTCGCCGAGCTTACGGTGCTCGTCCGCTTCGAGGTGGACGCCGTCCACGTCGCTTGAGGCTATCACCGCGCCCGCATCCAGGAATCCGCATCCGTACTGATCCGCGAAACGCCGGTAGTGCCCGGCGAACCGCCCGGACTTCTCCTCCGAGCCCTCGAACATCTCCGCCATCTCCGCCAGCCTGCCGACCGGGGGAGGTGAGATCAGGAGTACCACCGGCGCCCCGCCCTCCGGCCCGCAGCCGCTGCGCAGGATCTCGTCCGCAAGCGACGCCGCTCCTTGCGCTATGTCCGACGCGGAGGCCGCGAAACGCTCCTTCAGGTCGTTGGTACCGAGCATGAGCGTGACGAGGTCGATGGGCTTGTGAGACTCCAGGCAGGCCCGCAGGTACGTCCTGCCGTTCTTGTGCGCGCCCTCGATTGGGTCGTCCCACACCGTCGTCCTGCCGGGCAGCCCCTCCTCGATCACACGAAACCCGTCGCCCAGATCCCGCGCCAGCACGCCGGGCCAGCGCACGTCGGGCGCGAACCGCTCCCCCGTCTCCGGGTCTGAACCCCACGTGTTTGAGTCCCCGTAGCAAAGCACAATCTTCATCTCACCCTCCTCCCAGCTATCGTGACAGAGACCAATACTGTTCGCCCTTCCAGTCCCTGTCAAACTGTCCCCCAGACGCACTTCTTGACACAAACCGGCGCATCCGTTACCTTACAAACGATTGCGCAAACGATTGCGGATCGGGGGTGAGGGTGAAGACCATGAAGGATGTGGCCCAACGGGCGCGGGTATCCGTGAGCACGGTATCCCACGTCTTGAACGGGACGCGGAAGGTTTCGGAGGGGACGCGGGGGGACGTGTTGGCGGCGGTGGAGGAGCTCTCGTACCGGCCGAACCTTCTGGCGAAAGGTTTAAAGACGCGGCGGACCTACACGATAGGGTTGTTGATCTCGGACATCCAGAATTCCTTTTTCACTTCGGTCGTGCGCGGCGTGGAGGACGAGGCGTTGAGCCGCGGCTACCACCTCTTCCTCTGCAACACCGACGAGGACCCCGAGCGGGAGGACGAGTACATCACGGAGCTCGCAAAGAAACGGGTGGACGGCCTGATGGTGGCGCCCTCGGCGCGGCGGGGGGATCACGTCGGGCGCCTGCGGGATGATGGCGTGCCTTTCGTCTTCGTGGACCGCGACGTCGAGGGGGTGGACGCCGACGTCGTCAGCGTGGACAACCGCGCGGGGATGCGCCTCATAGCGGAGCACCTCGTTGGGTTGGGGCACCGGAGGATAGCCATGATCTCCGGCCCCCTAAACAAGGCTTCCGGTTACGAGCGGCATCTGGGCCTGCGCGACGCGCTGGCCGACCTCGGGGTGGAGCTGGAAGATTCCCTGGTCCGCTTCGGCGACTTCCGAACTTCCAGCGGGCGGGAGGGCGCCAGAGAGCTCCTGGGCTTCCCTTCACCCCCGACGGCGTTGGTCACCGCCAACAACCAGATGACGTTGGGGGCCCTGCTCACCATAAACGAGATGGGCCTGGGCGTCCCGGGCGACGTCTCCGTGGTGGGCTTCGACGACCCCGAATGGGCGCCGCTGACCGGCCCGCCGCTCACGACGCTTGCGCAGCCGACCTACGAGATGGGGGTGAGGGCGGCCGAGATGTTGCTTGACAGGATCGAGACCGGACCCGGCGAAGAGAGCAGGAAGGTTCTGCTGGAGCCTTGGCTGGTGGTCAGGGAATCCACCGCTCCCGCGAAAGAGCGAAGTACGTAGGGATACATGCGAGAAGGACAGCGGTGAAGAGAACTGCGATCCGTGGGGACGGACGCGCGAGAGGGAAAGGTAGAGAGATGAAGAACAGCTAGAAGGTTGGGGCGGAAAAACCCGTGAGGTGGAAGCTTCGGGCTTCAGCCTTGATCGTACTGGCGTTCAGCGTGATAGCCGCGACCGCTTGCGGCGCGGGATCGAGCCAGGCCTCATAATCGGTAATCCAGGGTGAGAGGAGAATAATGGCAAAAATTGGCATCCTGACGATGTCCGATGGCCGGGAGTCCGTCCACCGCGACATCGAGAAATTCGCCC
>Ga0136613_10000351_pt1 | contig 20637 bp, 35 predicted proteins | sample AntDrymUQ2722106_2_FD_106649 | JGI IMG/M metagenome (GOLD analysis project Ga0136613, IMG submission 106649) | Polar desert sand microbial communities from Dry Valleys, Antarctica - metaG UQ272 (21.06) | ecosystem: Environmental > Terrestrial > Soil > Desert | place: Antarctica: Dry Valley... | reverse complement strand
TCGGTACCCAGATCTTCCGACACGTCAGCCTCCGTTCTCATGGGTGATCTCGCCAGGCAGTTTCCGAGACGACTGAAACGCAAACCTTTCACGTCGCAGTTCTCTCGAAACGCTGGGGTCGGTACCGGCCGCTCTTGTCCTACACTCCGACCATGGGGAAGCCCTCCGAGATCGAGTTCGTCTTCGAGCCGCAGGACGAGGGCGGATATCACGTCTATGCCCCGGATCTTCCCGGCCTGCATACACAGGGGGACACGCTGGATGAGGCGACCGCCAATGCCGAGGAGGCGCTCCAGCTCTACGTGGAAGGTCTTCGGGAGGAGGGCCGGCCGATCGGCGCCGGAGTCGTCCGGCGCACGTCTCCTATCCCCGCGTGAGCGAACGTCTACCGGTCGTTTCCGGCTCGATTCGCGAGGCGGGGGGAGAGGGCGAAGCTCGGGCACGTGACGCCGCATGTGCTCAGACGGACGACGGGAACCGCACGCTCGGAGGCCCGCGTTCCAGAGGCAGCAGCCGCTGCGATGATGGGGCACTCGCTGGAGGTCTTCCACGGCACGTACGTGAAGGCCCACCGGGACGCACTCGAGCGCGATCGAGCCCGCGATGCACTAGTTGAGCTCGGACTGGGCGTCGTCTGATAAGCACAATCCGAGGCTAAGTGGGCTGGTTCTCCCCTCTCCTCGACCCTCGAGCATGGTTCGGCACGGAGCAGATTCCGGAGGGGTGGTTCGGGCGCCCGAGATGATCCCGATGCCCGCCCTGCTTCCTCTGGTGGGAGCGTTCATTGCGGTGAAGCCGGACTACGCGCACCTACGCACGATCACGACGACATCGTCAACACCGCCACGGTTGACTTTTTAGCCCTGGCGGTCGTCGTCGCGCTCACCCTCGGTCGAGTCCGAGATGCGTTGCACCGGCGTTGCACGGACGAAAAGCGAACCGGCGAAACACCGATTCCGAGCAATGAAAAGGCATGATTTCCGGGCCTTTTCTGAGAGCGGACGATGGGACTCGAACCCACGACACCTGGCTTGGGAAGCCGACGCTAAACGGCTCCGCTGAGCGCTTTGCGGGTGTGCGCGCCACTCTGCGCGCCAGTCCGCCGAGCCAGGTAGTCGTCGAACGTGCGCGCGGCCTCGGCCTCGTGGCCGTCGAGCAGGTGGCGATAGCGGTCGGTCATGTACTTCGAGGAGTGCCCGACGTAGTCGCCGATCCGCTCGAGCGAGAGCCCGGCGTCGTGCATCAGCGACACGTAGGTGTGCCTCGCCTCGTGCAGACCGATCGGCTCCAGGAGCTCGGGCTTCGTGTTCGCCTCGGCTGCCTCCTCAGCCCGCCGCTCGTTCTCAGCCGCCCACGCCTTCCGCGCCTTCGCGTGCACGTGCGTCGGCGTGAAGGGCTCCGAGGCCGAGCGGCCGAACACGAGCTCGTCATCGCCGCGGCCGGTGAGCAGCTTGTGGCGGAGAAGCAGCGAGCGGAGCTCGGACGGGATCGGCACCCGCCGGACCCCCTTGAGCGACTTCGGCTCGATCGGGCCCTCGACGTCGTCCCATCCGCGCCAGACCTCGATCACGGTCGTCTCCTCGACGACGTCGCTCCAGCGAAGCCCCCGGAGCTCACCACGGCGAAGGCCCGCGTAGAAGGCGGTCGCCCACAGAGCGCGCTCCCCCTTGGGCAGCGCGTCGACGAGCTCCTCCGCCTCGTCTGGCGTCGCGGCCCGGTCACGGCTTCCCGCCGGCGCGGGAAGCTCGAGGCCGAGGGTCGGATTCGCCGCCGCGGGAACCTCGCCGCCCGGGCGGCAGGCACGCCGGTAGAACGCCTGCAGGGCGACGATCACGTTTCGGACCTTCGAGCCGGAGAGCGCCGACCCGACGAGCTGGTCGACGAGCGCCTGGACGTCGGCCCGGTCGATCTCCGAGAGCCGGTGTGCGCCGAGCTCCGGGAGGATGTAGCGCTCGAAGTCGCCACGGTAGGTCCGGACGACAGAGGGCTTGTACGGCCGCCTGGATCGACAGAGGATCTCGCCGCGCTCGATCGAGCCGAGCCACGGCTCCGCCGCGTCGCGAAGTGTCGTTCGCGAGGGCGCCCGGAGCTGTCGGTCCTTCACAGCCCTCAGCGCGTCCAGGCGCCACTGCTTCGCCTCCGTCCTGGCGCGCGGCCCGGAGAACGTCTTGCGGACCTTGCGACCGTCTCGGCGCGAGTAGACGAACGCCTCGACGGACGGGGTGCACGTGCAGCGCGACCCCGCGCCGCACGCGCGAGTGTGCCGCTCGCGCAGTCCAGGCGTCACGCGCCGCTGCGCAGTCGCGTTGCTAGCCATCGTCGCGACCTCCTCGGACAAGCGTCAGGGTCGGGCGCTTCCGCTCATCGACTGGGTCTATCCGCGGTAGCCCTCGTTGCTCGCGAAGGTCGCCGAGGAGCTCCCAAAGCTCGGCCATCTCAGCATCGACGCGCTCGGCGCGACTCGCGTAGCGCGGCTCTTCAGCTGGCATCGTCACCGACCTCCTCGACGAGGAATGCTCGGGCCTCGCGAAGAACGGCCTCCCGCTCGACGAGTGCCCGCGCGAGCACCTGGATCGAGAGCGGCGCGGCCGCGACCCGTGCCTGCAGGTCCTCCTTGAAGGACGCGAGGAACGCGCGTGCTCGCCGCTCCCCCTCCCGCTCGATTTCGAAGCGCGCGCTTTCTCCGAGCGGCGAGACGACGTCGTTGATCTTGTGGTTGATCGAGCTCGTGAAGTCCTCCACCGGGAACGGCGACAGATCATCGAGGACGTCGGCCGTGGCGATCGCATCGGCGAGCAGCTCGAGGAGCGCCTCGCGTTCGACGGTGACTGTTTCGGTCGTGATCGTGTCAGGCATCGCTCCCGCTCCTCTCGATCCGCGAGAACTGCCGCATGAGCTCGTCGATGGTCGCCCGCTCGAACCCGTCCATGCACCGGAGGACGTTCTCGAGGAGCTGCACTCGCTGAGTCTGATTCAGCGGATTGCCCTCCTCATCGAGCCAGTCGAGCGTAAGCGTCACGGCCTCGGCGACGCGGTTGTGCGCGTCTCGGGCGATCTCGGCGGCGATCGCGCTCGGCTCGATCCTGCCGGCGACCTCGACGAAGCCGAGGTCTCGAACACTGGTGGCCACTAGGGCCCCCTTCCTGTAGAAAGTCTGTCCGTGATGATGGTACTCTTTCTCCAGGATGGATGCCAGTCCGATTCCCGCCGTAGGCTTCCTCGTGACGATGCCGCCCGAGGAGCTCGCAAGCGTCCGGGAGATCGCCGAGCTTCTCGGAGTCACGCGACGGACGGCAGCTCGATACACGACACACCCCACGTTCCCCGAGCCGCTCGGTCGGGTTGCGGCCGGCCCGATTTGGCGCCGTCGCGACGTCGAGCGATGGGGGCGCGAGCACCTGCCGCTGCCGCGGCCGGGGCGTCCGCGCAAGAGCGAGCCGTGAGTGGCTCCGCTGATCGCGGCCGCATGATCGAATACTTCACCTTCGATTTGGAAGAGGGCCGTCAGGCTGGCCTCGTCCGGCGCATTCGCGACGACGACGCGCAGACGGACACGATCGAGGTCGTATCCGGAGGGCAGTGGGTCGACGACCCCTCGGCGCTGCGCTTCTTCGAGCCGTTCGGCGGCGATCAGCTCGAGCTCATGCCGCTCACCGAGGAGGAAGCCCGCGCCCGAGCCGCCGAGCTCGGAGTCACGCTGGCCGACGAGCTCGTGACGAACGACGAGCTGCGCACGCTCTCCGACGACGAGCTCGTCGCGCTCATCGTCAAGCGCTCGAACCTCGACGCGGAGGCCGCGCGCGAGGCGCTCGCGATCATTCGCGGCGGGCCGCCTGAAGGCGTCACGTTCGACCGCGGCTAGTCGGTCTCGACGACATCGGGATCGCGCCGCATGAGCCACTGTCGAACGGCTGACGCCGACGAGGGCGGCGGCCTTTTCGTCGGAACGGCCGATCGCCTCGTCCATTTCTGGACTAGGCGACCCTCCGCGCACTCCCGGCTCGGCGATCTTGAGCCGCTCTCGCGCCTCCTCTCCATTTTGCGAAGCGTGCAGTTTGCACCGACCGTGACCCGCGGTCACTCGAACCCCGCCCGCGCTCGCGCCACCGGCTCGGGATCCGGGGTTACATGTAACCCCGCGGCTCCCCGCGCGACCGTGACGAGCCCGAGCGCGACCAGGTGCGCGCAGCGTCCTCGAGCCGGGCAGCCGCACCACCACTCCCCGCCGTTGAACAAGCCGAGCTCGTACACAGCTCCGCCGCCGCGACAGCGGGCCCTGATCTCGTCGCCGGCGACGAGATCGACCACGAGCCGACCCTCGACGAGATAGCGCCGTCCTTTTTGCTCCACGCTCTCACGCATGAGCGCGAGGGCGCCTCGATCGCCGAACGCTATCCCGCTTGCAGGCTCGACACTGGACGGCACCGTTGGGCCGAACGTAGATGTTCTCGGGGGCCAGCTCGTGACCGTTCGGACAGCGTGCGCGCTTACGCGCCGCGATCACGTCCGGGCGCCTGAGCGCGTTCTCCCGATTCGTCACGACCTCCATGTGCGCCGGGTTGACGCAGGCGCGATTCCGGCAGAGATGGTCGATCTGACCGCCGTTCGGGATCGGCCCGACGAGCATCCGGTACATGAGCCGATGAGCTGTCACGTTGCCGCGCCCGATCTGCGCGTGCCCGTAGCCGGTGACGGGGTTGATGGTGCCTCGCCACGGCCAGCATTGATCCGCTGGCCCGACCGCGAGCCACGGGCGGCCCTTCGCCTCGACGGACTCACGCATCGCTCGGCTTCGCGGTTCGGAGCGGGCTGTCGGGCGGGAGCTCCTGCTCGAGCTCGCGAACGCGGCGGAGCCAGTGGGCCGCGAACATTCGGGCGACGATTAGCTCAGCGCGCAGCTCGCACTGACGGGCGAACCACTCGTCCGGAATCCGCGGGCGCGGATTCCGGACGCGCGACGTCACTGCTCGCCTTCGATCGGCGCTCGGCTCTCCTCGCCAGACGGAAGCGCCCGCACGCCGACGTCATGGGCGGCGACCCATGCGTCCGTGGCTGCGCTGAACTCGGCCCAGCGGTCGCCAGGCAGGAGCCGGCGACAGATCTCGAAGAACGCGCTCATCGCCTCCTGCACTTCGTGCACATGTACGACCGTGAGCGTCCGCTCCTCGAGCGCGGCTCGGCCTGCAGGCGTCAGGCCGAGGTCGTTCATCAGCTTCCGGGACTCGGCCCCCCAGCCTCGCGCGTCTTGTGAGAGTCGAGCGCGCCGCTCGATCCGGCCGAGGTAGCGATCGAGATCGGAAAGGTCCTCGCGTTCCTCGATCGCCGCATCGACCTGTCCGATCACGCCGGCGGCCCGCTCGAGCTGGGCGAGCTTGAGCCCAAGCAGCTGTAGGGCGGGCTCGTCGGCAGGAGTCAGGTGTGTCGCGACCCTGCGAATCGCGCTCGCGATCTCCGTTGCCCGCGGCCCCAGATGCATGATCGCGTAGCTGCCGTGCTCAGGCGGACGACCGTGACCCTGGCCGAGCGCGTTGCCCGGTCCGAAGGGCGGACGCTGACCCTCGAACGCCGGTGTCCAGGCGCCCTCTTCGTCGAGGCCGGAGCGCGGATCAGAGGGGCGCGGACTCATGGTTGCACGCCTTGACATACCGCAAGGCTTCGCGGATACTCTTGACATAGCGCAAGAGGAGAGGCAGAGTGAGTCTCAGCAAGGACATTCGCAAGCTCGTCGACCAGGCCCAAAGCCAAGGCTGGCGGGTCGAGGACAGAGGGAACCTCTGGCTTCTCAAGAGCCCCGATGGAGTGACGATCGTGACCGTGCACAAGACTCCGAGCGATCAGAAGGCCATTCGCAACGCTCGCTCTAGGCTTCGCCGAGGAGGCTTCGATGGCTGAAAACTGGAGGATCGAGATCGACACCGAGTTCGCCGGCCTCGACGAGGACGGCCTGGTGCGCTTCGCCGAGGCCTTCGAGCGCGGGTTCGGGTACATGGGCCCAGCCGCCGCTCTGCACGACGGGCGGCTCGCCTTCACCGTGACCGTGACCGCAGCGAATGTCGAGGAGGGTTTGAAGGCCGCGTTCGCGGCTGCCAACTCGGCCCTCGTCGAGGCCGGCATCACAGACGAGACCGAGGTCGAGGTCTCCCGCGTGAACATGGAGCCCGCGCGCGAGCTCGTCGTCGCATGACGTCGGTGCGCTCGACTCGCGAGGCGACGCGCGTAGGTGTCCTCGATGACCTCGTGACGACGGCTGAGGCTGCTCGCCGGCTCGGGATCAGCCGGGAGCGCGTCCGCCAGCTCGCGCAGAAGGACGACTTCCCGCGTGCGCTCGGTCGTGTCGGCCAAGCGGTCGTCTACCGGTGGAGCGACGTCAGCGAATGGGCACGGCTTCGCGAGCGGGCGAAGGCTCCGGCCTGACAGGCTGGCGCGGGGAGAGGTCGCTTGCCTCTGCTCCGCTGACTGGCGCACTACTGGCGCACGGTCCCGCAAGGTCGCATCGGTGCTGGCCTCGGCGGGCGCACCTGGCCTGGAAAGCCGGGAGTCAGTCATGCGAGGAGCCTTTCGAGCTCGGCTTCGAGCGGCCGGGCGGCGTTGCGATCCGTCCAACGCTCGAGATCGCGGAGCGGAACGACGAGACGGCGGCCAACGCGGACGACGCGGAGCTCGGGGAGCACGTAGCGCTCGAGTGAGTCACGCGAGATGCCGAGCGCGGCCGCGGCTTCGTCGATGGTCAGGGCGACGCGGACGGGAGCGGTAGCGCTCACGCTGGCGCCTCATGCGCGCGGGGCTTTTCCGTGTCACGGGTCTCGTTCGAGGAGACGGACTCGGGGGAGGGGTGCGGCTCGCGTTTCACTTTGGCTCCGAGCCGTTCTCCGATGTTCCGAAGTGTGTGACGCCTCCCTCTACTTCCTCCCCTTCCTGGGGGGGGAGGTGTGGGTACGTCACACTTTTCGGAACATCCCTGGGCGCTCCGAACACGCGCTCGATCGTCTCGACGTTCTCACCGATCAGGTGCCAGGGTCCTCGCCTGGCATCCTCGTCGTCGCTTTCGGCGCCGTCGTATGTGGCAATCCCGATCGCCGCGAGATCCTCGAGCGTGCGTCTAGCGACGTTGCGATCGCAGCGTGCTTGACGCGCGACCTGCACCTGCGTCAGCGCTCGCCCGTCCGCGAGGGTCTCGATGCATGCTCGGCGCTCGAGAGGCATCGAGTCGAGTGCAGCGCGTCGACAGAGGGCGGCCGCGGACTCGTTGTCGAGTCCGAGCGCGAGTAGGCCGCGGGCGAGCTTGTCGAGCTGAGCTGCGAGCCGCGGCGGCTCCTCGATCGTCGGCATGCCGATGATCTCCCGCCTCCCGTAGCCATCCCGGGGCACGTCGGCGCGTCCGAGGCAAGTGACGATCGCAGCGTCGTCGATCACGACCCCGAGCTCGTCGGACACGGTCACAGACCGGGCCCGCTTGACGGCGTCGGCAACGAGCTCGGTTGCGATCTCGCGCACGGTCTGGCGATGCTGTGTTAGGGAGAGGCCGCTCTCGCGAGCTTTCCTCGCCGACTCGCGACGCATCCGGTCATCCGTCGTGGGGATGCGCATGAAGAGCCAGCGCGGCCCGAGCGCATCCGAGTGGCTCGCGTAGCGATCGACCGCCGGCGTCACGGCGGCGAGAAGCGTCAGACTGCCTTCCCAGCGCAGCGGTTCCGGAGCGTTGCCGAGCTCGCGGACGACGCGACCGTCGTACGCGCGGCGCATGAGCGCATACAGCTGATCGCGTCCGCCGCGATCGCTCATTGCGAGGAGCGTCGAGAGATCGGCGACCGTCGCGAAGACGTCTCCGCGCCGGCGCGCGAGAAGGCCGATCATCTTCCCTCCGCCCTTCCCGGGCAGCCAGCCGAGCAGGCCGGCCGCGCTAATCTCGTCCAAGTGCTCGTCGGCGACCTCGTCGAGTGCGCGGAGCGTTTCCGTCTTCCCGCTCGAGGGCGGAGCGACGAGCAGGCCCCATAGACGATCGCCCTCGAGCCGAGCGCCGACCGAGACGGCGAGGGCGAAGAGCACGTGCCCGACATCCTCGAGCGCGAGGTACGCGCGAAAGGCGACGAGCAGCCGTGAAAGCTGTGCGAGCGGCCGTGCTTCGGTCAGCACCGGCTCGTCCTCGAGCAGCACGGGCTCGGGGTCGTGGTCGATCACGCGGGAGCCTCGACGGTGTCCCGGAGCCCGTTCAGCCATGACGTCATGTCGTTCGCAAGCTCGAAGCGCTCGGGAGGGTGGCGGTCCGGATGGCAGAGAGTGATGAGATCCCGAAGCGGTAAGGCCCGGATCGAGCCCTCGAGCGTCTCGAAGACGCCGCGGCCGTGCCCGAGCTCGTACCCCTTGCGCCAGGCGAACTCCGCAACGGCCAGGTCGAAGTCGCCGTTCCGTTCCGCGCTGCAGACGCGGCAGAGCATGTCGCTACTCAGGACAAGCGTGACTCTGCGGCCGCAGCCACGACAAGCTCGATGGCGGCCGTCGCACTCGTTCACGCGAGCCGTCCCTTCTCGAGAACCTCGTCGAGTGCCGCGACGAGAAGGTCGCCGCTTCGCGTCGCCCATGGCGGCGCAACTCTCAGGAGGCGGCGGAACTCGGCAAGCCGACGCTCGAGCTCGGCCTGCTCGGCAGCGGACAGTCGAGCGAGATAGCCGAACCACAGCTCCTGAAGCTCGAGGTACGCCTGACCGAAGACGCCGGCGCAGGAGGCGTGCTCCATCCGCTCGAGCCACGTCGACGAGGGAAGCGATAGTCGGGGCCTCCCGTCATTCAAGTGCTCGATCACGGTGTTGACCGCGGAGACCTTCGCGCCGGGACCAAGATCGGCGAACCTCACCGGAACTTCGTCAACCCTCGAGAGCGGCGAGGAGCAGGTCGACTGCTCCCCCCTGGTCGCCGTCTTCGAGTGCGTCGAGTGCGTACTGCATCGCGACGCGGAGGCGCTCGATCTCATCGTGAGGCTGTTCGCCTGGTTCGCCGGCCACGGTCGAACGCGCGTGATCGGTCCGAGGCTTTGAATCGGGGCCGCTCACGTCACGGCCTCGTCGACCATTGCCTCAAGACGCGCGCGCGGGATGAGAACCCGACGTCCGAGGCGGATCGAGGGCAACGAGCCGTCCCATACCCGGCGCCAGGCCGTTGCACGACTCACGCCGAGGAACGCGGCGGCCTCGTTTACGGTCAGAGTTGCCCTATCGGCGTGTGCGCTTGCTTGCGCTTTCGTACTCATGCGTAGTACCCTACGGGGAACATGAACAGTGGAATTAGAGACTACGTCTCAGAGCGAGCCGAACTAGCGAGTCTTCGTCCTCAGCTCGAGGGAGAGCTCGCACGAACGCTCAGCGAGAAGGAGTGGGTCGACGTCTGTGCGGACTTCCCGCCGACGTCGGATGAGGAACAGTGGCTCGATGACGTGGTCGTCACCCTTCGACGACGTGACGAGGCACGGCGCTCAGCCGCGCCCGAGTCGACGGAAGATGTTCGCCCCGTGGAAAGCGAAGATCCGCGCTACGCCGGGTTGGCGGAGATTCTCGCGCTGGAGGCCACGCACGACCCCCAAGTCATCGCGTGGCGCAAACGGTGCCTACCCGACGGGCTCGTCGATGAAGATCAGATTCCGGCATCGCTCGCCCGTATTGGTGAGAGCGCGCGGTGGGCCACCCTGGAACCGGCCGAGGTGCTTTGGAGGGCGATGACGCGTGCGCGCACGTCGCCGCCCGTCGAGCCCCTCCAAGAGGCCGCTCGGATCGCCGATCGTCTCGCTCGCGGGTTCCCATGGCTGGCGATGGACGTGCTCATCTTCCTGATCACCGGCCGAGCGCCGCGCTATTTCCCACTGGTCGTTCGAACGAGAGCGACGGACCGAGCGGCAACCTCGAGGATCACGCTCGAGGTCGACCCTCGTCTGCCGCGCCGCGAGCTTGTACGCGCCTACGCCGAAGCCCAGGCAAGTGGTCGGCTCGTGGGTCTCGCCGGAGGCCCTTCGCGGAAACTCGAGCGTCGCACGACCGAGCTCGCCGTCTTCATCGCGCGTAATCTCGACGCTCCGTGGAGAGAGCGTCACGGGCGCTGGAACAATGAGCATCCGGACTTGCAGACGCCGGACGTGCGTGCGTTCCGCACCGAGGCTCGGCGCGCGTGGCAGCGCGTCGTCGGCGGAGAGCTTCCGACTTCTGGCGACGAGTGGCTCTCGGATATCCGGGGGCATGCGCTGATGGACGAGGCGCCGGGGACCCTCCCGCGAGCCGGCGAATCGCGATGAACCTCTATCGACTCGCCGGCACCGTCGAGGTGCTCAAGACCTTCGCCACCGGGGTCCCACAGTGATCGAGGTCTTCAAGGTGGCGGTGCCGCTCTTCGCTGGGCTGATCGGTGGAGCAGCCCTCGCGTGGAAGATCTACGTCTGGCGTCATGAGCGGCGGTCTCATCTCTCGGTCTCGGCGACGAACCTACTCCCCGTCTTCGTCGGGACCGGCCCCGGTGACTGGTGCTTTGGAATCGAGGCCTTGAACGAAAGCTTGTCACCTGTCGAGGTGAGATCGGTCGGGTTCGACATGAACGACGGCACTGATCGCAAGATCTTTCAGATCACGACGCCACCTGGAGCCACGCTGCCGGGCGTCGTCAACGGACGGACGAAGGCGACGACGTGGATGACGCTCGACGAGCTGGAGAGGGCCGGGCTAGACACGCACGGGTCGATTGTCGCGTGGGTCCGCACCGCAGCGGATGAGGAGATCCGGTCACAGCCAACGATCCTCCGCACGCCGTGAAGCCCGGGTCGGTCCCGTAGCGTGGTCGACGCCGAGTTCGAGCCTCCGTTCGGTTGGCGAGCGAACCTTCCCGCTGAAACGGCTGCTCTCCGAGGGGCGATGCAGTGGGCCGACGCCGCCGAGGCCTCAAGGCTCACTCCACATATCGACGAGAACCTCCGCGTCTGCCAGGAGGTCGTCGACGCGATGATCCTGGCTCACCGCGCAGTCGGTGACCTGGTCGACTTCGACCTCGAAGCAGGCACCCGCTGGGTCGCGATGTGGGAGCTCAGCGGGCGCTGTCTCGGACTCGCGAACCTTCTTCTCGCCGAGCTCCGTCTCGGATTCACGGCAGAGGCTGGCGGAACGGTTCGCGCACTCCATGAAGCGCTCAATCTTCTCGCTGTCGCGACCTTCGAAGAGGACGGGGTTCTCACTCGACAGTGGCTACGTGGCCGGAACGTCTCCCAAAAACGCGCCAACGCCGCTCGTCGCGACGCCTACGACCGCATCGCGAGCGAGGCGGAGGAAATGGGGCTACCGATTGACCCGAATCCCAACATCGTTGCGCTCACCGGCCGGATCTATGGAACGCTCTCCGGCGCCGCGCACAGCACGCGTCCCGGGTTCCAAGAGCTCATCGCGCGTGACGCGCGCAACTTCGCATACGGACCGCATCCGAGCTTTGGCGTGCGAGCTCAATGGGTGGACTACGCGAACTTGCTCGTCGAGCAGGCGGTGCTCGACGTCGGCGGCGCGCTCATGCACTTCTTCGGACGCGATTGGTTTCCCAACGTAGTGATGCCCCTTGTCGGTGGCCTCGAGCGCGTTCGCCGCGACTAGCGGACCGCCCGAGCTGCCCTACCCGCGCTCGACCATCAGCCCGCCCGACGTAACGACGATCCGAGTCGGGGGAACGTCCTCGTCCACATGCATCTCGATCGCGCTGCGACCCTGATCGCGAATCGCGCGCGCGCATTCGTCAGGGAGATCGCTCTGCTCGAGACGACCACCGGCGACCTCAACGTGGACGATCCTACGGTCGCCGCCACGGCCGATGTCCCACGCCCAGCCGATGTCGATGTCTTCGCCCCCGCCGCGCTCATCGTCGTACTTGCGAGGGCCACCCACGATGTTCCATGGCTGCATGCGAGAACCCTAAACGCTGCAGCTCCGTCTCGAGACAGGCGGGCGCGGCGACGGAGAAGTCTCTGCCCCCTCTCAGAGGCGCAAGACCCGGGGATTCGCCGCGCTCGCCGCGTTGAGCATACGACGGCCCGCGGTGCTGTCGAGGGCCTAGCGCCAGCCTGTCGGCATGCGTCCCGCCGCAAACGCCTCGAGCCGCGCCCGCATCTCCGGGGCGAGATCGTCGGCGGCGTTCGCGAGTACGTTCTCGGCGATCGCCTGCCGAATCTTGGCCACGTTCGTCGCGACGTAGTCCTCGCTTCTAGGCGGCTGCAGCCTCTCGCCGATCTCCTTGTAGCCGAGTCCAGCCGTCAGGTAAGGCCCGAGCTCCTCGAGCCGGGTCCGCGTCATCAGGGGCAACGAGCTCGGCTCCACCAGCTCGAGGATCGCCTCCGTTGATGAGACCCGCGTCGCGGAGGCCCGCCTCGGCGAGCCGGGTGTCGACGACCCGCTTCTGGCCTGATCGACCGAACCATGCGCGCGCCCAGTCGATCGCTCGGCGCCGGAGCATGGCGAACAGCCAGGGGCGGAAGAGGATCCCAGCACGCGAAGGATCGTACGAGCGCTGCAGGACGACGGTCTGCTCGAAGAGATGCGAGAGGAGCTCCTCCTGGTCGGCGTGGGAGAGCGACCGCGTCGTCTCAATCCGGTCGATCACGCCCCGGCAGAGCTCCTCGACGTCATCGACCACGCCGTTCTCACGGAGCCGCTGTCCGTTCCCCCCGAGCGGCCTCGGCGGATCGCCGGCCTCGGTGATGCGCCAGACGCCGAGGAGCGCGGTCACGCGTCGTCGGGAGGGAGCTTCCAGGGCTCGTGGCGCCGCCAGAGCTCGAGCCATGCGTCGTCATCGCCCGGCGAAGTGCCAGCCGCCTCGTTGAGCCCGTCCAGAATGTCGTCGTACGCGCCGGTCAGTCGCACGGCCTTGATGACGATCTCGAGTAGAGCGGGCTGCGTCTCAAGCCAGCGGTTCGCACGGGTGGCGTCGTCCTCGTTGCGGAAGAACATCCGGACGACCGGAGCGGGCTCCTCCGGCCGAATTACGATGACGATCGCGTTGACGAGATCGGTCACGTCGTCATCCACGCCTACACCCTAGATTCGTACATGGCGACCCGGGGCAGCAATGGCGCGATGGCGGTAGCGAGCTGCTCCTCGAGCTCGCGCTTGCTGCCGACGAAGTAGCCGTCGGCCTTGAACGTGACGTTGACGATGTTCGTCATGCCGCCGAGCCCCGCGGCGCCCGCGCGCAGAGCGTGGTTCGGGATGATCGCTCCGGAGGATCGCGGCACGAGAATCTCTGGCCCGCGCTCTCCGACGAGGTAGGGCACCCCGGCCATGACCGGCCCGCCGTGCTGGCGGCCCTTCGGCTTGTCGCGGTCGGACGTGTCAGGGACGACGACGTCGACGTTGACCCGCACCTGGATGTTCGACAGGTGCTTCATGATCTCGTTGCGAACTGCGGCCGCGGCGTTGCCGACCTCGACCGCCGCCTCGCGAAGACCCTCGGCTAGCGCGGATCCCAGCTGGACGGTCGCCTCCTTGAACGGCACGTGGTACTTCCCGAAGATCTTGAGCAGGCGCTGGTTCAGTTGCTCAGCCGTCAGCGCATGGCGCTCGGCGTAGTTCGACAGCGCGAGCAAGTCCTCCTCGAAGTGTCGCCGCCTGAGCGCGTTTCGCTCGTCGAGTGCCGCGCGCTCCTTCGCTGCACGCTGCTCGAGCACGAAGCGCTGCTGGGCAGCGAGCGCGTCGTCGAGCTCCTTCTGCGCTGCCTTGATCGCTTCGCCCGCGGTCCTTTGCCGCTCGGCGAACTTCTCCGGCGCCTCGTCTGCGCCCTGGGTCAGGCTCAAGCCTGCGCCGACCGCGGCCTCGAGGGCTGCTCGGGCTTCCGTGATCTTCGCCTTGCGCTCGGCAGCTGCGGCGCGTTCGTCCATGAGCCGAAGCTGCTTCTCTGTCCGCGTCTCCATCTCGGAGGCGAGCTGGTCGAAGGCTGTCAGGGCCTCGCTCGTCAGCGTCTGGAAGGCCTGCGCGAAGACGCCGCGCTTCTCCTCGACGGCGGTGCGTGCCGCCTCGATTGCGTTACGGATGCCCTCCTTCATCTTCTCCGGGAGCGGCTGCGAACCGGTGATCCATCCCTGGATGACGCCTTCGGCCAACGGCTTGCCGACCTCATCGGCCATTACGCGAGACGGTGAACCAATCCCAAGCGCTCCCTTGAGGCCGCCCACGGCGCCTTGGACCCCCGAGATCAATGTTTCTTTCAGCGAGCCCAGAAGACCCGTGAAGCCGTCGATGATCCCGTTGATGATCGCCTTGCCTATCGCGCCGGCCAGTCTGAGCACGGCTGGAACAAGATTGGTCAGGATGGTGCCGATCGTCGCCTTGAGGCCGCTCAGGGTGTTCGAGACGATCCCCTTGAGGGCCTCCCAGGCCGCCGACCAGTCGCCGCGGATCAGGGCCAGGACGCCCTGGATAACGAGCTGAATGTTGCGGAGCATCGCTCCGATGATGGTCGCGAGTACACGGAAAACGGCGCCGACATACGCTGTGATCTCATCGCCGAAGCGGCGCCACAGCGCCATGATCGTGTTGACCACGCTCGTGATCGTCGGCAGGACATTCGCACGGAACCAGTCGATCACGGACTGGATGACAGCGCGGATCCGTGGCCAGTGCTCCTGCGTCGCGGCCGAGAGCCGCTGGAACCAGCCGATCAGCGTCCCGATAATGGGAACGAGGAACTCGATCGTCCCTATGACCGCATCGAGCGTCGTCTCGATGACGCGCTGGATCGTCGGCATGTTGCGGTTGACCCAGTCGAGGAGTTGGAGGAGGTAGGGGAGGAGAACGTCCGCCACCGAAGCAGCGATCTCTGAGAACGAGTTTCGCGCCTTGGCGAGCTGCCCCGGCAGTGTCTCCCCGAAAGCTGCCGCGGAGCCGCCAACCTGCGACTCGACCTCTTGGAGGATGATCTTCTGCGCCCCGAGCAGGTCGTTCGACTTCACCATCGCGTCGATCGCCGTCTTCTGCTCCTCGGAGAAGGTGACGCCGGCGCGGCCCAGGGCAGTCATGCCCGCGATCGGGTCGTTCAGCGCCTTGCCCATCATCTTCGAGGCGGACTCGACGGAGCCGAATCCGGCGACAGAGAGATTGAGCGCGGCGGCGGTGGCCTGGTTGAAGATGTCGTTCCCGGCCCCGACCTCGTTGCGGACGTTCTTGAAGGTGAGGAGCAGGTTCTCGCCCTTCTGAACCAGCTCGTCATCAATGCCCGTGAGGCGCGAGAGCGACCCGGCGAGGTCGCCGATCTCAGCTGCCGTGACGTTCGCGATCCCGCCCGTCGACTTGAGCACTGCCCCTGTCTGGGCGGCAACGACCTGCCCCTCGGCAATCTCATCGAAGCCCGCTCTGACCACGCTCGCGAGACCGACGAAAGCAGCCCCTACCCCAAGCGCGGCGACCGTGCCAAGGGCCTTCAGGTGTGGATGCGAGCGTCTGGACTCGTCGCCGACGTCTCTGATTGCCCGCTCGGTTCCCCTGGCGGCAGAGACCGCGCCCTTGTTCTCGCCGTCGAAGATGACCTTGACCTGCGTCACGACCGCGTCTCCGGGGTTGGAACCGAACGCTCGCGGCCTGCGGTCCTTCGCCACGGCCCGAGAGTAGGAATGCCGCCTTCGGCCCGCAGAGCGCCGTACAACGCCGCGAGCACTAGATCCCCCTCAACGGGTCGGGTTCGGATCCGCCCCAGGGGATGTCGAGCAACTCCTTCTTCGCCGGCGGGTCGTAGCCGCCCGGCTGGTAGCTCCTGCCTTCGCCCTGCTGTTCGTTCAGCCAGAGGCGGTGACGAACGAAGAGCGCTTCGTCCAGACAGAAGGCCGGCCAGCTTGCCAAGAGCTCACTCGGCCTCGTCCCGTATGCCTCCGCCATCGCCGCCAGCGTCAGCGCCCTGTCGCTCTTCACGAAAGGTGCCGAGACCGGCGACCCCCTGCTGGATCCATCCGAGGACGTAGCGGCGGTCCTCGTCGGAGATCGCCGAGAGTGGCAGCTCGCCGTCAGGCGGGTCGTCCTCGAGCGAGATGCGCGGCTCCTGGAAGGCCGACGCGACCGAGAAGGCGAGGAACTCCGCCGCTTCCTGGTAGTCCGTGAGCGCGCCCCCTTGGGCGACGTTGAGAGCGGCGTCGAGCAGCGGGTTCGGAATGTCGCCTCGGCGCAGCATCTCCATGACGGGGACGCGCCTCAGAAGCGCGACCCCGCCGCTCGGAAGCTCGTGGATCTCGGCTTGCTCGACGGGCCAGGCCGAGGCCGCAGTGGGCGTCTTCGGAGATGTTTCGACGGCGGTCATCAGGCCGCGGCCTCGACTTCACCGGCAACGAGCTCGCGGACCCGTTCGAGACGTTGCTCGACGATCTCGCGCTCGCGATCGTTCTGCGGCAAGGTGCGAACGAGCTGCTCCGCGGCCGGCACGACTTTTGCGAGCTGTCCCGGGGTCAGGCGGGCGATGCGCTCGTAGTCCTTGTGTTTGAGAGCCTCGAGCGCCGCCTGGCAGCCGACGGTCGCGTCGGGGTCTCCCTGAGCGCGAATCCGCTCGACTGCTGCGGCTTCCTTCGCGTGTGGTCGCTCCGGTCCGCGCTGGAGGAACTCGAGAAGACGTTCGACGCCGTCCGGGAATGGAACCTCGTCGGCGTTCGCGGGGAGCTGGAACTCGACCTCGGACGGGAGAAGCTCGCGCGCCCGGGCGAGCGCGGTCCTCACCTCGTCGCGTGCGGCCTCGAGCGTGGGGAGCTTCTCGATCGCTTCAGCGAGCTTCTTGCTGGGCTCGGAAGAAGCGCCCCGCTGACGTTCGAGTGCCGACTCGAGTGCGGTGTAAGCGTCCTGGTAAATCGCCTGCTCGAGCTCGCGTTCGAGACGGCCAAGCTCGTTCGCGTGGTGCTTGAGGACGAGGGCGAGCCGCTCGCGCTCGTCGCGATGCTCCGCAGCTCTGCGGGTCGCCTCGCCAAAGGCTTCCGGGTCGAGTGCCGCGGCCTGCCTTTCGGTGGACGACTGCTCGGCGAGCCCCGCCTGGCGGCCCTGCTCGATCTCGGTGTCGGCGATCGTCGCGCGCAAGGCCTCGATCTCGCGCTCGAGCTTGCCGACGCTGTCGCCGCGGCGTCTCATGGCTCGATCCGTTGCATGTGCTCGCGGGCCGGGCGCTCAGCGGCGAGGCGCTCCCGGTAGCGGTCCTGCGCGACCTGGCGCAGCTCGGACGAGAGCCTGTCGAACGCCGTCAGTCCGACTCCGCCGAGCGCGTCGCTCACGGCCTGGTTGACGGCGCGCTCCTCGCCGGCGGTCACGGCTACACGACCTCCGCGGCCGGGACGAAAAACCGTCGCTCATAGTCAGCCCTGTAGGCGACGTCCTCCTCGTCGGAGAGCAAAGCGACGTAGTTCCGGGTCGCCCGAACCGAGTCCGGCTTCGTCGCTTCGAGTGTCGACAAGACGAGCTCCGGCTCACGCTCGAACGCCTGTAGGTAGGTCTCGCGAGCCGAGGCGTCGATCCGCCCTTCGTCGATCGCGGCGTCGATCAGCGCGTCGCCGCTCGAGCAGTGTTCGCAGCACATAGTCAGTCCTTCCTGTCGGTCGACGCGGCGCTGCCGTAGCAGCCCGCGAGATTGTCGAAGTTGACCTCCGCCGCCGACTTCGGACGCCAGAACGCGGCACAGCGCTGGAGGTCCCGATCGCGACAAAGCTCGCGTGCTTTCGCGTCCGGGACTCCGGCCTCGCGGGCGAATTTCACACAGCGGTCGACGTCGGCGGTCACGCTGCGGCCTCCTTTCCATCGCCGGAGAGCAGCCGGCGGAGCTCCGACTCCGGGAAGCGGTAGCGCCCCTGGCGGCCCACGCGAACCGCGCGAAGCCGGCCGAGACGAGCCCAACTCTGGACGGTCTCGAGCGAGACGCCGGCGACGCGTGCGACCTCGGACGAGGTCAGGAGGCGTTCATCGGTGAGTGCCGTCATTCGCCCGAGTATCGGCGCGAGGGCTTCCCGAGCCGGGGCGACTTGCTACCGCGGAATCGCGTCTGGCGATCGCTTTCGCGTTCTCAACGGTTGACCGGCCCACTCCGGCAAGAGAGGCCGCACGCTCAGACGATCGACCACCTTCGTACTGATCCGGTACGGAGGTTCCAGCACGTTTCCGTTCATCTGCTTCAGCTTCGAGGCGGGGAAGCAAATCGAGCGCGAGGGCGGCGCGCTGCGCGCCACTTGCGCGCCAGTGCGCGCCAGATTCCTGCGGTCTTGAGCGGTTTCAGGCGGTAGCGAGCACCACCCCCGAGAGAGGCCGAAACCCGCCTTCTCAAGCGGGTTTTGGCTTGCCTACTGCGTAGCGGACGATGGGACTCGAACCCACGACACCTGGCTTGGGAAGCCAGTGCTCTACCAACTGAGCTACGTCCGCGCGCCCGTCGATTCTAGCCCTGCGTTGACAGAGCCTTCACAGATCGTCCGTATCGTCTCGCCCATGCGCGCGCTCGTCGCCGTCCTCGCGATATCCCTGGCGGTTGCTTGCGCGGGGGCTGCATCGGCTCCCGCGGCGAAGGAGGTAGACGCATCGGTCTTCGGCGGGCTCGGCACCTGGGTCGACATCTACGACGGCGGTGTCTACTCCGCGCCCGAGGCGACCGCGGCGCGGATCGCAGCGCGCGGTGTCCGCACCGTCTGGGTGGAGACCGCGAACTACCGCGCGTCTACCGATGTGGTCAAGCCGGCGCAGCTCGGCCGCTTTGTCGAGGCGCTGCACGCGAAGGGTGTCAGGGTCGTCGCCTGGTACCTCCCCGGGCACGTCGACCCTGCCCGTGACACGAGGCGGTCGCTCGCCATGCTGAGCTTCCGGACGCGAACTGGTCAGGCATTCGACGGGATCAGCCTGAACATCGAGGGCACAGCGCTCCGGGACGTCGCGCTGCGTTCGCGACGCGCCGTCGGGCTGGCACGACGTGTGCGCCAAGAAGCCGGAGCGACCCCTCTCGCGGTCATTCCTTTCAACCCGCGTGGGCTGGAACGACGCCCGACAACCTGGCCTCGGTTCCCGTGGGCGGAGCTCGCCGAGGTCTCGGACGCCTTCGCCCCGATGGTGTACACGGGCGGCGAGTTCAAAGGCTTCGACGCGACGTACGGCTACGTGACCCGCGCGATTCGGCTGCTGCGCTTCCAGACGGGAAATCCCGACGTCGCGATTCACGTCGCTGGTGGCGTGGCGGACCGGATGGGTCCCGAGGAACTCGCGGGGTTCGCCACAGCGGTCTCGGACGACGGAGGTACGATCGGTGTGAGTCTCTACGACTGGGCGACGACCCCGGCCGGTCATTGGCGGGTGCTTCGTCCGCTCAGCCCTTGACGCGCAAATCCTAAGACCGGGGTCTGGCTGAAGCCAGACCCCAACCCCGAGGCCTCATGCCGCGCCCCACGCATCACGCAACCGGTCGCGCGTCTCGAGCAGGTGCTCGGGCAGCACCTTCACGTCGGCGAGGACGGGCATGAAGTTCGTGTCGCCCGACCAGCGTGGGACGACGTGCAAGTGGACGTGGTCCGCGATGCCCGCTCCCGCCGGCCGGCCGAGGTTCCAGCCCAGGTTGAAGCCGTCCGGGCTATAGGTACGGCTGAGCGCATCGACGGCTGCGACGGCGAGCCGGTGGAGCTCGAGCGCTTCCTCATCCGTCAGGTCTCCGAACGTCCCCGTGTGCCGGAGAGGAGCAGCCATCAGGTGGCCGGACGAGTACGGGTACTTGTTCAGGAGCACGGTTGCCGACTGCCCTCGATGGACGACCAGCGACTCGCTATCGGGTAGCTCGCTCGCGCCCTCGATGCAGAAGACGCAGCCCGGGAGCTCGTCTGCCTGCGCGATGTACTCGAGCCGCCAAGGCGCCCAGAGCGGCTTTGTCATGGAGAGTTTCTATCGTGAGTCCCCATGGCACGTCCACTCGTGACGTTGATGGTCGCCGCGGTGACTGCCATGGCATTCCTCACCGCCTGTGCGGAAACCGAGACCGTGGTGTCTGAGGACGAAGCGATCGTGCAGCGGGTCGCGGACGGGGACTCGCTCGTCCTCGAGGGAGGAGACCGCGTTCGGCTCCTCCAGATCGACGCTCCCGAGCTCGGTGAAGGCGAGTGCTACGGCAGGGAGGCGCTGCGAGAGCTCGAGCGCATTCTGCAACCGGCAGACGCGATCGTCCTCGAAGCCGATCCTCAGCTCGACCGGGTCGATCGCTACCGACGTCTGCTTCGGTACGTGCTCTCCGCAGACACGAACGTGAACGTCGAGCTCGTCCGCCGAGGAGCAGCCACCCCGTACTTCAGGCGAGGCACGCGTGGTCGCCATGCCGACACGCCTCGATGCTGTCGCCGACGCGCGGGTCGAAGACCGGGGGCTGTGGGGTGCGTGCGACGTGTCCTGGAAGCCGAACAGACAGGTCGAGACGCACCGCCGCTAGCGCCACTCCCTCGACCGAGGGACGTCTGAGCACTCATGCCGGACCTTCGGGTCGGCGGTTCTGGACCTCAAGTGGGCGCTGCGTTCGGCCGATCACGGTCAACTGTGATCTCAAGCCGACAGAAGAGGGAGGGGCGGCGATGACTGCGGCCCAGTTCGAGCTAATCGACGAGACAGAAGCGGAGGCCATCCTTCGCTGGCGGTTCGAGGAACTCGTCCGTTCCGGCTA